>Ga0335073_10006173_pt1 | contig 16834 bp, 13 predicted proteins | sample Lox_Sample_22_FD_207093 | JGI IMG/M metagenome (GOLD analysis project Ga0335073, IMG submission 207093) | Soil microbial communities from Loxahatchee National Wildlife Refuge, Florida, United States - Lox_Sample_2.2 | ecosystem: Environmental > Terrestrial > Soil > Wetlands | place: USA... | reverse complement strand
GCACCGTGCTGGTGGCCGGGCGCGGCAACATCGTGCCGGCGGCACAGCGGCATTTCCCGGGGCAGCCGATGATCCTGAAGCCGAATCGCGGCGGCAAGGGCCTTGGCGTGCAGCTTTTCGCCGGCGCCGACAGCCTTGGCACCTACGTCGAAAGCGACGCCTGGGTTCCACCGGTGGATGGGCTGAGCCTGCTGCAGGAATACGTCCGCGCCCCACGGCCGGTGATCACGCGGGCGGAGTTCGTCGGTGGCCGGTTCCTCTATGCGGTGGAGGTGGATACCAGCGACGGGTTCGAGCTCTGCCCCGCCGATGCCTGCGCTATCGGCGACGCGAACTGCCCCGTCGGCGAGGCGCCGCGCCACAGGTTCAGTATCGTGGCGGGGATGCCCGACACGTTGCGCGTGCGGCTGGAGCGCTTCCTGGCCGGCACGGGGATCGAGGTTGCCGGGATCGAGTTCATCAGCGATGCCGCCGGGCGGGTGCTGGTGTACGACGTGAACACCAATACGAATTACAACGCCGAAGCCGAGGCACGCGCGGGCCGGGCCGGCACGGAGCGATCGGGGCCGGGCGCGATTGCCGGATTTCTTGGGAACCTTGCGCACGAAACGGGGGACGTCGGGCGGGTCGCGTAGTACCGGCAAACATTGCAGCGCGTAACCATGCACAAGCCGCGATTGCCATACCAGGGCTGTGGACAAGCCTGCCCACGGGAACATGTGCTGTAGGTTTTGCAAGGTAGATCATGCGGGTAGCGCAGACAAAGGAGCCGAATAAATGATTGCCATCCTCTCTTTGCAATAACCTGCACTATCCGCGTGATCGGCACTGCAGCCTTTCAGCCGTGCGCCCCTGCGCGAAGGGGCGGGGATTCGGAAATCACACAGCGCGATCCGGATCACCCCGGATCGAGCCCCTCCCAGACCCGGAACCATGCCGCGAACCGCGCGATCCCCGCCGCCAAACTCGTGCGCGGCGCAAATCCGGTCAGCGCGGCGATCCCATCGATAGAGGCAAATGTTGCCTCCACATCAGCGGCCGGCCGCGGCGCACTGCGCACCCGCGCGCTGCGTCCCAGTTCTCGCTCGAGCAAGCGCACCAGCGTGCGCACCTCTTCCGCCTGGTGGTTGCCGATGTTCAGCACCCGCGCCGGCGAGATGCCGAGCGGAGGCAGATCCAGCACTCCGACAACGCCGGCGACGATGTCGTCGATATAGGTGAAATCACGCTTCAACCGGCCATCGTCATACAGCGTAATCTCCTCGCCGGCCGCGATCGCCTTGGCGAAGCTGTAGTACGCCATGTCTGGCCGGCCCCATGGACCATAGACGGTGAAGAACCGCAGCCCGGTCTGCGGAATGCCGAACAAATGGGCATAGGCATGGCTGATATGTTCGTCGGCCAGCTTGGTGGCGGCATAGACCGAGAGCGGCGTCTCCACCCGGTCGGTCTCGCGGAACGGCAGCATTTGGTTGGCGCCATAGACCGAGGACGAGCTCGCATACACCACATGCCGCAGCTTCGGCAGCCGCCGTGCGACTTCCAGCACCACCAGGTGGCCCATCACGTTCGTCTGCACATAGGCGAAGGGGTCTACCAGCGAATGCCGCACCCCCGCCTGCGCTGCCAGGTGCACGATGACATCGATATCCGGATGCGACGCCGCCAGCGCTTCCATGGCCGCGCGATCGGCGACATCGATCGGATGAAAGACAAAGCCCGGTCGCGGCTGCAACCGGTCCAGCCGCGCCTGCTTCAGACGCACGTCGTAGTAGGCATTTAAATTGTCCACGCCGGTCACCGGCGTGCCGGCGACGAGCAAGGCTTCGGCCACATGGTAGCCGATGAACCCCGCCGCGCCGGTCAGCAGGACCGTCACGTGATCGGTCGCGCGACCAAGCGGTCCTCCAGCAGCTCCAGCACCGCATGGCCGAGCGCGATGTGGCACTCCTGGATCCGCGCCGTTTCCTTGTCGGGCACCAACAGCACGTGGTCGCAATGAGCAATCGCCGGTTCTCCGGTCCCTCCCAGGAACCCGACGGTGGCAATCCCCATTTCGCGTGCCGCCATCAGCGCCTTGACCACATTGGGCGACCGCCCCGACGTGGTGATGCCGAACAACACGTCCCCGCGGCGGCCTAACCCGCGCAGCGGGCGCTCGAAGGCGCGATCATAGCCATAGTCGTTGCCGACCGCGGTGAGCATGGCCGGATCCAGCGTCAGTGCCAGCGCGGGCCAGGAGTCGCGCTCCACAGCGCCACGCAGCCGGATCAGCAGTTCGGTCGCCAGGTGCTGGCTGTCCGCCGCCGAGCCGCCATTGCCGCAGAACATCAGCTTGCCGCCGCCGCGGATCGAGGTCTCGCACGCATCCACCACGCGGATGACGGCATCCGCCAGTTCGGTCGCAATCCGCCGCTTCAGGTCCGCGGATTTGGTCATCATGGCGGTGAAGCGTTCGGTTTCGTGCATCCATCACCAAGCGTTGCCTCCGCCCCTTCTACACCGGCCGGCAACGGACTGGCTACGATCGCCACGGCAGGGGCGGGGAACGCTCACCTGACAGCGGACAGACGCGGCGAACGCTCACCTGCCAGCGCACAGGTGCGGGGACCGTCACCTGACAGAGCGCAAACGCGGGGACGCTTGCCTGGCAGGACAAAAACCCGGCACGGGCACTGTGCGGGCGGCCGTGCTATCCTGTTGGCGAATGGGAACGTCCAGCGTCCTCGCCGGCCGCGATCGTCGCGCAGCCCGCCGCCATGCCATCCTGTGCGTGCTCTGCGCGTCGGCCACCTTCACCCTCGGCTCGGCCGTGGTGAAGGCGCTGACCGCCGACATCCCGATCATGGAGATCGTGGCGTTCCGCGGCTTCATCGCGCTCCTGGCGTTGCTGCCATTGCTCTGGCGGCACGGTGGCATCGCCGCCCTCGCCACCAGGCGCCCGCTCGGGCACCTGCTGCGCACGCTGTGCGGCTTCGTCGCCACTGCGACCACCGTGTACGGCTACGCCACCCTGCCGCTGGCCACGGTCACCGCGCTCGGCTTCGCAATGCCCTTGTTCCTCACCGTTCTATCGGTGCCGCTACTGGGCGAGCGTGTCGGCGCGCGACGCGGCAGCGCCGTGCTCACGGGACTGGGCGGCGTGCTCCTGATGCTGCGGCCATGGCAGCAGACCGGCGCATTGCCAATAAACGCAGTTGGAATCGTACTCGCCGGCGTCGTCGCATGGGCGCTCGCGATGATCAGCATCCGACGCATGGGCGAGGCGGGCGAACGCAACGTCACCATCGTTGCCTGGTACAGCCTGGGCACGGCCGCCCTCGCCGTGGTCGCGGCGCTGCCGCATCTGGTCCTGCCGAGCCCGCCGCAATGTCTTGCCTTGATCGCTGCTGGCCTGTTGTCAGGCTTCGCGCAACTGCTGATGACGGAGGGCTATCGCGGCGAGGAAACCACTCTCCTCGCGCCGTTCGAGTATGGCGCGATCCTCTACGCCACCATCCTGGGCATCATGCTCTGGGGCGAGTGGCCCGATGTCTGGGGCTTGCTCGGCGTCGCCCTGCTGATCGGCGCCGGGCTGTATATCTGGCGGCGCGAAACGACGCTGGGCATCCGGCGCTGAGCCATAGCGGGGCGCCTCGATCGAGGCCACGCCCGACTGCGAAGCGGCGAGGAACGATGGCAACATCTGGGGGATATTCCACACCCTCCCCCTGGCGCGCTCGAGACCGCGGGTCCATCCTGATCGAGATGCAGACCCGGGACCATGCTTTGTCGGTGCGTGTCGGGGCCGGCCCCGACGGCTCGGTGACCTATCAGGTGGATGGGCCGCCAGAGGCGCTGCCCCCTGTGCGCGGCCGCGACCTGGAACGTGCCTGGTATGCCGCCCGCGAAGCGGCGATTGCGGGCTCGTGGAGCACGGTACGCGGATTCCGCTTTGCCCGGCCGGACGGCTCGCACACCGATCTGGCGTTGGCCGACCCACATGCGCGCTGCTGGGCCGGCGCGGTGGACGGAACAGTCGGGCTGGGCAACGGCTACGGCCTCGCGCTGTGCCTGCGGCTGTTGGCGTTGGTGGACCTGCTTGCCCGAGCCCGCTGGGCCTTGCCCCTGTTCCGCCTGGAGCGCGACGGCGCCGACCTGCACCCCAGCCTGCTCTCGGCCGCGGCTGCCGCCCCGCTGACAGCCGAGGCCCGATTCGACGAGATCAGTTTCCGTGCGAGCCTGCCGCTGCTGCCCACCGCGGCGGCGCATTCCACCGGAGCCCCGGCATGACCGACCCCGCCCCGCGCACTTCTCCGCGCGGCCGGCTTTTCCTGTTGTTGCTGCCGGTGCTGACAACGGCCTGCGCCCTGCCCGGTGCGCCGCCGCCCGGCAGCCCGGAAGCGCAGGCGCGGCAAAGCCTCGAGGTTGCCTGCCGCCAACGTGCCGACGAGGCGTACAACATCACCCACCGCGGTGACATCTACGCACCTGAATCGCAGGCCAATACCCCATTTTCCGCCAACTACCAGCCGGGCGTGCCGGATCGCGGCCTGTCCGCGCTGTTCGAGCGCGACAGCATGATCAGCGACTGCGTGCGCAACACCGGAGCGGAAGGCGATCGAACGCCCCAGACCCAGCCACAGCCACAGCCACAGCCACAGCCACGGCCGACATCGGCCGTGCGCCCCTGAGCCTGGGAAGAACCCCCAAAGCCTGGGAAACACCCCTGAGCCTGGGAAACACCCCTGAGCCCGGCAAGTACCCCTGAGCCCGGCAAGTACCCTTGCGGCACTGGCAGCCCCCTTGAAGCCAGGTAAGCACCGGCCTGACATTCACCCTTGAGCCCGGTCGTCTGATACTTCCCAGTCGTCTGATACTTACAGTGCAATCCTGCCGGCAGGCCCTCCGCATCCTAGCCGCACAGATGCATCGGCCTTTCCAGGCGCCGATAAACCGCTCTAGAAGCGGCTACGGCAACGCAGCGAAGGGGAGGCCCCAGACATCATGAGCAAGATCATCCGCACCGAGCCGGGCAGCATCCTGTCCAAGGCGGTCGAGTATCACGGCTTCGTCTACCTGCCTGGCATCACCGCGCGGGACAATAGCAAGGACATCAAGGGCCAGACCGCCGACGTGCTGGAGCAAATCGACCAGATGCTGGAGCATCACGGTACCGACAAGACGCGGCTGCTGCAGGCGCTGATCTGGGTAAAGCACATCAAGGACCGCGCACCGATGAACGAGGTCTGGACCCCGTGGCTGCCGAAGGATGGCGCCCCGGTCCGCGCCTGCGTCCAAGCGGAACTCGCCCAGCCGGACATCCTGGTGGAGATCATGGTCACCGCCTGCAAGTGACGCCGGCAACGCGCGAGGCGACCGATTCGCATTCCGCGGCCTCGCGCACAGCCGAATCCGGCTGTCTTGTCCGATTGCATCCTTTTTGCACATCAGGACGAATTTCCTGTTTCCCCCAGTTATCCACAAGCCGCTCTTAACGAATTGGTCAGCCATTCGCGGAATATTGCCGTCCCTGGGTTGCCATCATTGCGATCCCGCTGGTAACGCAGAGCAGGGTTGCAAAAAAGACCGGGGAGTAGGTCAATGCGGGCGCGGGGGTTTGGGGCGAGCGTAATAGTTTTGGGAGCGATCCTTTCTCTTTCTGCCTTGAGCGCGCACGACGCCCTCGCCTCTGCCCCCGCCTCGAAAAGACCGGCCCGACACGCAAACGTCCATCACGTCGTCTTCGCCCATCACGGGGGCAACGCCCATCACGCGGGCGTCGCGCATCACGGCGTGTTCGCGCATCGCGCCGCGCACGCGGGCTATCACACGGTGTGGACCGTCGGGCATGGGCGATTTGCGTCGCGCCACGGGCGGCTGGTCGGCAGAACCTGGCATGTCGTGGCGCGTGGCATTTCCTGTGTTCCGTTTGCCCGCAGCGATTCGGGCATCGCGTTGAGTGGCAATGCCTGGGAGTGGTGGGACCATGCCGCCGGCGTCTATGCCCGTGGCCATGTACCCGAGCCGGGCAGCGTGCTGGCGTTCCGCGCCAATCCGCGGATGCGACTCGGCCATGTCGCGGTAGTCAGCCGGATCATCAACCGTCGCGAAGTCGAGATTGATCAGGCCAATTGGTGGGGAGCGGGCCTGCGCGGCGGCGTTTCACGCAATGTTCCCGTAGTTGATGTCTCCGAGGCGAACGACTGGTCGGCGGTCCGCGTGGGGCTCGGCGGCAGCGGCGAATTCGGAGCCGTGTATCCGACCTACGGCTTCATCTACGACCGGCCCGATAGCGGCGTGATGGTCGCAGCCGCGCAAGCGCCTGCGCCGCAGCCGATGCTCAACCCGGCGCCGCGCGATCTTCGCCCGGTCGCCGAGCGTCCGTGGCAGACCTACGAGCAAGTTGCCGAGGCGCCGGCACAACCCATCGATGCCGCGGCGCGGCCCGCGGAGGCGTGGGCGCCCGCCACCGTGTCGGCCGCTGCCCCGTCCAGCGGCGGTCTGGTTGGGGCGATCGACCGCAAGTAGCGGCGATCAGCCGATCAGGAACCAGATCCGGAACAGTACCGTTTCCAGCCAGGTCTGGCGCACGAATCCTGGCAAACCCAGCGCTGCCACGCGGCGCCAATGGCCGGAGCGCAATGCCCGCGCAATCGTCGCGATGTGTTGCCGGGCCGCCGGTGTCAGCAACTCACCCTGCTCTTCCAGCGCCGCGACGTTCTGGCGGAACACCGTCATGAACGCGCCCGGACCGCGACGCAATGCGGCGATGGCCCGGCGGGTGCGGCTTGCCGATGCACCAATCAGATTGTTCTCGTGTTGGCGGTACAACACCACCGCCTCGCGATCCGCCAGGATCATCCCGCCGGCGGCGGCAATCAGCAGGTAGCACCACCAATCGTGCATGCAGGCAGCCGGCGGCCGGCTCGCCGCCAGCAGCGCCGCGGCGCGGCGGTTCAGCATGATCGTGCACCCCGTCGCGATGTTTTGGGTTAACGCCGCCGGAAATCCAGGCGGGCGGCGCAATGGGAACGAAACGGCGAGCCGCTGCAATGTCGCGTCCACCAGAAGTTGGCGGGCGCAGTACAAGGCTGCGGCGTTAGGGCCAGCCGCTTCCAGGGCGGCAACGCCACGCGCCAGCTTTTCCGGCAGCCAAACATCGTCCTGGTCGGCGAATGCCGTGATCCCATGGCCGTCGGCATGTGCGGCGCGCAGTAGCGTGAGGAAGCTTTCAGCCGTGCCAATCCGTCCGTTGCCACGCACGATCGTGGACCGATCGGGCCCCAATTCGGCGGCGAATTCGGCCATCAGACGCCTGGTGTTGTCCGCCGAACCGTCATCGCGCCAATAGAGCCGCCAGTTTCGATATGTTTGCGCCAGCAGGCTGCGAAGCTGTGCTTCCAGGTACGGCGCACCGTTGTGGGTGGAGAGCAAGACCGCGACATCGGTGCGGCGACATTGCTCGACCGTCATGCGGAGCGGTCACTCGGCCAAGCAAGCCCCGGTGCGGTTGCAACCTCAGGCGCCGTCCGCGAACAACCGAATTGACCTCTGCCGGGATCCCGCGTCCCCATCTGCAACGCCGCCGCCGGGATCGCTCGGTTGTTTCCAGACGGGCCCTTATCGACGCGCGCCTGCTCGCGGCCGATCGGCACAGCGCGATTGGCCGAGGCAGGCTTGGTGTGCCCGAGGGAGATGCCAGGAAGTGCTGTCAAAGTCTGGCTACGGTGTTGATCCGAACAGGATTTACCACGACTCGCGGGTGGAAATCGAGACTGTCCCAGCATGACAAGAAATGGTAACCATCAAGCCCGCTGCTCGCCGGGGGAATGCCGTCATCGACGCGGTGGCGGGCCGCGGAGATTGCTCTCATGCGTGCAGGACGCCTCACCCGCGCCTGGCGAGTACCAGGAGTACAGAGTGCCACATGGCTGAGACGGGTCAGCGGATCGCGGCGATCATTCCGCTCTATAATGGTGGCCGTTTCATCGCGCGCGCACTGGAGAGCATCCTCGACCAAACCCTGCAGCCTGACGAAATCGTCGTCGTGGACGACGGCTCGACCGACGACGGCCCGGTCATCGTCCAGCGTTACACCCGGGCCCATCCGGTGCAGTTGCTGCGCCGCCCGAACGGCGGCCAGTCCGCGGCGCGCAATTTCGGCGTCGCCCACACCGGGGCGCGGCATATCGCATTCCTGGATCAGGATGACGCATGGTACCCGAACCACCTGGAGGAATTGATCCGCCCGTTCGAGGAAGGGCGACAGCGCGAACTCGGCTGGGTCTATAGCGATCTTGATGAAGTCGACAGCGACGGCAACATGGTGGTGCGCTCGCTGCTGCGCATGATGCCGTCGGCGCACCCGAAGCGCGACGTGTTCACCTGCCTGAGCAGCGACATGTTCGTGCTGCCGTCGGCCTCGTTGATCGCCCGCAAGGCGTTCGAGATGGTCGGTGGCTTCGACGAAAACCTGCAAGGTTACGAGGACGACGATCTCTTCCTGAGGCTGTTTCGCGCGGGATACGAAAATGTCTTCCTGGATGTCCCGCTGACGCAGTGGCGCATCCACACCGACAGTTCCTCCTACTCCCGCCGCATGTCGGAAAGCCGGGTGATCTATTTCCGCAAGCTGCTGGACAATTTCCCCGACGAGCCGCAGCGGCGGCGTTATGTCGCGCGCGACTGCCTGGCGCCGCGGTTCTTTCCGAAGCTGGCGGCCGATTACCTGGCGGCACTGCGGGAGCATGAGAATGACGGCGTGCGGACCACCTTCCGCCACCTGAAGTTCGTGTCCGGCCTGCATCGGCCGCGCATCCGCTTCATCATGACCCTGGCGTTGCCGTTCCTGCGTTCGCCGCTGGTCGCGCGCGCCGTGGTGCTGCCGCTGCTGCCGCTGCTGCGGCCACTGGCACGCTGGGCGTTGCGGCTGCGGTGACCCGCCGCGCCGGAGCGCGGCAGCGGGCCGTTTCGTCGGCGCGCCGGTTCAGAACAGGGGACGGTCGAACACGGCATAGACGCCGCCCTGCGTGTCAGTCTTGCGGGACAGCATGTCCGGCCGATGGTTGACGCCGGAATAGTGCGCAATGATCGCGCGGCGCGCCATGCCAGGCCGTTTCGCCAGCGTGCCGCGGTGCAGCAATCGGCCATGCCAGATCAGCGTGTCGCCCTTTTCCGCCAGGAACTGCCGGGCAGGAATTCCGCGCCGATGGATCTCGTAATCGACGGCGGGCGCGACGAAGCGTTCCGTGACGCGCGGCCATGTCGCGTCGCCGTTCGGACCAAACCCGTCCGCACGCTCCACCTCGGTCATGAAACTGCGTACTTTGTCGCCGCGCAGCAAGCGCCAGCGATGCGACCCAGGGATATATTCGAACGGTCCGCTATCAGGATGAATATGGTCGAGCGCCACCCACACCGCAGTGTACCAACCGTTGATGAATGGCGGGTTGAGATAATCGTCCTGGTGCCAGTCGCGCTCGCTGGTGACCCAGCCAGAAAGGTTCAGGTGAAGCATCATCTCTTCACCGATCAGTTCGCGCATGACCTGCCGCAGCGGCGGATAAAGGCACAGTCGGCGCAACTCTTCAACATGCATATAGGGCGTGGGTGACAGCCAACCGCCAGGCTGATTCAGCCTTTCTCGCACGGCGATATAGGGATCCAGAATCGAATCGGGGAAGAATCCGCGCAGGATCAGCACGCCGTCCTCGCGCCAGCCACGTTGCTCAGGTGTCAGGCCTTTTAGGTCCAGATCGGGCTGGTCGAGCGGCGGCAGCAGCGCGGGGTCCGGGTCCTCGCTGAGCATTTCGAAGGTCACCGCCGGCTCGGCCAGATCCGATGCAGCGATCTCACGATGAGATCCCGCGGTCTCATCTACCATGCGGGTATGGTTCATTGACCTGGACGTGCGCCGATCGGCCGATGTCGCGGTCGCCGCGATACGCGAGGCTCGGTGATCCCATAACAGTGTGATCGGCGGCCGCCCTCCCAGGCGTCGCGCATGGGTCAGCAAGCACTCCACCAGCCGCGGCGTCACCTCGCCGTCATCGTGCGTGGCGTCGACCACGAACAACCAGAACCGCGCGCCGCGCTCGTTCGGCATCGCGGGGAATTCGATTCGATTGCCCGGGAGGCCGACCGGGGGCGGCAGCAATCTCGTCCGACGGCAATACGTGCCGAACTCGTCGACAACAACGGCATCGAGCTCGCCACCCGCCGCGACTCGCCGCAGGTCATCCGGCATGTCCAGGTGGTCAAGTTCGGCAAATGGCGAGACGAACCGTTCCGCTATCAATATCAACGGCGCGTCGGGACGGCTTTGCGCGCCGCGCATCAGCCGGTTCGCCAGCCGAGAAATGATGTGCATTTCGCTCGCTCTTGGTTCGAACCAATGGCGCAACCTACGCTGTTGGCCGCGGCCTCTCAATGCCGCGCCGCGAGACGGCGGACATCGGGTTACCCGCTGCCATGGACGGCCATGCGCCGAGACCGCACCCGCTGCGCGACCATACGCACCGCGCCCGATACCGCGCGAAGAGGTTCGGTGATCCGCCAGCTCCGGCTGGTCAGAATGATGTCCCGCTCCTTCTGCCATTGCTCGGCCAGCGCGGTCAGCGAGGCCATCCGACTCTGGGCAAATCGAAGGTCGGTGTTGCGGAGGTCGAGCAATCGTTGCACCCTCGTCAGTTCGCGCTGCCGCTGTTCCAAGCTGCCTCGCAGTGTCGTTGCCTCATGCCGGTGCGCCGCCGCGCTTTGCTCCGTGTCAGTCAATGCGACCGTCCGTTCTTCGAGAGCGCCGCGCAACGCGGACAGCTCTTCGCGTTGAGCTGCCACGGTATGCTCGGCTTCAGCCAGCTCAACCTCCTGCCCGTGCCGTTCGTATAGAATGCAACGCAGAGTCGACACCTCCTCGCGATGCACCGCCAATTCATGCTTCGCTGCGGCCAGCTCTGCCGTTCGCACATACAGGGTGTCCCGTAGCGCGGTGATCTCGTCACGCTGCGCCGCTGCGGCATGCTCCATTTCGGCACGCGCGGTGCCCAGTACGAAATCGAGTTGCTCGAGCATCTCTGTCAGTTGCTGCCGCAGCAAACGCATGCGGTCCTGCTGCACAACGGCCGATCCCTTCTCCGCCCCGATGCCGCGGCGCAGGATGGCAATGAACTCGCACCCCTCCGGGCCGTGTAGCGAATCGAGATACCAGTCGATCACGTCGAGCTGCCCCAGCTCGAGGATCACCAGCGCAAAGCCGGCCGGCGTGAAGTGCCAAGTGTGACAGTCGATATAGTCGTCCGCGGTGCCGTTACGAAACGAGGCGAAACGGGCCTTGGCATGTTCGAAATCGCTGGTGAACGCCGCCTCGTGCACGCGATGCTGTCCCCATGCCGTCGCGCCATCCCACGCCACGGAATAGGCCATCTGGTTCCACAGCGTGCGCGTCGCATGGCGAGAGCGCTGTGCCACGTAGGCTTCCAGCACATCACCGGTCAGCGTCGCCGGCTTGAAATAGTCGAAGCAGTAGCGACGATCCGGGATGGCGAGCACGATCGTCCCGCTTGGTGTCAGCAAACGTTGCGCGGCGACGAGGAACCCCGCCAGATCCGGGAGATGCTCGATCACGTGGCTGGCGATCAACGTATCGAAAGTGCCATGCAGGTCGTTGGGAATCGCCGCATCCAAGGCACCACCCCGCCAGACCGCATCCACTGCCTCGATCGCGTTGAGGTTGACCGTCGGGTCGTGCTGATATTTCTGCCACAGCTCCTCGCGTGTGGCGTGATCCACCACGAAGCTGTTCCAGCCGTCTGCCTTCGGTGCGACCGGCGCATGGCTCGGTCCGATTTCCAGAATCCGGCTCAGGCGGGTCGACGTGCCGCGCAGGCGTGTCATGCGATCCATGGTCTCTCAGCCCTCCGACGCGGCCGAGCTCATCGCATGGTTGCCCGCCGTTGCGCCGGATCGCCGCTCCGCGGAAACCACGCCGCGGAAGCGTCCGGGGTGGGGCGGCAGCCAGGAGCGCCCGAACCAAGCGTGAGCGATCCGATCATCCTTCTACGGAGGCCGCGCGAGCACCGTGACCAGCCACTTGCACACAGCCAAAGCGTGAAGGCAAGCCCCCTGCCCACAGGAGTTCCAAGCGGCGACAGACGCGATCGGCAGCAAGGTGCGAGACGACCGCACCAAGGCTGTGTCAATCAGCGCAGGTTGATCGGCGGCCGACACGACAACCTTGAGCCAGTGCGCTTCGCGCGTGGCCCGGCGCCTGGGTCGCGTGAACGAAGCCTGGTTGGGTCGCTGCCGCTGATTGGTTGACAACGCCGCGGTCGTCGTCAGCGCGCCATTGACTGGTGCGAGATCCCGGTCAGCGGGTCAGCCCGCGCGGCTACGTTGCAACAACGTGGTTCTGCAATTGGGTCAGGGTGGTGTCAGTGAACGTGATCTGGGTGCCATCCGCGAGGTGGAATGTCGTGTTGCCGCTGCTTGTGGTGTAACCAGTGGTCCCGGATCCACCGTACGGGTTGAACACCGCCGACGCCTCGCTGCCGCCGTAGTTCGCCAGGAACACCGTATCCTGGCCGCTGGCGAAGCCCGTGACGGTGTCGTTGGCACTGGCCGAACCATTCGCCGCCAGGAACAGGAACCAATTGTCGCCGGTGCCCGCCACAAAGGAGTCGGCACCGGTGCCGGCGACGAAGGTGTCGTTGCCCGAGCCGCCGACAATCGTGTTGCTGCCGGTGGAATCGTTGCCGGCGTTGAACAGGTTGTTCGAGCCCGAGGCGCTGGCGTTCAGCGTCTCATTGCCGGCGGACGCCTGGTAGAACAGGCTGCCCACCGTGCCAATCCCCGTATTGGAGAACAGGATGCTGCCACCGGCAGCGCCGAACACGGTTGCGCCGGCAGTGCCGCCAACAAAGTCCAGGCTGCCGGAACCGCCGATGACCGTCGTGTTGGTGGCGCCGCTGCTGGTCGCGTTTACCGTCGCGCCATTGGTGCCGCCGAACACCATGTCGCCGGCGCCGGTTACAGTGATATTCGCGGAACTGGCGGAAAAAGCCGCGATCGTGTCGCCGTTGCCGTTATCGACCACGGACAAACTTCCCGAGCCGCCATAGATGCTGTTGGCGCCGGCCATGCTGCCACTGCCGGCGACGGTGACGTTGGTGCTGCCAGCGCCGCCCGAGATGATGTCGTCGGTATGGAAGCCGCCCGCGATGGAGACCGTCAGTGCACCGGTGCCGCCGTAAACCAGTCCCAGCGTACCGGCGAGAGTGACCGCCGCGGAAGTGGCGCCGTATGGCGCGATCGTATCCTTGCGGCCGAAGTCCTCGATCGTCATCGCCCCCACGGAACCGGTGGCCGTGGTTGCGCCGAGGATTACTTCATTGGTCGCGCCGCCGCCTTCCGAAGCGACGTTGATGCTGGAAGCGCCCGCGCCGCCGACAATCGTGTTGCCCACATCCTGCGCGGAGACGCTGATGGTGTTGGCGCCGCCAAACACCATGGCGCCGGCACCGCCGCCTTCGCCCTGCAGATCCACGCTGGTCGACGACGCGCTGTACGCCGCGATGGTGTCGCCGTTGCCGCCGGTCTGGGTGACCGCGAAGCTGCCGGTGCCGCCCAGGATCAGGCCATTATCGCCCGCGGCCACGATCGACGCCGGCCCGGCTTCGGCCGCCACAGTGTCGGACGAGGCCACAACCGTACTGCTGCCGCCGCCGATGCTGGCGTAGAACGCGCTGCCATCGGTGAGGGTGCCGAACACCATGTCGCTCTGGGCGAATACCTGAACGGTTGCCGTGGACGCGCCCCACGCCGCAATCGTGTCGTTGAAGCCGCCGTTGTCGACAACATTCAACACACCGGAGCCGCCGAGCACCCAATTTTTGCCGCTCTGTTCCGCCTTCCCGCCGGTGATCGACGCTGCCACGGCGCCGAGCAACACCGATGTCATGCCGGCGCCGCCAAACAGCGTATTGCTGCCTTGCGCACCACCTTGACCGCCGCTCAGGGTGACGGTCGTCGTGCCGCTGGTGTTGGTACCGCCGAAGATCTTCGCATCCGTGCCCCAGACCGCAATGTTCGCCTGGCTCGCACCGAACGCAGCGACGGTGTCAGCGCTGCCGCTGACCGCGGCGTTCACCGTGCCGCCGGACGTGGTGGAGAGACTGCCGAACAGGTAGTTACCGGCGCCACCAATGCTCGCGTCCGTCGTATTTGCCGACGCGATGATCGTGTCTGTGTTGCCGGTCACCTGGACCGACAGCACGGTCACGTTGCCGCCATCCAGAGTTGCGTTGCTGCCCGACGCGACCACGGACACCTGGTCGCCGCCCGCCAGTACGCTGTCGGTGCCGTTCGACAACACGAGCGAGCCGCCCGTCGCGGTGTCGGTGACGACGACCGTGTTAGACCCGGTGCTGCCGCTGTAGGTGCCTTGGCCGGTGAGCGTCACGTTGTTGGTGCCGCTGCCGCCCAGATAGACATTGTAAGTGCCGCTGGCGGTGACAGTGTTGTTGCCGAAGCTCGCCAGGCTGCTATTACCGGTAAGGTTGTATATCCCGTCGGTCGCGATCACCTGCACGCTGCCGCCGGCCAGCGTGGCCGACGTGCTCTCATCGATGACGTACTGATAGCCGGACGGGATGGTAACGGCTCCGCTCGCGGCGGACGGAATGATCGCGATGTCTGGTTGGGAACCGATTGGCGCCGATGGCAGCGTCCACTGCCCTCCCGCCTGGGAGGCAGCGGTCTCGAAGTTGGCCCCGCCGCCGGCCACGGAGGCCAACAGGATCGAGTTCCGAATGATCGTCGCGAGGAATTGGTTGTTGCTCGAGCCGCCGATGGTGATGGTCGTCCCACCCCCGCCCGGCACGGTTACTGACCCTGACATCGACTACCCACCCCCGCGTTTGCCCAGCTCGATATTTCGGTTATCGAAGCCAACCAATTATGGATCAGTGCCGATCTTTTGCAACCGATTTCTCGGGACAGTGGCAGCGTCCCAAAAACCCGATCACTCTTGGCCTACCCAACCTTGTGCCGCATCATACAGGCCACGATCCGAGAAACAAGCAAAAACATTGAATCAGCGGGCACACCCGCACGCGCCATTAAGGACTCGTTAGCACTTTGCTGCCAATCTACCACAGGTTGCGGACAGGTCGTTCCGCCTTGCGCAGCAAAGCAACCGATCAGGCCTTAACATGACAGACGAGAGCGGCAACAGGATTGGCACGTTACAATGCCGTTACCCATTAGTAGTGAAATGCATCATTGCATTAATCGATCGCGAAGCCGAAAATATAAAATCGGCAACCGCCGTTGTTGTGCCGTCCGGGCACTCAGGGCGCGCTACCTGTAGGCCCTCTCCGGGAGGTGCGGCGCGGCAGGCCCGGCTGACCACAACTCGCCCCCCCTACCTGGCCGCGGAGTCACCGCCGAGGGAGCGCCGCGCCCGGCACCGGCGCGGCCGAGTCGTCACACAACAATGTCGGCATTGCGCAAGCGACTCCTTCGCCCGCTTGCAGAGCATGGCGGCATGGTTCAGATGCTGCCGCACCCGACCGCCAGCCAAATGGTCCCAGCCATGCCCCTGATCCGCGCCCTCGCCGCGCTGCCCTTCCTCGGCATCCTGATCGGCACCCCGTTCCTCAACCGGGTTAGCCCCATGATCCTCGGCCTGCCCTTCATGTTCGCCTGGCTGCTGATGTGGATCGTGCTGACCAGCGTCATCATGCTGGTGATTTACCTTTGCGATCCCGCGAATCGAGCCCAACCCCCGGCACGGGGGCCACGCGCATGAACGCCGCCCTCATCATCATCAGCCTGACCGCCCTGGCGGCCCTGTCGCTCGGCCTGCGCGCCCGCCACGGACGCGAGATGAGCCTGGAACAATGGACCGTCGGTGGCCGTGGCTTCGGCACCATCCTGGTGTTCCTGCTGATGGCCGGCGAGATCTACACCACCTTCACCTTGCTGGGCGGCAGCGGGTACGCCTACGGCCACGGCGGACCGACCTATTACATCCTGTGCTACGGCTGCCTCGCCTACATCATCTCCTATTGGCTGCTGCCGCCAATCTGGCGCTACGCCAAACAGCACGAGCTGATCTCCCAACCCGACTTCTTCGCCCGGAAATACGACAGCTCCACGCTCGGCGTGCTGGTCGCCCTGGTCGGCATCGTCGCGCTGGTTCCCTACCTGGTGCTGCAATTGAAAGGCTTGGGGATCATCGTCGAGACCGCGTCCTATGGCACCATCCCCTCGGCCGCGGCAATCTGGATCGGCGCCGTGGTGGTGACACTCTACGTCATGGCCTCCGGCGTGCGCGGCTCCGCGTGGACCGCGGTGGCCAAGGACATCCTGATCCTGGCGGTGGCGATCTTCCTCGGCATCTATCTGCCGATCCATCTCTACGGCGGCCTGGGCGCCATGTTCGCCGCCATCAACGCAGCAAAACCGGGATTCCTGGCACTGCCTTCCCACGGCGAAAGCGTGGCCTGGTTTGATTCCACCGTGCTGCTGACCGCGCTCGGCTTCTTCATGTGGCCACACAGCTTCGGCTCGGTGTTCACCGCGCGCAACGACGCAGTGTTCCGCCGCAACGCAATCGTGCTGCCGCTCTACCAGCTCATCCTGGCGTTCGTGTTCTTCGTCGGTTTCGCCGCTGTACTGAAAGTGCCCGGCCTGAAGGGCCCGGACATCGACCTGTCATTGTTCCGCCTCGCTATCGGAACATTCGCGCCGTGGTTCGTTGGCGTGATCGGCGCCGCCGGCGTGCTGACCGCGTTGGTGCCGGGGTCAATGATCATGATGACCGCGGCAACCCTGCTGGCCAACAACATCTATC
>Ga0335073_10006171_pt1 | contig 16837 bp, 13 predicted proteins | sample Lox_Sample_22_FD_207093 | JGI IMG/M metagenome (GOLD analysis project Ga0335073, IMG submission 207093) | Soil microbial communities from Loxahatchee National Wildlife Refuge, Florida, United States - Lox_Sample_2.2 | ecosystem: Environmental > Terrestrial > Soil > Wetlands | place: USA... | reverse complement strand
CTGGCCAGCAGCCTGTCGGTGGGGCCGGTCTCGGCGATGCGGCCGAGGTAGAGCACCGCCGTCTGCTCGCACAGCTCGGTCACGATCGCCAGGTTGTGGGTGATGAGCAGGCAGGAGAGGCCGCGTTCCGCGCGCAGCCGCCGGATCGTGGCGAGCACCCGCGACTGCGCGGTCACGTCGAGCGCGCTGGTCGGCTCGTCGAGCACCAGCAGCCGCGGGGAGACCGCGAGCGCGCGGGCGATCGCCGCCCGCTGGCGCTGCCCGCCCGACAGCTGGTGGGGATACCGGGAGGCCAGCGCCGGGTCGAGTGCGGCCTCGGACAGCAGCGCCGCCACCCGGTCACGGACGGCTGCCCTGGGCAGCCCGTGCACGGTCAGCACCTCGCCGATGGCGGCGCCGACGCGCTGCCGCGGGTCCAGGCTGTTGTCCACGTCCTGGTACACGAGCTGGGCCGCGCGGCGGTACTCAAGCAGCCGCCGTCCGCGCAGCCGGAGCACATCCTGGCCCTCGAACAGGATCGTCCCGCCGGCCGCCGGGACCAGGCGCAGGATCGCGCGGCCGACCGTGGTCTTGCCGGATCCGCTCTCACCGACAAGTCCTATCCCGAACGGACCTGTGCTGATTGTCAGGGAAACTCCGTCCACCGCGCGGACCGGACCATAGTCCACGCGCAGGTCCCGCACCGAGAGCATGACGCCGGCTGCCATGGATATCACCCGCCCAGCCGGGGCACGGCGGCGAGCAGCTCACGGGTGTAGTCCTGCCGCGGCGCGGCGATGACCTCCTGGGTGGCGCCCTGCTCGATCACCTCGCCGGAGCGCATGATCGCCACCCGGTCGCATAGCTCGGCGATCACCGCGAGGTCGTGGCTGACGAACAGGATGGCCATCCCGCGGGTGTCGCGCAGCTCGCGGAGCAGCTCGAGCACCTCGGCCTGCACGGTCACGTCGAGGGCGCTGGTCGGCTCGTCAGCGAGCAGCACCTCGGCGCGCAGCGCGATCGCCAGCGCGATCGCGACCCGCTGCAACTGCCCGCCGGAAAGCTGCGCCGGGTACCGGCGCAGCAGCTCAGGCGGCAGCAGGACGCTGCGCATCGCCGCCGCGGCCCGGTCCCTGGCCTCGGCGCCGGACAGCCCGTGCAGCCGCAGCGCCCTGGTCACGATCGCGCCGACCCGGAACACCGGGTTGAAGGCCGCCGCGGGGCTCTGGAAGATGGCGGCGATCCGCCGTCCCCTGACCGCCCGCAGGGCGGCGGGAGACATCCCGGTCACTTCGGCGCCGTCCAGCTTGATCGACCCGGTGACGGTGGCGCCGGCGGTGCCGGCGAGCCCGAGCACCGCCTGGATGGTCATCGACTTGCCAGACCCGCTCTCGCCGGCCAGCCCGACGATCTCCCCGGCGCCGACGTCGAGCGCCGGCACCGACGCGGCCAGCCGGTCGCCGAACCGCACGCGCAGGTCACGGATCTCCAGTTTCACCGGACTGGCAGCCTCCTCGGGTCGAGCGTGTCGCGCAGCCCGTCGCCAAGCAGGGTGAACGCGAGCGCGGTGACCAGGATGGCCAGGCCGGGATACGTCACCAGCCACCACGCGGTGGTGAAGTAATTCTCGCCTTCGGCGATCATCAGGCCCCACTCCGGCGTGGGGTCCTGCGCGCCGAGGCCGAGAAAGGACAGCGCGGAGATGGTCAGGATGACCCCGCCGGCGTCGAGCGACACCTGGACGATCAGCGGCGTCACCGAGTTGGGCAGCACGTGCCGCAGCAGGATCCGCCAGCGCGGGATGCCGAGGGTCCGGCAGGCCTCCACGTACGGCCGCCCCGCTACCGATGCCGCCTGACCCCTGACGAGCCTGGTGTACCACGGCCACCAGGCGATCGCGACGGCGATGGTCACGTTGGTCAGGCTGGGCGACAGGACCGCCACGAAGGCGAGCGACAGCAGCAGCGCAGGGAACGCGAGGAAGACGTCGGTGACGCGCATGATGATCTCGTCGGTCGCCCCGCCGAAGTACCCGGCGGCGATCCCGAGCGGGACGCCGATCACGCAGGCGATCAGCAGCACGAAGAGCGCGACGACCGGCGACACCCGCGCGCCGTACAGCACCCGGGAGAAGACGTCCCTGCCCACCTGGTCGGTGCCGAACAGGTGGTGCAGCGACGGCGCCTGCAGGGCGCTCTCCGGGTGCGTGGCCGTCCCGGCGTCGGCCGGGTACGGGGCGAGCAGCGGCGCGAACACGGCGACCACGACGATCACCGCCACGATCAGCGTGCCCGCGGTGATCAGCTGGTTCGCGCGCGCTGCCCGGCGCACCGCGCTGACGCCTGGGGCCCTGGCCAGCAGCGCGGTCACCGCAGCCTGATCCTCGGGTCGAGCGCGGCCTGCACCAGGTCCACCACGAGGTTGGCGGCCACGTACACGAGGGCGATGAACAGCGTCACGCCGAGGATCGCCGGCGTGTCCAGCGTTTCCACCGAGGCCGTCGCGTAGCTGCCGAGCCCGGGCCAGTCGAAGATCGACTCCACCAGGAACGTGTTGACGAGCGAGTACGCGAAGACGAGCGCGAGCACGGACGCCACTGGATTCCAGGCGAGCTTCATGGCGAACGTGCCGATCACTGTCCGTTCTGAAAAGCCGAGCGAGCGGACCAGCTGGACGTGCGTCTCGCCGAGGGTGTCCAGCACCTGCGCACGGGTCATCCGCGCGATGACCCCGAGCGGGTAGGCGGCCACCACGAGGGCGGGCAGCACCAGGTGCTGGAGGGTGCTGCCGAGCATCGCCCAGTTGCCGCTGAGCAGCGCGTCCACCACGGGCATCTGAGTGCGGGTGACCAGCGGATGGGTGAACATCAGGTTCGGGTCGTACTGCCCGGCGACCGGCAGCACTCGCAGCCGCTGGGCGAAGACCAGCTGCAAGATCAGCGCCAGCCAGAAGATGGGCATGGAGACGCCGAGCACCGAGACGACCCGGATCACGTGATCGAGAATGCTGCCTGGCCACCGGGCGGCGGCCAGCCCGAGCGGCACGCCGGCGATAACGGCGATGATGAGCGCCGCGACGACCAGCTCGAGTGTCGCCGGCGCCGCGGTCCCGATGTCGGACAGCACGGGCTGGTGGGTGTGGATGGAGGTGCCCCAGTTCCCGGTCAGGATGCCGCCGAAGTACTTGCCGATCCGGACCGGCAGCGGCTGGTCAAGGCCGAGATACTGCCTGGCGCGCGCGAGCTGCGCGGCCGAGGCGTGCGGGCCCGCCCACGCCACGGCCGGGTCGCCGGGCACCAGGTCGGCGATCACGAACGTCAGGATCACCACGCCCGCGACGACCACGAGCGCCAGGGCGACCCGGCGGATGGCGTACCGGGTCACCCGGGGATCCTGCGGCGCATCGGGTCAGGGCTTCAGGTCGTACGCGAAGACCACTCCCGGGTACGCCGGGTTGACCTGGAAACCTGAGATGCCGCTGAGCATCGCGTACTGGTAGTTGACGTTGTAGAGGGACACCATCGGCGCCTGCTGCAGGACCGTCACCTGCATGCTCCGGTACAGCGCCTCGGCTGCGGCCTTGTTGGTCGCGACCAGCGGCTCGACCTGGTTGATCATGGTGTCCAGGGCGGGGTTGGAGTAGTACGAGAGGTTGAAGTACGGCGGGTTCTCTGTCTCCAGCGTGTTGACGAACCAGGAATACGGGTCGGCGTAGTCCGGCCACCAGTACTCGAGGAAGATGTCCTGGCGCTGCGCGGCGCTCGACGACTTGCCCTTGGCCCACTGGGTGGGCCAGGCGAGCGCCTGGACGCTGAGGTTCACGTTCAGCGCGGCCAGGTCCGACTTGATGATGGTCGCGACGACCTGCTCGTTGCTGTCGCCAGAGGTATAGGTGAGGCTCAGGTTCAGCGCCTTGTGACCTGGCCCGTACCCGGCCTGCTTGAGCAGGGAGGCCGCCTTGGCCTGGTTGTAGGAATAGTTCGGCAGGTCAGAGAAGTGCCCGAACAGCCCAGGCGGCACGATCCCGCTCGACGCCACGCCCGCGCCGTGCAGCGCCGCGATGATGCCGTTGTAGTCGATCGCGTACAAGATCGCCTGGCGGACGGTCACCGGGAGCGCCTTGGTGTTGAGCTGGGCGAGCAGGTTCTGCCAGGACGGCGAGCTGACCGTGGTGATCGCGGAGTCTGCCCGCAGCGATGCCCACAGCGAGGAGTTGATCTGCTGGATGAAGCTGACCTGGCCGGACCGCAGCAGCTGTGCGGCCGTGGTGTCCTGCGGCACCACGCGGAAGACCACCTTGGTGAAGTGCGTGCCTGTCCAGCCGCCCCAGTACTTGGGGAACGACTTGAGGATGACCTCGAACTCCTGGTTCTTGTTCCAGGTCTGGGCCGTGTACGGGCCGGTGCCTGCGTCGTGCCCGGCGTTCAGCCAGTTGGTGAGCGCGGTGCCGCCGCCGGCGGCCTGCGTGTCGTAGATGTAGGCCGAGTAGTCGGCGGACGCCTCGAGGGCCAGCGGGGACGCGTAACTGAGGTGGAACACCAGCGTGTACGGGTCAGGGGTGTCGATCGTCTTGACCGCGGCCCAGATGTAGGAGGCGCCGCCGTTGAGCTTGATGGTGCGCAGGATGGCCGCCTTGGCCGCCTGCGCCGTCATCGGCCGCCCGGTGTGGAAGAGCACGCCGTGCCGCAGGTGGAACGTCCAGGTCTTCCCGCCGTCGGCGGACGTCCAGCTGGTGGCCAGCTCGGGCTCGACGGTCTTGGTTGCCGGGTTGTAGTGCGTGAGCGTCTCGTACATCTCGCTCATCGCGATGATGCCGTCGGAGTACTCGGTGGCCGGGTCCCAGCCGTCCACCATCACGGCGACGTTCGTGTCGTATGTGAAGACCTCGCTCGGGGTCGGCGGCGGCTGCGTACCGCCGGAACCGGCCGGCTGGGAGCAGGCGGCCAGCGATGAGGCCAGCAGTGCGCCGGCGGCGATAAGGCCGGCGCGGCGGCGTTTCATGGGTGCCTCCGTGGGATGACTGGGGTCGCAGTTAATGAGTGCTCCGCGCCGCTCCCGAGGGTGCCCGCCGCCTTGGCGCGCACCCGGACAGCGGGGGAGGTGAAATACGCGAGCGGGATCTCCTCGAGTTCGACGATCCGCACCGTATCGGGATCCGCGCCGGCCGCGACCGCGCGCTCGCGCGCCTCGTCCCGCGCTTCGTCGAGGACGGCCTGCCGGCCGCCGGGCCCGAGCTGAAAGATGCGGTCGGTCTGGCCGCTGACCGACGCCATGGCCGCGCCGACGGCGTTCGCGGCGCCGAAGTGCTCGGGCCTGACGACCTCGCTGACGCCAGGGATCTTGTCTGGAACGAGAATGCTGCCCCCGCCGACGGCGATGAGCGGACGGTCCTCCTTGGAGGTCTTCACCCGGTCGATGGCGTCGGCGAGCATGACGTCAGCTCGCGCCAGCGCCGCGGTGAGCAGCTGGCGGTGGCGGTCGGTGCGGCCCGCGTCTCCGAGCCGGGCCCGGCCGGCCGCCACCGCGGCGTCGGTGAGCGTCGGTGTGCCGCCGCCGAAGACGAGCGCTTCCCGCTCCAGCAGGTACCCGACGCTGCGCGGGCCGACGCGGGTCCCGTCGCCGCCCGGCGAGACCACGGTGCCGCCGCCGAGCGCGATCGTGACCAGGTCGGGCATCCGGAAGTTGGTCCTGACGCCGCCGATCTCCACTCCGTAGGACGACTCGCGCGGGAAGCCGTTGGCCAGCATGCCGATGTCCGTGGACGTGCCGCCGACGTCGGCTACCAGGGAATCGGCGGCGCCGGTGAGGAACGCGGCGCCGCGGACGCTGTTGGCGGGGCCGCTGCCGATGGTGAGCACCGGGTACCTGAGGGCCTGGTCGAGGCTCATCAGCGTGCCGTCGTTCTGCGCGAACAGCGTCGCCGCCGTCAGGCCGTGCGCGGCGAGCGCGCTGCGCATGGCACGCGCCACGTCGCGGGCGACGCCCGCCAGGGTCCCGTTGAGAATGGTGGCGTTTTCCCGCTCGAGGAGCCCGAGCGAGCCGATCTCATGGCTGAGCGACACGTGTATCTCGCCGAGTTCCCGTTCGACCACCTCGGCCGCCGCCAGCTCGTGCCGCGCCGACACCGGGGCGAACACGCTGGTGATGGCCACGCCGTCGGCTGCCCCGCCGACCTGGCCGAGGAACCGCGCGATGGCGTCGGTGTCGAGCGGGGACAGCTCCCTGCCGTCGAATTCGATGCCGCCGTCCACGATCGTGGTGCCGGCGGCGATCCCGGCGGCGAGATCGCGCGGCCATCCGAACATGGGCCGGATACTGCGGGTGGCCGGCCCGCCGATCCTGATCACCGCGATCCGCCGCAGGCTCCTGCGCTCGAGCACGGCGTTGGTCGCGTGCGTGGTGCCGAGCATGACGTGGCTGATCCGGCCCGGCTCGATGCCGGGCGCGGACAGCACCGCCGCGATGGCCGCGGTGATCCCGCCGGTGATGTCCGGCGTGGTGGGCACCTTGGTCGTGGCGATCAGCCGGTCCGCCGGGTCCATCACGACCGCGTCGGTATTGGTGCCGCCGACGTCGATCCCCAGTCGCCAGTCAATCGCGGGCATCAGCGAGTTCCTCTACCGGCGTGTAGTCGAAGTCGTAGCCGAACGCCCGCGGCCCGGTCAGGGCGACGCCCTTCGCCGTCCGCCACACCGGATCACAGGCGAACGCGATCACCGTGACCCGCTGGCCGTAGCTGATCCGCTCGGTCTGGATCGCCTCGGCGGTCTCGCTGTCGACGACGGAGATCAGGTCGGGCACCGAGGCGAGCACCTGCCCCCGCTCTAGCGCCACCAGGTTCTCGTTCTGCAGCTCAAGCCGGAGCAGCCGGCCGGCGTCGGTACCCAGGCCCTCGATCACCACGGAACCTCGTACGAACCCCCTAGTGGTTCGCCGTTCCGCGTCCACTATCTTGCCGGCGATCAGCCGGTGGCCGTCGACCTCGGCGACGAGGGCGTCGACCGGGCTGCCGTGAGCGTCGCTGATCGCCTCGCCGATGCGAATGGCAAGCGAGACCGAGTTCCGCACCGTGGCCTCGCGTGCCTGGGCCGCGGTGAGCGTGTACTCCGTCGACGAGGCCGCGTTGCCGAATTCCACGGCGACCGCCCGTTCCAGCCGCTCCATCCACTCCCCGGAAACCGTCTGGAAGACCGCGAGATTGCCCCGCTCATCGGTCATCACGGCCGGGTTGGGGGAAATCCCGGCGAGGTGCATGGTGACCTGGAAGGTCTCGGGAAAGGCGCGTCCCATGCCGTCGGCGTCGGCGAGCGGCAGGCCCATCCGTGCCGCCCAGGTGATAGGCCGGAGGCCGTTACCGCCGCCGATCTCGCCCGCCATCAGTGCCGCGACGCGGCGTCCGGTTATGGCTTCCAGGCGGTCGCGAAGGCGTCCGCCCTCGTCCCCGTTCTCTATCTTCTCGAAGCTGACGGTAGGGGCGCCGATGCCGCCGCACGGCATGAGCAGCGAGTCGTCAGGGAGTTCGTCGAGGTCCACAAGCGGAACAGGGCCAAAGTCCTCGATGGCCTGCAGCGCCTGCAGCAGCCCTACATAGGTGTCGCCGCCGCCGCCGGCGCCCAGCACGGCGCAGCCGCGGGCGAACGCGCGCAGCGACTGATCATCAAGGAGGCGCTTCATGGCAAGAACTATGATCGCAGCGGAACGGAATGATGTGTGCGCTTATATCCGACGATTTACGTATGCCGGCTAACGCTATGGCGCGGTACGGCGCCACGGAACGGATGATCTGGTCCCTGAGCGCGGCCGCTGACGGCGCGCGGAGCACTCGCTGCGGGCTGATCCCTGGAATGCGCCCGTAGTACAGGCCCGTAACGCCACGCCAGACATACCAGTGCGGGAATTCCTTCCCATAGGGCCACCACGGAGGGACCGTCTTCCCGGCGGTTTCCCTCTCGTCGGCGATCCCCGCCCCGTAACCGGTCCGGCGCTCCATCACTGTCCTTCGCGAAGTATGCCGATGGCAGCGTGAGAGTGGGTCGCGCCGCCCCGGGAGCCTGAGTACACGGACATGTTCGCAGTCGATAGGGCTGAGCGTAATGGGCACATTGCACTACGATCGCGACAGATATGTGCGATCGGCATAAGGTGATCTCCGATGCCTTCCGTTGATGAGATTCTCGCGAGCCCGCCGCTTTCCGGCCTGCGGCGGGTGAGCAGCGGCGGCGGTGACTGCACGGTCGTCGCCGTGCGCCTCGCCGAGCGATTCGCCGAGCTTGACGAGGCGCCGGCTGGCACTTTTGTCGTGCTCGGCAGGCTCGCCTCGGCGGAGATCAACGGCTACCGGCTGGACATGGCCCTGCGCTGGGCGGCGATGCACCGGGTGGCTGCTGTCGCAGCCTTCTCCGCCGAGCAGTGGCAGCCCGCGATCACCGCGCTGGACATCACGGGGCGCTCCGACATCGCGCTGATCTCCATCCCCGCCGATACGGAGCTCGCCGGCCTCGTCCAGGCGATCGCCGCGGAGATCGGCGGCGGCGCCGAGCAGGTCCTCGCACGTGCCAGGGAAGGGCTGGCCGCGGTGCTGCGCGCCGAACAGGCGGGTGCGGGTCCCGGGGAAATCTCCGCGGCCGTCAGCACCGCTCTCGGCGTCGGGGTCGAGTACCGCCCGGTCGCGCGGGGCAGCCACATGCGGGTCGACGCCGACCAGGAAGCCGGCGACGGCTGGCAGCAGGCCACGACGGAGCTGAGCATGCCGGTGCTGACCGACGAGGCGACGTCCGGGCACTTCGTCGCCGCGGACACCGGCGGCGACATGGGCGTCGCGACCAGCCTGGTGCTGCACGCCGCCGCCGCGGCGGCGGCGCGGTCCCTCGACCTGGCGCGGCGGGCACGGGACATGCCGGCCAGGTCGCGCAGCGAACTGCTCGCGGAACTGCTGCTGTCGGAGTCTGAGGTCAGCGAGGACCTGCTCGACCGGGCGCGGCAGCTGGGCATCCAGCCGGGCGGCTGGCACGTCGTGGTCAGGATCGAGGCCGACGACCTCGACGAGGCCGAGCAGGACGAGGTGCGGCGGTTCGAGCTGCTCGAGTGGGCGAGCCAGGCGGCGCTGCAGGCCGCCGCCGCGTCCGGTGACAGCTGGTACCTGTCCAGGATCGGGCGCGCGATCGTCCTGATCAGGGAGACCACGTTCAATCCGGGGCCGCAGGCCGGCATCCGTTCCACCAAGTCGGCGGAGCGCGCGCTGCAGGCGATCGGCGCCCGGTTCCCGAAGATGGCGTTCCGGGCCGGGGTTGGCGCGCCGCACGAGGGCCCGACGGGGCTGCGGGCCTCGGCCGCCGAGGCGCGCAGCGCCCTGGCGGCCGCCAGGGCCGCGCGCAGGCCGGCGGGCGTTGCCCCGCACGACGTGGTGGGCATCCGGCGGATGCTGATGGAGTGGTACGCCTCGGACACCGTCCGCGCCTCGGTGCGCGACCAGCTGGCCCCGCTCGAGAAGCTCGGACCCGGCCGTGCCGACACCGCGATCAGGACCCTCGCGACGTACCTCGACGAGCAGGGCTCCATGGTGAAGACGGCGCAGAAACTGCACCTGCACCGTAACGCGGTGACCAACCGGCTGCGGAGCATCACCGAACTGCTTGACGTGGATCTCGATGACCCCGACCAGCGGCTCGCCCTCCAGCTGGCCTGCCGGGCCCGGCTCCTCGGCTGAGCCGCTGGACTGAGCCGTTGAAGCAGATCCTTAGCTTTGAGATATGCTCGCCACACCCGCGAAAGGGGCAGTCGGGACTTAAGGGGACCCAACGGTGGTAGGGGACACGCCCGCCAGGTACCACGAACTTCCGGTGCTTGACACCGGTGTCGCGCACCCGGCGCGAGTCTGTGACTTCTGGCTGGGCGGCAAGGACAACTTCGCGGCGGACAGGAAGGCCGGGGAGGCCGGGGTAACGGCGTTTCCCGGCACGGTTCCCTCCGTCCTCGCCAGCAGGGCGTTCCTGGCCCGCACGGTGGGCTACCTGACGGCGGAGGCTGGCATCCGCCAGTTCCTTGACATCGGGCCCGGCCTGCCGTCGGCGGACGGCACGCACGAGATCGCGCAGGCCATCGCCCCCGACAGCCGCGTGGTCTACGTCGACAACGACCCGGTTGTCCTGCTGCACGCGCAGGCGCGGCTCACCGGCAGCGCGTCCGGCGCCACCGGCTACGTCGACGCCGACCTGCGCGACCCGGCAGAGCTCTTGCGGGCGGCCGCGTCCCTGATTGACCTCTCCCAGCCGGTAGCCGTCCTGCTGTTCGGCATCCTGCACTTCATCCAGGACGACGAGGGCCCGCACCAGATCGCCGACGTGCTGATGGACGCCATGCCGCCTGGCAGCTATCTCGCGGTCGCCCATTTCGCGAAGGACCTGTACCCGGATCAGATGGCCAGGTTCGCGCGGGTGCTCAACGAGAACCTGAGCGTCAGCACCACGCTGCGGGACAGGGCGGAGGTATCCCGCTTCTTCCGCCGGCTCGATCTCGCCAGGCCTGGCGTGGTCCAGGTCTCCACGTGGCGCCCCCGCAACGAGGCGGAGAGCACCGCCACCGCCGCCGTGTGGGGCGGAGTGGGACGCAAGCCGGACCGGGTGCGCATCCCGTTCGCACGGGACCCCGCGTTCGAATTGAATACTCGATAACCGTCGCTCAATCGAGGCTTGACCGCCGCTTAACCCTCGTCGCCGACCCTGGATGCGAACGCGCGCCACGGGGGCGCGCCGCGCATTGGGGGATCACCATGGCGACGAGCAGGATAAAGCTGACTTACTACAACGGTCTCATGTGGCACACGCTGCTGCTGCCGCACGGCACGCGGGCGGTTTGGCCGGCTCGCCTGGACGGGCGGCCCGTCCCTGGCGCGGCGACGCGCTACTACCACCGGCCGGCCGCCGTTGAGCGCCGCGAGCCCGCCGTCGCCGCGGCGCGCTCGTAACCCGTCGGCATTGAGGTCTTAACCGCTTGGCCGACGGCAGACGGTGGTTGACTCGTTCAGGTCATGAACGAGAACCCCGCCGTGCTGCTGTCGCCACTGGGACGCGAGGCCCTCACGCGGGCTGCGGCGATGCTGGGCGACACGCCGGGATCGGAGCTGGCTGTCGCCGCGGCTCTGCGGCGCGAGTACCCGGCGAGCCTCGCGGCCGCCGCCGTCGCGCAGCACGAGCTGCGCCTGGCGGCCAGGGAGAAGTTCAGCCGCGCGATGGAGATGCTGTTCACGCGGGCCGGCTACGAGCAGTCGTCGTCAGAGACGATCGCGCGGTACCGGGCGGCGCGCTTCGGCGGCGCGCCGCGGGTGGCCGACCTGTGCTGCGGCATCGGCGGTGACCTGATCGCGCTCGCGGCGGTGCCGGAATCAGTGACGGTACTCGCCGTCGACCGCGACGAGATCCACGCCAGGCTCGCGGTCCACAACGCCGGCGTGTACGGCGAAGCCGACCGGGTCCGCGCCTGCGTCGCCGACGTGCGCGACATCGCGCTGGACGGCATCGACGCGGTCTTCATCGACCCGGCCCGCCGGGCCGGGACGCGCCGGTTCCCCGCCGGGGTGTCGCAGCCGCCGCTCGACTGGTGCCTCGGCCTCGCGAGCCAGGTCCCCGCCGTCTGCGTCAAGGCCGCGCCCGGCCTGCCCGCTGAGCTGATCCCGCCGGGCTGGGAGGCCGAGTTCATCGCCGACGGCCGCGACCTCAAGGAAGCCGTGCTCTGGTCGCCTGCGTTCGCGACCGCCTCGCGGCGCGCGACGATCCTGCCGGCCGGCGACACGCTGATCGCGGAGCCCGGCGCCCCCGTTCCCGTGACGGAACCGGGGGAGTACCTCCTCGACCCCAGCCCCGCGGTCACCAGGGCCGGGCTGGTCGAGGACCTCGCCCGGCTGCTCGGCGCGCGGAAGATCGACCCGCGGATCGCCTTCCTGACGGCTGACCGGGAGATGGCCACGCCCTTCGCGCGGACGCTGCGCGTCGTCGAGTCAGCCCCGTGGAACGAGAAGCGGTTCGCCGCCCGGCTGCGCGGCCTCGGCGTCGGCGCGGCGGACATCCGCCGCCGCGGCCTGGCCGGCGACGTCGACCAGATCCGCCGCCGCCTTAAGCTCAGCGGCCCGCACCGCGCCACGGTCGTCATCACCCGAGTCAGCGACAAGCCCTGGGGCCTGATCTGCACCGACCCGGGCATCACCCTCGGCTGACCCCGCGCACCCGGCGAAACCCCGCAGGTAGGAGGTCATTGACCTGGCTCGACGCGCTGCCGGAGGGCACGGCGCAGCGCCTGGCGTAGCTGCCGTTCGGCGCGCTCGGCGCGCCGCGCCGCCTTGGCCAGCGCAACGACCCGCGCCGCAAGGTACCCCTGCTCGGCCTGCGCGAGCAACTGGCGACGCCGGTCATCGGCAAGCTGTCCGGACTGATGTGGATGCACGTGATTCACCTCCTCCGTCTCTCTCGATCGAGGGCTCACGCTGCCGGTTGCTCATCGGCGCTCCCCGCGCTGGGGGTCACCTGCTGGGCCCCGGATACGGCGACCCTAGAAAAGCGCTGCTAGATCGAGGCAAAATGTGGGCAAGCAAATGGCTAGGGGGGCCAGGCTGAAGATTTTCCTGGTGGGGCGGGTCGCGCTCGAGGCTGACGGCCTCGCGGTGCAGGACGCGCGTTTGCCGGGCCGGCAGGGCCGGCTGCTGTTCGCCTACCTGGCGGTAGCGCGAGGACGGCCAGTGCCGCGTGACGAGCTCGCGGCGGCCCTGTGGGGGGAGGCTCCGCCAGCGACCTGGGACAAGGCACTGACGGTGCTGGTGAGCAAGCTGCGTTCGCTGCTCACCGAGGCGGGACTCGACGGCCCGCACGCGCTGACGGCGGCCTTCGGCTGCTACCGGCTCGAGCTGCCCGAGGGGACCTGGATCGACGTGGTCGCCGCGGCCGACGCGGCCGACGATGCGGAGCGGGCCCTCGCCGGGGGCGATCCCGCGGCGGCGAAGACCGCGGCCCTGCTGACGGAGACGCTGACCCGGCGCGCCTTCCTTCCGGGCGACAACGGCGTGTGGGTTGAGGACAAGCGGCGCGAGCTCGCCGACACCCGCAGCCGCGCGGTGACCGCCCTGGCCGGCGCGTGCCTGCGCTCCGGCGCCGGAGCAGAGGCGGCGAGCTGGGCCGAGCAGGCGATCGGGCTCGAGCCGTTCCGGGAGACCGGGTACCGGCTGCTGATGGAGGCCCATGCCGCCGATGGCAACAGGGCCGAGGCACTGCGCGTCTACGAGCGGTGCCGCAGGCTCCTCGCGGACGAGCTCGGCGCCTATCCGTCACCGGAAACCGAGTCGGTCTACCAGCGCCTGCTCCACGCGCCGCCCGCGCCGAAACGGCTGTCTCCCGAGCGCCCGGCACCCAGGCAGCCGCCGACGGCCCGCCGTGGCCGGCGCGTGGCCAGGCCGCGGCTGCTGGCCGGGGCCGCCCTGGCCGTCGTGGTCGCCACCGGCGTCCTAGCCGGCGTCACTGCCACCAGCGGCGGCCAGCAGCAGGCCGCGGGCACGGCCAATTCCGTGGTCGCCCTCGACCCGGACGGTTCGCCCGCCGCCACCCTCGCGGTGGGAGCACGCCCGGTCGCCGCCGTTGCTGCGGCGGGTTCGCTGTGGGTGGCGAACCTCGACGACCGCACCGTCACCCGCATCGACTTGTCCTCCCGGCGGATCCAGCAAACCATCCCGGTCGGCGGAACCCCGACGGCGCTGGCTGCCACGCCGGGTGCCGTCTGGGTGAGCGACAGCACCGGTCAGATCTCGCAGATCGACCCGCAGTACAACCGTCCCGTCCCGACGCGGCAGCTTGTCTCCGTCCCGCTGTTCCGCGCGCGAACGGCCTGGCCGATGCTGGCAGCGTCCAGGTCGATCTGGGTCGTGGATCCCGACGGTTACGTCGCGCAAATCGACCCCGGCACCGGCCGGCAGACCGGATCGGTCGACGTGGGCGACGAGCCGACCGCGGTCGCGGCAGGCGCGGGCTCGCTCTGGGTGACGAACAGCGCCGACGGCACGGTCACCCGCATCGATCCCGACACCCTGGTGGCGACGACGATCCCGGTGGGTCACGGCCCGGACGCGGTCGCCGTCAACGCGGCTGGCGTCTGGGTCGCCAACGCCGGCGATGACGCACTGGTGCGGATCGACCCGGATACGGGCGCGGTCGCCGCGACCGCCAGCGTCGGCGATGGCCCGTCGGCCGTGCTGGCCACGGCGACCGCGCTGTGGGTCGCCAACGCCCGCGACGATACCGTCATGCGGCTCGACCCGCGCTCAGGCGCCGTCACCAAGACGATCCACCTCGGCGGCAGCCCGACGGCGCTCGTGTCCGCCGCCGGCCGGATGTGGGTCACGGTCGCGCCCGCGCCCGCGCCGCCACCGGTGACCGGCGGCACCGCGCACTTCACGATGCAGGACGACTTCACGTCTCTGGACCCGGCGCTGGCCGTTAACTGGGCGGTCCTCTATGCGACGTGCGCCAACCTGGTGACCTACCCGGACAAACCGGCGCCGGCTGGATCGCAGATCGTCCCGGAGGTCGCCGAGGCGGTCCCGGCCCCCACCGACGGCGGCAGGGCGTACACCTTCACGATCCGGTCCGGCTTCCGCTTCTCGCCGTCCTCGAACGAGGCGGTCACCGCGGAGACGTTCAAGGCGACCATCGAGCGCGTGGCCAATCCGAAACTGGAATCGGGGTTCGCGAGCCAGTTCAGCGGCATCGTCGGCTACCACGATTACGTCACGGGAAAGGCGCCAGGGCTCAGCGGGGTGGTCGCGCGCGGCAACACGCTCACAATCACGCTGTCGCAGCCGGACGGTTCCTTCCTCGCCAACCTCGCGGGCGGTGCGGCCTGCGCCGTCCCGGCTGGCACGCCAGCCGTCCCGGGCGGCCTGAACGACATCCCATCGGCGGGCCCGTACTACATCGCCTCGTACTCACCACGTCAGCAACTGGTCCTGCGGCGGAACCCCAATTACCACGGCGACCGCCCGCACCACCTCGACCAGATGGTCTTCACGATCGGGATCGACAGCGCCCGCGCTGTCGCCGAAATCGAGGCTGGCACGGCCGACTACGCCGTCGACGGCCTCCCGCGCGACGCCGGGCCGGTGCTCGAGTCGCAGTACGGACCAGGCAGCAAGGCGGCCAGGGCAGGACACCAGCAGTACTTCACCGGCCCCGCGAACGGGATACGGCTCCTGTACATGAACACGAGCAGGCCACTGTTCTCCAACGTCCGGCTGCGGCGCGCGGTCAACTACGCGATCGACCGGCCGGCGCTGGCCGCCCAGGCCCAGCGCTTCACCGACGTCGGTCCCTTCAACTCAGGAAGCCCGGCCGACGACTATATGCCGCCCGCCATCGCCGACGCCGCCAGTTCCCATTTCTACCCGCTGACCGGCCCGGACCTTCGCCGGGCACGGCAGCTCGCCGGAAACGTCCACGCGACCGCGATCATGTACACGCCCGACTATCCGCCGTGGCTTCAGGAAGCGCAGATCATCCGCCGCGACCTGCAGCCACTCGGCATCGATGTCCAGTTGAAGGAATTCCCGATCAGCGACTACTTCGCCCGGATCAGCCACCGCGGCGAGCCGTTCGATCTCGCCGTCGTCGGATGGTACTTCAACACCGCCGATCCTGGGCAGGTCCCTGGGCTATTCGACGGCAGCACGATCACCGCGGACGCCAACCAGAACTTCTCCTACCTCAACGACCCCGCGTTCGACCGGCAGCTCCGCGCGGCGGCCGGGCTGTCCGGGTACCGGCGTTACCGCACATACAGCCAGCTTGAGCTGGAACTCGAGCGCGATATCGCGCCGGCGGCCGCATTCGCGACCACCGCGAGCCGCGACTTCTTTTCCGCCCGGATGGGCTGCCAGCTCTACCAGCCGGTCTACGGCATCGACCTGGCCGCGCTATGCCTTCGGGGCACAGGGAGCTAACGGCCGGCGGTCCAGTAGCGGCATCGCTGCTCAACTGGGTCAACTGGGCCTCTCGCGGCTAGCTCGCGCGCAGCACGACGCCCCGGACGAACGCCGCCTGCCCGGCGTGCTGCGCGTCGTCGTCGAGCACGCTGACCAGCCGCACGCCGAGCGTCACCGGCGGCCGCCACGACGTGTCGACCACCCGGTCGAGATCCGCGTCGGTGATGCCGGAGACGAGCTTGATGGTCTGCTGGTAGACCGCCTCGTGGTAGTCCGTGAGCAGCGCCGACGCGGCGCACGCTTCGCTGACGGCGCCGACCTGGACCCTGTTGTGCCCGTACCCGGTGTCTACCGAGCCTGGCGGCAGCCCGAATCGCCCCGCCCAGCCGCCGTCCGCCCACACCTGCGGCACTCCGAACGCGGCCGCCACGTGATCGTCCTGGACCCTGGTGAGGTGCCAGATCAGCCAGGCGATGGGGTTCGCGTCCGCGTCGATCCGGTAGGTGAGCTGCTCCGTGGTCAGGCCGTACAGCGTGTCGCTGACCGTTTCCCTGATCCGCCCGAACGCATCGGCTAGCAGATCCGCACTTGTCATAGCTGAAGGCTTACCCTGTCCGCATGACGGCAGACCTCTCGCCGGAGATGCGCTTCGAGGACCTGCTCGGCGAGTTCAGCGACATCGACGGGGTGACGCTGCCGCACGGCGGCAGGCAGGCGCCCCGGCGCGCCTTACGACGCCGACGCCGACGTCGACGACGACGAGGGCCAGGCCGGCAGCACGCTCACGTCGGCGACCGCGTCCGGCAGCCGCCGCATCGCGGTGATGCGCCGCTCGGCGAGCTTGGCCGGATGCCCGGTGAGGTCGCGGTCCACCCAGATCGAGCGCACGCCCATCCGGGCGGCGGGC
>Ga0335073_10006170_pt1 | contig 16838 bp, 14 predicted proteins | sample Lox_Sample_22_FD_207093 | JGI IMG/M metagenome (GOLD analysis project Ga0335073, IMG submission 207093) | Soil microbial communities from Loxahatchee National Wildlife Refuge, Florida, United States - Lox_Sample_2.2 | ecosystem: Environmental > Terrestrial > Soil > Wetlands | place: USA... | reverse complement strand
TGCGTTCCGTCGGCTGGGACGGTTCGATTACTCGCCGGCAGACTGCGAAAAATTCCACGACGCCGTGGCGCGGCACGTCATGCCGGTCATGCGCGAGTTGCAGGCGGAACGGCGCGGGCAGTTGAACTTGGAACGACTGCGTCCCTGGGACTTGGCCGTGGACCCGCTGAACCGGCCGCCGCTCAAGCCGTTCGCTCGCGTGGACGAGATGGTGGCGCGCACGCAGAAAATCTTCAACCGGCTGGATGGCGAACTCGGTGGCGGCTTCCAGAAAATGCAGAAACTGCGTTTGCTCGATCTTGATAATCGCAAGGGCAAGGCGCCGGGCGGCTATCAGGACACGCTCAACGAGGCGCGGTTGCCGTTCATTTTCATGAACGCCGTCGGCTTGCAGCGTGACGTGGAGACAATCCTGCACGAGGCCGGCCACGCCTTTCATGCGCTGGCCACGCGAGACGAGGATTTGCGCTCCTACCGCCACGCGCCGATTGAATTTTGCGAAGTCGCCTCGATGAGCATGGAACTGCTCGGGAACGAATTTATTGAGGAATTTTATTCCGAAGGCGATGCCAACCGCGCGCGACGGGTTCACCTTGAAGGCGTCGTCGGGGTGTTTCCGTGGATTGCGACGATAGACGCCTTCCAGCACTGGATTTACACGCATCCCCATCACACCCGTGACGAACGGAGACAGGCATGGATGAATTTAATGGACCGTTTTGGTGGCGACGTGGATTGGAGCGGCTATGAAACCGCGCGCGCCAATCTCTGGCATCGGCAGTTACACATTTTCCTGCATCCGTTTTATTACATCGAATACGGCATCGCGCAACTCGGCGCCTTGCAGGTCTGGGTCAATTCCAAGCGCGACAAGGCTAAGGCGGTGAGCGATTACAAACAGGCCTTGGCGTTGGGCGGCTCGCGGCCGTTGCCGGAACTCTTCGCCGCCGCCGGCTGCAGGTTTGAATTCAACGAGAAAACCATCCAGCCGCTGGCCAAAATGCTGCGGGAGGAACTAAGGAAGCCTTGACCTGGTTTGAGAATGATGCGACCTATTCTCCAATTAAGCCACTCGTCTCCACAACCCAAAATCTGTCACTTCTGTGTCTTTGTGCTCCGGCTTGTTGCCTTCGTGCTGCGCGGTCCAATCACGAATCCAAGCAAAAATCCGACGGCTGAAAATGCCCAGACTGTCCACTTCAAATAATCAATCTGAAATCCCAACGCCATCTGTCCGGCGACCTGAACCAATACGGCAAGCGCAACTCCTGCGATAGCAGCAACAATTCCCATCCAAATTCGGCGAATGACGTTCATGGTGGCCTAACAAGCGGCAGGCGACAGGTTTTGCAGCCACCGCATACTATTTGGTGCTCCGCGTTTTTACAAACGCGGCTACGGGCAAAAGCTGATCAGGTCTCGATGCCGTAGGCCTTGATCTTGTTGTAGAGGGTCTGGCGGCCGATGCCGAGGCGTTTGGCGGCTTCGAGTTTGTTGCCGTCGGTTTCCTTGAGCATCTGGATGATGGCATTGCGCTCGACGCCTTCCAGCAGGGTGAAGTTGGTATCCACGCCGTCGGTCGGGCCGGTGCGGACCGTGGTGATGGAAAGGTCGGAGGCTTCCACCTGGTTGCCTTCGCTCAACAGCACGGCGCGCTGGACCTCGTTTTGCAACTGGCGGACATTGCCCGGCCAGTCAAACGAGGTAAACCGCTCGGTAGCTTCCAGGCTGAAGCCGCGAATGTCGCGATTGGCCTGCGCCGCGAACCGTTTCAGAAAGGCGTCGGCCAGCGGCATGATGTCCTCGCGCCGTTCGCGCAGCGGCGGCAGATGAATGGAAATGGCGCTGATGCGATAATAAAGGTCTTCGCGCAATTTGCCGTCCTTGATGGCTTCCTCGGGGATGCGGTTGGTGGCGGCGATGATCCGGCAATTGGTCTTGTAGCTCGTTTTGCCGCCAACGGGCCGGACTTCCTGGTCCTGCAACACGCGCAGCAACTTGCTTTGTGTGTCAATCGGCATCTCGGAAATTTCGTCAAGGAACAGCGAGCCGCCTTCGGCCTGGCGGAAAAGACCTTCCCGGTCGGAATGCGCGCCGGTAAAGGCGCCTTTGACCGAGCCGAACAATTCGCTTTCAATCAACTCGCGCGGCAGCGCGGCGCAATTGATTTTGATGATGCGCGCCTTGTTGCGGGTGCTGCGCGCGTGAATGAGGTCGGCGATGACTTCCTTGCCGGCGCCGCTCTCGCCGGTGATGAGCACGGTCACGTCGCTCGGGGCGATGCGTTCGGCGGTGCGCACGACTTCGCGCATGAGCGAGCTGCGGTAAATCGGCGAGGCCACCCCGCTCATGGTTTCGAGGGCGCGGCGCAGCGTGTTGTTTTCCTGGCTCTGCTCCTTGCGCTCCACGGCGCATTTCACATCGGCGAGCAGCTTTTCATTTTCAAACGGCTTCGACAAAAAGTTGTACGCGCCGCGGCGGCCGGCTTCGACGGCCATGGTGATGGTTCCGTGGCCGGTGAGGACGATGACTTCCGTCTCGGGCCAGCGTTTTTTGATCTGCGGCAGGAGGTCGAGGCCGTCCGCGTCGGGCAATTTCACGTCCAGCAACACCACGTCGGGGGGGTCTTGCGGAAAGCATTTTTGCAGGGCCGCGCCGCTGGCGGCCTGGTTGACGTCGTAGTTGTCCTCCAACACCGAGCGGAGCAGGTCCCGCACGTCGGCCTGATCATCCACAATAAGAACTTTTGATTTCATGTTTTGGATTTCCGCGTGCACGCCCGGACGAACCGCGAAAAAATCGCCCGGTGTTCGGCGTGCCCTTCCGTCAGTCTTTCGGGATGGAATTGCACGCTTAACAAGAACGGCATTCGCTGCGACACGTCTGATTTTAATTCCATCGCTTCCACAATTCCATCACGCGCTCGCGCCACGGCCATCAGCGGTTCCGCCGGTTGCAGAACGGCCTGATGATGCGAGCTGTTGACGCCCAAAATCCGCTTGCTAACGATTTTGGCAAGCAGTGAACCCTTTGTCAACGCCACTTCATGCACTAATTCGTTCGCCCTGTCCAGACGCTGATGGTTGAGCGCATGGGGCACTTGCTGCCGGATGTCGGCGATCAATCCGCCGCCGAGGGCGATGTTCAGCAACTGATGTCCGCGGCAGATGGCCAGCAACGGCTTGCGCTGGCGGAACGTCTCGTCAATCAGCATCAGCTCGCGCAAGTCGCGTCCGCCGCCGTCCGGGGTGGCGCCGACCGTCGGACGGACGGCGCGCGGCAGACGTTTGGCATAGAGATCGGGATTGATATCGTCGCCGCCGGTCAATAACACGCCCTGGGTGCGCCCCACCATTTCGGCCAGTGCCCGGCGGTCGGTCGTGGCGGGTGCGGTTACCGGAATGCCGCCGGCCTGGAGCACGGCGTTTTCGTATTTAACGGACAGACTGACGGAAAAGTCGTGGAATTCAACGCCGCGTTTTTCGACGCTGGGCGAGATCAGAATCAACGGCATTCCGGCCATCTGGCGCAATGTAAAGATGCCCCCGTGAATTGTCAGCGGTAAACTTGTTTCCGGCGGGACAACCTCCGGAAACGCTTCGCTGGGCGCCTTCCGGTTGGCCTGATTTGTGCTTGAAAGGGGGTGTGAAGTTTGTCGTACGCAAGATTAATCGAAGCAACATCTACCATTTGTTGAATACCATTATTCCCTGCAACCACCGGCAAAAAGCGGAATCCGACGCATTGGGGATAGTGATTATCGTGGGGTTAATCATGGGGATGGTGGCCCTCGTCCGGCTGATTTTGAACTGCACGCATTGATTTCGGGACACTTCTGACAGGACACGGATGACACGGGCCGGTCAGATTCCCGCCTCCGGAAACCGTTCACGGATGCGTCGGCGCAGATGTTCCTCATCGGCGGGTTGGTAACGGCGGCGCGGAATGAAGCGTTGCACGGCATCCAGCAGTTCCAGCCAATCTTCCAACGGCGGTTCCGGCACCGGCTGCCATTGATCGTAACGCCGTTCGCGTTGGAAGAAAATCCATTCCCGGCCGACGCGCTGGGCATAAATCTGCAGCTTGATGCCGTCGTCGGTCACCCGCTTCCAACTGATTTCAGCCTTGGGCATATTTCATGGTAAACGTGACGAGTGACAGGTGACAGGAGAGTTTATCCGGGCAAGAGATGGCAGTTTCGGGTCACCTGTCACGGGTCACGGATTTTATCACAAATCAATGCTCGCCACCGCCAGAGCCGCAATGCCTTCTTCGCGGCCAATAAACCCCATGTGCTCGTTCGTCGTGGCCTTGATGCCGATGTTCTTTTCCGGGATACGGAGGGCGGTGGCAATGTGTCGTTTCATTTCGGCGATGTGCGGATAGAGTTTCGGTTGCTGCGCGATCACGGTTGCATCCACGTTCACGATTTTCCCCTGTCGCAACACGATGATGCGCGCCGCTTCCTCCAGAAAAATCCGACTGGGCGCATCTTTCCAACGCGGGTCGGAATTCGGAAAGAAATGGCCGATGTCCGGCTCGCCGAGCGCGCCGAGAATCGCGTCACAGACGGCGTGCATGAGAACGTCGGCGTCCGAGTGGCCGTCGAGTCCCTTGGTGTGCGGAATCTCGACGCCGCCGAGGATGAGCTTGCGTCCCGCAACCAGCGCGTGAACGTCGTAGCCGATGCCAACGTGAACCATTGCCAAAGTGTAAAAATCCGGGCGCAGAAAGCGAAGGAAATAAATTTTCCATGAGAGGCACGGCCCGGTTCCAGATCCATTTGCCGGCGGGCGAACTTCAGTAAGCCGCCGGCCGGCCCCGGCGGTCGGTATAAAAATTGAATTCAAAGAGGCTGAGACTTTTGCTCTGGCCGCGGATCCACCCTGAAATCAGGTACTCGGTCAGCGGTTTCAGAATCAAATCCGACGGCAGGGCATAGACCCGTTCGCAGGCGGGTGGGTCCGAAAAAGAAACCGGCTGATTAAAGGCCAGGCGCCGTCCGAGCGCCGCGTCGGGGCCGGGAACCCGGCGCGGGTTCTGCGCCTTTGGGAAATGGTTCACCTTTTCGATCGTTACCTGGACCGGCGTGTGGATGTCCAGACGCGCCAGTTGCGGCGACCAGACCCGGAGATAGACCTCCTTACCCGACAGCTCCCGGTAATCTGAATCAAACGGGTCGTGCGCAATCCGTGCCAGGGCCTGTTCGTTTCTGGTGACCAGCTCGGCGCCGTTCTCGTCGGCGCGAAAATTACGCACGTCGGAAAAATTGTCGAATAATCCGGCCACCCGGTCGCTGGACGTGTCCCGGGTTGGCGTAAAATTGCTCAACACGATGCCGTCCGAGTTGAGGTTGTCCAGCGCGCCGTGGGTGCTGCTGAACGTGGACAAGTCCGCGCCCTTTTGTATGAGCCAGCCGGAGTGAACGTAGCCGTTGTCCAGGCTGATCAGAATGGTCGCCGGGTTGAGGGTCACCCGCGTGAGGCCGCGGGCAATCCGCTCCAGCGCCAGCGGATAGTGATTGGTCAGGGTTGCCGCCATCCAGGCGTCGGCGGCGGCAAAACCATCCGGATCCATCAGTTGGCTGCGGGTCAGCGTTTCGATGACGGGCAGATAATGGAGCGGGTCTCCTTGCCGGGCGCGGTAGCGGTAGGCGTTGTTGGTGGGATTCCAGTCAATATCGGCCCGGTCGCCCCGGGGATTCATGACCAGGAAACGATGGGGATCACTCGGATCCCGGCCGGTCACGAGGTCTGCGCCTGGCAGATGCGTAAGCAACGACATCAGCGTTTCGGTCTCGGCAGGCGCATTATGAATTTCCACCCAATCTTCAATGCCCGTCGTGGGCAGGACCACATCCCTGGGATTCTGGAGGGATTCCGTAATCCGGTATCCGGCCTTTGCCAGCAAGGACCGGACCTCCACGCGCCGGAAGGAGCTGGCGTGATTATGCCCGTGGTCCGAGAGGATTAGGATTTGCAGGTCGCGCCCTGTCTGGTTCCGATAGCGGGCGCGCAATGCCTGAAGCTGGTCATCCAGGCCGCAGAGCATGTCGAAGACATCGCGGTCGAGGTGCTGGGCGTCGTCCGTGGCGCGAATATAGACGTAATAACTGCCGTGGTTATCCGTGTCATTCCAAAAGGCCCTCAGCGCCTCGTGGATCTCGAGTTCACACGTGTGCATCGGATAGACGTAGCCCATGGTGCGAAACATGTTATTCTCCAACTGCCAATGCATCTGGCTTTCGTGCTCCATGGTGGTGGTGATGCCGTTGATGACAATTTGCGAATTCGCCGCCGCGCTGAAATATGTGCGTTGATAACCGGGCAACGGGCGGTCGCCGAAAATGTCGGTCCACGCCACATCGCTCGTGGAGGGAAACGTCGAAACGAGGCGGCTGACCGGAAAATATCCTTCGCCGGCGCTGAACGCCTGGCGGCGGAATGGCCTTCCCCGGATATTGGTGCAAATGACACCTCGTTGCAGGGCTTCCATGTCGCGGTAGGCAATTCCGTCCAGGCCCAGAACCAGCCGCTGGGGAAGCGCCCGGCCCGCAATCGGGAAAGCGTGGAGCGCCAGCAAAAAGAGGAAGACGCACCAGCGCGCGCTGTTGCCAGGATAAACCGGCCGGCCGGAATTCGCGCCAAAAAACATGGGGCCAACATTTAGCTGATCCGGTCGGATGTGTCTAAACGAAATCATTCAAAAAGGAACCCAACCCGATTTTCGCCGGTAATCCCGGAACGGATGGCGCTTGAACAAGTCAAGGGCGTCTTTTAGATTCAACCCGCGCAAACTCAAATCTGACGCGCCATGAAATCACGAGACCTGTTCAAGGACATCTTCACCCTGGCCGTCCGGCTGTTGGGACTGGTCTTTCTCTATCTGGGCCTGAGCGCCGTTCCGCCGTTGCTGGATTTCGGTGCCCTCGAAACCGCCGCCAAGAGCGACCTGCTCAGCGCGATGCTGCCCATCGTCTTTAACCTGGCCGTCGCCTGGTGGTTGCTGGGCGGCGGACGGTTGATACGCAGGGCTTACCCGGAGCCGCCGGGGATTCGCTCTCCTGCTCCGGCGCAACGAGAAAGGGTCGTGTCGGCGACCACGCCCACTTCGCCCAAACAAACGACGGGCCTGGATGCCGCCGACCAGAAACTCTCGGCTCTGGTGGAAAAACCAAGGGACAACCGGGGGGCCTGACGCATCGGCGCATCGGCCTGGTGCTTCATATTTTGGCGGCTCGGGGTGAGATTAGGGGGCAGGATCGAACGCGGTCGCTAAACCGTTCTACCGTGATTCACCCGATAATCCGGCGCCAAAAGGCCCAATTTTAGGCAGTGTCATCATACGCGGTAACGCCGGGCCCGCGGCTCGCACTCGGCGCACAGTGCCGTCATCGCGCAAATCGGGACATGACCCTATTTTAATGCCACATTGGCTAGATTTATGCTGGAAAATTCGCAGGATGATGTAATGATTTTCCGTCGCGCCGATTCCCGGCGGGATTCATCGGAGAAATTCGGCGGTGACGGTTGGAGAAGACGCAAACTGATATTAACGCAATAGAGCAAGCTGATGTTCTCGGAGCTTAAATCCTCCCTTCGGGTCGCGAGCCATTCATTCGGCGGCGCCGGGGTCTTCCTGCTCATTGCCATCAACGCGCAGGCACAGAATCTGTTTGAATCGGATTATGGCAGTGGCCAGATCAACGAATTCACGCCGGCCGGCGCCCCAAGCACCTTTGTCTCCGGGCTGAATCAACCTTTGGGTCTGGCCTTTGACAGCGCCGGCAATCTGTTTGAATCGGATGCCAACAGCGGCAACATCTACGAATTTACTTCAGGTGCCGTGCAAAGCCTCTTTGCCTCCGGATTGGAGCGGCCCAATGGCCTGGCCTTTGACAGCGCCGGCAACTTGTTTGTGGCCGATGGCAATGCCGGCGATATTTATGAATTCACGCCCGGTGGAACCCAAAGCACGTTCACTACCGGACTGTCCCGGCCCGTGGGTCTGGCCTTTGACAGCGCCGGCGATTTGTTTGTGTCGGATTACCTCAACGACGACATTTACAAGTTTACCCCGGGTGGAACGCAAAGCCTCTTTGCCTCCGGGTTGAATGGTCCCTGGGGTCTGGCCTTTGACAGCGCGGGCAACTTGTTTGAGGCGGATTCGGGAAGCGGCAACATCTATGAATTCACTCCGGGCGGGACCCAAAGCACTTTTGCCTCCGGTTTGGACCACCCCGTTGGCCTGGCCTTTGACAGCGCGGGCAATTTGTTTGAGGGAGATTTTAACAGCGGCGACATCTATGAATTCACTCCGGGAGGAGCGCAAAGTCTCTTTGCCTTCGGATTGAATGGCCCCACCCTTCTCGCGTTCCAGGGCGAGGGGTTACCCGTGCCTGAACCCCCGGATTTGGGGTTGCTGGCCTTTGGGATTATCGCCGTGGTTATCATACCCGGTCGAAATCTGCTGCGTCGTCAAATGGCTGGCAGTAATAAATAACGGGCCAGCCCCAGATTGATGGATTTCCCATTTACGGCCCGGCGGCCAAAAGATTTTCCGCTACTTCAACTCCGGCCTTTCCCACTTCATTCCATGCGCCTCGGCGACAGCCGGGTGCGTTAGTTTGCCGTCCATTACATTGATGCCGCCGGCGAGCGCCGGGAACAGGCGGCAGGCTTCAGCCAGGCCGTGGTCGGCCAGCGCCTCAATGTAACGGTACGTCACGTTGGTGAGCGCCTGGGTGGCGGTGCGGGCAAAGGCGCCGGGCATGTTCGTCACGCAATAGTGCGTTACATCTTCCTCGACAAACACCGGGTCGTGATGCGTCGTGGGGCGCGAAGTTTCGGCACAGCCGCCCTGATCAATCGCAATATCCACAAACACGCTGCCCGGCCTCATGCAGCGGAGCATTTCCCGCGTAATCAACCGGGGCGCGCGGGCGCCGGGCACGAGCACGGCGCCGATGAGCAGGTCCACTTCCGGCAACAGTTCGTGCAAATGCATTTCGTTCGAGTATAACGTATGCGCCGTGTGCAGCGTGATGTCGAGAAACCGCATCCGTTCCAGGTCCACTTCCAGAATGGTCACGTCCGCGCCAAGACCCTGGCCCATGCGTGCGGCATTGATGCCGGACGTGCCGCCGCCCAACACCACAATCTTGCCCGGCAACACGCCCGGCACGCCGCCCAGCAACACGCCGCTGCCGCCGAAATGTTTGGCCAAAAAATAGCCGCCCACCAGCACCGACATGCGCCCGGCAAGTTCACTCATCGGTTCCAGCAGGGGCAGGCGGTGGTTGACCTCGACGGTTTCATAGGCCAGCGCGGTGACGCCGGACCGCATCAATGCTTCGGTGACCGGCTGACTGGCCGCGAGATGCAGGTAGGTGAAAACAATCTGTCCGCGCCGCAAGAGATTGAATTCGGACGGCAACGGCTCCTTGACCTTCACGATCAAATTCGGCCTGGCAAACACCGCGTCGTGCGAATCCACCAGAACCGCGCCGGCGTGTTCGTATTCGGCGTCGGGAAAACCGGCGCCCGTGCCGGCGCCGCGTTCGACAACCACTTCATGTCCGCGTTTGGCGAGCTGATAGACGCCGGACGGTGTCAGCGCCACGCGAAATTCCTGCTCTTTGATTTCCCTGGGAAGGCCGATAATCATAAAGCAAATATACAGTCGCCAGTCGGATTAATTCCCTGGCAGATTAAAGTAACAGCAAAAAATAATGCACACAAGATGTTGAGAATCCTGGTCGAAACGGAGTTTCCCCCAATCGCCTTGGTTCGCAAGCACGGTTTACTCCGTTAAAATTGGAGCGGTTCCCGGAAAACTGTAGCCGCCGAGGCGAGTCGGCGCGGATTGAATAAAGGGGAATGAAATGGCGCGAACTGACGTTGCGGCTACGAGATCAGTTAAATCGCCCCCTGGTGAACCTCTTTGGCTACGGTTTAGTCGCCGTAAAAACTTTTCCCTTTTGAGTGCAAATCATCTGGGCGACGTACCGGCCGGAAAGCGCGGCAGAGGGCAGGCCGCCGCCCGCCACCACCCAGTGACCGGCCATGTAGAAATCCTTCAGTCCCGGCAGGGTGTTGGGAATACGCCGGCCCAGAATCCGCGGCGTCGGCAGCCAGCCTTCGTAACTGCCCTGCCAGTTGCCGGTGTAACGCACAAACGTCGCCGGCGTCGCGATGTCCGAGCGATCCAGATGGTCGGCCAGACCCGGAAACCGCCGGTCGAGAATGCCGATGATTTCCCTGGTCAGCGCTTTCTTTTCAGCCCGGTAACGTTTGATATCGCTTTTCTTCAGGTTGGTCCAGAATTCGTAACTGGTCGGCAACCGGATCGTCATCACCGTGGTGTCGGTCGGGCAGAGCCCTGAGTCCGAATCAAATGTCTCCACTTCCAGGCAATCGAAGGCCGACCCGTCGGCCAGGCGCAGCGGTTTGGACAACAGCAAATTCAGCGTATGAGGTGCGTCCGGAAAGACCCGTTTGATTCCCAGGGACAACTGGATGAGCGCCGGGAAGAGTTGGCAATTCTCGTACAAGTAACGGATTCTTCTGTTCAGGAAACGGCCGTCCAACATTTTGAAAATGGTGGCATGTCCATCGGCGCAGGAAACCACGGTCGCAGCCCGCACCACGGTTCCATCGTCACAGCGCACGCCGATGGCGCGATTGTTCTCGACGATGACCGAAGCGACCCTGGCTTTATAGCGTAGGGTTCCACCGAGACGGGTGTAACGGTCGGCGATGGCCATCGCAAAATCCCACGAGCCGCCGGCGACGAACCCCGTATTGTTCTGGGTTCGGAAGGCCAGCAACATGACCAGCACGAGGGCGGACATGTCGTCATTGCCCACCATGATCTGGAGCGTCTTGCGCAGGAAATCGTTTTTGAATCGGGCGAGATAGGCGTTCATGGGAACGTTTTTCCACCTGAAAATAACCGGGAGAACGGGCAGACAACGGAGACCCAGCCGCATTTTCTGGCGATGCGTCATGAGTTCAACCGGGTCCAAAGGCGGTTCCAGCCAGGCGCAGCGGCGGGCCGCCCGCACCAGTTGATCCACCCGGCTGGCATCCTCGGGCGCAAGGCGCTTGAACTCGCGCGCGACGGCATCAAGGTTTGCCGGGACCGAAAGGCTTTTACCCTCGGGACCTTCGATCCGGAGGATTTCGTCGGAGAGAAAAGTTTTTCGCCCGGCAATGGCTCCCAGTTCCTTCCAGACCTGGTAGAAGATCGAGGAGGGGTTGGTTCCCATCAGCCAGCGCAGGCAGCCGTCGAAGACGTAAGGTCCCCGGTGCCACGCGGTGCACAAACCGCCCGGAAGCAGGCTCGCCTCGAGAATCTCGGTCTGAACACCATTCATTTGCAGGTAACAACCGCAGGAAAGCCCGGCAATGCCGGCGCCGATGATGATGACCTTTGGAGAGGCGGGGTTCATTTATGATTTATGATTGACGATTGATGATTTGAAAACAGCGCGGCGGGCTTCTTTGGCTTTTGCCAATCATAAATCATAAATCGCAAATCATAGATTTTACAAAATCCCACCGTCCACTTTTAGAACTGAGCCGGTGACGTAGCCGGCTTCGGCACTCGCCAGAAAACGCACCGCCGCCGCCACTTCTTCGGGCCGCCCAAACCGGCGCATCGGAACCCGCATCTGCGCGGCCTTTTTCTCATCCTCCGCCAGTTTCGCCAGCGCCTCGGTTTCCAGGTAGCCCGGACAGACCACGTTCACGGTGATGCCGAGGCGCGCCACTTCCTTGGCCAGCGACTGGGTCAGTGCGACGACACCGGCCTTGGCCGCGGCGTAATTGGTCTGACCGGCGGGGGCGAGCAGCGCGCTCAGGGATGATACATTCACAATTCGTCCGGCACGCCGGCTGATCATGCCGGGCAAGACCGCTTGGCAGCCGTGAAAGACGCCATTGAGGTTTGTGGCCAAAACGCGATCCCACGACTCTCGCGGCATTGTGGCCAGCAGGGCGTCTTCGTGACTGCCCGCGTTGTGGACCAGGACATCAATCTGATTGTGGCGTGCGAGGATTTCCTTCACCGCGTGCTGCCAGGATTCCGGGGAAGCGACGTCCAGGGCAATGCAGAAACAGCGGTTGGGATTTTCCTGCGCCAGCCGGTCGGCGTGTTCCCGTCGGGAATGGATGCCAAGCCAGACCACGTTGTCAGGCGATTCTTGGAGGAAAGTCCGCGCCAGCGCCTGGCCCAGGCCGCCGTTCGCGCCCGTAAGCAATATGAGCCGCGTGCTCATGCCCGGATGTTGCCCGGCGACGGCCCGGCGGACAAACGAGAAATATCGGAATCACCCCGCACAAACCGGGCGCCCATCGCCTGCTGATTGGGGCCGATGAGAGCGACATGGGCGGCGGCAAAACTCCCACCGGCGATGGCATCGCACGCCGCGACACATTGCCACGCCGCTGCCGCCATCAATCCTTCACCCAAAATGCGTTTCGGGCTGAGACGCGGGCCCGTCCAATCACGCCAGGCGGCAAATTCCGCAGCATCTACCCGCGGGCTGCTTCCGATACCGTCGCAGAGCAGCTCGGAATCACGAGCCGTGGCAGGGCGGCGCTGCTGCGCTGCCGGGCCGAGCGGCCGTTCGGCCCGGCCAGGTTTAAGGAAAACGCTTTGGCTTAATTGTTCGCGCATGGCGCAGGCGGCCTGGGTCCGGTTCTTTCGCGAGGACCAGGTGTGCGCATCGGTGATGGCGGCCAGTTCAACGCCGGTTGACCATTCCGGTTCGCGGCAGAGACACAAGGCCCCGGCGCCGGCGGTGAGGATGGCCGGACGTTCGAGGTGCCAGAGGGCATCGGCCAGGATCCAGTTGATTTCTTCGGCGCCGATAATCACGCAGGCATCCACGCGATTCTCTTCGAGCCATTGGGCGCCGAGGGCAACCCCCTGGAGAAAAGCCGCCGGATCGCCAACCAACGAGCTGGCGAGCGAAATGTTTCCCAGCACCGCCGCGAGATGGCTGGCGGGTGCGGCGAAAACGGTTTCGGGAAAAAGCAGCGGACTGGCAGTCGCCGGGTCCTTCAGGGTTTCTTCAAAAAATCGGCAGGAATAATTCACACAACCGGATTGCAGACAGATTACCAGGCCGAGGCGAAGGTTGGAATCGCGGCTTGCGCGCAAGCCGGCCGTGGCCTCGAGCGCGGCGGCCACGACGTAATGCGTAATCGGACTCGCGCGCCGCAGCCGGGGATGCGCCAGAAACTCCAGGCGTTCGGCGGGATTGGGTATCGGCCGGGTTCGGAGCGGTTTCTGCCAGCCGGGTCGTTGTAGAGTTTGAACCGGCAGGGGTTCGCCGTTCCGGAGCGCCTGGCGTAAATCGGCAAGCTTCCAGCCGGCCGGTGATACCGCGCCCATGCCCGCAACAAAAATCCGGCTCATGCCCACCTCCGCAAAATCAGGCTCGCATTGACGCCGCCAAAACCAAACGAGTTGGACAGGACGACATTCACCCGCGCGTCCTGGGGTTTGTGCACAATGGGGAAGCGGCAGGCCGGGTCGGGGACTTCGAACATTGTTTCCGGCGGCAGCCATTGTTCGCACAAGGTCATCAGGCAAATGACCGCTTCGACGGCACCAGCGGCGCCGAGCAGATGTCCGATATCGGCCTTGGTGGAACTGACGGGCAGGGTTGCAGCCCGGGGTCCGGCCCAGTGGCCAATGGCGATGGCTTCCGAACTGTCGTTGAGCGCCGTGCCGGTGCCGTGAGCGTTGAGGTAATCAATGTCATCGGGTGTCACACCGGCGACGGCACACGCCTGTTTCATGACGGTCAGGGTCGCGTCGCCCCGGGGATGTGGCTGGGTGAGATGGTGCTGGTCAATGGACGTGCCGTAGCCGATGAGTTCGCCCAAAATCGTCGCGTCCCGCCGGCGCGCGCTTTCAAGCGTTTCCAGGGCCATGACGGCCGCGCCTTCACCCAGCGCCAAACCATCGCGCCGGGCATCGAAGGGCCGACAGACAGTGGTCGAAAGCGCCTGCAAAGCGTCGAAACCGGAAAACACGAGCTGGGTCAGCGCGTCGTAACCGCCGGTGAGAACGCGTTCCGCCTGGCCGTACCGAATGAGTTCCCAGGCGTGGCCGATCGCATTGCCGCCGGAAGCGCAGGCGTTGGAAACGATTGTGACCGGCCCGGTGGAACCGAGCGCCTCCAGCGCCAGCAGAGCCTGGACTTGCGGTTGATAATGAATCGCCCGGGTGGCTTGATGGCGATGATCGTGCGGCGCCTGCACTGCCTGACGGAAATACGCCTCGCCGAAGGACATGCCGCCGGCGGTGGTGCCCAGGACTAATGGCAAATTTTCCGCAGGTTCCCAGCCGGACTGCTGCCACGCTTCCTGAATGGCCAGCAGCAGCATGACCCCGGCGCGGTCAAGTCGGGCGATTTGTTTTGCGCTGAGCCGGGTGGACGGCAGCGCCACCGGCAAATCAACCTCCGCTGCCTGTTTTGCCCGCTGGCGGCTGACGTCAAACAGTGATACGGGCCCGAACGCCGTGCGCCCGGTCCGAAAACCGGCCGCGTTGGTTTTCCAGCCCGGGCCCAAAGCCGTGATGATTCCCGCTCCGGTGATGACGACGCGCGGCGGCGTTTCAGGCGGAGACGTTGTCGGGAAGAGCATGACAGTCGGTGACGATAGATTTTGCTGCGTTAGGGCGCCGATAAATGGTGGCTTGCCACGCACCGGCCGGGTCTGGCGCTTACAGGATGGTTCGCATCATTCAGTTCAATACCAAAGTATAATCCTCCGTTCCCGCCAGGCAACGCAAAACCGCGTTCGACGGGCTGTGGAGCGCGAGTTTTGCCTCGATTCTCCGAAGGATGCCGGGCAAGCTGGGCACGTGCCGGGAACCACAACATGTGTCGCCGTCATCACCTGTTTCAACGAGGCGGGCACCATCGCGCCGTTGGTCGCCGCGGTGAAGCGATATCTTCCCTCGGTGATCGTTGTGGACGACGGCTCGACGGACGGTAGCGCAACCCTGGCCGGCCGGGCGGGCGCGGAGGTCATTGCTCATCGGCGGAATCTCGGCAAGGGGGCTGCGCTTAAAACCGGATTGTCGCGGGCGTGGAAACGGGGTTTCGCCTGGGCTTTGGTGCTGGATGGCGATGGCCAGCACGCGCCCGAGGATGCGCCGGCTTTTTGGCGATGCGCCGGACAGACCGGGGCATTACTCGTGGTCGGCAACCGCATGCATGATGCGGAGGCCATTCCCTGGACACGCCGGCAGGTGAACCGCTGGATGAGCCGCCGGTTGTCGCGCCACGCGGACCGGCGCCTGCCCGATACCCAATGCGGCTTTCGTCTCGTCCATTTGGAAACGTGGGCGGCTTTGCCGTTGAGCACGGAACATTTCGAAATCGAATCCGAGATGTTGATGGCTTTTCTGGCGGCGGGGCATCCGGTTGAGTTCGTTCCCATCCGGGTCATCGGCCGCGGATACCGAAGCCGCATCCGCCCGGTCACCGACTCGCTGCGGTGGTGGAAATGGTGGCGCCGGTTCAAGCGGCTGACCGGGGCCGGTGCGCCAGAAGATTCGGAAGCACGCGCGCTCCGGCCTGGCGCGGCTCACGCTCAGGGGTCGTCGTAGTCAGACGCCCTCAAATGAAAAGCCGGCCGGTCACTTGGTGGGGTTCCAGACGTACTTTCCCGCCGTGTTGATGTAACCAAACTTGCCGCCAACCTTGACGCTCGCCAGGCCGTCAACAAAGGGATCCGCTTCATCAAACTGCGGATTAATGGCGAACTTTCCGGTGGCATCAATGAAACCCCAGTGCTTCGACTGGCGCACCGGCGCCAGGCCTTCGGAAAACTCGGCAGCGCCGTCAAACTGCGCGTCAATCACAAATTTCCCGGTCGGGTCAATGTAACCCCAGTGTTTGCCCTGCCGCACCGGCGCCAGGCCCTTGACAAAAGATCCGGCGTCATCGAACTGCGCATTGATCACAAATTTTCCCGTCTTGTCCACGTACCCCCACTTGCCGCCCAGCCGGACCGCCGCGAGCCCTTCGGAGAACGGTTGCGCCTTTTCAAACTGCGGGTTAACCACGATTTTTCCGGACTTGTCCACGTAGCCCCACCGGCCCAGCTTGACCGGCGCGAGCCCGCCACTGAACATTCCGGCGTCTTCAAACTGTGGATTGATGGCGTATTTGCCGTCCGGGCTGATGTAGCCATAGCGACCGCCGCCGTCGTGAAACGGACTGAAAGGTCTGGGGTCGTAGGGAACAAAAGGACCGGGGCCACCGCCAAATTTTACGGCCGCCAGGCCTTCGCTGAAAATATCGGCCCTGTCGAACTGCGGATTGATCTCCATTTGTCCCGAGGCCCCGACGTAACCCCACCGGCCCATACGCACCGGCGCCAGACCTCCCACAAATCCCCCGGCGTGATCGAACTGCGGGTTAATGACCGTTTCGCCGGATTTGTTCACGAATCCCCAGCGGCCGTTGACGACCACCGGATATAACGTCTGCGCGCCGATGCACACGGGCGCCAGGTTCAGGGTGGCCGCCGCGAACAACAGTGAGAACAGGAATTTTTTCATAGTTTTTGAGCCTCGTTTTTTTGGTTCCGGACAGGGATAAAAGACCATCCCGCTCCACATTCGTTGGCGGCGAGTTTATTTTTGCCGGGCAATGAGTCAAGCGCTGAATCAGGCCGCACCCGCCACCCTGTCCGGAGATGTCAGCGAAGTGTTCCAACCACTGAACGCTGTCCGGCATCCGCCCATCTCCCGGCTTGACCCGCCGTGGCGACGGGTTTAATACTTCGTATTAGAAAATGATGGGTTTC
>Ga0335073_10006169_pt1 | contig 16839 bp, 19 predicted proteins | sample Lox_Sample_22_FD_207093 | JGI IMG/M metagenome (GOLD analysis project Ga0335073, IMG submission 207093) | Soil microbial communities from Loxahatchee National Wildlife Refuge, Florida, United States - Lox_Sample_2.2 | ecosystem: Environmental > Terrestrial > Soil > Wetlands | place: USA... | reverse complement strand
CCAGCCAAGGCACGACGCGTTCGAGCTTCATGCGCGACTCCCCGCCAGCCCGCGCGGGCGCAGGGTGGCCCGGCGGATCGACATCCCGAAGTGAAGCACGAGCCCGAACGCCACCATCGCGCAGGCGAGGTACGGCAGCCGCCAGCCCGGGTTCTGGACGACCTGCAGGATGGACAGCGTGTCGCCCTTGCCGAAGCTCGCCTGGTAGAAGGTCTTGCCGAGGTAGCGCAGCGGCTGGTTCATGTAGATGAGCACGTCGCGCTCCTCGCCCCGCTCCGGGTTGGACAGGTGCACCAGGCTCGAGAAGTTCTTGGGGATGTCCGTGCCGAGGTACACGTCGTGGCTGAACTTCTTCAGCTGGATGGAGTACGGCAGGTACTCGCGGCGCGGGCGCATCGAGAGGGTGAACTTGTGGCCGTCGTGGAAGAAGAACTGCGGCGCCCCGAGCGCCTGCGAGACGAGCCAGGTGCCGTAGCTCTTGCCGGCGGCGAGCGGCTCCACGAAGACGGCCCGCTGGTCGACCTCGTCGTCGGCGGTGGCCGCGGGCAGCCCGGAGACGGCGATCTGCGGGCCGATGCCGGCGGTGGCCGGCGACGGCGAGTCGGAGGGGCCGCGCATGCCCAGCTTGGCGTTCCGGTAGTAATCGACGACCCGCAGCGCGATCGGCGAATCGGGAATCTCGATCGTCCCCGGGTGGGTGAGCAGGCTCTCGGGCACCGTGAACTCGTCGGTCGTCCTGGAATCGGTGTCCTCGCTGATCACGAGCTCCATGTCGCGCGGCGATTCCAGGTAATTGAGCGTCTGCCCCTGCTCGATGGAGAGGCGCATCTCCACCTGGAACGCGGCGGCGATGAATTGCCCCGCGAGGAGAACCACGAGGCCGAGGTGCACGAACCAGAGCCCCGCGTGGTTCCAGGCGAAGCGCAGCCGCTTGAAGGCGACGGACAGGAGATTCACCATCAGCACGGCGCCCACCGTGCCGCCGCCGGGAAACACCGGGATCTTGAGGCCGCTCTCGGGCAGGTGCCACCACACGACGAAGCAATTCATGAAGCGGTGAACCGCCTCGAAGCTCCCGAGGTCCACCTGCGCCAGGGTGCAGCCCACCACGAGCACCATGAGCGCGGCGAGCCCCGCGATCGTGAGCTTGAGGGAGGTGAGGACCTTCCAGACGCGCTGGCTTGGGCTAGTTGCCACCGGCCGGCCGCACCGATTCGACGAGGTGAGTGAAACCAGGCAGCGCCGCCCCCACCTCGCCCGAGTCCCCCATCATCTTGAAGAACCAGCTGGAGTCGTTGACGAGCGCGAGGCCCGCCACCAGCCGCGTCTTCTCGCTGGAGAAGTCGAACAGATCCACCGGGCCGACCTTCGTGGTGACGGTCTTGCGCAGGGAGGGGAGCTGCGCCTCCTCCACCGGCGGCAGGCCGAGCTGCCCGCGCCACCGGTTGACGTTCGCCAGCTCGCCGCCCGCGGGTCCGGGCAGCACCACCACCGAGGCGTCGACCGCGCCGGCTCCGGGCGGTCTCAAGGTCGCGTAGCGGATGCCGCCGGTGCGCGACTCCGTCCAGCCCTGCGGCAGCGTCCAGGTGAGCCCTTCGGCGCCCGCGGGCTTGGGGGGCACCGGCACGTCGCCGGCCATGCGCCCGGCACCGGGCGCCATCGGGGGCGCCTCGGCGCTCGGAGCAGCGGCGGCCGGCATCGCGGCGCTGGGGGCCGCAACGGCCGCGGGCTCATGGATGATGCGGGTGTGGGCAGCTTCCTCGTCCGGGCAGCCGGCCACCGCCAGCGCGGCGAGCAGCCCGGCCGAGAGGAGGCTCGCTCTCCGCGGCAGGAATGGAACGCGCATGGCGGTTGGTATACCTCCTACCGCCCCGGTTCGCACGGGCAACCTGGGCCGGCTTGCCAACCCGGGCAACACCGGGCACAAAGCGGGCGTGCGCATCGCCCTCCTCTTCTTCGCCGCGGCCCGCGAGGCCGCCGGTTGCGCGCGCGCCGAGGTGGAGCTGCCCGAGGGTGCGACCGCCGGCGACGCCAAGGCGCTCGCCCTGGCCCGCTTTCCGGCGCTCGTTCCCCTGGCGGCCGCGCTGCAACTGGCGGTCGACCGCGAGATCTCCGAACCCTCCCGCGCGCTGGGGGACGGCGCCGAGGTGGCCCTGCTGCCCCCGGTCGCCGGCGGATCGGGCGAGCGCGTCCGGTTGACGGCGGAGGCGCTCTCGGCGCCGGACGTCGAAGCGCTGGTGCGCGCGCCCGCCTTCGGCGCGGTGGTCACCTTCGCGGGCACGGTGCGCGGGGTCGGCGAGGGCGGCCGACGCGTGGTGCGCCTGGAGTACGAGGCCTACGCGCCGATGGCGCTGCGCCAGATGGCGGAGGTGATCGCGCGGCTCGAGGCGACGCACGGCGCACGCATGGCCGTGGCCCACCGCGTGGGGGCGCTCGCGGTCGGCGACGTCGCGGTGGTGGTCTGCGCGGGCGCCCCGCACCGCGAGGCGGCCTTCCGCGCCTGCGAGGAAGGCATCGCCGCGCTCAAGGCCGAGGCCGCCATCTGGAAGCGCGAGGTCTACGACGACGGCTCGTCGTGGATCGGCCTCGGGGCGTAGGTGCGCTTTCCCGACGACTCGCCGGTGACGCCCGGCAAGCGCGCCGAGCTGAAGGCGCGCCTCGCCAGGCTCGGCGTCGACCTGGGCCGGGTGGACGAGCAGGCGATCCGCAGCAGCGGCCCGGGCGGCCAGAAGGTCAACAAGACTTCCAGCGGCGTGCTCCTGCGCTACCCACTCGGCGAAGAGCGGCTGGTGGTGAAGTGGACCCGCGAGCGGCAGCGCTCGCTCAATCGCTTCCTGGCGCTGCGGGAGCTGGCCGACGAGATCGAGCTGCGCGTGTCGCCCGGCACGAGCGAGCGCTTGCGCGAGATCGAGCGCATCCGCCGCCGCAAGGACCGGGCCCGCCGCCGGTAGACCAGCTCCGCCGGGGTGCGACGGGACGCCCGAGTGGGCGGAGACCCCCTCGCCGAGCCGCCAACCATGCGAAGTCGCACGCGAGGCCACGGGCACACGCGTTGCAATTCCCTGTGCTCGAACCCGAGCGGCGCCGAACGAAGCGCCAGCGAGGCACCGATGCGACGCACCCTGCTCTGCTCCCTCCTCGCCTCACTCAGCGCCGGCTGCGCCTTCCAGATCACCGAGCCGATGCCGACGACGACCCTCACAGTCTCGAGCCAGGACGAGGGCCAGCCCCTGCCCCCGCTCGAGTCCCTCGCGATCCCGCCGCAGAACGTCGGCCCCGCCGGCTCGGCGGGCCTCGACTCGGTGACCTTCACCTCCACCGCGACCCCCGCGCAGACCTTCGACTTCCTCGACTCGGTCACCGTGAGCGTCAGCGCGCCCGGGCTGCCCACCGTGCAGGTGGCCACCCTCTCGCCGGTGCCGCCCGGCGCGACGTCGGTCTCGCTCGACGTGGTCTCGGGCGTGAACCTCTTGCCCTACGTCCAGGCCGGCTGCACCGTCACGGCCACCGGCACCGGCAGCTACCCGTCGCAGGACTTCTCGTTCGACGGCCAGGTGGTGATCGACGTCGGTCTGTGATCGGGCTGCGCGCTCGAGCGTCGGCGCTGGAACGGCACGCCTTGCGGCCAGGAAAAGGCCGGACGCAGCGGTTGCGCGCTCCCGTGCAAGAACATCAATGCCTTGAAGCGGCACGGCCTCTGCAACCCTTGGCGGTGCTGATCACCCACTCCTTCGGAGAGAACCATGAAAGCACTCGTCTACCGCGGCCCCGGCAAGCGCAGCTGGGAAGAGCATCGCAAGCCGGTCCTCGACGCGCCCGACGACGCGATCGTCCGCATGACCGCCACCACCATCTGCGGCACGGACCTCCACATCCTCAAGGGCGACGTGCCCGAGGTCACCGAGGGCCGCATCCTGGGCCACGAGGGCGTCGGCATCGTCGACGAGGTCGGCCCGGCCGTGACCACCTTGAAGAAGGGCGACCGCGTCGTGGTCTCGTGCATCACCTCCTGCGGCAAGTGCGACTTCTGCCGCCGGGGCAGCTATTCCCACTGCCGCAGCGGCGGCTGGATCCTCGGCCACCTCATCGACGGCACGCAGGCCGAGTACGTGCGCATCCCGCACGCCGAGACCAGCCTGTACCCCGCCCCCGCTTCGGTGAAGGACGAGGAGCTGACGATGCTCAGCGACATTCTACCCACCGGATTCGAGGCGGGCGTGCGCTTCGGGCAGGTCCAGCCCGGCGCGACCGTCGCCATCGTCGGCGCGGGGCCCATCGGCCTCTCGGTGCTCATGACCTCGCAGCTCTACTCGCCGTCGGCCATCTTCCAGATCGACCCCGATCACAACCGGCTCGAGATGGCGAAGTCGCTCGGCGCGACCGAGGTCATCGACGGCAAGGGCGACGCGGCGGTGAAGCGCGTGATGGAGCTCACGAGCGGCGCCGGCGTGGACGTGGCGATCGAGGCCGTGGGCGTGCCGGAGACGTTCGAGGTCTGTACCAGGATCGTCGCGCCCGTCGGACACGTCGCGAACATCGGCGTGCACGGCAAGCCGGCGACGCTGCACCTCGAGACGCTGTGGGCCCACAACCTGACGCTCACCACCCGCCTCGTGGACACCGAGACGCTGCCCATGCTGCTCAAGATGGTCGTCGCCGGACGGCTGCAGCCGAAGAAGCTGATCACGCACCGCTTCAAGCTGGCCGAGGCGATGGCCGCCTACGACGTGTTCGGCAACGCCGCCCGCGAGCGGGCGATCAAGGTGATTCTGGCGGGCTGAGCGTCGACCCGACGCCCGGTCTGGCATCGATCGCCGGACCGGGCGCCGCCCAGAAGCCCGCTGCCTCCGGGCTCGCCGGCGTGCTATGGCGGGCTGCGGAGGCTGCCGCATGGAATGGACACGGGACTCCTACCTGCTCGTCGATGACCAGGCCCGCGTCGACGTGGACGCGGTTCACGCTTTCCTGACCACCTCGTATTGGGCGGAGGGCGTCCCGAGGGAGGTCGTCGAGCGGAGCGTTCAAGGCTCCCTCTGTTTCAGCCTGTTTCTCGGGGACGAGCAGGTGGGCTTCGTGCGCGCGATCACCGATTCCGCCACGTTCGCCTACCTCTGCGACGTGTACGTCCTACCGGCCCACCGCGGGCGCGGGCTCGCCCGGTGGATGATCGCGTCCCTCGCGGAACACCCGCGCCTGCGGTCGCTGCGCCGCTGGCTGCTGGCCACGCGCGACGCCCACGGTCTCTACGAAAAGCTGGGCTTCACGCCGCTCTCCGCCCCCGAACGCTTCATGGAGCGGCTGAACCGCGACGGCTACCGGCCGCGGAGCTGAGAAGGGCCCGCTCAGAAGGGACGCTTCACGCGGCGGAGCTCGGGATCCCCGGGGAAGATGTCCCTCGACAGCGCGAGCAGCGAGTCGAATCCGGGCATGAGCCCGAGCCTCCGCTCGTAATCCCACGGCTCGGCGAGCCCCATCACCTCCTTGGGCCATTCCGCTTCCGGCAGGATGACGGCCACGTCGCCGCAATGAAAGCAAAGCAGGACGTCCACGTGGCGATCCCCTCGCCAGAAGCGCAGGAGGACGCCAGGGAGAAAGTCGCAGTGGCTCTGCGTCATCGAGAAGCTCGCGCGCGCGGTGACCAGGGTCACGGCCCGGCGGGCCTGTCGCGGCGTCAAGGACACAGGCCGCGATTTCGTCAGCCAGCGTTCGACGCCACGGTGGGGCGACTTCGGATCGGCATCGAACTCTCCGGTGAGCCGCAGCGCCTCCACGCGGTCGGCCTGCCGCACGAGCGCGAGCTGCGCCGGGCCGTACAGCTCCTGCAGCTCCGCCTCCGTGGCGGGCGGGAAGTGCACGCCGAGCGCGAGCAGCAGGCAGGAGGCCGCGATCATGGCGTGCGACCATGCCGCGAACGGATCGCAGATTTTCGGAGCCGCCCTTCCCTCATTGCCGGGACCTCCTCTCGCGGTGCGCCGCTCCCTTCACGGGCCCGCCTTCTTCGTCCCCTTGGGCACGTAGTCGAAGAACCTCTCGGTCACGTCGCCCGAATTCCACTCCGACCGCAGCCGCGTCTTCTTCTCCAAGCGGCGGAGCGCCGAGAGGAGCTGTCGGTTCAGATCCTTCGCGCTCGTGCCCTCGAGGGTGGCTTCGACCTGGAAGCCGTCGTCGGTGGGGTGGATCGTGCCCTTGTTGCCGATGAGCTCCTCGAGGGCGGGTTCCACGGCCTTCGGGCGGGCGCTGCTCACGTTGGCCGAGAGCTTGTAGCGAGTCATGTCGTCCTCCGCTTCCGGTAGGCGGGAATGGCCCGCAGCTGCCAGAGATACGCCCGAGCGAGGAGCTGCCAGGCTGGAGGCAGCATCCTCATCGCCGTCGGGTCTCTGAAGTCCCGAACGCCGGTGACGCCCTCGTTCGCCAGGGCGCGCATCATGGTCACGAGACTCGACGTTCGACTTGGGCGTCCGCGCCGCATGCGGATCCCTACAACGAGGGGGCGCTTCCCGTCCTTGCATTTCGGCCAGACCCTGCCGAGTCAGGGCAGAGAGGTCCGCCCGTTCGACGGGGGCCCGCTGGTTCCCGCCGCAGGCGGCCAGGGGCTGCGCGACCCTCGAACGCTTGGTCGAGCAGCTCGAGCACGGATCACTCATGAGAGCGCCGGCCGCCGGACTCAGCGCTGGGCGGGGACGCCCGCGTCACCCTCGAGCTCCTCGAGCCAGACCTCTGCATCCGCCAGCTGGTACTCGGCCTGGAGAACCTCGATCATCGAAACGGCCCCGGAATGGTAGCGGCGCCGGGTCGCCTCGAGCGCCCTCGCGGCGGCGTCGCGGCGAATCCTCACCGCTTCTATCGGCTCATGCTCGGCATGCTTGGTTGGCCGCGCCGACAGCGCGACCTCCTCGAGCGCCTTCGCGTAGTCGGCTTCGGAGCCGAGCCCGTGCGCGCGCGCCAACTTCTCGAGCTCCACGAGCCGCCGCGCGGCTTCGAGCCTCGCCTGCTGGGGCGCCGTGAGCTTCGGCGCCTCTCCCCCGTCGCTCACCGCCTTCGAGGTCGCCACCTTCGCCGCCGTGCCGGTTCGCGAGCCCGGGCAGGCCGCAAGCCCCAACGCAACGCCCGCCGCGACGAGTCGACGACATGACATGAGGTCACCTCCGCGGAGTGGCATGAACGGGCGTAACCGAATAGCCCGGTTCATCGACGAACGAAAGCTTCGTGTTGAGACGGACCGCCCAGGATGACCGCGATGGTCCCCGTTCGAGCCTCTATCCGGGCCTTCGCGCGCTGCTTCGCTTCGGCCCGACGACTGCATGGAGCTCTCCCAGGGCCGACCGTAGGTGGTGCGGCAGGTCTCTCTTCTTCGCGTCGCCGATCCAACCTCTGACCCCGACCTTGAAGACGGCGATGCCGGCCTCGGCGGCGAGGCTGGCGGCGGGTTCGCGAACGCCGCGCGCGCGCAGCGCCTCGGTGGCGGCTGAGGCCAGCGAGGTGAGTTTCATGACCTCGCGCTCCAGGAGCTCGGGGTAGGCCTCGATGAGCGCCTTCCGCTGCCGGGCGAAGGTGCGCCGTTCTTCGAGGAGGGGAGCGGTGGCGAGTATCCCCTCGGCTCGCGTCGAGGGCGCTGGTCCCGGCCGCCAGTGAGGGCCGTCGGTGATGGTCCCCCGCCAAGGCCCTGGCGTCGAACGCCTGCCCCCTGCCCTCGACGCGACTCGAACGTCGGCTCGCGCAGGCTCGCTTTCCCGCGAAGCGTGTCGATCCGGGTGAAACTTGTTCGTCGTCCAGACGAAGGACCAGCCTCGGCTCTCTTGCGCGGGCGCCATCGTCTTGCTGGTTGCCGGCCCTCATGAGAGCGTGGCACCCGTGGCTGAGCCCTTCCGAGGCGCCTCTCGGGCCGATCGCCACCCACCGGGCGCGGTTTGCTGGATGGGGGCCGGCCTGTGGCTCCTCGCGCTGGGCGCGTGTTGCAGCACCACGGGGCTCACCCAGGCAGGGGGCAGCACGTCGACCGGCGGCTCGGCCACCGCCGGCGGCACCACCGGAAGCAGGTCGACGAACGGGACTGCGAGCAGGGGTGGAGGCGTGAGCTCCAGCGGCGGGTTGGCGACGGGAAGCTCGAGCGGAGGGCCAGCGACCGGGAGCTCGACCGGCGGAACCAGCACGGCAAGTTCGAGCAGTGGGACGGGCTCCGCAGGCTCGACCGGCGGCAGCGGCCCCGGCGATGTTTGTCCGCCGGACGGCGGTTTCTCCTCGCCCCTCTTCTTCGCGGCAGGCCCGGAACCGGCGCTCATCGGTGCGGCGGACTTCGAGGGGAACGGCCACCTCGATCTGGCCGTGGCCAACTTCCAGGGTGGCGTCTCGATCCTTCCCGGGGCCGGCAATGGCACCTTCGGTGCCCCGCGTTCCTTCGTCGCGCAGCTGCAGGGACTCCAGGGCGCCGTCGCGGACTGGAACGGAGACGGCCGGCCGGACCTCGCCGTCACCGATCTCTACGATGTCTACATGCTCCTCAATGATCGCGACGGCGGTTTCCTGCCGGCGGTCGGTTACACCGTGGCACAAGCCTCGGAACTGCCGACCGACGGCCTCTGGGTCGCTGCCGGAGATTTCAACGGAGATGGCGCGCTGGACGTCGCCTTCACGCAGCAATTTGCGCAGGCCCCGGGAATGCTGTCGGTGCTCCTGAACCAGGGCGGTGGGGCGTTCGCCGCCGGCTTCGAGACCCAGGCGGGGCCGGCCCCCGCGAACATCGCAGCCGCCGATTTCAACGGGGACGGGAAGCTCGACGTCGCGGTCGTCGAGGAGGAGTCCTGGGCGGTGGACGTCTTCCTGGGTGCGGGTGACGGCACCTTCTCCACTTCGCCCATCACTTGCCCACTCGCGCCGCCCGCGGCGACCTACGCCGAGGGGATCGCGGTCGCCGACTTCGATGGGGACGGCAGGCCGGACATCGCCGCGGGCGCGTTGAATGGACCGATCAACATTCTGCTGAACCAGGGCGCAGGGGCCTTCGTGGCCGCAGGCGCTTACGCAGTGGGGACGGCTCCCTCCTTTCTGACGACCGCGGACGTGAACGGCGACGGATCGCCGGACGTGGTGAGCGTGGACCAGTGGGGCGAAATCGAGGTCTTGTTCAACGACGGATCGGGCTCCTTCCCGCGGCACGAGAGCTACACGGTGGGCACGAGCGCGCAGGCGCCGGTGGGCGTCGCGGCGCAGGACTTCAACGGCGACGGACGGCCGGACCTCGCGACCGCGCTGCAGGAAGGCAGCCAGGCCGTCGTCCTCCTTTCCTGCCCCGGCGGGAACTGAGTCCGCCGCCAGAACCGCCAACAACCAGGGGGCTGGGCGACGGAACTTCGATCGAACGGCCGTCAACCAACGGGGGTCCCCTTGCCTCTCGGCAACGCCCGCGTGATTGTCCACGGCGTGAGGCGTCGCCCCCCATCCGCGCTCGTCGCGTCCGAATTGAAGGCCTCGGTCGCCGGTATCGTCGCTGCGATCAGCCTCGCTCTACCGGCCTGCTCCGGCGTCGTCGACAGCCCGGGCACCTGCGCGCCCCGGCCAGTCGTCTTCCACGATGGGGGCAGTCCGTACTACTGCATCTGTCCGCCCTGCGGCGGCGGTTGCACGTGCGGCTGTGAGACCCCGTGTCACCCCTGTCCGGAGGCGGGGAGCTGCCCCTGAACTCGCCGGCGTCGTCGGTCCAAGGCGTGAAAGGCCTCCCGAAGGCCCCTTTCCTCATCGCCGTGGCAGGATGCCTTGTTGACTTGACCCTGACGTGACGTGAGATCGTAGGATCATCGAGGTCGCCATGAAGTACGAGGACTTCTTCACGACAGAGCAGGTCGCCGACTTGAAGGCCAGGGGGACGAGTGGCTCGCTTCGTCCCGCCGACGTGGCTGGACGCGACTGGAAGCGAGTTGCAGCAGACATCCGGGTGGAGTTCGACAAGAAGACGCCGCCGACCTCACCACGTATGCAGGAACTTGCCCGACGCTGGCGGGGCCTCATCGACGAAATCACCGGAGGCGACGAAGGCATCCGGCGGGGCCTGGTCGCCATTTACCGCGCCGAACCAGGAGTCACTTCTGAGTTCTTCGGACCAGTCGTCGATGACGCCGTTCTCAAGTACATCGGCAAGGCCGTGGCCGCGCTGCCGTAGCTTTCGGTCGTCGCTGAAAGCCGGCGGTCAGCGGCTCTGCTGCAGGGCGGCCACGATGTCATGACCATCATGCGCTACATGCACGCCGCCCCCAAGGCGAGGCTCGTCCTACGCGGCGCGGACCATCGCGCACGGTTCGTGGCAGCAGCGGCTGTGTTGTTCGCGGGTTGCTGTTTCTCGGGCACGCCGGAGGGAAGCTCGGGCACCGGCAGCGGCGGCATGTCGTCCTCGGGCGCCACGAATGGGAGCGGTGGCTCGTGCGCGGGCGTCCTGCATGCGTGCACCAGCACCGCGAATTGCTGTGGGACGCTGTTTGCGGGAACGGGTCGTGCCTGGTGAGCACACCGGGCGGGAGCTGCACGAGCAACTCGGCGTGCCGGCCCCCGCTGGCGTGCGCAAATGGACGCTGTTGCTCGGTGCCTGGCGGAACCTGCACCAGCGACGCCTCGACCACCGGGGGCACGGGCTCGACGAGCTCCGACGGCGGCGATTGTTGCTCGGGGACCTGTCAGGGAGGCGTCTGTGCCTGTGTGGCGCCGGGCGGCGCCTGCGCGAACGACGAGGCGTGTTGCCTGGGACTCTCCTGCGACGGCGGGATCTGCGGAGCCGCCGGCACGACGAGCGGCTCTGGCTCCTCCGGCGGCAGCACGGGCGGGGCCACCGGCTCCTCCACCGGCGGCGCGAGCGCGACGTCCGGCACGAGTGGCGGCGTCTGCGCGATCGCCGGACAGGCGTGCCAACCGGGGGGTTGCTGCGGCACGCTGATCTGCGCCGCGTTGGGGCAGTGCTGCGAGCCGCCCGGTGGAGGCTGCTCGAGCTCCAGCGAGTGCTGTTCGGGCCTCTGCCAGGGAAGTGTCTGCACCTGCGCCCTTGGGGGCGCTCCCTGCAGCTACGCCGAAGGTTGCTGTGGCGGCGACGGCCTATCGTGCAACGGGGTGTGCTGCGCCCCGACCGGCTCGGAGGCGTGGGCACTCTGCTGTACGGGCAGCTCCGCGACCCCTTGCACGTGCGCCCCGCTCGGGTCGAGCTGCAGCAGCAACGCGGACTGCTGCCCGGGAGCGGGCATCTGCAACCTCGAGGGCCCCCTCGACCGCAGCTCCCCACCGATCTGTTGCCTGCCAGCGGGCAGCAGCTGCGTGGCGCAGTCTGATTGCTGCGGTGAATGTGCTTCTGGAACGTGCAGGTAGATCCGCGTGGTGGGGAGGGGTCCAGCCAAGGGTGATCCAGGAGCCACCGCCCGGACTAGTTGCACGTGCCGAGTTGATCGCTGAAGCCCGAGCTGCACGGGCTGGGATTGCTGTTGTCGCAACAGTCCTCGTTGGTCACGCAATCGCCTCCGTTGCTGGCGCACTGGCAGATCTTGCCGTTGATGGGGGAGGACGCGCAGACGTTCGAACAGCAATCGCTGTCGCCGCTGCAGGCGTGGCCCAGTACCGAGCAAGTCGAAGGGTCTGGCGCCGACGAACACGCGCTGAACAGGAGGACGACTGCGGCGGCGAGGACACTGCGGACGATGCGCTGGGTCATGAGTCCTCCTTCAAGGCCCGAGGGTGAACGACGAGAGCTGCACGGGGGCCGAGATCATGAAGCCGATCTGGGCGTTGGCGCAGGTGAGGTTCGACAACGCCGTGGAGCCGAGCGTGAGCGTGCCGGTGCTCCCCGAAGGGAAGCTCCCCAGGCTTCCATAGGGGGCGGACGCGGAGCTGCCCGGGATGGTCAGCGTCCAGGTCCCCGCATTCGCGCTCGGCGTGACGCCGCACACCAGACTGCCCGCGCTGTTCTGCAAGGTGATCGCGTAGCTGTTGAACTGCCCCGCCGGCACCGGCCCCGTGAAGGTGAACGTCTGGCCCGAGCTCTGGCTGAGCGCGACGCCGGACGAGATCGACGGGCTGAGCGACGGCACCGTCGGCGCGACGGCGCTTCCGGAGATGGCGTCGATGGTGGCGCCCGGCGAGCTCAGCGAGAGCGTGTCGCCCGCGCTCCACGACAGCGTGGTGACCTCTTGGGCGTTCCCGACGTCGATCCCGTTCGGGTAGTTCCACAGGTCGTAGTAGGCGCCGACGCTCGCGTCGATCGTGAACGTGGCGATGTTCGTGGTGCCGTCGTCCAGCGAGATTGCGCCGGCGCTGGGCTCACCGGCGAATCCGCCGGTCGAACCGCCGGAGGAGGTGCCGCCCGTCGAGCCACCGCCGCTCGCGCCCGTGGTGGCCGGCGTGAAGCAGCAGGTGGCCGTCACGCCCGGCTGGCAAGCGGGCGATCCCCCGCCGCCGCAGGGACCGAGCGCCACACCCCCGCTGAAGTCGTAGTTGCCATTGACCGGCTGGTTGAAGAGGTTGATCGTGCCGTAGTAGGGCAGCCCCCCGCAGGCGGCCGCCGTGCCGCCCGACGTGCCGCCGCTCGAGCTCGAGGAGCTGCCGCCAGACGAGCCGGAGCCGCTCGAGCCGCTGCCGGAAGACGAGCTCGACGAGCTGCTGCCGGAGGTGCTCGAGCCTCCCGAGGTGCTGCCGCCCGTGATGCCGAGGCTCGGCAGATCCGAGATCGGGACGCAGCACGCGCTGTACTGGTCGAGGGAGTTGCAGGCCGCAGACGGAACCATCGTCTCGCCGCTCCCGCACAGGCCCGAGTATTCGTCGGCGTCGAAGCATCCGCTGCGCGAAGCGCACGGGTCCGTGGCGAGCGGGGGCACGCAACAGACGCCGCCGTTCTCCTCGCAGCTCGTCGACTGAACCGACACCTCGCCCCCGGGACAGTTCTTCCAGTCACCGGTCGCTCCCAACGTCGTGTTGCAGCTGTTGCCGCTCCCGGCGCCGCAGGGGTCCTGGTAGGAGCCTTCGTAGAGAGGCGGAAGGCAGGCGGTCAAACCGAGGCTCGGCAGGTCCGGATAGGGCACGCAGCACTGGCTGGGTGGGCTGTCACCGGGGCAACTCGCGGACGGGACGGCGGTCGTGCCAACGGGACAGTCCGAGATGGGGCCGTCGGTGGTGGCGCTGCTGCAGACACCCACGCCTCCCGAGGCGCAGGGATCGCCGGCGGCGAGCGGGGGGATGCAGCAGACCTGGTCGCCGCTGCAGCTGCTGCCGCTGGACCAGCCGAGCGGCGCCCAGATGACGTCAGCCGAGGGACAGACGGGTGAGCCCACCGTCGGCGTCCCACACGTGCCAATCCCGCCCGGGGAGCAAGGGGTGATGCTCGTTCCTTCCCAGACGCCACCGCACGTCGCGGCCGTGCCGCCGCTGGTCGCGCCTGTGCTGGTCGAGCCTGCGCTGGCCGAGCCCGTCGAGCTGGTCGCCGCGACGCCGCCGCTCGATCCGGCGGAGGACGACGTTCCCCCCGTGCTGCTGGCGGTGGTGGCACCGGAAGTGTGGCTTCCCGTCGAGCCCGTGGGCGTCCCACCGGCTGAGCCGCTCGTGCCACTTCCGTTGCCCGGGCTACATCCGAAAAAAGCCAGAACCGCCGCGACCCCAAGGCTCAAACCGACGCGCTGCATGACACCCTCCCGGCAATCGATTGGGACGTACTGCTAGAAAAATGTCCGACTTCTGTCAAGCAACGACGAGACTGCGAAACGCTTATTCCAACGCCGCGCGCCGGCGAACACTTGACGGTGCGTACGGCCCTGGGAGATACACTCCCCGCGCGGGTCGGCCGCGCCCGAGAGGGGTTTCGGTCATGAGACACATCTGGACGTTCGTCGCCTTCACCGTTCTCGCCTCCGGGTGCAACGGCTGCTGCCAGACCACCGAGACCGCCGACGGGGGGAGCACCGGCGCCGAGGGCACTTCGGGCGGCTCGACGGCCAGCGCCGGTTCCTCCGGCGGCCACGGTTCCACCGGCGGCCCCGGCAGCTCGACGGGCCACGCACCCTCGACGAGCGGCGGCTCGGGGTCCACCGGCGCGACGAGCGCGGCGACGTCGAGCGGCGGCAACGCCTCGGCCACGACCGGCGGCGCGAGCTCCACCGGCTCTTCGAGCGGGTCGGCAGGAACGACCGGCAGCGGAACCGGGACCACCGGCAGCGCCAGCACGAGCAGCGGCTCGAACGGGGGCTCCACCGGCGGCCCGGCGGACGCGGGCACCGAGGTGACCCTTGCCTACGAAGTGGTGCCCGGCGGCGGCGTGCAGAACATGTACGCCGACGAGGAGCTGCTCGCCCACGACGGGAAGGGCGACCTCCTCGCGGGCTTGCTCGCCTACAACACGGCGAGCAGCTGCCACTCCAACCAGCTCGAGGTGGCCTTCTATACGGCCGCCACCGGCACCTGGTCGGCGCCCGCGTTTCCTCCGTATCCCGCGTACCAGGCCTTCGGCCAGCCTGGCTACGACAACTGCCCCGCACCCACCGGCGCGCATGGCTTCGCCATCGCGTTGTCCGACGATGGCGATGCCCTCGTCACCTGGCGAGGGTACGTCCCCTTCGACGGTGGCGCCTACCAGATCGCGCTCGCGGTGGAAGCCGACCACTACGATCACACGAGCGGCACGTGGACGGGTCCCGTCGTCGTCCAGTCGCCCAGCACCGTGGACGGCTATGAAACCGAGGTCGCGACGGCCCTCGATCCCACCGGGGATGGATGGATCCTCTCGGTACCCGGCTTGTCTTGCAACGATGGAACCGCGAACACGCAGCTGGGCGTCACGGCCGTGCCGTACACGCCGGACGGCGGCTTCGGCCCCGCACAGCTAATCGGGAGCGGAACGGCTTGCACCCCCTGCGACCCGGCCGGAACCTCGAGCATCATCGAGGTCGAGGGAGTGAATCCGTATCTGACCGCCCTGGCCGACGGCGGGTTCGTGGCGGCCTGGTCCGAACTGGAGGATGTCACCACCGATTGCGGTCGCGGCTCGGCGACGGGGCTCTTCGCCGGCGCCCGCACCCTCGCCGACGGCGGTTGGTACTCCTTCGCGGCCCCTGCGTTCACGCTGCCTGACGACCAGCCCTCCGCGCCCATTCCCGTGTCGATGGCGGCCGGCGGGGCTGACGCCCTGGTCGCCTGGGGGGTCGCCTTCGACGCCGGCCCCCAAGCAGGTGCCTCGCCGGTCGTTCAGATCGTCGTCACCGGGCTCACGCCTTCCGACCCGGCGTGGGAGGCCCAGCAAGTCGTCGTGGCACCGGGCAGCTTTCTGCAAGACGTCTCGACGGCGCTCTCTCCCGACGGGACCGGCGCGGTGAGCTGGCTCGGTCTCCCGCCCAGCGGGCAGGTCGACGGCGACGAGATGGTCGCTTCCATCGCCGGTCCAGCCCAGAGCTTCGCCGTCGGCCAACCCCTCGACGTCACCGCGGCGTGCCCGCTCGCCACGCCCTACGTCGACAACCCGGGCGCCGGCACCGTCGCGGCGGGCCCCGACGGCACCTTCGCCGTGGTGTGGATGCAGCCCTCGGGGACCAGCCCGACCCAGACCCCGGGCGTCGGGTTCCTCCTCGGGAGCGCCTACGCGCCTGACGCGGGCTGGGGACCCTGCTCGTGGGCGAGCACCAGCATGGACTACGGCACCGCCAGCTACCCCATCATCGCTTGGACCGGCAGCGAGTGGGGCACGATCTATCTCGACGGAAACGAGGCCGTCTTCACGCCCTGGCTGCCGTAGCGCCTTTCAGAACGGCCCGAGCCCGCGCGCCATCGCCGCCAACGGTGGCCGTCAGCCGAACGCCGGCACCCTCTCCCCGAGGCGTCCCTCCGATACGACGCGCGTGCGCTCGAGCCGGAGCGGCACTGCCCCGCGCCGCGGGCGCGTCCGGCGGCGACGACGGCGGCGGCGGGGGCGAAGGGCGCCAACCTGCCGGAATGACTGCCGGCTCTGCTACAGTCGCTGGCTGCGTTCTCTCACTACGACTTCAGGGTGCCCAGGGCGAGACTCGAACTCGCATGCCTTGCGGCGCCACCCCCTCAAGATGGTGTGTCTACCAATTTCACCACCTGGGCGTTGAAGCGGTGGCTCGTGTAGCAAAGGGCGCGGTCGATGTCCAGACGCGGCTCAGAGCTCGGGCGGCACCACCGAATCGTAGACGCGGGCGCCGTGGACCTTGCCGTGCGGGCCGATGTCGTAGCTCGCGAAGCCGGCCTGCGGCACCGGCATGCGCTTGGGACCCCACACGACCGTCTGCAGCTCGAGCGCGACGCGGCGGTCCTGGACGATGCCGGTCAGGAACTCGAGGCCCACGCCGCCGAGCTTGAGGATGTGCTGGAAGTGCTCGCCCAGCTGCTGCGGCCCGGACGCGAAGTTGTTGGCCGGCTCCCGGAAGTAGCCGTCGGGCTCGAACGTCCCCGCGATGGCGGCGTCGCCGCGGGCGAGGCAGTCGAAGTAGCGCCGCACGACCGGAAAGGCGGACAGCGCATGTTCGGTGGACGAGCGTTCGCCCGGGCACAGCGGCCCCGCCCGCAAGCGGCAGGCCCCGTCGAGCACCACCCAGGTGCTGAAGTAGATCCGCAGCGCAGCGATGGCTGACGTCCCGGCGAGATCCGCGACGACGGCCACGGGCAACAGTCCTCGCGCGACCCGCTCGCTGCGCTGCAGCGCCTGGTTCCAGCCCAGCGCGTGCTTCACGGGGATCAGGCTCTCCACCGCCAGGCGGTGGGAGTCGGCGGTGGTTCGCACGTGTTCGATCGCGCCCTCGGCGCGCCGCTCCTGCACCCAGGCCGCGAAGCGGGGCAAGGCGGTCGCCGCCACGGCGGAGCCGCGCGCGCCTT
>Ga0335073_10006168_pt1 | contig 16839 bp, 16 predicted proteins | sample Lox_Sample_22_FD_207093 | JGI IMG/M metagenome (GOLD analysis project Ga0335073, IMG submission 207093) | Soil microbial communities from Loxahatchee National Wildlife Refuge, Florida, United States - Lox_Sample_2.2 | ecosystem: Environmental > Terrestrial > Soil > Wetlands | place: USA... | reverse complement strand
TGCCAGCCCTTCCTTCAGCGCCATGATCACGCCGCCCACCGACATGATCGGCGCGATGACCATGAGCATGAGGGCCATCAGCAGGAACAGCTGGATCTGCTGGATGTCGTTGGTGTTCCTGGTGATCAGCGACGCCGTGCCGAAGCGGTTCACCTCCCGGGAGGAGAAGGCCTGCACCTTGCTGAACACCGCCGCTCGCAGGTCGGCGCCGGCGCCCATCGCCACCCGCGACGCCCAGTAGACGGCCACGACGGCGAGCGCGCCGACCGCGAGCGTGATGCCCAGCATGATCGCGCCGGTACGCCAGATGTAGCCGATGTCGCCCGTGACGACTCCGTCGTTGATGATGTCGGCGTTGAGGTTGGGCAGGTAGAGGTTGCCGACGGTCTGTGCCACCAGCAGCGTCACGACGACGGCGACCTGGCCGGCATACGGGCGCAGGTACACGCGCAGCAGCCGGGTCAGCATGGCCGCGGGACGCCTGCTTTAGCCGGAACGTTCACGGCACTACCGTCCCCCCGTCCCCGCCGGCCGCGTCAGGGCCCGGCGGTCCGCGGGACCGGGACCTTGGCCACGTCCCGGTCCGCGCGGGACCGAGGTCCGTGGCGGAAGCGGCCAACGGCTCTGCCCGACGGGCCCGGGGGACGCCACGCTGGGAACCGGACCCGGGCAGCGGAGTCGGGCAGCCGGGGAGGTCGCGATGCGATGCCGGTGGATGTTCGTGGTGCCAGGCCTGCTGGTGGCCGTGGCCGCCTGCGGATTGGCCGGCGCGCCGCCGCCGTCGGCATCACCGGCGGCAGCGCCGCGGCCGGCGCAGACCGCGGCGCCGTCACCGGCCAGGTCACCGGCGCGCGTCTCCCCGCCTGTCTCGGCTCCGCCATCCGCGGCCGCCTCGCCGTCCGCGCCGTCCATGCCGTCCGCGTCCGCCCAGGTCCTCCAGCCGGGAGCGAGCGGTCCGGCGGTCACCCGGCTGCAGCAGCGGCTGGCCGGCCTCGGGTACTACCCGGGGCCGGCTGACGGGCAGTTCGGCGGCGACACGCTCGAAGCCGTCTGGGCTTTCGAAGAGGTGCAGGGCCTGCCGGCGCAGAACGTGGTGACTGCGGCGATGCAGCGGGCGCTGGCCAGCCCGCGGGCGCCGGCGGTGCTCGTCCCCGGCGGCGGGAGCACCCGGATCGAGGTCAACCTGGCTGTGGAGGTCCTGGTCCTGTACCGCGACAATCAGGTCGCGCTGATCAGCCACGTCTCGTCGGGGGGCGGGTACTACTACTGCTCGCCCGGGGGCGGCTGCGGCTACGCGGTGACCCCGACGGGTAACTACGCGACCACCGCCTACATGCCCGGCTGGGTCACCGTGCCGCTGGGCGAGATGTACAACCCGGTCTTCTTCATCGGCACCGCGTACGCGATCCACGGCGACACGTACGTTCCGCTGCAGCCGGTCTCCCACGGCTGCGTGCGGATCCCCATGGACATCGCCAGTTTCTTCCACACGCTGGTCCCGACGCCAGGCACGCCGGTCTACATCCGGGGCTAAACCCCGCCCGGCCCCACCCGGATCGGCCCGGCCCCGCCCGGCCCCGCCCGGCCCCGCCCGGATCGGCCAATGGTCCCGATCCGGCGGGCGGAAGGCCTCTGCTCGCCGGCTTCGCGCGGCGCGACCATGACGATAGGCACGCGGAAGGAGCGGATGATGGCTGAACACAAGCGGCGGATCGTCGTGGGCGTCGACGGGTCATCTTCGTCGGAGGCGGCACTGCGCTGGGCGATCCGGCAGGCGAAGCTGACCGGCGGCTCGGTTGACGCGGTGATCGCGTGGCGGTACCCGACCGGATTCGGCTGGGGGCCGGTGGTCGACGGAGTCGACTTCGAGGCCGAGGCGCGCAAGACCCTCGTCGACGCACTCAACGAGGCGGCCGGCGTCGAACCCGAGGTCACAGTCCACCCGCTGGTGGCCGAGGGGAATGCCGCCGAGGCGCTGCTCAAGGCGGCGAAGGGAGCGGACCTGCTCGTCGTGGGCAGCCGGGGGCACGGTGGGTTCACCTCGGCAATGGTCGGCTCGGTCAGCCTTAACTGCGTGCTGCACGCGCACTGCCCGGTCCTCGTGGTGCGCGACGGGCACGAGGGCAGCTGAGCGGTCACGGGGTTATGGCGTAGGTGATCGCGTTGTACTCGTCCCCGGTCAGCTCGATGCTCCCGGCCTCGATGTTGTCCGCCACATGTTCCGGGCTGCCGGTGCCGGGGATCGGCAGGATCCGAGGCGACCTGGCGAGCAGCCACGCCAGCGCCACCTGCTGCGGGCTCACGCCGAGCCGCTCGGCGGCGGTGCGGATCGGGACCTTCTGCTGGACGCCGGCGATCGGCGCCCAGGGCAGGAAGACCAGCGCCTCCTGCTCACACAGGTCCACCATGCCGTCGGATGACCGGTCGCCGGCGTTGTACCGGTTCTGCACGGAGACGATCGGCGCCACCCGCTGCGCCTCCCGCAGCTGCGCCTCGCCGAAGTTGGACACGCCGATGTGGCGGATCTTGCCCTCGGCCTTGAGCTCGGCGAGCGCGCCGACGGACTCGGCGACCGGGACGTTCGGGTCGGGGCGGTGCAGCTGGTACAGGTCGATGCGGTCGGTCCGCAGCCGGGTCAGGCTGCCCTCGCAGGCCTTGCGCAGGTGCTCGGGGCGGCCGTCGGGTTCCCACCGCCCCGGTCCCGGGCGCACCAGGCCGCCCTTGCTGGCGATCACCAGGTCGTCCGGGTACGGGTAGAGGGCCTCGGCGATCAGCCGCTCGCTGACGTCCGGGCCGTAGGAGTCCGCGGTGTCGATGAACGTGACGCCGAGCTCGACGGCCCGCCGCAGCGTCGCCTTGGCGCGGTCCGGGTCGGCGGGCTCACCCCAGACCCCCTGGCCGGTGATCCGCATCGCGCCGAAGCCGAGCCGGTTCACCGTGAGGTCGCCGCCGATGTCGATCGTGCCCGCAGCAGCCGCCGTTGGCGTGGCGTTCATGGACAGTCCTCCCCTGGGCTGTTGTGCTCTGGACCTGTCACACCTAGTGTCGCGCGGGCGCGCGCGACACTAGGGGCGGGGGTCAGGCCGCGCGGTCGTCGCGTGCGCCGGACGCCTCCCAGTGGTGGCCGTTGGTCCAGTAGCTGTCGATGCTCTCCAGCGGCCGGCCCTTCGTCTCGGGCACGAACCGCCAGACGAAGATGATGGCGAGGCCGGCGAAGATGGCGTAGATCCAGAAGGTCCACGACTTGCCGACGGCGTTGATCAGCGACAGGAACGTGATGCTGATCAGCAGGTTGGCGCTCCAGTTCGCCACCGTGGCCGCGCTGGCGCCCGCGCCGCGCAGCCGGTTCGGGAACAGCTCGGCGCTCATCAGCCAGAACAGCGGCGATATCGACAGCGAGTAAAACGCGACGTAGACCAGCAGGATGATGAGGACGCCGACCCCCCAGCTGCTGGCGCCGAAGTGGAACGCCAGCCCGAGCAGCACGAGCATCGTTCCCATGCCGCCGAGGCCCAGGTAGAACAGAAGCTTCCGCCCGGTGATGTCGACGAACGCGATCGTGGGAAACACGAACACGAACAGCACGGCGCCGACGTAGATCGTCGGGAGCAGCGGGTTGCCGCCCACGCCCGCGTAGCCGAAAATCGTCGGCGTGTAGAACAGGACCGTGTTCGGCCCGACGAGCTGCTGGAAGATGGCCAGCCCGACGCCCGCGAACAGCGCGCCGCGCATGCCCGGCCGCAGCAGCTCCCGCCAGGAGGTCTGCTCGCTCTCCGCCACGTTGCGCCGCAGCTGCTCCAGGTCCTCCTCCTTGCCCCGCGGGTTGATGCGCCCGAGCACCCCGCTGGCGTCGTCCCACCGGCCCCGCATGCCCAGCCAGCGCGGCGAGAACGTCATGAACAGCATGCCGACCGTTAGCGCGGTAGCCGGCAGCACCGCGGCCGCGAACATCGGCCGCCAGCCCCAGCCCGCCGAGTCGAACGCGAAGTCAAGCAGGTAAGAGAGGAGGATGCCGCCGGAGATGGCCAGCTGCTGCAAGATCACCAGGCCGCCGCGGATGCGCACCGGCGCCATCTCGGCGATGTACATCGGGACGACCAGCGACGAAGCGCCCACCGCGACGCCGGTGACGACCCGGAACGCGACGAACGACGTCAGGTCCCACGAGACCGCGGTGAGGATAGCTCCGATCGCGTACAAGATCGCCATCGCCAGGAGCGCGTACCGGCGGCTGAATCTGTCGGCCATCGGGCCGCCGAGCACGCCGCCCACGACGGCGCCGATGAGGACCGCCGCGACGGCGAGCTCCTCGGTACCGCTACTGAGGTGGAAAGCGGACGTGAGCAGCTTCTCCGCCCCGCTGATTACCCCGATGTCGTAACCGAACAGCATCCCGCCGATAGCGGCTATCGCGGCCACGAGGTAGGTGTACCGCGGTGTCTCCTTAACGGCGGCGACCGAAGATTGAACCGACTCACTCATGGGCGCCCGCTACCCAGACATCGGACCTATATCCCATAACGGCGGAAATCGCCCGGCACCAGGGCGGACATCGCGGCGCTCGGGTGCAAGTCCCCGCGGAACTCGCTGAGGCGAGCCGCTTCTTGCTGTTATCAGGGGCGGTCGCGGGTAATCAGAACATGATGGATCAAGAAGCACCCCATAGGGTGCCCAATGATCCATCATCCTGCCGGCGCGCCCGCTTCTTGCTGGCAATGCGATCGAGTCCCCTGTCGGTGGTCGGGTGGGTGATCGGCGGGACGAGAATGGGGCCATGACATCTGGACCTGAAGCGGAACACCTCGACAACCGGCACCGGGACACGCTGCGGCAGATCTTCCAGCACCCGACGAGCCACAACATCGAGTGGCACGCGGTGCTGTCGCTGCTCGAGGCCGTCGGCACGGTCACCGTCCGGCATGACGGGAAGGTCGCCGTCAAGCTCGGGCCCGGGCAGGAGTTCCTCGACCCGCCGACGGGCAAGGACATCGACCCGCAGATGGTCGTCGACCTGCGCCGCCTGCTCAGCGAAGCCGGTTACGCCCCTGCCTGAGCCGGGGGTTGAGTCAGTCATCTGGGCGGCTCCTTCCGCGATAAAATATCGTACTACGATATATTTTACGGCAGCGGCGCCGTCGAGGTGAAACACGGGCCCGTTCGGGAAGTGAAGTTTTTTTTAGCCGAACGGAGGCGGGTGACTCATGCACGACAGTGAGACCGCGGCACCGGAGGTCACCGGGCAGGACCGGCACCTGCGCAAGTCGCTGGGGTACTGGCAGCTGACGGCGGTCGGGTTCAGCGGGGTCATCGGGTCCGGGTGGCTGCTCGGCGCGATGTACGCGGCGCAGTACGCCGGGCCGGAGGCGATCGTTTCCTGGGTGATCGGCGGCGCGGTGCTCGCGCTCATCGCGCTGGTCATGGCCCGTCTCGGCGGCTCGCGGCCGGAGGCCGGCGGGCTGGTGCGCTGGCCGAACTACTCCAACGGGCGGTTCGTCGCGACGATGGCCGGGTGGGGCATCTGGATCGCGTGGGCCACCAACCCGCCGAGCGAATCCGCGGCGATGATCCAGTACATGAGCAAGTACGTGGGCGGCATCTACAACGGCACGTCGCTCACCGGGCTCGGGGTGCTGCTCGGAATCGCGTTCATGGCGGTGTTCGTGGCCATCAACTGGTTCGGCATCCGCTTCTTCGCGCGGATCAACGGCCCGCTGACCGTGGCGAAGTTCGCCGTGCCTGCCATCACGATCGTCGCGCTGTTCATCTCCGGGTTCCACCGCGGCAACTTCACCAGTCACGGCGGGTTCGCGCCGTACGGGTGGACGCCTGGCCTGTCGGCGATCGCGCTCGCGGGCATCATCTACGCCTACACCGGGTTCCAGGGGCCGATCGACATGTCAGGGGAGGCGAAAGACGCCAGGCGGGACGTGCCGCGCGCCGTCGTCAGCGCGCTGGCGTTCTCCGCGGTGATCTACATCCTGCTCCAGGTGGTGTTCATCGGCGCCGTGCCCGGCGCTGACCTGATCCACGGCTGGCACGGGGTCAACTTCAGCTCGCCGTACGCGGAGCTCGCCGTCGCGGCCAACCTGACCTGGCTGTCCTGGGTGCTGTACGCGGACGCGATCGCCTCGCCCGCCGGCTCGGCGCTGTCGTTCACCGCGACGACCGGGCGGGAGTCCTACGCGATGTCGAAGAACGGGTTCCTGCCGCCGTCCTTCGCCCGGGTGGACGGCAAGTCGGGGATCCCGCGGCGGGCGCTGGTGATCAACTTCGCGATCGGCGTGGCGTTCCTGCTGCCGTTCGGGAGCTGGCAGCAGATCGTCGCGGCGACCAGCGTGCTCGGGCTGATCGCGTACGCCCTGCCGTCGGTGTCGGCGGTGGTGTTCGCGCGGGGGCACGCCTTCCCCGGCGGCATGCCGCGGTGGCTCTTGTGGCTGGCGCCGCTGGCGTTCGTGCTGGCCACGCTGATCATCTACTGGGCCGGCTGGCATGAGCTGCGGATCGCGCTGCCGATCCTGCTGGTGGGCGTGGTGGTGTACGCGTATCAGCACTGGCGTTCCGGGGCGCCGTGGGCGGACGCCCGGCTCGGGATGTGGCTGGTGGCCTACCTCGCGGGGGTGCTGCTGGTGTCGGGGATCGGGTCCTCGGACTTCGGCGGGACGGACTGGGTGCCGGCGCCGTGGGACTCCGTGGCCGTGGCCGTGATCGCGCTGGCGTCGTGGCTCGGTGGGGTGCGGGCCGGGATGCGGCACCTGGCGGAGCACCCGGCGCCGGACGTGGAAGGCGACGCTGGCGATGACTTCGGCGGCTACCGGCCGGCCGAGGCGTAGCGGTCCACGCCCGCGAACCGGGCGGCGGCGGCCTCGGCGAGCGTCCAGCCGTCCCTGACCAGGAGCGCCGCATCCGGCAGGATGAAGCCGGCCCCGCGCCAGGCGATCGCGTCGGCCAGCGTCATCCCGGCTTCCGCCGCCTCCACCGCGTCCCCGGGCGGAAAGCCGGCCGCCGCCCACGGGCGCACCTGCTCCGGCGCCATGCGGAGCCTGGCCGCGCGCACGGCGTCGCGGGCGCCAACCCCTTCGCGGGCCCAGCGGCGCGCCTCGCCGGCCGACAGGCCGTGCTTGCGCGCCCAGTGGATCTGGATCGCGGTCAGCGGCTCCCAGCGGCGCAGGTCGCCGGCGGTCAGCCCGTAGCCGCGCGCCTCGGCCAGCTCGCAGGAGTCTGGGTCGGCCGCGGGCCCGGTCCCGTTCCCGGCCACGGTCCCGGTCACGGTCAGCGCGCCGCGGGCGCGGCGGCGCACTGCTGCCACGCTTGCTCGTGCTCGCCGCGCACCTCGCCGGGCTGTCCGGCGAGGAACGCGAACGGCTGCGGGCCGTCGCCGCGCGCCGGCCGGTTCAGGCCGCCGATGATGGGCAGGTACACGTGGTCGTTCACCGCCGGGTCGCGGATCGTGCCGAGCGGGTCGCGGCCGGCCGCGACCGCCGCCATCTCGTCGAACATGCGCTTGCGCAGGATGATCACGCCGCGGTCGCTCTCCCCCAGGTGCTCCAGGGTGCGGTCGGCGATCGGGCCCTGGCCCACCCACGCGACGAAGTCCTGGTTCATGACGTGGGTGTCGATCCACCGGCCGGTCTTCTCGTCCCGGATGGGCGCCTGCCAGCACGGGATCCGCTCCTGCTCGAACGGCGCGTCGCCGGGCAGCTCGTCGATGAACCAGCCGACGCTGAGCGTGCTGGTGTCGTCGATCGGGACCCGCCACTCGAAGTGGCCGACGTACAGGCAGTTCGGCCACAGACAGACGCGCCCGGTGGTCCACAACTCGTGCGCCTCCGTCGTGTCCGTGCGGACCCGGCGGTAAACGAATCCGTAGTCGAATTCGTCGAAACCGAGCCTGGTGTGCGCCGGCGCCCGCGGGCCGCCGGTGCCGCGGAGCGTCATCGACCAGTTGTCATGCAGCCATTCGAAATGCACCGGGTCGATCGAGTTTTCCTGGCACTGGAACCAGTTGCACGGAATCTCGGAAATGGCGATTTGCTTGTAGCCGCGCGAATGGAAGCGATCCCAGTCGGGAAGCAGCGGGGCCGGCCGCGGGCCCATGTAGGCCCACAGCAGCCCTGCCTTGGCGGCCACCGGATACGCCTTGATCCGAACCTTGTCCCTGAAGGCCCCCTCCGGGTGCCGTGTCTCCTCGAACGGCTGGTGCAGGCACGCGCCGTCGTGGTCGAACAGCCAGCCGTGATAGTTGCAGCGCAGCCCACGGCCCTCGGTGAACCCGTAGGCGAGGTCGGCGCGGCGATGCGGGCAGTGCCGGTCGACGAGCCCGTAATTGCCTTCCCTGTCGCGGTAGAGAACGAGGTCCTCACCCATGACGCGAACCGCTTTTGTATCCTGCCGCTCGAATTCGCTTACCCCGGCTATCGGCTGCCAATAGCGGCGCAGGAGTTCGCCCATCGGAGTCCCGGGACCAGTTTCGCACAGCAGCTTATTACGCTGGCTGCTAAGCATCCGACCTCCTCGCGTATACCCCGGTTGACGCTAATCCGGGCATACCGGGGAGTCAAGGTGCCCGGCGCGGACGGGGCGGTGCGGGGCGGTGCGAGGATGGGGGCATGGAGCCGCGCATCCCGAAGTACGTGCCGGCCGGCAACGCCGTGGTCAAGCTGTTCACCCGCCTGGGCGTCAAGGCCGGCCCCGTCAACGTCATCACCGTGGCCGGGCGCACGTCGGGGCGGCCGCGCTCGACGCCGGTGACGCCCTGGACGGTCGACGGCAAGAGGTACGTGATCGCCGCCATCGGCACGTCGGACTGGTCGCGCAACGCGCGCGCGGCCGGGAAGGGCACGCTGACCTCGGGACGGGCGGTGACGCGGGTGCGGCTCACGGAGGTGACCGACCCCGCGGTCAAGGAACGGGTGGTAACCGCGTTCGGCACCGAGAACCGGGCCGGCGGGTCCTTTCTCGTCCAGGCGGGGGTGGCGCCCGAGCGCACGCCGCGCGGGTTCGCCGCCGCCGTCCCGCACACCGCGGTCTTCGAGGTGACTCCGGACGGGGCTTAGCGCCGGCGAGGCCGCGCCGCCGCGGCGGCCGGTAGCCACCCGCTCCCCTCCGATCGCCCACACCCCAATAACTCCAGTGCGGCCGCCGGGCGTTCTGGCCCGGTGGGACACAGGGCTACATCTATTGGCCCGGTGGGACACAGGGCCAATACGCCGCGGCCAGAGACTCGCAGGCGCTCAGTCCGGCCACGAAGACACGGGGCATCGGTGGCCCCATGGGGCCTTTTCTGTCCCCGCTGCTCATCGGGCCTAGTTGCGAGTGAGGCCGGCCAGGAGGGCCGCCGCCATGGTCTGGAAGCGGTCGGCGTCGCCGTAGGGGCGCGAGACGAGCATGGCGCCCTCGAGGCAGGCGATCACCACGCGGGCGGTTTCCCTGGCGGTGCCGGGGATGTGCAGAGTGCCGTCTTGCCTGCCTTCCTCGAGGACCTTTTCCAGCCAGCTCTCGTTCGCGTCGAAGAAGGCGGTCACGGCCGCGCGCATGGGCTCGGGCAGCGTCTGGTACTCGGCCGCGAGCATGCCGCACAGGCACATCCGGCGCTGGCGCAGGACGTGCTGGTACAGGCCGGCGTAGCCGGCGAGCCTGGCGGCCGGGGCGGCGTGGGTCCTGTCCAGCTCGGCCAGCTCGCTGCCGAAACGGTCCGCGTAGCGGGCGATCAGGGCCAGTCCCAGGTCGGCCTTGCCCGCGAAGTGGTAGTGCAGCGCGGCCTTGGTGATGCCGACCTCGGCGGAGACGTCGGCGTAGCTGAAGCCGTTGAACCCGCGCACCTGGACCAGCGTCTCCGCGGCATCCAGGATCCGCGCGGCCGTGCCCGTGTCATCCCGTGCCGAACCGGTAGCCATCAAAAAACCCTCCGCCAGCCATCTTGACGTCTGACCTACTAGTAGGTCAGACTCGGTGCTATCCCCGGTGTCTCGACTTACTAGTAGGTAAGTCTACGCAGATCCACGCAGAGCACGGGAGGGGTGCGATGGACAAAACCGAGCACAAAACGTTTGTATCCCCCGACGAGACACGCGAGTTCCCCAACGGCCGCGCGGAAGTCCTCAACATCGGCGGCGGCCAGGTCGGGCGGCTGACCTTCCAGCCCGGCTGGCGCTGGTCCACCGACGTCAAGCCGATCGCGGGCACCGCCAGCTGCGAGGCCCCGCACTTCCAGTACCACGTCAGCGGCCGGCTGGCGATCTCGATGGATGACGGCACCGAGATCATCGCCGGGCCGGGGGACGTCACCGCGCTGCCAAGCGGGCACGACGCCTGGGTCATCGGGGACGAGCCGGTCGTGACCGTCGACTGGTTCGGTGCAGGCAACTACGCGAAGAACGGGAGTAAGCGATGAGCCGCTACATGATCGACTGCCGCAAGGTGCCCAACGAGATCGGCTGCACCCTCACGATCGCCGGCGCCGAGGAGGAGCTGCTCGACGCGGCGGCGGACCACGCCGTCGCCAAGCACGGCCACGAGAACACCCCCGAGCTGCGGGAGATGCTCCGCGGCGCGCTCGAGCCCGCCGAGCCGGCGCTCGCCTGAGCACCGGAGGCGAAACAGGGACGGCGCGGGGCCGGCCGCCAGGCCCGGTCCCGCGCCGTCCGTCACGCGGCGTCGGCTAGCTCGAGGACTGCAGCTGGATTCCCGAGACCGTGCCCTGCGCGGTCTGGAGAGCCGAGCTCACCGAGGCGGTGCCGGTGATCGCGGCCTGGATGGCCGTCCAGATCGCTTCCGAGACCTTCGGGTAGTTGGCCCCGTATTCGACCGTGCGGGACCGTGCCGCCTCGGTCTCCTGCGCGAACACCGTGTACTGGGGTCCGCTCGTGAGGTACTGCTGCAGGACGGCGGTCTTGCTCGGCAGGTAGTACATGTGGGACGCCATGTAGGCCATCTGGGTTGGCGTCTGCATGCCCTCGACCCACTCCCAGGCGGCCTGCTGCTGGGCGGACGAGCCGCCCGCGCCGATGTCCAGGGTCTCCCCGCCCAGCGGGGTGGTCAGCTTCTGGCCGGCCGAGTTGAGCGGGATCGGGACGATGCCGTACTGCTGGTTGTACTTCCAGCCGGCCGCGTTCAGCTCGGGGAAGATCCACGGGCCGTCTTCGATCATGGCGGCCTTGCCGTGCAGGAACTGCTGGGTGAGGTCGGGGTCCTGGCCCCAGGTGAGCACCGACTTGGACGCCGAGCCGTCCTTGACCATGTTGACCCAGAGCTGCAGCGCCTGCTGGAACTGCGGGCTGTCCACCTTGGTGAGTGACGCGCCGTTGGACCAGAAGAACGGCTCGAGCTGCCACGTGGACTGCTCATCGTTGGTCGCGTCGAAGGCGATCCCGTAGTGGGCGGCCGTGGTGAGCGCCTTCGCGTCGGACTCGAGCTGCGCCCAGGTCGTGGGTGGGCTCAGGTGCGCGGCGGCGAACATGGCCTTGTTGTAGAAGATCCCGACGGTGTTGGTGCCGATCGGGTAGCAGTACTGCTTGCCCTGGTAGGTGCATTCGCTGATCGCGCCGGCGGTGTAGCCGCTGGTGGTGAACCCGGGCAGGTTGTTGAACGCGACGAGCTGGCCGGTCGCGGCCACCTCGGGGACGTCCGGGTTGTCGATGATCAGGATGTTGGGCATGTCGCCAGCGGTGGCGTCCTGGAGGATCTTGGTGATCAGGTTGGCGTAGGGAACCGAGGTCCGCTTGATCGTGACGTTCGGGTGCGCCTTCATGAACGCCGCGTTGTACTCGTTCATCGCGGCGTCGGCGCCGGTTGGACCGGTGTAGTAGTCGAATTCGGTGATCGTCACCTTGCCGCTGGCGGCCGGGCTCGATCCGGATGAACTGGACGAGCCGGACGAGCACGCCGCGGCGGTGCCGAGCGCGAGCACGGAGACGCCGGCGACGGCCAGCGCGCGCCAGCTCATTCTTCGTATGGCGGGCATGATTATTCTCCTCACGAACGGACCGATTAACCTTTGACGGAGCCGACCGTGAGGCCGGCCGCGATGTACCGCTGTGCGGCGATGAGCAGCATGGCGGCGGGCAGCACCGCGAATACCGCGAGCGCCATCGCCTGCCCCCAGTTCTGGGAGAACTCCCCGAGGTAGGTGTAGATCGACAGCGTGACCGGCTCGAACGTGTTGCCGTTCAGCAGCGTGAGGGCGAAGATGAAGTCGCCCCAGCCGTTCAGGAACGCGAAGAGCGCGACGGTGATGATCGCCGACCGGCTCATGGGCAGCACGACGCGGGCGAACGCCTGCCACTCGCTGGCGCCGTCCACCCGCGCCGCGGCGATCACGTCACCAGGCAGCCCGAGCATGAACGCGCGCAGCACCAGGATGCCGAAGGGAACGGCGTAGCTCGCGTCCGCGATGATCAGGCCCGTGTAGCTGTTCAGCAGGTGCAGCCGGTGGTACACGAGGAACATCGAGTTCGCGATGACGATCGACGGCAGGATCTGCGCGATCAGCAGCGACCCGACGAGCAGCGCGGTGACCCGGAACCGGTAGCGGGCGAGCGCGTGCGCGGCGGGCACCGCGATCGCCAGCGTCAGCACGGTGGTGCCGACCGCGATGATCAGGGAGCTCACCACGTGCCCGCCCTGCTGCGACAGCACCGTGCTGTAGTTGGACAGCGTCCAGACGGACGGGAAGAAGCTGTACGTCGACGCGCCGAAGAGCTGCGAGTTCGTCTCGAACGAGGCCACGAGCACGGCGTAGAGCGGGAACAGCAGGAAAACCAGCGCGACGAGCGCGGCGATGCTCGCCGCCGCGGCGACCAGCCGGCGCCGTGTCTTCGGCCTCATAGGTATTCCCCTCGCAGCGTCTCGCGGTTCAGCCAGATGTAGAGCGGCGCGGCGACCAGCGCGATCAGCAGCAGCACGGTGTTCAGCGCCGCGCCTTGCCCGAACTCGAAGTTCTGGAACGTCAAGTTGTAGGCCCAGGTGGCGATGAGCTGGGTGGAGTTCGCCGGCCCGCCCTGGGTCAGCCCGATCACGATGTCGAACACCTTCACCGTGAACACGAAGCCGAGGACGAACACCACCTCGATCACCGGCCGGATGATCGGCAGCGTCACCCGCGTCAGGCGCTGCCACGGGCCCGCCCCGTCGATCCTCGCGGCCTCGAGCAATTCGGCGGGAACGTCCTGCAGGGCGCTGTAGAGCAGCACCGTGAAGAACGGGACGCCGAGCCAGACGTTCGTGATCAGCAGGGTCACGTACGCCCAGCCCGGCGAGAGCAGGTAGCCGATCGGCTGGTGGATGATGTGCAGGTCAATCAGGATCTGGTTGACCGCGCCGGCCTGAAGCTGGAACAGGAACTTGAAGATGGTCCCGGTGACCAGGAACGGCAGCAGCCACGGGACGAGGATCAGCGACCGGGCGAACCGGCGCAGCGGGAACCGCAGGTTGAACAGCAGCGCGAGCGAGAACCCGATGAGGAACTGCAAGAGCAGCGACAGCACGGTGAAGCTGAACGTGCGGACGATCGCGCTGTCCGCGATCGGGTCCTTCAGCGTCGTCGTGTAGTTGGACAGCCCGGCGAACGGCGCCGTGAAGTGGGAAATCGTCGCCGGCGACGTCTGCTCGAAGGACAGCACGATGTTGTAGATGATCGGGATCGCGAACGCGAACAGCACGTAGGCGCCCGCCGGGACCAGGAAGGCCCACTTCACCGCCCGGCGCAGCCGCGACCTGTGCCGGGGCGCGATGACGGGCCCGGCGGCCCGCTGCGTCACGTTCTTCCTGGGTCCTGTCATCAGGCTCATGCGGCACCGCCTGTGGAGACGGTCTCGGCGCCGAAAACCCCGATGCTCCCGCCGTCCCGCGCGTACACGGGTATCCGGTCGAGCGGCGCCGGCGCGGTCAGCCACTGACCACCGCGGTGCGCCTCGCCCGTCCACGCGTCCAGCCAGCGCGGCCCGTCCGGCAGGTAGACCTGGCGCTCCGTGGCGCCCTCGGTCACCACCGGCGCGACCAGCAGGTCGTCGCCGAGCAGGAACTGGTCCGCGATGTCCCAGCAGGTCTCATCGGCGGGGAAGGTGAGGAACAGCGGCCGCATCGGCGGCAGGCCCTCGGTGTGCGCCACGCGCATCGTCGCCATGATGTAGGGCCGCAGGCGCTCCCGCAGCGCCAGCCACCGGCGGAGGATCGCCTGCGCCTCGTCGCCGAAGGACCAGACCTCGTTCGGCGACCCGGTCTGCCCGGCGCCCTGCATCGTGCCCGGCAGCCGGACCCCGTGCAGCCGGCACAGCGGCGAGAACACGCCGAACTGGAACCAGCGGATGAGCAGCTCGCGGAACGACGGTGACCAGATGTCGCCGCCCTTGAAACCGCCGATGTCCGTCGTCCACCACGGGATGCCGGACAGGCCGATGTTGAGCCCGGCCGGGATCTGCCGCCGCAGGTCCTCGAAGGTCGAGTCGACGTCGCCTGACCAGACCGCCGCGCCGTACCGCTGGCTGCCCGCCCAGGCGGACCGGCACAGCGAGATGATCTCGTCCTCGCCCGCGGCGCGCATGCCGTCGTAGAAGCCCTTCGCGTGCAGCTGCGGGTAGATGTTGCCGACCGCGAGGCCAGGTCCCAGCCAGTAACGGAGGTTGTCCGGGTGCTCCGGGCGCAGTTCCGGCTCGCACGCGTCCAGCCACCACACCCTGATCCCGTGCTTGTAATAGCCGTCCCTGACCTTGTCCCAGATGTACTGGCGCGCCCGCGGGCTCGTCGCGTCGTAGAAGCTGACCAGCGTCCGGCGGCCGCCCGAGCCCGTGTCCCAGATCGGCAGGTGCACGGCGGGCCCGCGCTCGCTCGCGACCAGCAGGCCGAGGCCTTCCATCTCGGCGTAGTTGTCGCTCGCCGGGTTGACGGTCGGCCAGATCGACACCATCAGCTTCACGCCGAGCCGGTCGAGCTCGGCCACCATGCCGTCCGGATCCGGCCACTCGGCCGGGTCGAACCGCCAGTCGCCCTGCCTGGTCCAGTGGAAGTAGTCGACCACGATCACCGACAGGGGCAGCCCGCGCCGCTTGTACTCGCGCGCCACCTCGAGAAGCTCGTCCTGGGTGCGGTACCGCAGCTTGCACTGCCAGAAGCCGGCCGCCCACTCCGGCAGCAGCGGGGCCCGCCCGGTGACCTCGGTGTACCTGCGCACGATGTCGGCGGGAGCCGGCGCCGCCGTTATCCAGTAGTCCCACTGGCGGGTCGCCTCGCTCACCCAGCGGGTGCAGGTCGTGCCCAGCTCGACCCGGCCGATCCCCGGGTTGTTCCACAGGAACCCGTATCCGGAGCTGGACAGCAGAAAGGGGATGGAGACCTCCGTGTTGCGCTGGATCAGCTCGACGACGGCGCCCTTCTGGTCGAGCAAGCCGTGCTGGTGCTGGCCGAGCCCGTAGCACCGCTCGCCGTCGCGCGCGGCGAACAGCACTTCGGTGTGGTGCAGGCCGGTGCCGCGCCCGGTCGGCGCGTACCGGCGCTGCGGGGGCCCGGTGAAGTGCGGCACAACCTCGGCGAGCAGTTCCGCGCCATCTCCGCCGCGGGTGAACCTGAGCAGGCCCTCGGCGGTGATCTCCGCCGCGATCTGGCCGTTGACGAGCCGCGCGGCGTCCGCGCCGATCTCGGTCCGGGCGCCGGGCGCGTCCGGCGCGGGCGTCAGCAGCGCCCCGGGAAGGTCGTCGCTGATGGCGTGCCAGAGCGTGCCCCGCACCCGCAGGCTGTCGGGTCCCCAGGGCTCGATCCGCACGGTCTCGTGCCCGCCGTGCCAGACGAGCGCCGCGCCGTCCTCGCTGAAGGCACCCATGCGGTTCTCCTCAGGTTTGGCCCAACTGAGCAAACCTTTTCCTTGTTCGGACTCTAACCATTCGTCACTCGCTCAGTCAACGAAGCTGGTGATAGGCTTGTGCCGGATAATTGGTGCCGCTATCGCTGTGAAAGGCTTCCGGAAAGACCGGCGGCCAAACATGTTTCTCAGCTTTCCGGCGCCGAGGGGGGTAGGGAGGAGCCATCGCGAACTCTGTTGGCCCTCGCCCGGTGACGGTCACGGATGTGGCGCGGCTGGCCGGGGTATCGCCGGGAACGGCCTCGAAGGCACTGAACGGCAGGGGCAGCATCAGCCCGGACACGGTCCGCCGCGTCCAGCAGGCCGCCGAGCGGCTCGGCTACCAGCCGAACGCGCTCGCCAGGGGGCTGCTCAGCGGGCGCTCCTGCACGGTCGGGCTCATCACCACCGACAGCTTCGGCCGGTTCAGCATCCCCATCCTGCAAGGCGCGGAGGACGCGCTCGGCCCCGGCAGCGTATCCGTGCTGCTGTGCGACAGCCGCGACGACCGCATCCGCGAGCAGCACTACATCCGCATCCTGCTGGAACGCCGGGTGGACGGCATCATCGTGACGGGCCGCCGCCAGGATCCGCGCGAGCCGATCGGCGCTGGCCTGCCCGTTCCCGTGGTTTACGCGTTCACCCAGTCGACCAGTCCGGCCGACCTGTCCCTGATCCCCGACGACGCGCAGGGCGGCCAGCTCGCGACGCGGCACCTGCTCAGCGCCGGCCGGACGAGGATCGGGCACGTCACGGGGCCGACGAGGTTCGCCGCTTCCCGGCTCCGGGCCCAGGGCGCCGAGGAAACGCTCGCCGAGGCCGGCCTCGAGCTGGCCGGCGGCGGCGCGCTGTACGGCGAGTGGAGCGAGGAGTGGGGCCGCCAGGCCGCCCACATGCTGCTGCGCGCGGCGCCCGACACGGACGCCATCTTCTGCGGGAACGACCAGACCGCCAGGGGCGTGGCCGACACGCTGCGCGAGACGGGTCGCCGGGTGCCTGACGACATCGCCCTC
>Ga0335073_10006167_pt1 | contig 16839 bp, 11 predicted proteins | sample Lox_Sample_22_FD_207093 | JGI IMG/M metagenome (GOLD analysis project Ga0335073, IMG submission 207093) | Soil microbial communities from Loxahatchee National Wildlife Refuge, Florida, United States - Lox_Sample_2.2 | ecosystem: Environmental > Terrestrial > Soil > Wetlands | place: USA... | reverse complement strand
AAGGTCGGCACAAAAAGGCGGCGTAAAACCTGGGCAAATTCGTTGCGCAGTCGGCTAGGGTCGGCACAAAGCACAAAAAACCGTCGACGGCTCCTCCAGAATTCGAGAGGCAAGACAACGATCCGATCAGACGGCACTGCTGGCAGCGGCGTCCGCGCCCAGCGCTTGCAGGAAGCGCACCGTCAACGGATGTTGCGGATTGGCGAACACCTCTCGTGCTGATCCTTGCTCGCGGATGGCGCCATCGCTCAGGAAAACGACTCGGTCGGCCACCTCGCGCGCGAACCGGACCTGATGTGTCGATATGACCATCGTCAGGCCATCCTGCATTGCCAGTTGCCGGATCACTTCCAGCACTTCGTTGACCAGTTCCGGGTCCAGCGCCGAGGTGGGTTCGTCCAACAGCAGGACCGTCGGGTTCGGTGCCAGGGCGCGCGCGATGGCAACGCGCTGCTGCTGGCCGCCGGACAGATGCCGCGGCAGCGCATCGGCCCGGTCGGTCATGCTGACGCGCGCCAGCATTTCCATCGCCCGGCGATCGGCCGCCTCGCGCGCCACGCCATGGACCCACCGCAGCGGGCCGGCAACATTTTCCCAGGCGGTCATATGGCTGAACAAGTTGAACTGCTGGAACACCATGCCCACGCCCAGATTCGCCCGTTCCAGCGCGACGCCGCGCGGCGGCAGCTTCCTGCCGTCCTCGCGATAGCCCAGGCTGCGGCCGCCGACGCGGATCACGCCGGAATCCCAATCCTCCAGATGATTGATGCAACGGAGCAGCGTGCTTTTGCCGGACCCGCTTGGGCCGAGCAATGCGATCACCTCGCCGGCCTGCACTTTCAAATCGAGGCCGGCCAGCACGATGCGATCGCCGTACTGCTTGTGCAGGCCGAACACTTCCACGGCTGTCCTGTCGCGTGCGCGCGACACGACCCGCCGTTGGCCCTGACAGACCGGGGCAGTGGTTTTGCCGCCGACCGGCGCCGATGTCACATCGGCCGGCCGGCCGGGCACTGGAACTGGCGGCACAATACTGGAATGGGCTCGCCGGCGCGGCGCCGGGCGGCGTCCCGGCAGCAACCTCGACAGCCAATCGCGTCCGGATGGCCGATCGAGGTCGAGCCAGGACTCGATCAGCAACTGGAAGCCGGCGAATGCCCCGGTCAGCAGCAGGTACATCACGCCCGAGGCAAAAAAGATCGAAAAGAAGTCGAACGTCGATGATGCGAGCTGGGTGCTGCGCAGCGTCAACTCCTGCACCGCAATGACCGAGGCGAGGGAGGAATTCTTCAGCGCCGTCGCCGCTTCGTTGCCCAATGCGGGCACGATGCTGCGAATCGCCTGCGGTGCGATCACCCGGCGCATCAGCACCAGCGGCGTCATGCCGAGCGCCTGGCCGGCCAGCACCTGCCCCGCATCCACACCGACTACGCCGGAGCGCAGGATTTCAGCGATGAACGGCGCCTCGTTGGCGGACAGCGCCAGGCCCGCGGCGGCGACCGCTGTCAGTCGCAGACCGATCCGCGGCAAGGCGTCGTAGGCGAACACCATTTGCAGGATCAGCGGCGTGCCGCGGAAGATCACGCTGTAGGCGCGCGCCAGGGCGGACAGCAAGGCAAACCGGCTGAGCTGCATGCCAGCCAGCACCAGCCCGGCCAACAGCCCGCCGACCAGCCCGAGCAAGGTCACTTCCAAAGTGACGACGATGCCCGTGAGCAAGTACGGCAGGCTGAGGTAGTGAACGAAGAAGTCCATCAATCGGTCAGCAGGTGCGGGGCCTCCTGATGGCCGGCACCGAGCGACCATTTGTTCAGCAGCGTCACTTCGATCCCGGCCTTTTGCAGCGCGGTCAGCGCCGCCACCACGCCGTCGCGCAGATCGTGGTCGGTCTTGCGCACCGCGATGCCGACGGAATACGGCAGCGTCACCGCAACCGCCTTGGCCAGCTTGTCGGGATAGGCCTTGACCGCCTGGTCCACGGTGTTGACGTCGTTGATGTAGGTGTCGGCACGGCCGGCCAGCAATGCCTGCACGCAGTCGGCGTTGTTGTCATAGAGTTGCAGGGTGGGTTCGGGCTTGCCGGCCTTCTTGCACACCGGTTCCAGATTCTGCACCAGCGGCACTTCGACGAAGCCGGTGTTCTCCGCAGCGGCGTCGCCGCACAGCGAGGTATTGATGCCGGTGATGTGCTTGGGATTGCCCTTCACCACCAGCACGCCGTCGAACACTTTGGAGTAGGTGATGAAGTCGGCGGCCTTCGCACGCTCCTTCGTCGCGTAGATGTCGGAGATGACGATGTCGGCCTGGCCGCTCTGCAGCGTGGTCAGCAGGGCGGCGAAGGCGACCGGCTTATAGGTGACCTTGAAGCCGAGGCAGGCGCCGAGTTCTTCCACCAGGTCGACGTCGAAGCCGATGTAGTGGCTGGGATCCTGCGGATCGAGCGCCTCGTAGCCCGGGGTGTGCGGCGTGAGCGCATCGACCAGCGTTTTGCCCTTCAACCCCGGATATTTCGCGTGCAGCGCGTTGCAGGACGCCGGCACCGGAGGCAGCGCGGTCTCGGCCGCGACCGCGCGACCCGGAGCGGCAATGGCGACCAGGCAGATCGCGGCGAACACTGCGGCGAACCCATGGCGGACAGACCGCGCGGCCATGCGCTCTTGGCCGCGCCGCCGGCATGCAACAATGGCTGAGGGGACGACCATGCGTACGACCTCCTTCTTGCAGGTTGTTCATTGAGTGTACGGTCGGAGGTCCCACCTCTTTAGGATGTCCGGGACCGACGCTTGCCAAAATCAATCCCGGGCAGGCGCACAGGGCGGTTTGTGGTCAGTTGCCGGCGTAATCTGCACAAATTATCGGCAGGCAAGGGCGGGCGACCCCGCCGCGAGTGCCCTCCTTCCAGACACGCAATCCGGGACGACCAGAGCCGACCGCCGGCCGGCATTGCTCGCTGCCATTCAGGCTCTGGGCCGGCACCCGCTATTTGCCGGACGCCGAAGGAACCTGTCTGAACATGGTTTTCGGGATGACCGCATGCACACCCCAGTTGCCGTCCACCACCTGGGTGATGCCGAAATCGACCGCGACCGACAGCAGCGAAATTGCCTCGTCCTCGCTCAACCCATGGGCCGTCATCAGGAACCGCCGTGCCTTGCGGAAGGCATCGCGCATCGCCGTGTCGAGCGAGGATTGCCTGTAGACTTCGCTTTGTGCCGCCGCCCCCAGATCGGCCAGGTAATCGGCGTGGCTGAAGCCTTGCACGATCCAACTCTCGGGTGTCTCGATCAGCGGATAGGTCAGGTCGCGTACCATCGGGGTTGCCTTCTTGCGGCTGTGCACGCGCACCCGGATCGTGCCGGTCAAAGAGCATTCGATCGCGGTGCCGCAGAATTCCGCATCGCCCTGCGAGGCATGCGGATCGCCGATCGACAGCATCGCGCCCGGCACGGCGACCGGCAGGTACAATTTCGCCCCCGCTCCCAGCCGCCAGTTGTCGATATTGCCGCCAAATGCCGAGGGCGGCACCGAGTCGAGCGGCTCGGGATGGTCGGGTGCCAGCCCGATCGTGCCGAAATGCAGCCGCACGGGAACATGCACATCTTGCAGCACCGGATGGCGTGGCTCGATCGTCGTGTGGTCCACCGGCACGCCGGGATAGTCGATCGTGTTGTGCACGGTACCGAACGGATCGGTTTGCGGCGTCCAGCGGTAGCTGTACGCCGCGTGGGCACAGGGACGGCCGCCGCAGGTGACGATCTCGTAGATCGTGATGACCTCGCGCGGTTTCGGTGCGGTTAACAGGTCGTCGTAATGCCGGCCCCACCAGACCGCGGCGTTGCTGCCGAAACAGCGCCCCGCGAAGTCGGGCGCGGCGCTCGGCCGCGGGACGATGTCCAGCATCTCGATTTCCAGCACGTCGCCCGGCCGGGCTTGCTCCACCATGATCGGGCCGGTGAGGATATGCACGCCGAACCCCTCACCGGCGCCACGGCCATAGATCGAGGCGTTCATCGGACCCGCGCCGCGCCGATCGACCGCCTTCGTCTGCGGCGTCCAGGCAAACACGGCCTCGGCATCGGCATCGCCGGCGATCATGCGTGCGGCGTCGTCGGAGGCATGCTGCGTCAGGGTCTCGATGGTGATGGTGTCGCCAGAGCGCACCGCCAGCGCCGGCGGCAAGGCGCTGCTGAAATAGCCCCAGTGCACCGTGGCCGGGGTGGCGCGCAGGTGGTGATGCGCGGGGTCATCGCCGCGTGGCACCGGGGGAGGCTGTGCGCCGCGCGCGGCTGACGCCGGATGGCGGCCGCCGGCCTGCGGATAGCCACGGCTGCGCAACAACTGCGCTGCGCCGGCCGGTCCGTGCAGAACGGCGTCGGCCCGATACGCGATGGGCGCCATGCCGTACTGATGGCGGAACGCCCGGCTGAAATGGGCCGGATCGAGAAAGCCGCAGCGAAAACCGATTTCGGCCACCGGCACGGCGGCCTGGGCCGGGTCGCCGAGCGCTTCGGCGGCATGCTCCAACCGGCGATGACGCAGGTACTGGCTGAAGCTTTGCCCTTCGTCGTCGAGCAATTTCTGCACCGCCCGCATGGACAGGCCTTCTGCCTCGGCGAACCGCGCGAGATTGAGATGCGGGTCGTCCAGCCGGCGTTCCAGCCCGCGCAGGATGCGCTGGCGCAGCGCGGCCCGATGCGTACGCCCGCCGGCCAGCAATCCCAACGCGGACGGGATGAGTTCCGTCAGGGTGACTTCCAATGCCGCCAGCGCGGTATCGGCCGATGCATCCATCGCCTCGGCGATGGTGGCGAGCAATGCGGCGAGCACGGGCTGCCGGCCAAGCCGGATCGGCGTCTCCGCCGCGTCGTCAGCGAAGCGCAGATCGAGCAATGGCAGCCGCAGCAGCAGCAGGCGGAACCGCCCGGACAATGCCAGCAGCGGACCAGCCGCGTCTGGCCAGCACAGCAACTCGCGATCCCGCACGATCGCCTCGCCCGGCAGGCGTGCCGTGCCGTCGAGCATCATGCCGACCCAGTGGTGCCCGCCGTTGGCACGCCCGGTGCGGCGCAGAAGCTGCGCCTGGCCGGCAATCAGCACGATCTCGGTCCGGTGCGGCGCGCAGTGCCGGAGCAATCGGCCTTCCGCGGTGCCGGAGCCGGCGGCGAGGCCGACCTGTGCCAGCGCATGCTCCCAGACGCTGGTGCGGCGATCCAGCGGAAACGGGTCAGTGCTGAACCACTCGACGCTCATCGATCACGCCCTGCTGCGATGCGGGACGCAAGCAAGGCGCGTGCCCGCGCAGCGACGGGGCGGGCTACGGTGCCGGCCGCCGTGCCGCCGCCGATGACGACCTCGCCTCGCCTGCCTGTTGATACCGGTCAGTCCGGCGGGAACACGGCGTGGCAGATGCGCGCGTGCACACCCTGGCGCCCATCGACCACCTGGGTGACGGCGAAATCCGCCGCCACGCTCATCAGGGAATACGCATCATCCTTGCTCAGGCCGCGATGCTCTGTCAGCAGGCGCAGCATATCGAGGCTGGCGTTGCGCATCGCCTGGTTCAGGTCCTCGTCGAAGCCGTGCGTCATGAAACTGTCGGCGGTGCGCAGCAGCGGCGAGGGAAAGCTGAAGTCGCGGCGGATGTAGACCTGGAACATCACGTCGAGCGAGGCCTCGATCGCGGTGCCGCTGATCTCGCCGTCGCCCTGGGAGATGTGTGGGTCGCCGATCGAGAACAACGCGCCGGGGACCTGCACCGGGTAGAACATGGTCGCGCCGGCGCCGATGCGCCAGTTGTCGATATTGCCGCCATGGCGGCCGGGCGGGATGGAACTGACGCGGCCGGCGGCGTCGGGTGCCACACCGGCGGTGCCGAGATGCGGCCGCACCGGCACCCGCACGCCGCGCAGCGCCGGCTGGCGGCAGCAGTCCCGTTCATGCGTGATCGTGCCGGGAACCAGGTACTTGCCGGGGAAGTCGTAGGCAAAGACGGCCTCGGCCGTCTGGCTGGCCGCGTCCATGCGGTAAATGGTGACCCGCTCCTTCTCGCCGAACTCGCGATAGAGGTGTCCCCAGTTGGCGGCCAGGTTCGAGCCGTAGCGCAGCCGCGGCGTCATTTGCAAGTAATGCACTTCCAGCATGTCGCCGGGGCGCGCATCCGCGACGAAGATCGGACCGGTCAGGATGTGGACCCCGGGATTGCGGTCCTCCGGCGGGATGCCGTCATAGATCGCGGTCACACCGGCATCCATCATCAGCTCCGGCGCATCGCCGGCGTGGTGCGTGATCGCCTCGGCGCGCACGATGTCGCCGCTGGCGATCCTGAGCACAGGCGCCAGCGCGGCGTCGAAATAGCCCCAATGCACGGTGTTCGGCGTTGCCGGCAAATCGTGCAGCGCCGGACGCGGCCGGGAACGTTCCGTCGTTGGTTCGTCGCGAAGCAAGGTCATGGCAATGTTCCGTTGCGGCACGGTGGACGGCCAGGCGGCACGTGCCTTCGTGTGGCTTGCGCAGCCCTGGGTTCGGGCCAGGGATGGTCCTGGAGCTGCCACGCAACATAGCCTGCGGTTCATCGGGCTGGTTAGCACGCCCCCGGCCGGAGCCTTGCCATTTCCCGTGCGGCATCCGTGAAAGCGAGGCGACAAAGCCCATTAATTGGGCAAATGGCGGCAATACAGGCTTGCATTTGACCCGGACAGGCCCGCTTGCGACCGATCCGATGGATGATGCGCAACCGACGCCGGAAGGCATCGCGGCGCAAACCCGCAAGGTGATGGACAACCTGCGGCGCGCGCCGAGCGGCGCAGGAGCGGGGCTGGAGCACGTTCTGTGCGTGCGTGCCTTTCCGATGGATTTCGATCGCGACCATGCCGGCTTCAATCGGGTTTATCCCGGCTGGTTCCCGGCCGATCGCCTGCCCGCCCGTAGCACGGTCGGCGTCACCGCACCGGCTCGCGGCGGAACCGTCGAAATCGACATGGTTGCAAAGCGCTGACGCTGCGGCATCGCCGCTGCCGTGGTTGCTGAGCAATGATGAGGGGTGAGGCCGGCGCTCGGCGTTTTGCCGCCGTTAGGGCTGCAACCCAACCACCGAGACCGGACAGGCAGAGATGATATTTGGCAGCGAGCCGCCCCGGCGGTACGTCAAATGCCGCATACACTCCTGCGACACGCGCCCTCTACGGTTCCCAGGATCAAACTGGGAGTCGAAGAACCGTGTCCGACATCACCGCCGACGCACCACGCGTGCGCCGATCGTACAACAGGCTCGTCAACAATCCGGTGCTGGAAGACTATTCGCTGCGCTATGCACCGAAGAGCTTCCGTACCTGGTCGTCCTATGCCGTGGCATCGGCGGCACTGGGCGGTATCGCCTATCTCGCGGATCAGGCCATCGGTGGTTCGCTGGCGGTGCAGTTCGGGTTCGCGAATGCGTTCTGGGGCATTCTCGCCGCCGCCCTGATCATCTTCCTGACCGGGATTCCCATCGCCTACTACTGCGCCAAGTACAATGTGGACGTGGATTTGCTGACCCGCGGCGCCGGATTCGGCTACCTGGGATCGACCATCACCTCGGTCATCTATGCCTCGTTCACCTTCATCTTCTTCGCGCTCGAAGGGTCGATCATGGCCCAGGCGTTCAACATCTATTTCGCCATACCCCTGCCGATCGGCTACGCCCTGGGCTCGCTGATCATCATCCCGCTGGTCGTGTTCGGCATGACCCTGTTGGCAAAGTTGCAGGTATGGACCCAGCCTTTATGGCTCCTGCTATTGTTCTCACCGCCCGTCGCGGTGCTGGCGGTGGATCCGAACGCCATTCATAACTGGGTCAACTTCGCCGGCAGTTCCCCCAGCAAAGCCGGGTTCGACCCGCTGTTGTTCGGCACCGCCGCCGGCATCGCCCTGTCGCTGATCGCGCAGATCGGCGAGCAAGCCGACTACCTCCGATTCATGCCGGAGAAGACCAGGTCCAATGCCGGCGTCTGGTGGTTTGCCGTGCTGGCCGCAGGACCGGGCTGGGTGATCCTGGGCGCGGCGAAGCAGTTGATGGGCTCGTTCTTTGCCTCGCTGGCATTCACCCACGGCACGCCGCTGGATCACGCCAACGAGCCGATCCAGATGTACATCGCCGGCTACCACTATTTGTTTCCCGGCTTCGCCGCACTGACGGTCGCGACGTTCTTCGTCATACTGTCGCAGATCAAGATCAACGTCACCAACGCCTATTCCGGCTCGCTGTCGTGGTCGAACTTCTTCTCCCGCCTGCTGCACGCGCATCCGGGACGGGTGGTGTACATCTTCTTCAACGTGGCGATCTCGCTCACGCTGATGGAACTGAACATGTTCGCGGTGCTGGGCAAGATCCTGGGCTTCTACTCCAACGTCGCGGTGGCCTGGATCGGCGCCGTCACCGCCGACCTGGTGATCAACAAGCCGCTGCTGAAACTCAGCCCGCACTACATCGAGTTCAAGCGGGCTCACCTGTACAACTTCAACCCGGTCGGCTTCGGTTCGATGGTGTTTGCCTCCATCGTGTCGATCGTCGCGTTCTTCGGGCTGCTGGGACCGGCAGCGCAGGCATTCTCGGCCTTCATCGCGCTGGGCCTCGCCTTTGTCGCCACGCCGATCATCGCGATCGCCACCAAGGGCCGCTACTACCTGGCGCGCCGCCCGTTCGACGACCGGCAGGTCAGCCGCGCCACGCTGGCCTGCACCAGCTGCGGCTACGAATACGAAAAGCAGGACATGACGAGCTGCCCATTCCACGGCGGCAACATTTGCTCGTTGTGTTGCTCTCTGGATTCGGCCTGCCATGACATGTGCAAGCCGGCCGCCGGCAGCGTTCCCGCCGCGGCACAAGGCGCGATCTGATCCATCCCGTCACGCGAGGCGCGGCCGTGCGGTCGCGCCTCGTCGTGATTCCAACAGGAGGTTCCCGAGATGATACACGGCGATATCGGCAGCAGCCGCGATACAGTGGGCGTGGCGGTGGTGAACTACAAAATGCCCCGCCTGCACAGCAAGGCCGAGGTGCTGGCCAACGCTCACGCGATCGGCGAAATGCTCGTCGGCATGAAGGCCGGCCTGCCGGGCATGGACCTGGTGGTGTTCCCCGAATACAGCACACACGGCATCATGTACGACCGGGGCGAAATGTTCGACACCGCCTCGGTGATCCCCGGCGCCGAGACGGAAATCTTCGCCGCCGCCTGCCGCAAGGCCGGCGTCTGGGGCATCTTCTCGCTGACCGGCGAGCGCCACGAGATGCATCCCGACAAGGTGCCGTACAACACGCTGATCCTGATGAACGACCAGGGCGGGATCGTGCAGAAATACCGCAAGATCATGCCGTGGACGCCGATCGAGGGCTGGTACCCGGGCGACTGCACCTATGTCTCGGACGGACCGAAGGGGCTGAAAGTCAGCCTGATCATCTGCGACGACGGGAACTATCCCGAGATCTGGCGCGACTGTGCCATGCGCGGCGCCGAACTGATCGTGCGCTGCCAGGGCTATATGTATCCCGCCAAAGAGCAACAGATCATGATGGCGAAAGCCATGGCCTGGGCCAACAATGTCTACGTGGCGGTGGCGAATGCCACCGGGTTCGACGGGGTGTACTCGTATTTCGGCCATTCCTCGGTGATCGGCTTCGACGGACGCACCCTGGGCGAGTGCGGCACGGAAGAGAACGGCATTCAGTACGCCCAGGTGTCGATCCCGCTGATCCGCGAGGCGCGGCGCAGCATGCAGTCGCAGAACCACCTCTTCAAGCTGCTGCACCGCGGCTATACCGGGATGATCAACTCGCGCGAGAATGCCAGCGGCAAGGCGGAATGCCCCTATGAGTTCTATCGCCGCTGGGTGGCCGACCCGGAAGCCGTGCGGCTTCAGGTAGAGGCGCTGACGCGCAGCGAAGTCGGCGTGGCGGACTGCCCGATCGAAGGGATTCCGGTGCGCTAACAGATAACCTCTCCCGCGCTCGCCGCGGGCGAGGTTTTAGTGGCTGATCATCCACGGACGCGAGCCGGCGCGCTTCATCGCCGGCGGCTTCGGCGGTACCCCTGACCGCGCGGACCGCGGCGCATGCGCACTGCGCTCGTTCACCGCCATCGCCGTCCGCCGCGCCGCGTCCATCCCCGCCACCCAAGGCAGCGTCAGCGAACGCGGCGATGGCTGCCCGCACGCCGGACACGGCGCGGGCAGGTCATAGTCCGCCATCGGCCGCCCGGCGGAAAACCCACCGCACCTCCCGCACGCATACTCATAAACCGGCACCGATCGCCTACGTGTCGGCAATCATCGGTACATCGACGCTGCCGTCGATGTACTTGGTCGGCCCGTCCGCTCCCGGCATGATGTCGAACGCGAATATCTCGGTCGGCAGGAACAAGGTGGCGCAGGCATTCGGGATGTCCACCACGCCGCTGATATGCCCCTGCACCGGCGCCGTCCCCAGGATCGCGTACGCCTGCGCCCCCGAATAGCCGAACTTTTTCAGGTACTCGATCGCATTCAAACACGCCTGGCGATACGCCACATGCACGTCGAGGTAGTGCTGCTTGCCCTGCTCGTCCACCGAAATCCCTTCGAAGATGAGGTAGTCCCTGTAGCTGGGCGTGATCGGGCTCGGCTTGAAGATCGGGTTCTTGATTCCGTATTTGCGCATCCCGTCCTTGATCACGCTGCTGACGCGCATGTGGATCCAGCCTGGCATTTCGATCGCGCCGCAGAACGTGATCTCGCCGTCGCCCTGGCTGAAATGCAGGTCGCCGACCGACAACCCGCCGCCCGGCACATAGACCGGGAAATACACCCGCGCCCCGCGCGACAGGTCCTTGATGTCGCAATTGCCGCCATGCTCGCGCGGCGGCACGGTGCGCGCGCCGGTCGCCGCCGCCGCCTTCGCCGCATCGCCCCGCATCCGCCCCATATGCGCAGTCGGGCCGAACGGCGCATTCGCCAGCGGCGGCACCCGCGTCGGGTTGGTGGCGATGAACCCCACCTCGCGTTTGTTCCACGTCTCCAGCAGGTCCTTCGACGGCAGGCAGCCGATCAGCCCGGGATGGATCAGCCCGGCGAAGCTCACCCCCGGCACATGGCGCGAACATGTGAACAAGCCGGAGATGTCCCAGATCGACTTCTGCGCCAGCGGGAAATGCTCGGTCAGGAAGCCGCCGCCGTTCTGTTTGGAAAAGAACCCGTTGAACCCCCAGGCGTTGTGCGGGAACACGCCGATATCCAGGAAATCCACCACCAGAAGATCGCCCGGCTCCGCCCCCTCCACGCCCACCGGGCCGCTGAGGAAATGCACGATGCTGAGGTCGATGTCGCGAACATCCGCAGCGGAATCATTGTTTTTGATGAACCCGCCGGTCCAGTCGTAGCACTCGATGATGAAGTCGTCGCCGGGCTTGACCCTGGCCACCATCGGAATGTCCGGGTGCCAGCGATTATGGATCATATCGTTCTCGTAGGGAGATTGCGAAAGATCCACCTTGATCAGGGTATCCGGCATGGCCGCTCCATTGCTGCGACGACAGGAAATGGCACCCGCCACGGACGACGATCGGCGGGCGGTGAGCGATCGTCGGAACTGCGTCCGGGCGACGGAATACGTCATTTGCCGTATGGCGTCCGTCGCCGGTGATTTTTCGATGGACGGAAGCGGCCCAAGCCGGACAACATGGCATTGACAGGAGCATGACGCACCCGACGATCAACGCGGGCCTTGGGGAGGGGACGTGCGAACCCGACGCACGAGGAGGCATTACCCACCCCATGGCGCTCCGACAGCGGATCCTGCCGTCACGCAGGGATTATAATCGCTGGGTCGCGAACCAGACGTTGGAGGACTATGCGCTGCGCTTCACCGCGATGTCGGCGCGGCGGTGGGGCGCGGCGCAGGTGGCGAATACCGCCCTGGGTGCAACCTCGTTCCTGGCGCTGGAGGCGATCGGCGGCGCCGTCACCCTGACCTATGGTTTCGCCAATGCGGCCGCGGCGATCCTGGCGGTCGGCGCGCTGATCTTCCTCACCGCGCTGCCGATCACCGTGTGCGCCGCACGACATGGCCTCGATATCGACTTGCTCACCCGCGGCGCCGGGTTCGGCTATATCGGATCGACCGTGACGTCGCTGGTCTATGCGACCTTCACGTTCATCTTTTTTGCCATCGAGGCGTCGATCCTGGCGACCGCGTTGCAGCTTTGCGTCGGCGTGCCGCTGTGGCTGGGCTATGTGCTGTCGGCGATGGTGGTGATCCCCATCGTCACCCACGGCATCACCGTGATCAGCCGGTTCCATCGCTGGACCCAGCCGGTATGGCTGGCGCTGAACCTGCTGCCGTTCCTGGCGATCGCGGCGCACGGCAATGTCGCCATCGCCGGCTGGACCACGTTGCGCGGCACCCGGGCGGCGGGCTTCGCCTTGCTGCCGTTCGGTGCGGCGGCCTCGGTGATCGTGTCGCTGATCGCCCAGGTCGGCGAGCAAGTGGATTTCCTGCGGTTCATGCCGCAGCCGCAGCCGCGACAACAATGGCGCTGGTGGCTGGCGGTGATCGGCGCCGGTCCCGGCTGGATCGTCCCCGGCATGATCAAGTTGTTCGCCGGCTCCTTCCTGGCCTGGCTGGCGCTGCGTGCCGGCGTGCCGGTGGCCCGCGCCATGCAGCCCGCGGTGATGTACCGCGTCGCCTTCGCCACGGTCCTGCCCGGCTGGGCGGCGATCGCCGCGACCGGCATTTTCGTTATCGTCGCGCAACTCAAGATCAACGTCACCAACGCCTATGCCGGCTCCATCGCCTGGTCGAATTTCTTCGCCCGCCTGACGCGCAGCCATCCCGGCCGGGTGGTGTGGGTGGTGTTCAATGTCGCCATCGCCCTGCTGCTGATGGAAATCGGCATGTTCTCGGCGATCGAGGGCATTCTCGCGTTGTTTTCCGTGCTCGCCAGCGCCTGGGTCGGCGCGCTGGTCGCCGACCTGGTGGTGATCAAGCCGTTCGGCCTCGCCCCTGGCGGCTTCGCGTTCAAGCGCGCGCATCTCTACGACCTGAACCCGGTCGGCGTCGGCGCCATGGCGCTGGCGGTGATGACCGGGCTCGCCGCGCATCTCGGCACGTTCGGCGCGCTGGCGCGGGCCGGTGCGCCGTTCCTCTCGCTGTTGCTCGCCTTCGCCGCCGCGCCGGTCATTGCCTGGGCCACGCGCGGACGCTTCTATCTGGCGCGCCGCGCGCGGCGGAACTGGGAAGCCACCACCGGCGGGCGGGAATGCGTGGTCTGCGGCAACGTGTTCGAGCCGCAGGACACCGCATTCTGCCCGGCCTATAGCGGGGTCATTTGCTCGCTGTGTTGCTCGCTGGACGCGCGTTGCCATGACGCGTGCAAGCCCCATGGCCGCACCTCGGCGCAGTTGCGGAGTGCGATCGGCACGCTGGTCCCGGCACCGCTGCGGCCCTACATGGACGGCCCGTTGCCGCATTTCCTCAGCATCTTCGGCTGCGCCACCGGCGTGATCGGGCTGATCCTGCTGGCGATCTACGTGCAGGCCGCCACCGGCAACCAGGTCGGCCACAGCTTGCTCGCCAACGCCATGTGGCGCGCTTTCTTCGTGCTGATGATCATCGCCGGCGTCGCCGCCTGGCTGCTTGTCCTGGCGCAGGAAACGCGGGCGGCCGCGCAATGCGAATCACGCCGCCAGACCGCGCTGCTGCTGGCCGAGATCGCCGCCCACAAGCGCACCGACGCCAAGCTGCAAAAGGCCAAGGAAGCTGCCGAGGCCGCCAACCTGGCGAAAAGCCGCTTCGTCGTCGGCATCAGCCACGAGCTGCGTACGCCGCTGAACGCGGTGCTCGGCTATGCGCAGATCCTCGACCTGGACCAGACCATTCCGCACCACCGGCGGGAGGCGATCCGCACCATCCGCCGCAGCGGCGAGCATCTGGCCGGACTGATCGAAGGCTTGCTCGACATCTCCAAGATCGAGGCCGGCCGTATCGAAATCGACCGCCGCGAAGTGCGGCTGATCGATTGCCTGGAGCAACTGGTGGAAATGTTCCGGCTACAGGCGACCAAGAAGGGCATCACCTTCAGCTTCGACCGCGCGGCGCAAGTGCCCGCCTGCGTCTATACCGACGAGACGCGGCTGCGGCAGATCCTGATCAACCTGCTGTCGAACGCGGTGAAATTCACCCGCCGCGGCGGCGTGACATTCCGTGTCTGCCGGCGTGGGGCAGTTACGGAATTCGAGGTCGCCGACACCGGTGTCGGCATCGGCACCGGCGATCTGCACCGCATTTTTGAACCGTTCGAACGGGTGGAAAGCGGCCATGGGCCCGCGGTGCCGGGCGTCGGGCTGGGCCTGACGATCACCAAGCTGCTGACGGAGATCCTTGGCGGCGAAATCTCGGTGCGCAGCCGTCCCGGCGAGGGGAGCAGTTTTCGGGTGCGGCTGCTGCTGGCTGAAGTGGCCCGGCCGGTCGCTGCGGCGCCGGTGCGGCGGCGGATCACCGGCTATCTCGGTCGCCGCCGCGTGGTGATCGCGGCCGATGACGATGCGACGCATCGCGCCCTGCTGGACGAGACGCTGTCGCCGCTGGGGATCGAATTGCTCACCGTCCCCGATGCGCCGAGCTGCCTGCGGCTGGCGGCCGAATGCCGGCCCGATGCATTCATCCTCGACCTGTCGATGCCCGGCATGGACGGCTGGCAGCTCGCGCGAGCGCTGCGCGAGGGCATGCACGAGACCGCCGTCATCATCGTGGTCTCGGCGCACCCCGACGATCCGGCCGCATTGTTCGGCGAGCGCCGCCTGCACGATGCGTTCCTCGCCAAACCGCTGGACCTGGATGCGCTGCTGCGAACGCTGGGCGGGCGATTGCGGCTGGAATGGGTGGAGGAAGCGCAACCCGCGCTTTCCGGCACTCTCGATGGGGTTCCCCCGCCCCTGGAACCGCATCTCGATGAGCTGGCGCACCTGGTCGATATCGGCCACCTCAGCGCCCTGCGCCTCCGCTTGGAGGAACTGGGTGCGGCGCATCCCTCGGCGAGCGGGTTCCTGGCCCGGATGCGCGCCGCGGCGGAAGCGTTCCGGCTGGACGAGCTGTCCGGCATGATCGCCGTCGCCCGGCGCGAGGCGGCCTGACGTGTCTGCCTCGCCGGAGCCACAGGCGCCAACGGTGCTGATCGTCGATGACAGCCCCGGCACGCTGGGCTTTTTGACCGAGGCGTTGGAGCGCGAGCGCTTCACCGTGCTGGTGGCGCTGCGCGGCGAGCGGGCCCTGGCCACCGTGCAGCAGATGCGCCCGGACCTGGTGCTGATGGACGCGGTGATGCCGGAGCTGGACGGATTCGAGACCTGCCGCCGGCTGAAACGCATGCCGGGCGCCGGGACCATCCCGGTGATCTTCATGACCGGGCTGAGCGACACCGACCACGTGATCCGGGGTCTGGAAGCCGGTGGCGTCGATTACGTGACCAAGCCCGTGGTGCCGCAAGAACTGGTGGCCCGCATCCGGGTGCATCTGGCGGGCGCGCAACTGGTGGCGAGTGCCCATGCGGCGATCGACGCTGCCGGCCACGCCTTGTTCGCCGCCGGTCCTGACGGCAAGCTGCGCTGGGCGACGCCGGGTGCGGCCCGTCTGCTCGCGGGCGTCATGGCGCCCGATAGCGCGACGCTGCCGCCGTCCGTTTGTGCCCTGCTGGGCGAGCAAAGCCGACCCGAACTGGTGGAGTTGCCGGGCTCCGGCGTGGATGCCGACCGTGATGGCGGGGTGGAGATCTGCCTGGTCGGACGCATCGGGCAGGACGAGACCTTGTTGCGCATCGCCATCAGTCAGCCGTCGCAAGACGAGGCACGGCTGCGGGCGCGGTTGCCGGTGACGCCGCGCGAAGCCGAGGTGCTGATCTGGCTCTCGCGCGGGAAGTCGAACCGTGACATCGGCGATATCCTGGGGTTGAGCCCGCGCACGGTGAACAAGCACCTTGAGCAAATCTATGCGAAGCTGGGGATTGAAAACCGATCATCCGCCGTGGCGATGACGTTGCATGCGCTGGCGGCATGAAGCAGGGCCGGGGACGACAGGCGACCGGCGACGGGGCCGATCGGTCTTTTGCTGACGACCCGGACTGCATCTACCGCCTGTCCGCGCATCTCGGGCACACGCTGGTTTCCACCACCGAGATCTACCCCGGCCACCTGCGGCGCGACGGTGCGATGTGGCGCCACAGCCGCGACAACGTGCTGTTCGGTTCGCTTGCGATTCCATCAGGGTCGGCACAAAAAGCCACGTAGAACCTGGGCAATTTTGTTGCGCAGGCAGCCAGGGTCGGCACAAGGGTCGGCACAAGGCGCCAAAAACCGTTATATGATACAACGGTTCTTTGCGCGATCCTTCCCAAATTTCCCGGTGATTTCAAGAAATTGGCGGAGGGGATGAGATTCGAACTCACGATAGAGGTTGACCCCCTATAACGGTTTAGCAAACCGCCGCCTTCAGCCACTCGGCCACCCCTCCGCCGGGACGGGCGCAGATCCGGGGGCAGCCCCCCGGACACGGCGTTTGCAGCGCCCGTTGTAGGGGATCGCCCGCTCCCCCGTCAAACCAGGCGCCCTCAGCTCAGCGCCACCTCGAAGCCCCGCTTGGTTCCCGGCCGCGCCATCATCGTGTCGTACCAGCGCCGCACATTGGGGAACTGCCCGAGATCCACCTGATGACGCTCGTGGCGCCAGGCCCAGCCCAGAATCGCGAAATCCGCGATGGAGCAAGCGTCGGCGACGTAGTCCCGCCCCTGTAGCCGCTTGTCCAGCACGCCGTACAGCCGCAGCGTCTCCTTCTGGTAG
>Ga0335073_10006166_pt1 | contig 16840 bp, 11 predicted proteins | sample Lox_Sample_22_FD_207093 | JGI IMG/M metagenome (GOLD analysis project Ga0335073, IMG submission 207093) | Soil microbial communities from Loxahatchee National Wildlife Refuge, Florida, United States - Lox_Sample_2.2 | ecosystem: Environmental > Terrestrial > Soil > Wetlands | place: USA... | reverse complement strand
TTGGACCGAAGAGAAATGGTAGGCTCGTGGGGACTCGAACCCCAGACCTCCACCGTGTCAAGGTGGCGCTCTAACCAACTGAGCTACGAGCCTACAATTGCGCTAGTTTAGCATGAGTGTGCCATCAAGAAAGATCTGGCTGAGGTGTGGAACACCGGATGGACTAGCGAACCTCAGAACTGGCCGACCGGGCCGGCCCGCTCTAACCGACTGAGCTACCAGCCTACAAGGAAGGTAGTTCAACACGAGTAACGCAGTTCCTGAGTGGGCGGGCCGCGCCGAAGAGCAGGACGGAAAAAACCAATGGCGAACGTGACGATTGATGCTGAGCTGAAGGAAAAGTGTCCGCGCGTGGCGCTGGCGTGCGTTACAGCAGAAGTGGAGACAGGCGCGACGTCGGAGGCGGTGGACCACGAGCTGCGTGTTTGCGAAGAGAAGATACTGAAACTGGCGGAACCGAAGGCAGTGCTGGAATCGGCGGCGATTTTGGCGACGAGGGCGGCGTACAAGACGCTGGGGAAGGATCCGGCAAGGTATCGCGGGTCGGCGGAGGCGCTTTTGCGGAGGGTAATCGCGGGGAAAGGATTGCCGCGGATTAATAACGTGGTGGACGTGATCAACTATGTGAGCGTCGAGAGCCGGCTGCCGGTGGGGCTTTACGATCTAGCACACGTGCGGGGGAACATTGTGTTTCGAGCGGGGCGGGCGGGGGAGACATATAAGGGAATTGGGAAATACGATTTGAACCTGGAAGGGTTGCCGGTGTTTTGCGACGAGATTGGGCCGCATGGGAGTCCGACAAGCGATTCGGAGAGAACGATGGTGACGGAGGCGACGAAGCAGGTGATTGCCATCATCATCTCGTTTGGAGGAGCGAAGGACATTTCGCCCGATGGAGTGAAAAGCTTGGCAGTGTGGGGACACTTAATGTGCTCCCTCTTGGAGGAACACGCGGCGGCCCAGGAACCGCATTGGGAGATTGTCGAATGACCGGTGATCGCTAGTGCGGAACGGGCTCTGCATACTGAGACGCGTCCGAGGAAACGCGGCGATTTAGGAAGCCGCGGGCGGCTAGCAGTTCGGCGTTGAGGAGGGCGGCACCGGCAGCGCCGCGAACCAGGTTGTGGGAGAGGAGAGTGAGCTTGATGTCGAGGAGCGGACATTCGCGGACGCGGCCGACTACGGCGGCCATACCGTTGCCGGCGTGAACGTCGCGGCGTGGTTGCGGGCGATCATCGGCTTCGAGGACGTGCACGGGATGACGGACGGCGGAAGGAAGCGAAGCGAGTTCGGCATCGACTTCAAAATTGCGAAGAGCTTCGCGGACTTCCTTCAGGCAGGCAATTTTTTTCAGGCTAACGGAAATACATTCGAGATGGCCTTCGAGAACCGGAACGCGATTGCAGTGGGCGCTGAGGCCGAGGCCGGCGTCGATGAACCGCGCGCCATCCCATTTGCCGAGCAGTTTCTGGGGCTCGCACTCCATCTTTTCTTCTTCGCCGCTGATGAAAGGAATGACGTTGGCGTGGATGTCCATGGAGGCGACGCCGGGATAGCCGGCACCGGAAACAGCTTGCATGGTGACGACGAAAACTTTTTCGAGGCCGAAGGCGTCTGCAAGAGGCTTAAGAACGAGAACCAAGCCTGCGGTTGAACAGTTTGGATTGGTGACGATGAAGCCGCCGTCGTAGCCGCGATTTTTTTGCTGAGTGCGGATGGCGTCGAGATGCGAAGCATTGACTTCGGGAATCAGCAGGGGAACGTCGGGATCCATGCGGTGATTTTTCGAGTTACTGACGACGGGATAGCCGGCGCGGGCGAACTCCTCCTCGGCAGCGCCAGCAACGGAAGAATCGAGCGCGGAGAAAACGAAGTCGCAATCGAGGCTGGGATCGAGGCCTTTGACGACGAGGCCGCGCGCGGCTTCCGGAATAGGCCCATCGAGATGCCAGCGGGCGGCTTCGGAGTAGTTTTTTCCGGAAGAGCGTTCGGACGCTGCCACCTCCGTTAGCTCGAACCAAGGATGGCCGCAGAGAAGTTTTACCAGGCGCTGGCCGACGAGACCTGTTGCGCCCAAAACGCCAGCGCGCCATTTCTTCCCGGCGCCGGCCGGCATGGGACTTTCCGCCGGCGGCGCCATTCCGCTCTTATCGCCATTCTCCGAGGAGTGCGCGCTCATGCCGCACCTCCGAACCGGGCGCGGTCATTTGCAGAAGGAGGCAATCCGATGCGAGTCCCACGCACGTGCGGCTTGAAGGTGTTGCGAATCCAGATGGTCATTTCCGTTTCCGCAGCTAGCGGCAATACGTGAGGATGGAGAACCTTGGCGCCACTAGCAGCCAATGCGTGCGCTTCATCATAGCTCAGATCATGGAGAAGTTTGGCCTCGGCGGAAACGTGCGGGTTGTCGGTATAAATGCCATCGACGTCGGTCCAGATAACGAGCTCTTCGGCGTCCACGACGTGAGCAATGATCGCGCCAGAAAAATCAGAGCTATTCCGGCCGAGGGTAGTAATGCGGCCATCGGGAGTGGCGCCGATGAATCCGGTTACGACAGGGACGAGACCATCTTCGAGAAGGGGGAGGAGAATCGCGCGGCCGCGCTCTTTTGATTCTTCCAGATTGGGCTTGGCGTCGCGGAAGGTATCGCAAGTGAGAACGAATTCTGAAGAAAAAACCGGAACGGCGGCGACGCCCGATTTTTCAAGGGCAGCAGCGAACAGGCGCGCGCTGAACCGCTCTCCAAACGAAGCGAGGCGATCGGCAAGCTCGGCGTTGGCATCGACGCGGCCTTCGAGCGGCACTTCGTGCAGAAGATCCCGGCCGAGAAGCTGGAGGACGCGGCGGATTTGATTCTGTCTTTCTTCCCCTAGCTCAAGATCTTGAAGCACATCGAAGTGGAGGTGGATGACGCTTTCGGCTTCATTGCGAGCATGGGCAAGCTGGCCTTCGGCGAGGAAGCGCGAGATGGAGAGAAGCCGGTCGGTGACGCCTTTCATGGCAGAGACGACGACGATGACATTCGCTGCCTGAGCGGCGGAACGGACTAAGCCGGCAGCGTGTAGCATGCGCTTGGCGCCGAGCAAGGAGCTGCCGCCGAACTTCAAGGCGACGAGACTTTGCACGGATTTCTCTTGGCCGATGCTGTCGCCGGCCAATAAGTGCTCTTCCACGCGGCTTTCTGCGTCGGCTTCTTCCTGCACTTGTTCGGGACTCATGACGGCTGCTCCTGTTTTTTCCGCCGGAGCGCTTCTGGTGTGGGTTTAAAAGAAGAAACCCACCGCCAGGTTCGCTTCAGGCGGTGGGTTGGAAACTTTTTCTAGCTCGCTAGCTGTTTCTCCACGCGCCGGAAGCGAAAGTAGTCGACTTCGACTTAGTCGAGGTAGTCGACATGGAGGTCGTAATCGTAATTCGCTTCGTCGCGGTGGAAATCATACCGGAAAAAAGAATAGCAGAAGAAGGGGCGGGCGCAAAGCGAAGAATTGGAAAAATATGGGGAACCGCGCCTGGAAGCGGGCATCCGGCGGAATTTCACTTAGAGGGAGATTCAACGGGGCCACATGCGGCAAGTAGAGCCTTCTACTAACATGCGTATTTTCAATAAGTTACAGAGAGCGACTAATTTCCAAGGAAGGGGTTTAACCGGTCAAGGGTCGGTGGGCGCGCGGTGCGCCTCCGGGGTATTCAAGCAGGAAAGGATTGAAAGCCATGAATGCAAGGAAGTGGTTAAGTGGACTATCTGTGCTCGCTTTAATCGCCTTCGCTGCAGGGTGCGGAGGAGGAAACGCAACCATCCCGGTGCCGCAACAGCAGTCGGGGATGGTGTTTATAAACGGAACGGACGCACCTCTGCCTAGCGTGATTTCGTTCCAAGTGGTGGTCATGGGCATCAGCGTGGCGCAGGGGATGAGTACACCCATAACGGTGACAAACGGGCAGCAGACGGTGGATTTCGCCCGACTGGATGGGCTGCACACACTGTTGGACATGAACTCGATTCCGGCGGGGACGTACGACACAGTGTCGATAGCGCTGGCAAGCCCGCAGATCGCATACTTAAACGTCACAAATCCGCAAACGAATCCTCCCACGCCGCCGACGATCAGCACGCTGACCTCGACAACAACACCGCCGGCAGTGCTGGAAACGTCGACCGTCACGTTCAATCTGAGCAACCCACTGGTCGTAACTGCCGGCGAAGTAGTCGGTTTGGCGCTCGACTTCAAAATCGAGAAGTCGCTGGTGCTCGATCAGAATGGGCAGATTACGGGCGCGATCAACCCAACGATGACCTTGAACGTCGTAACGCCCAGCGATGCCGACGCGTACATCGACGAATTCATCGCGGGAGTGACGACCGTCAACATCAACACCACGGGGAATTCATTCACAATCCAAGGGCCGCATGGACGCGCATATACGGTGAATGTGAACTCTCAGACGGAGTGGGAAGGCGGGGACACCATCAACGACCTGACCGGCACGTCGATCGTGGCAATCTCCGGCACACTGGACCGGACCGACGGGACGTTCCTGGCCGATACGGTAGCAATCCTTTCGCAGGACAGCTTTTATGCGGGAGGCTTGATCACCTACGTGAATCCACCTGTAAACACGGCGTCGAGCTTCGATCTGTTTGTGCGCGACGTCCTGCCGGCGAACACGGGATACACCTCCGATCAAATCTCAACGATCGACCTAACGGGCAATGAGAAGTACCTGGTCTACTGGATGCACAACCTGTTCGTGAATCCCGATTGGAGCAGTGGCTTCTTCAACTCGGCGCTCTTGGTTCCTGGGCAGCATGTGAGCATCGGGGGGCCGTTCGCTAATGGAAGCGTCACTGTGAAGCGCGTGTTGCTGCGGCATGAAGGGCACACAGGCACGCTAGTGGCAAATAGCGTGAACATAGGCGCCAGCACGTTCCAGTTCAATTCGACCGGATTGGCGGGCGTCTTGTTCAACGGGCCGGTGACCGTCTATGTGACGCCATTCACGATGTTCGGCGGCGGGCTGACGGGCCTCACCAGCCTCAGCAGCAATCCAACGAACACACTGCGCGTGGTCGGCGTGGTGCTGAAGGATCCAATCAGCAGCCAGCCAGTGTTCGTGGCGCGCAGCGTGACCGAGCTGTCGGATTAAGAACGCGCAGCAAAACCGAAACCAGAAAATAATCGAACGGCCACTCCGGAAGATCGGAGTGGCCGTTTACTTTTTCCGAACACTGCGGACGGCGCGCGTCTGAGCGGCCGCGCGTTCAAGCTTGGAAGAGCAAGCTGGAACAGGTGAGGCCCGCTTCGGCTTTTTGGAGTTCGGAGATGTCGAGGGGCGTGACGTGGAAGCCGCGAGCCTCGATGCGTGCTCGCGTGCGAGGGAACGACGTGGGGAAAATCACCGTGTTGCCAAGGGCCAAGGCGTTGGCGGCGTGCGGCTCGGCGGGATCGACATCAACGAAGTCGTGGCCGGAAAAGACCGAGGCATCGAAGCAGGCACGGTTGGCGAGGAGCGCAGTGTCTCCAAGGAAGGTGACGGCGGACTTGAGATGGAGACAGCCGGTTACGGGGACGGAAATTACTTCGTAACGGTGCGGCGCGAGGATAGCAGCAAGTTGTCGGATTCCTTCGCCGTTGCTGCGCTTGGTTAGACCGACGAAAAGTTTGCGGCCGATACGCAGGATGTCGCCGCCTTCGAGGGTGCCAGGAAGCGAGACGTGTTCGAGCTTGCGAAATTTGGAAATGGCTTGAGCGAGCGAGGCGGCTTCCGGGCGGCGCGACTCGGTGCCGAGCGGGAAAATGACGGCGAGCTCATCCAGGACGATGGCAGGATCTTCGACGAACATGGAATCAGGGAGATCCGGCTCAGCAGCGAGGGAAACACCTTGAGCGCCGAGTTTTTCGAGCAGCCGTTCGTAGGCGAAGTGCTGCGCGCGAGCAATTTCGAGATCGATCGGCTGGCGCGGAATGAAGCTTAGCTCGCAATCTACGATGGCGGGACTGACGGCGCGCGTGATGGCGGTAAGCATCTTGCGCCGCTAAGTTTACACGAGAAGTTCTGGAAAGATTGAAGCGCGGCTGCGAAGAAGATAGACTCGGCGCGCGGGTAACGTCAGGGGGATGGGATGAGGGTCTTGCGGAGAGCAGGGCGCGGCGTCGCCGCGTGTGCTCTGTTATTTGGAGCGTGCAGCGCGCTACAAGCAAAAACTGCAGAGGACAAAATCGCCTCGGCCGTGGACGAGGTTTTTTCGGATTACACAAAACCGGGATCGCCGGGATGCGCGGTTGCGATCTACAGAAATGGCGCGGTCAGCTACGCGAAGGGGTATGGCCTGGCGAACATCGAGGAAGACGTCCCGATAACTCCGCACGCGGTGTTCGACATCGGCTCGACTTCGAAACAATTCACGGCGGCTAGCATTCTGCTGCTGGAAAAAGAGGGCAAGCTTTCCGTCTACGACGATGTTCGGAAATACATTCCGGAATTGCCGGACTACGGGCATAAAATCACGATTCTGCAGCTTCTGAATCACACCAGCGGGCTGCGCGACTATCTCGTGCTGATGGATCTAGCGGGCATCAATAGAGACAGCGTAACGACCGACGAAGACGCGCTTCAGCTCATCACGCGGCAGAAGGCGCTGAACTTTGCGCCGGGGAGCGACTGGCTCTATAGCAACACGGGATTTTTTCTGCTCTCGATTATCGTGAAGCGCGTGAGCGGCAAGACACTTCGCGAATTCGCCTCAGAAAACATTTTCGGGCCCCTGGGGATGACGCACACGCAGTACCGCGATGATCATACGGCTCTGATTCGCGACCGCGCGATGGCCTACGATCCAAAAGAAATTCCGGATGCTTACAAGCTGGACGTGTCCTATTTCGAGCAGACGGGCGATGGCGCAGTGCACACCTCGGTCGAAGACTTGCTGAAGTGGGACGAGAATTTTTACAGTGGGCAGGTAGGCGGGAGGGATTTACTGGCTGAATTGCAAGAGCCCGGCAGGTTGAATAGCGGCAAGTTGCTCGACTATGCGAAAGGACTGTTCATCAGCGATTATCGCGGTTTGCACACAGTAAGCCACGGCGGCGCTTGGGGCGGATACCGAGCGGAGCTTTTGCGTTTTCCAGAGCAGCATTTTTCCGTTGCCTGCCTTTGCAACCGAGGGGATGCCAATCCCTCAAGGCGCGCGCGCCAAGTGGCCGACATCTATTTGGGCAGCATGATGAAGCCCAAGGATGAAAAGAAAGACGCGGAAGGCGAGCGCGAAACACCTGAGAAGAAAGAGATCCAACTGACTGCGGAGCAACTTCGAGCCTACACTGGCGACTACTGGAGTAGCGAACTCGGTGTGACCTACCGTCTAGGAATCGCGGATGGCAAGCTGAAGGTCGCGGCGTTGCTGGATGGCAGCGGATTTTTTCATACGAGCGCACTTTTCCCCGATGCGTTCGGAGCCACGGCAAAGGATGAATTCCGTTTGAGCAAATGGCCGGTCAAACTTCACTTCGAGAGGGATTCGAATCAGGCAATTAGCGGATTCAAGCTGGATGCGGGGCGCACACTGGGAATGATATTTACGCGCCGCAGCGGCGAGGATAAGTAGGAGGGTCGATGGAAGCAGAGACTGGGACGAGTTCGACGAGGCGATCGGCGGCTATCCTCGTAATCCTCATTGGAACGGCTGCACTGTGGTGGTTGGGCGGAAGTGGAACGGATGCTGGGGCGACCAAAAGCGCCATGTACGCGGCGATCGCAACGGAGCAAACACAAACAGGCGCGCACGATCCTCGCCTTGCGGGTTCGTACCGCTTCGAAGACGCAGGCTGGATTTATGTGCATCTTGAGGGCGATCCGGCAACCATTGGTTTTCAGCACGGCTATTTGCTGGGGCCAGAGATTGAAGATGGATTCGCGGCCGTCAGCGCGGGAATGATGCATGACACGAAGCGCGACTGGGCGTTCTTCCGTCAGGCTGCGCATGAAATGCTGTGGCCCAAAATTGACTCGGAGTATCAACAAGAGCTGCAGGGAATCGTGGAAGGTTTGCACGCCAGGACGAATTCGAAATTGGACGTGAACGACATTGTGGCCATGAATGCCTTCGAGGAGCTACCGGACTATTATGTGCCCTGGCTTGACAAACAGCAGAAAATAGCGCACGCGCCGAAATTGAAAAGCCCCGGAAATTGCAGCGCTTTTGTGGCAACGGGCAGCTGGACGAAAGACGGGCAGATCGTCATGGCGCACAATAATTGGACGAGCTACGTGAACGGCGAGCGCTGGCGCATCGTTTTCGACATCGTGCCTAAAAGCGGCAACCGCATTTTGATGGATGGATTTCCGGGAGTGATCACGAGCGACGACGATTTTGGAGTCAACAGCGATGGCTTGATGGTGACAGAAACGACCATCACACAATTCGAAGGATGGGATCCAAACGGAAAGGCTGAATTCGTGCGCGCGCGGAAAGCGCTGCAATATGCGGGCTCCATCGACGAGTACGCGAAAATCATGCTTGACGGCAATAACGGCGGTTACGCCAACGATTGGCTGTTGGGCGACAGAAAGACCGGAGAGATCGCGCAGTTCGAGCTCGGGCTGAAGGCTTACAAACTGTGGCGCACGAAGGACGGAGTTTATGCCGGCTCAAATTGGGCGCGCGACCCGAGAGTGCTCCGCGAGGATGCGCCTAAGTTCGACTCAAGCGATTTGGGGAGTTCGCCGAATGCGCGGCGCGTGCGTTGGGAGCAATTGCTGAAGGAAAACAAAGGGAAAATCGATGTGAATCTCGCGGAGAAAATGCTCGGCGATCACATCGACAGTTATCAGCAGCGGCCCGAAACGAACGAGCGGACGCTTTGCGGCCATGTGGATACCTCGCCGCGCGGCGTCGAAATTTGGGGATGGGGGCCTTATTTCCCCGGCGGCGCCGTGCAAGGCAAAGCTACGGATTCGGAGATGACGAAAGAAATGAAGCTGGTTGCGCGGGCCGGACATCCCTGCGGAGAAGATTTTCTCGCCAAGCCATTTCTCGCGGCCCACCCGCAGTATGACTGGCAAGCCCCTTACTTGCACGACATGAAAGCCGGACCGTGGACGGAGTTTTCGTCTGGCGAAACGGCAGCGCCGCAGAAACAGCAGTGAACGAATCAGCCGCCGGTTCTTCTGGCAGCCAGAATAAAACGGTCCCCTTTTCTTAGGAAAAAAGGGCACAGTTCGCTATGGCCAGCGTGCGGCTTGCGCGAAGTGCGAAAGCAATAGCGTCGTGATGGTGATGCCTGCGCCGAGAAGCATGCCAGCAAGGATCAAGCCTGCCACGCCAATCGGAATCCAGAACCCTGAACGCGGCGCATGTGGCTCAGTCGCGGGAGCTGGAACAGGTGTCAACGGGGCCGTGTCGGCAACGGCGCTGTGGGTGCTCAAAACGCCAGGAACATTAGAGCCTTCGAATCGCGCCACCAGACAATAACCCTTCCGCGGAATCGTCTCGATGTAGAGCGGCTCGTCCGATGAATCGCCTATCGCTTGACGAAGTTTGTTTACCGTGGTGTTGACGTTGGCGTCGTAATTGACGTGCGCATCGGCGGGCCATAGCCGTTGCCTCAATTCCTCGCGGGTGACTACTTCACCGGGCTTTTCGAGCAATGCTAGGAGAACTTGATAGACCTTGCCCTGTAATTTGAGGCGCACGCCATTCCTGGTTACTTCTTCCCGCAACTGGTCCACTTGAAAGGGACCGAAGCGCATAAAACGCGGAGTTGAAGGAGGCGCGAGGTTTGAAGGTACGCCCGTGTCGGCGTCCAAGGTTGGCATAATGTTCGGAGTCATACACCCCATCCTTCATAGGGATTAGACGCAGAAAAGGGGCGGCTGTTTGCACAGGAATACGGAATTTCTAAGCGTAATTTTCTTTTTTTAGGTTGAAAGAACTCTGAAACGCGGCGACTGGCCATGAACTTGAGGAAGAGATTTCCTGAAGGCACAGAAATTCAATTTTTTGTATATGACAGAAAGGCGAAAGATAGCTGACCGATTGCGAACACATGTCCACAAATGGGACGTTTCCAATTTCGGAAGATTGTTGCGGAGAAATTGGTCTTTGATTTTCCGCCAGTGGGCACGCGTTGCTATTCGGTCGTAGGCGGGGAGAGTTGCCTGTCACCGCTCCGTCTGCGAAGAATTCTAAGGGACAACAGATTCGCGTGGATTTCTAATTCGCCGTTCCTGCTCCGGTTTGCGGCAAGACCATGATTTCGATGCTGGACGGGAATCGCTTTGAGCGATAGATCCGCTGCGTCGCTTCTTGGTAGTCCGACTCTTTCGCCTCGAAAATATTGGGAACGAACTTCTGCGGATTGCGGTCGTAGAGGGGAAACCAGGTGCTTTGCACTTGCACCATAATGCGGTGGCCCTTTTTGAAAACGTGATCCTGGGTGTGCAGATCGATGGTGAATGGGGTCACTTCGTCCGGTTTGAGCGGCTCCGGCCTCTCGTAAGATTCCCTGTAACGGCCCCGGAAAATCTCATCGGAAATCATCAGCTCGTAGCCCGAGAGTTTCCAATCGTCCGGATATTTCTGCGGATAGACATCAATCAATTTGACGATCCAATCGCTGTCGCTTCCAGTTGTGGAAGCGAAGAGCTTTGCGGTGACTTGGCCCGCGAGCGTCACGTCCTCCGTCAAGTCGTCGGTTTGCCAGGTCAGAACATCGGGGCGGTCATCGACGAAGCGCTGGTCCTGCACGAGCCAGGTATACCAACCGCCCGGATGATCCTCGGGATAGGTCATATCAATGGGCCGATGGCGATACGGTACGGGATGCGCGGGATCGCTGACGTAGCTGTCCCAGGCGTCAGCGGAAATCGTCTTCGGAGGGTCGAAGGAGAGTTTTCCATTTTCGCGCAAATAGAGATTGCGGGTCTGCGCCTGGCGGGGGGGCCACGAATCAAATTGAACCCAGTTGTCGCTGCCTGTTTGGAAGAGTAGCGCTTCCTTGAGGGGAAGCGCGCCTTTGTCCTTGAGCCAGTAGGCAAACCAAGGCGCCTCGATGTGCTGGCGGAAATAGGCAGCGGTATCGCTGCCAAAAGGGATTTCGCCGAGAGATTTGCCGGGGCCGTGGCCCCACCCGCCATGATTCCACGGTCCGGCGACGAGATAATTGAGATGCCTGGGATCGGATTTTTCGAGGCGCGCGTATGTGGACATCGGGCCGTAAAAGTCTTCCTGATCCCACCAGCCGGCGACATTGAGATTGGGGACGGTGGGCTGATTTAAGCCGTAAGCGACCGCGTGGCGCTTCCAGAAATCGTCATAACTGGCGTGAGCGACAAATTCGTTCCAAGTCGGCAACTTTCCGTGGAAGTATTTGGCGTTGGCGTTCGAGAGCGCACCGAGGCGAAGATAGAAATCGTAAACGTCGAAGCGGTCGAAAGAGAAGCTGAAATTCTCGTTCGAGGATTCCAACAGAGCGGTGTATTCGAAAGCGTAGCTGAGGCGAAAAGCGCCGTTATGGAAGAAATCGTCGCCGAGCCAAGTGTCGCCCATGCAGGCTTGCTCCGAGGCGGCCTTGAGGGCTGGATTGGGATGGATCATCCCCTCGTCGACCAAATAGCCGTCATAGGAAATGCCGTCGAGGCCGACGCGCCCATTGTTGTTCGGGACATTTTTGACGAGCCAGTCGATGGTGTCGTAGGTGTCGGTGCTTTCATCCACGCCGTTCGGATCGCTTGGATCATGCAGCGGGTGAAGCATGACGAATTTCCCTTGGGAGCCGTAGCGGCCGCGAATATCCTGAAACGCAAAGATATAACCGTCTGGAACCATGTCGGCATAGCGGTAGATCATGCTGCTAATGCCACCGTCCGCGCTGGAGATGCCATAAGGAGTGCGTTCCAAAAGAATCGGCAAAGGTTCGGTGGCGTTCTGCGGCGTGTAGAATTCGGTGTGGAGTTTGACGCCGTCGCGCATGGGAATCATCACTTCCGTTTTGTTGAAGAGCGCCGAAAAATCGATGCGTTGAGACTGGGAAGCAGTTCCAAGGAGCGGCACGAAGACGAGCGCGGCGGCTACAAGGAAAGCGGCGGCACTGGCTGTTTTGCGGATGGAAAGCATCAAGACTCCCTCGGAGTAAGGCGAATGATCGGCCTTTCTGCAGCGAGACCGAGAATATCACAAGAGATTCCGCGCGCCATTCTTGTGACGAACGCATGTCCTCCCAACCATGACCTTTGCGGAAACAAATTCCGGCGACTAATTGCCCGCTGCCGCCGGCAGGATGGAAAGCACGACGCCCGAAGGATATTCCTTCGAGCGATAGATTCGCTGAGTGGCTTTCTGGAAGTCGGACTCCTTCGCTTTGAAGATATTAGGAACAAACTTTTGCGGATTGCGGTCGATGATGGGGAACCACGTGCTCTGCACCTGCACCATGATGCGATGACCTTTCCCGAAAACATGGTTCGCGGTGTGTAGATCGATGGTGAATGGCGTGATGGCATCGGGCGTGATGGGCTCCGGTTTTTCGAATGACTTGCGGAAGCGCCCGCGGAAAACTTCGTCCGCAATCATCAATTCGTAGCCGGAAAGTTTCCAGTCCTGGGGATATTTTTGCGGATAGACATCGATCAGCTTAACGACCCAGTCGGAATCGCTTCCAGTGGTCGAAGCGAAGAGTTTCGCCGTCACTTGTCCGGCTAGTGTCACGTCGTCGTTGAGTTCGTCTGTCTCCCAGGTCAGCACGTCCGGGCGATTGTCCACGAAGCGCTGATCCTGCACCAGCCAGGTGAACCATCCGCCGGGATGGTCGGTCGGGTAGGTCATATCAATCGGGCGATGCCGATAGGGCACGGGATGCGCGGGATCGCTGATGTAGCTATCAAAGGCCTGCGCCGTGGCCGGCTTCGGAGGATCGAAAGAAAGTTTGCCGTCTTCGTGGAAGTATAGCTCGCGCTGCGGCGCGTCATACGGAGGCCAGGAATCAAACTGTATCCACTTGTTGCTGCCGGTTTGAAAAAGCAATGCTTCTTTGAGCGGCAGACTGCCTTGGCCCTTGAGCCAATAAGCGAACCAGGGCGCTTCAATCTTTTGGCGGAAGTAGAGGCCGGTGTCGCTGCCAAAGGAAATGGGACCGAGAGAATCGCCCAGGCTGCGGCCCCAGCCGCCATGATTCCATGGGCCAGCCACAAGATAATTCAAGTGATGCGGGTCATTTTTTTCGAGGATCTGGTAAATCTTCATTGGTCCGTAAAAGTCTTCCTGGTCCCACCAGCCGGCCACGTTCAGGTTCGGCACCGTTGGATTCTTCAGAATGTAGGACATGGCCTCTTGTTTCCAGAAGGAGTCGTAATTTGGGTGCGCGACAAAATTGTTCCAGGTGGGCAGAGTCCCGTGGGTGTACTTTTTGTCGACGTTGGAAAGCGCGCCGAGACGCAGATACCATTCGTAGGTGTCGAAAAGGTCGAATTGAAATGAGAAATTTGTTTTCCCGGTCTCCATCATGGTCGAGTATTCGTAACCGTAACTTAGCCGGAACGCGCCGTTGTGATGAAAATCGTCGCCCAGAAACATGTCCGCGGGAGAAGCTTGCTCGGAAACGGCTTTGAGCGCTGGGTGCGGGTGGAGCATGCCCATGACGGTGAGCCAGCCGCCGTATGAAATGCCGACGAGGCCGACCCGGCCGTTGTTGTGCGGAACATTTTTCACCAGCCAATCGATCGTGTCGTAAGTGTCCGTGCCCTCATCGATTGCTTCGGGATCTTTCGGATTACGCACAGGCCGCTGCATCACGAAGGTACCTTCGGAGCCGAAGCGGCCGCGAATATCCTGGAAGACAAAGATGTAGCCATCGGGAATCATCTCGGCGTAACGCGCAAGCTTGCGGCTAAAGCCCTTGTCATCGTCGACGAGACCGTACGGAGTGCGTTCCAGGATGATGGGAAGCGGCTCAGTGGTATTTTTAGGGGTGTAAATTTCGGTATGCAGTTTGACTCCGTCGCGTGCGGCGATCATTACGTCCGTTTTGTTAAAGAGCAGCGAATAGTCCGGCGGATTGGGCGTCTGGGCGCGGCCCGTCATCCAAAAGAGCGTTACGATGACGACAATCCACGGATAGATTCTTTTCCGCCACACTAGGCGCGCGAATCGCATGGCAATTCCCTCCAAATGGCGTCGCGGAAGATTCGTTCGACCGGACCTGGACGAGGATAGTACACGAAACGCGTGGAGAAACAGATGTTTCTATCTCTTGCCCGCGCTGCGCAGAGACTCAGGAAAGAGACAGCCAAGAATGGCTGTCCCACGCACTCCGCCTCTGCTAAACTATAGGTTGCTCGACCGCACCTGAGAACAAAGGAGATTCGTCCGGGCTGCTGGTTGTTTCAGCAGCTATTTTTGTCTTTGCACGGACTGCCGGCGGCAGCGCGCAGACAGACGCAGAAATCATGAGCCAAGACATTCGCAATATCGCCATCATCGCGCACGTGGACCACGGCAAAACGACCCTGGTCGACGCCATGCTGCGCCAAAGCGGGATTTTTCGCGCCAACGAAGCGCTCGTCGAGCGCGTGATGGACTCGAACGACCTCGAACGCGAGCGCGGCATCACCATTCTCGCGAAAAATACCGCGCTCTTTTTCCACGACACGAAAATCAACATTGTCGACACGCCCGGCCACAGCGATTTTGGCGGCGAAGTCGAGCGCGCCTTGCGCATGGTCGATGGCGTCGTGCTACTGGTCGACGCCAGCGAAGGGCCGCTGCCACAAACACGCTATGTATTGCAGAAAGCTCTGGCGGCCAAGCTGCCGCCCGTGATCGTATTGAACAAGATCGATCGCGCCGATGCCCGCGCGAAGGAAGTGCTTGACGAAATCTACGACCTGTTCATTGACCTGGACGCAACGGAAGACCAGCTTGATTTCCCCGTGGTCTATACGAATGCGCGCGAAGGCGTCGCGCATCGGCAAATTGGAGACAGCTCGAAGGATTTGCTTCCGCTGTTCGAGACCATCGTCAAAGGTATCCCGGCGCCGTCCGGCGATCCTCAAGACGTGCTGCAGATTCAAGTAATGAATCTCGACTACAGCGATTTTCTTGGGCGCATCGCGATTGGCCGCGTCTTCAACGGCACACTGCAGCGCGGCACGGAAGTCGGAATTAGCAAACTCAATGGAAAACTCGAGTCCACGCGCATCACGAAGCTCTACACCTTTCGCGGGCTTGAGCGCGACGAAGCCGAATCCGTTGCCGCGGGCGATCTCGTTGCTATCGCCGGCGTCGAAGGAATTCAGATCGGCGAAACCATCACCGATCTTTCCGCGCCGGCCCCTCTCGAGCCGTTGCTTATCGACGAGCCGACTCTCGCCATGATTTTTACGGTCAACAGCAGCCCGCTTTCCGGCAAAGAAGGCAATTACGTAACCTCGCGCGACTTGCGCGACCGCCTTCAAAAGGAATTGCTCACCAATGTTTCGATCCGCGTTGAGGACACGGACACGCCGGAATCTTTCCGCGTCCTCGGGCGTGGAGAGCTTCAGCTCGCCATCCTCATCGAAACCATGCGTCGCGAGGGATTCGAGCTGATGGTCGGCAAACCGGAAATCGTGGTGCGCACGGAAAATGGCCGGAAGCTCGAGCCGCTCGAGCGCCTGGTCATCGATGTGCCCGAAAATTTCATCGGCATCATTCTCGAAACTTTGGGAAGCCGGCGCGGCGAAATGCTCAAGATGAGCAATCACAATTCCGGCCGCGTGCGCATGGACTTCAAGATTCCTTCGCGCGGGCTGATTGGTCTGCGCAGTCAGTTGTTGACGGACACGCGCGGCACCGCGCTGGTTCATTCGATTTTCGATGGCTGGACGGAATATGCGGGCGAAATGGCCTTGCGCCCCACCGGCGCGCTCGTCGCCGACCGTCCCGGGCCGTCCACTGCTTTCGCGCTGTGGAACTTGCAAGAACGCGGCGAATTGTTCATCGGTCCCGCCGTGGAAGTCTACGAAGGCATGGTCATCGGCGAAAATTCGCGCGAGCAGGACATGGAAGTGAATGTCACCAAGGAAAAGAAGCAGACCAACATGCGTTCTTCGAGTGCGGATGAAGCCATCCGGCTGATTCCGCACCGCGAACTGAGCCTCGAGCAGGCTATCGAGTTTATCGCCGATGATGAATTCGTCGAAATCACTCCAATATCGATTCGCCTTCGTAAAAAAGTTTTGCAAGCCAACAAACGTCCGCGCCGCTGGCAGGAAATTCGCGCCAGCCACGAAGCCGCGCGTTGAATCGCGCTGCGGGGCTATCTTCCGAATCGGGGTGAGTCGCGATCTTAACGATCCTGCGGCCCTCACTTGAAGGTCCAGGTGAATCTTACGCTCCGGCGGAAATCATCATAGAACAAGACGTAGCCCGCGGTTTCGATTTCCGAGTCCTCTTCAGATTCGGCGACGTAAAAGATGACCTCAGATTTGCCATCACTGTCGTAATCGCCGGCATCGACTAGTTGCCAATCCCGCGCAAGAAAGACCGCTTCTCGATTAGGCGTGACGTAATACCACTGAACCCCTTCGAGCAGCTGTAACTTGCCACCGTCCACATTGTAAACGCAGCGATGATTCTTCAGCTGAGTCTCGATAAGGAAGGAATCCTTGTTGGACCCGTAGGCTTTCAACACAAGGATATCGGAGTCGGGAAACCTTGCGTCAGTCTTTAGGATTTCGCCAGAAGGATCGCACCGTCTCACGTGGCGGAACGTCTCTCGAAAGGTGGCGCGAGTTTGTTCTACAACGTCGTCGGGGGGCTTCGTTCGTTTCCATTGGTCAGGATCGACAAAATTAGGTCTTGAAACGACC
>Ga0335073_10006165_pt1 | contig 16842 bp, 14 predicted proteins | sample Lox_Sample_22_FD_207093 | JGI IMG/M metagenome (GOLD analysis project Ga0335073, IMG submission 207093) | Soil microbial communities from Loxahatchee National Wildlife Refuge, Florida, United States - Lox_Sample_2.2 | ecosystem: Environmental > Terrestrial > Soil > Wetlands | place: USA... | reverse complement strand
TCGCGGCGTTTGTGCTGCATACCGTGGCGATGGTCCGGCGCGGCTTTTCGATCAATCATTGCCCGGTCAATAACCTGTTTGAAGCCACTGTGTTTATCGCCTGGAGCGCCGCCGCCGCCTACCTCGTCATCGGCCTGCTGCCCCGGCTGCGGTTTCTCGGCGCGTTTGTGTCGCCGGTCCTGTTTGCCATCGGCGTGTTCGCGCTCATGCCCGAACTGGACCCGCCGCACGGACCCAAACCGCAATTTACCGGAGCGCTGACCAGCCTGCATGCAGCGACCATTTTGCTCGCGTACGGCGCATTCGGCCTCGGCGCGGCGGCGGCGGGCATGTTTTTGACGGAACAACACGATTTGAAATTCCACAAACTCCGCGCTGTCTTGTCGTTGCTGCCGCCGATTCAACGGCTGGAAATCATCACCAACCGTCTCGTGCTGGCGGGATTCATCCTGTTCACCATCGGCCTGGAAGCCGGTCATGACCTGCCCCGCTCCCCCAGCGCGGCTTACTGGTCGGACCCCAAAGTCATCTGGTCCATTTTCATGTGGGTGGTGTATCTGGCGTTGCTGGTATCACACCGGGTTTTCGCCCAGACGAGCCGCCGTTTTGCCTACGGTATCGTCGCCGCGTTTGTCTTCCTGCTCCTGACTTTCTGGGGCACCAACCTGCTTTCTCCCTTGCATCATCCGTGAAGACTTTGTGCCGAGGCTCGAAGGTCGAGGGTCGAGAGCGCGAGAGGCCGCTGTCGGACGCTGATTCATTTTCTCGTCTCCCTTCACACGTCACCTGTCACGCTTCGTCATGAACATCATCGTCATCGGCTTGAGCCATCATTCGGCACCCGTGGAATTGCGGGAACAGTTCGCTTTTGCCGGGGAGAAAATTCCCGACGCGCTGAGGTCGTTGCGCGAGTCGGGCGTGGCCGGTGAAGCCGTGATTCTCTCCACGTGCAATCGCGTGGAAATCTACGCCGCGACGCCGCTCACGCCCGACGACGCCATCCCTGAATTGAAGCGGTTTCTGCAACAGCGGGGTGAGGCTCCCGGCGCGCCGGCGGTAGAACAAAATTCCGGCTCGCGCATGCGCCCGCCCCACCCCATTTTGCCGGGCCACGGACTTTATTCCTTCGCCGAGCCGCAAAGCTTGCAGCATCTTTTCAAAGTTGCATGCGGGCTGGACTCGATGGTGCTCGGTGAGACGGAAATTTTGGGTCAACTCAAGGAAGCCTACGCGCTCGCGCACCAGCACGGTCATACCGGCCTGCGGCTGAACAAGGCGTTTCAACGCGCCTTCCATGTTGCCAAACACATCCGCACCCACACGGACATTCAACGCGGCAGCGTCTCGGTGGCTTCGGTGGCCGTGGAGCTGGCCGAGAAAATTTTCAGTTCGCTCAAGGGCCGCGACGTGCTGGTGATCGGCGCCGGCGACACGAGCGAGAAAACCGCCCGCGCCCTGCTCTCGCGCGGCGCCGGGAGCATTGTCATCGCCAGTCGCTCGTTGGACCGCGCCCAGACTTTGGCCCGGGAGTTTAACGGACGCGCCGTGCCATTCGAAGATTGGGCGGCCGAATTCGAAAGAATTGATATTGCCATCAGCAGCACAGCAGCGCCCCACCACGTCCTGGACCGGGTCAGGCTCGAACCGTTGATGAAGGCGCGCAAACAACGTCCCCTCCTGCTCATTGACATTGCCGTGCCGCGGGACGTGGACCCGGAAGTAAATTTTCTGGAGAACGTCTATCTTTACAACATTGATGATTTGCAGGCCATTGCCGATGATTACCTAAAACAGCGCAAGGATGAAATCGCCCGGTGCGAGCAAATCATCGCCGAAAAAGTGAAGGCGTTGCTCGAAGCAGCGAATCCTCAACCGTGGACAAACAGGGATGGACACGGATACAAAGCCCGGCCCGAACCGGTATGAGAGAACGGTTGGCTAAGTTTTCTTTTCATCCGTGTTAATCCGTGTTCATCTGTGGTGGAACAAATGGTTTCTGAACGACCCATGACGATCGCCACCCGTGGCAGTGCGCTGGCGCTGGCGCAGGCCAATCTGATTGCCGCGCAATGTCGCGAGGCGTTTCCCAAACTGCGATTCGAGCTGAAAATCATCAAGACCACCGGCGATAAATTGCAGAAAGCCTCGATGGCAAGGGCTGAAGGCGGGTTGCCGAAGGGCCTCTTCACCAAGGAACTGGAAGTCGCCCTCCTTAAAGGCCGGGCCGACCTCGCGGTGCACAGCCTGAAGGATTTGCCGACGGATTTGCCTGCCGGCCTGCTGCTCGCCGCCACACCGAAACGCGCCGACGTGCGCGACGTGCTGATTTATCGCGACGCTGAATTCGTTAAGCACCGGGCGGCGGCCAAAGGCTCCTCCGACTGGGCGCCGGGCCAGGACACTTTGCGCGGTTTCCAGCCGCAACTCAAACTGAAGGATTTCCCGGCCAAAGCGACCATCGCCACCAGCAGCACACGGCGGAAAGAACAACTGCTGTCGGCGCGACCGGATTTAAAGGTGGTGGAAATTCGCGGCAATGTTTCCACCCGGATGCAGAAGGTCGCCGAACGCGGCGAACTGGATGCGACCGTGCTTGCCCTCGCCGGCCTCGCGCGTCTGAACTTCGAAATCAAACCTGACGGACGGCTCATCGGCGACGCGGTGCCGGACGGTCTGCTGGCGACGGTCCTGGACGTGGACGTGATGCTGCCCTGCGTGGGACAGGGTGCGATTGGCATCGAAATCCGCGCGGACGACGAACGCATCGCCGGGATTTGTGAGCGGTTGAATCATTTCAACACATTCCATTGCGTGACGGCGGAGCGGGCTTTTCTACATGCGATGGGCGGCGGTTGCCAGAGCCCGGTGGCCGCCTATGCCGAAGCGTCCGGCGGCAAAATTCTCATGCGTGCGGTTTCATTTCACAATGGGCCGGCCAGACACGCGGAAGGAAAACGTCCAATCGCCGAAGCAACGGTGTTGGGCGAAGAACTGGCGGCACAATTGAAATGATCCTGCTTATTTTCCCAAAACAGCAAGCAGAGAATCCAATTGTTTCCGCTCAATGTCGGTTGCCGTTCCAGCAACAATGTGTCCGGCGCTGCTTCGTAAAACGTGAGCCTTGTCCGCAGGCTGATCTTTCAGCGTGTCGTCCAGCAGGGTCTTGATAATGGCGACAAACGTATTGCCGTAGTAATTGCAGAACGGTGCCAGCCGGTGGCATTGAAAACCGATTTGAAAAACTTCAATCAGGGTTAATTTTCTGTAACGACTCTTTTCCCACAATTCCTTCGCTGGAGCATAGCCATCGGAGGTGGGTTTGTGCAGGGCTTTGCGGGCTTCACAAAGTGCGGCGTTGATGGAAACGACCGTTTCCCAAGGAACTATTTGAAGCCAGTTTTAACCGGTCCAGCCATTGCGGCTAGGCGGATTTTGACCTTTTCAAATTGGTTTTAATCCGCTGCAGAGCCGTCGCGCCTTCGCTTTTTAAGTAGCCTTTGCCCGTTCGGTCCAAAACGGGTTCGGCGAGAAAGCGATGCTGCATGCGAAGCCCCTGTTTGACGGCTTCTTTCAGGAATTTGTTTTCCGCCACGGTCATACCTGAAGATAACCAACGAATCCAATAATCGCAAATCCATTCCGGGAACAAAAACGGCGCGGATTTCGTCCGCGCCGTTCCCCAGTTCCTCCTCCCGGGTGATGTTTACACGTCGTAGTACATGAAAAATTCGTACGGATGCGGACGCAGCCGGGTGGCGTCGTGTTCTTTGCGCTTGTTGCTGACCCACATATCAATGAAGTCTTCGGTGAACACGTCGCCCTTGAGCAGGAACGCATGGTCTTTTTCCAGGCAATCGAGCGCTTCGCTCAAGCTGCCGGCCACATTCGGAACTTTTTTCAGTTCTTCGGGCGGCAGTTCGTAGATGTTCTTGTCGAGCGGCTCGCCGGGTTTGATTTTGTTCTGAACACCATCAAGACCCGCCATGAGCAAAGCCGCGAAGGCAAGATATGGGTTCGCCGCCGGGTCCGGCGGACGATATTCGAGCCGCTTGGACTTGGGACTATCGCTGTAAGTGGGGATACGAACGGCGGCGCTGCGGTTGCGCGCGCTATAAGCCAGATTGACCGGCGCTTCGTAGCCGGGCACAAGCCGTTTGTAGCTGTTCGTGGTCGGGTTGCAGATGGCGCACAGGGCCTTGGCATGCTTGAGCAGGCCGCCTGCATAATAAAGCGCCGTGTCGCTCAAGCCGCCGTATTCCTTGCCGGCAAAGAGCGGTTTGCCTTTTTTCCAGATGCTTTGGTGAGTATGCATGCCGGAGCCGTTGTCGCCGAAGAGCGGCTTGGGCATAAACGTGGCGGTCTTGCCGTGTTTGCGGGCGACGTTTTTGACAACGTATTTGTAAATCATCATCCAGTCGGCGGCCGTTACCAACGTGCTGAAGCGATAGTCAATTTCGGCCTGACCGGCGGTCGCGACTTCGTGGTGCTGTTTCTCGACTTGCACGCCCAACTCGGCCATGGTCAGCACCATTTCGGTGCGGATGTCCTGCTGGGTGTCCTGCGGAGCCACCGGGAAATAACCTTCCTTGTGGCGGATTTTATAGCCGAGGTTCGGCATTTCATCGCGCCCGGTGTTCCAGATGCCTTCGTCGCTGTCGATCGAGTAAAACGTCCCGTTGCTCCTGGAATCGAACTGGACATTGTCGAAGATGAAGAACTCGGCCTCCGGCCCGAAGAATGCCTGGTCGCCGATGCCGGTGGAGATGAGATATTTTTCCGCTTTCTGGGCAATGCCGCGCGGGTCACGGCTGTAAGGCTCCAGCGTGCCGGTTTCCGCGATGGTGCAGGTGAGGCTCAGGGTCGGCACAGCACAAAAGGGATCAATGAACGCTGTTTCCGGGTCGGGCATTGCCAACATGTCGCTGGCCTCGATGCTTTTCCAGCCGCGGATGGAGGAACCGTCAAAACCGATGCCTTCGGCGAAGGTTTCCTCGGTCAATTCGCCGATGGGTGAAGTGAAGTGTTGCCAGGTTCCAAAGGTGTCCACGAATTTAATGTCCACCATTTTGGCTCCGGCCTTTTTAGCCATTTCAATTACGCTCTTGGGTGTAGCCATATTTCAAATGCGAAGTGGTTGATTGTTTATTTTCTAGTTTGCGCAAACAGAGTCAAAGGCTGCGCCGGTGGTGACTTTCGCCAACAACCGGCGCAGCGTCGAGCTTTTTTTAACTAACCAACGTAACCCTCTTCACCATGTTCGTTGATGTCCAGACCCTGGATTTCAACCTCCTCCGTCGGACGCAGACCGACCAGCGCCTTGGTGATATAGGCGATGACAATCGTACCCACGATAAACAGCACCAGTGAGACAACCACGGTCTTCAACTGCTCAACCAATTGCGGCTGAAAGATTTTGTCCGTGACATACTTGCTCAGGTTGGTCGCCAGGTTCGGATTGGCGGCCTGACGGGCGAACATGCCGGTCATGATCGCGCCGCACATACCGCCGATGCCGTGAACGCTCCACGCATCCAGCGCGTCGTCCATGCCCAGCCAGCCCTTGACCTTGTAGCAGAAGAACCACGGAATGGTGCCCGCGGCGATGCCGATCCACAGCGCGCCCGAGGGCAGCACATAACCGCAGGCCGGAGTGATGAGCACCAAGCCCGCCACTGCACCGGAACAAAAGCCCAGCACGGTGGGTTTGCCTTTCACAATCCAATCCCACATCGGCCAGACAAAGGAGCCGACCGCCGTGGCGATGGTCGTGGTGGTGAAGGCGTTGGCGGCAATCACGTCACCGGCCACCGCGCTGCCGGAATTGAATCCATACCAGCCGACCCACAGCATCGAAGCACCGATGTAGGTCAACACAATGCTGTGCGGCGTGAAGTTTTCCTTCCCGAAACCGAGGCGTTTGCCAAGGATGATACACAACACCAGACCGGACCAGCCGGAAGACATGTGCACCACCGTACCACCGGCGAAGTCAAGACCGTGAATTGTCGCGTTCGCATTCCAGCAACCATTCATCATGCCGTTGACGCCCCAGACCATGTGACCTTGTGTGTTGTACACGAGCAGAATCCACAAGGTCATGAACACGAAGATGGCCGAGAACTTCATGCGTTCGGCAATTGAACCAACAATGAGCGCCGGCGTGATAATGGCGAACATCAATTGGAACATCGAATACACGTTTTCCGAAACCCAGTACGAGTAGCCCGGATTCGGCGCCGACGTGACGCCCTTGAACATCCAGCAAACGCCGGGATTGCCCATGATGCCCTTGATCCAGTCATGGGTCATGCCTAACGGACCGGTAGGAGTGCCATCACCACCGAAGATCATTCCATAACTGCAAATGACCCACAGGATGGTCGTCAAGCCGGTAATCAGGAAGCATTGAGCAAGCACGGACAGCACGTTCTTTTTGCGAACGAGGCCGCCGTAGAACAAGGCCAGACCCGGCAGCGTCATGAACAACACCAAGGCTGTGCTGGTCAACAACCAGGCGTTATGACCAGCGCCGGGAAAAGAAACATTGGCCCCAACACTGTTGGCAAGGTTAGTATTGATAATATTCCCGGCCAGCCCAAAGTTCACCGTCCAGTTCCCGTTGGTGTCCTTATACGGCGCGGTCGGATCGGCGTTTTGGAAATACGCCTCAACGGATTCCATGCGCTGTTCCATGGTTGGTGCGTTGGTGGTCCAGGCCGCAACGGGCGCGTTGGTCGCCGCCATCGCCATGGCGTTGGTGCCTCCCATAGCCATAGTGTTCGTTTGCGCGCGCAACGAGGTCAATCCGAGCGCGGTGCCGGTTATCAAAGCGAGTGTCAGTAAATATCGTTTCATGTTTTTATTTCTTATGAGGTTCAAGTTCCTGGTTGCTTACACAGCCGCATCGCCTTTCTCTTCGGTCCGGATGCGCACGGCCTGTTCGATGCCGGCCACGAAGACCTTGCCGTCGCCGATTTTCCCGGTCTTGGCGGCCTTGATAATGGCGCCCACCGCGGCGTCCGCCTGGTTGTCAGCCACCACCAGTTCGATTTTTATCTTCGGCAGAAAATCCACAGTATATTCGCTGCCACGATAGATTTCGGTGTGGCCTTTCTGACGGCCAAACCCCTTGACCTCGCTCACGGTCATGCCTTCGATGCCGATTTCGCCGAGGGCGTCTTTGACCTCTTCGAGTTTGAACGGTTTGATGATCGCTTCAATTTTCTTCATATTTGGTTCATAGTATGTTTGCACTGCGCCTGTCCCAGCCAATCGGTGCGTCCGCCGCTCCGGCGCCGCTCAGCTTTCGCCCGCAATTCACGGGCGCGTATAGCATGTTTCTGTGCAAGGCTGCGATTGGCTCACGCGCGTTTAGCAACGGCAATGCCAGCCGGAAAAAATTTACGGGGGAACGTCAATAACAGGCCGTTTTACAAGGAGTTGCGGGCAATGGTTCAAAATGGCGTGGCGATCGACACACCCGCAATCCCTGTTTCCTTTTGCGCACGAGACAAAATTATCGCCAGCGGGGAATGGTGAATAACCCGGCAACACTTCCGGGCTGGAATGGAAGCAAAATGGTCGGAGCGACAGGATTTGAACCTGCGACAGCCAGCTCCCAAAGCTGGTGCTCTACCAAGCTGAGCTACGCTCCGGTCATTCTTGATTTATGATTAACGACTGATGATTGCAACCACGCGCTAATCATAAATCATCAATCGTTATTCGCAAATCATAAAAGCCGGCTGGACGCTTGGACCATTCCTGTTAAATTACCTTCGATATGGCAATCGAAACGCCCGTAGCCCAGAAAAAGGTCAATCTTCGCCGACCCGACATTCTCGAGGCCGTGCAGGCCCAGGTGTTATCGCATTATCGCAGCGAACTCGTCGAGCGCGTCCGCGCCAACGGCTGCGTGCTTTCCGCCGACAGCCTTACGGTGAAGCTCGCCAAGGAATTTGGTTTCTGCTATGGCGTCGAACGCGCGATTGACCTCGCCTACGCCGCGCGAAAATATTTCCCGCCGGACAAGCCCATTTATCTGCTCGGCGAAATCATTCACAACCCCGAGGTCAACGACCAGATCCGCAACATGGGCATCCAGATCATTTCACCCAAGCCGACCGAGGACGAAATGACGCGCCTGAATGCCGGAGACGTGGTGATGATTCCTGCGTTTGGCACCGAAGTCGGCACGCGCAAACGGCTGGAGGAAAAGGGTTGCGTGCTGGTGGACACCACCTGCGGCGACGTGATGAGCGTCTGGAAGCGCGTCCGGCAATATTCCAAGGAAAGCGTCACCAGCATTATTCACGGCAAGGCGTGGCACGAGGAGACCAAGGCCACCAGTTCGCAGGCGCGCGCCTACGGCAGCGGACATTATCTCGTCGTCTTCAACCTGGCCGAAACGGATTACGTCTGCCATTACATCGTCCATGGGGGCAACAAGCAGGAATTTCTGGAAAAGTTCAAGGGCGCGTATTCGCAGGGGTTCGACCCGGAACTGCACTTGCAGGCGGTCGGCGTGGCGAACCAGACCACCATGTTGCGCGGCGAAACCGAGGAGGTGCAGCGCCGTTTCAAAGCCGCCATGGAGAAGAAATACGGCGCCGCCAGCGTTGCCGAACATTTCCGTTTCTTCGATACGATTTGCGGTGCGACGCAGGACCGTCAGGACGCGTTGCAAAAACTGCTGCGCGAGCCGATGGATTTGCTCATCGTCATCGGCGGCTACAATTCCTCCAATACGTCGCACCTGGCGGAAATGGGCGAGGCCAAGCTGCCTACTTATTTCATCAAGAACGCCGCCAAAATGGAGTCCGACAGGCTGATCCGCCATTACGACCAACACGCCAAAAAGGAAACCGAGACCCGTGACTGGCTGCCGCCGGGCAAAATCACCGTCGGCATCACCGCCGGTGCGTCGTGTCCGAACAACCTCATCGAAGATGTGATTCACCGGTTGTTTGAACTGCGCGGCATTTCCGTCCAGAAACTCCTGGCGACTTGACATGCCGCCGACCCCATCGAAAAAGGGAAACGATTCGGTGATTCAGAATCGTTTCCCGCGGCAAGCTGAGTTCTCCACCTGCAACCGCAACTAATAGCAACGCAACCGATAGAACTTGTTGGTGGGAGTCACTGAATAGTCTGTGTAAGGCGAGGTTGGGAACCCGGGCACATCCAAATAGGGTCCGCTAACGTTGGTCGCTGATTGCAGATAGCCCGCGCCAGACCAGGTCACCACAACGTTGGTAGGCGGAAGCCAATGAATCATGACCGGACCGCACATGGTCAGCTTGAACGAGAGATCCAACGGCACCGGTGGCCCGCCGGCGGCCGGCTGGTAGCCTGTGGGCGTCCAACCCGGATTGGCAATTGGCGGGCTGCCTGGCCAGGGAGCGTGCACACTGGTGTCCTTCAACACATTAGTCGCGGTTTTCCAGCCGTAGTTGTAAGCGGTGCCCACCGGTAATTGCGCATACGCGGCCAGCCAGTAGGTTTTGGCATTGTTGCTTGTTCCGGTCTGCTCGAAGGCGTTGGTGGGATAGAAACAATAATACCACACCACGGAATCAGTGCCGAGGATGTTCGTCGGACCGGGATCAAGAAATTGCTCCTGTGCGTTCGCCGTCCAAATCGTTTCGGCGTATTGCCCCGGAGCGAACCATTGCTGCCACAGCAGGTTGGTGCCCGGGTGACTGAAAGGGTTCCCCGGGCCAACCGGCACGTCGTCATAAATTCCGAGCCAGAAGTTGATGCTGTTGGTTTGCGCAAGATTGTTCAACCACGAGCCCCACAAATGAATGTCGCTGAGCGGACCGGTGTTGGTGCAGACAAAGTCGTCAGCCAGTACGTAGGGCGTGTTCCAGACGTCAAAGCCGCCCAGCGTGTTTGGCCATTGGACATATTTATCAAAGTCGCTTTCCACGCAAACCAGCGGCGGCGGAGTCACCGTCGCGATCTTGAACGCCAAATCCAACGCACCGCCGGTCGGGGCCTGAAGCGTCGGTTGCCAGCCGGGGTTGCCCGGAGGCGGCGAACCAGGCCACGGCGCGTGAACGCTGACGTCGTTCTGCACATTGGTCGCAGTCTTCCAGCCGAATTGGAAAGTGTTGCCCGACGGCGACTGGGCATAGGCCATCAACCAATAAATCATGGGCGATGCGGTGGTGCCTTGCTGAATGAAAATGTTGGTCGGATAGAAACAATAATACCAAGCTTCCGAGTCACTGCCGATCGTCTGGGGAGGACCCGGATCCAGGAAACCTTCCTGTCCCGGAGCCCACGGAGACTCGATATACTGTCCCGGCACAAACTTTTCCTGCCAGAGCAGGTTGCCCGGATGGCTGAACGAGTTGGTGGCGCTGGCCGGTATGTTATCGTAAATCGCCAGCCAGAAGGTCAGTGAGTTGGTCGCGACGAGATTGGTGTTCCAGGAGCCCCAGAGATGAATGTCCGAGACCGGCCCGGTGATGTTGCAGACGAAGTCATCGGCCAGCACCCACGGGCCGTTGTCCCACACGTCCAGGCCGCTGAATAGATTTGGCCACTGGACATATTTGGCAGTGTTCTCTGTGCAGGCGGGCGGCGTGTTGGTCGGAGTCGTGAGCGCGAAGGCAAGGTTGATCAGCTGGCCGGTTTGACTGTTGGTCATCGTTTGCCAGTCGCCGATGGGCTGGCCGCCGGTGGACGAATAGTGCCCCCAAACGGCACCGTCGTTGTAAGGGCTCAAGGTCGTTTTCCATCCATACACCGGAACCGTGGGCCCTCCGGCAACCTGAGCATAAGCCACCAGCCAATAATTGGTCGGATTGGCTGCGGTCCCCTGTTGCAGAAACGCGTTGGTGGGATAAAAACAATAGTAATAAACCTGAGTGTCCGAGCCGGGGAAGCTCCGCGTGCTCGGGTCATAAAATGATTCAGTCCCCGTTCCATAGACGGTTTCCGCAAATTGCCCCGGGCCAAACGACTGTTGCCAGAGCAGAACCCCGGGATGGCTGGTGATAATCTGGCCGCTGGAAAAATTCGTGACGGCGGGAACATCGCTGTAAATGCCCAGCCAGAAATTGGTGATTGTGCCATGGGCGTCGCCCAACCACGAACCCCAGATGTGAATGTCCGAGACGGGACCGGTGCTGGTGCACGGAAAATCGTCCGCCAAAACAATGTTATTCTGGCTGTCCAGCACGTCCATGCCACCATCGGTATTCGGCGGAAACACGACCTTGAAACCGTTGGTTTCGACGCACTGTGTCTGGCCGATAGCGTTCAGCGCCGCCAGCGATAACATCGCGAGTGCCGACGCGATTTTGTTGCAGGGAATTGGGGGGGAAATCGGCTTTTTCATGTTGCCCTCGCTCAAATGAATTCAGTTTTGAATGTCTGACATTAACAAACCTCTGAGCCCTCCCGAGTCAGGGCCGGTCAAGCGTCACAGCCCGGATTCGTTTCGTGCGCACTCCGCACTCAACCGATTGGGCTCGGCGTTGTCAGAGAAGAAGCTTGCGGCTGGCGCGCCTCGCCCCAATCTGGTCTTTATTTAATTCAGTTATCGTAATAATGTCAATCAGAATCTTGTAACGTTTGGGTGTCAAGGGCGTGGAGGGCCCCGAACGGCGCGATTGCCTTTACACTAATCTGTATTACCGTCCGCCGCTCCGCTGGTTGAACCGGCGTTCGTTAAAAATGCTCGAACACCTCTTCCACTGTTATCTGGCTCATCCGAGGGAAATTGGCGTCGGGGCGCGGCGGCGCGTTCCCAAGACCGGCCTGCATCGCGCCGTTTGCGATTATCTCACCGGCATGACCGACTGCTATGTGGTGCTCGAATACGAGCGGGCTTTCAGAAAATCACCTGAAACGTGAGAAGCTATAGCGAGCTGTGGCCGTTTATTTACGATAGGCGATTTACGATTTACGCCGTCATCCACATTCCAAGGCCACTCGTAAATCGTATATCGCCAATCGTCAGAGTCGCATGACCGTTTCATCATCCGCAAGCTCGGCCAGCAATTGTGCCACCGTCTTCCCCTGCCCCGGCAGAATCAAACCCGGCGCAATTTCACTCAGCGGCTGAAGCACAAACCGCCGCCGATGCGCCCGGGGATGCGGCAAAACCAGTTCCGGCGTGTCGCGGGTTCCACGGCCAAACGCAATCAAATCCAAATCCAGCGGACGCGGCTCATTCAGAACCATTTTTGGCCGGCGGCCAAATTCCTTCTCGAGCAGCCGCAACTTTTCCAGCAGTGATTCCGGTGTTTCATCTTCTTGCAGCACCAGGCCGACGACGGCGTTAACGAACATTGGCGAACCCGGCGGACAAGCCACCGGCGACGTTTGCCAGAGTGAAGATTTGAGAATTGGCTCGTCGGAAAGATTTTGCAGCCGCGTCATCGCCTCCAGAACGATTCGCCGCGAATCGCCCAAGTTCGAACCTAACGCCACAAAAACCATCCTCGATTTTTGATTCCGGATCTTTAATTTTACGCGACCACTCACCCGCGCATTTGAAATCGTAAATCGCAAATCGTAAATCAAAAACTATTTAAGTCCGAGCACGTCCTGCATGTCGTAAAGGCCGGGCTTTTGCTTGACGACCCAAAGTGCCGCGCGCAAGGCGCCATTGGCAAACGTGTCGCGGCTGGACGCCTTGTGGGTCAGTTCCACGCGCTCGCCGTTGGCGGCAAAAACCACCGTGTGATCGCCCACCACGTCGCCGCCGCGCAGGGAATGAATCCCAATCTCGCCCGGGGCGCGCTCGCCGATACCGAGCCGCCCGTGCCGCGCCACCTTGTCCAGATGCTGCTTGCGCACTTCGGCCAGGATTTGCGCCAGCGATTTGGCCGTGCCGCTCGGCGCATCCACCTTCATGCGGTGATGCATTTCCGTGATTTCCAGATCGTAATCCGGCCCCAAAATCTCCGCCGCCTTGCGGGTCAGCCAGAACAGGGTGTTGACGCCCGTCGAAAAGTTTGAGGTCCAGACCATCGGAATTTTGGTTTTGAATTTTAACACCTCGTTTCGCTCGGCACTCGTATGTCCCGTGGTGCCGATGACCATGGCTTTCTTGTGCCGCGCGCACAGGCCTGCAATGTCGGCCGTCGCCGTGTGGGAACTGAAATCCACCACCACGTCCCCCCGCGCCACGGCATCCGGCAAATCGTCGCCCATGTCAATTTGCGCCGCGACATGCAACTCCCGAAAATTCTTCGCGCAGGAAACGAGCGCCTGGCCCATCCGGCCTTTCGCTCCGGTAATAATGATTCTGGTCATAATGATAGCAGATGGCAGATGGGGCATTGGATTTGTCATTTGCGGTGTTCCCAACTCCCGTCTCCTATTTCCTATTTTATTATGCCGCACGTCTTCATCGTCGCGCGCAATTTCGCGCGGTTGGCCACGCTCATTGGCACCAGCGGCAGACGATATTCTTCCTCGATCAATCCTTTCATTGCCAGCGCGGCTTTGACGGGGACCGGGTTCGTCTCAATGAACAAATCCTTGAACAACGGATACAGTTTCGCATGCAACTGTGTCGCCTTCCGGATTTGGCCGCGCCGCAAGGCGGCCACCATCTGTGACACCTCGCGGGGAACGACATTGGAGGCCACACTAATAACGCCATCCGCGCCCACCGCCATGAACGGCAGCGTGAGCGAATCGTCGCCGCTCTGAATAACGAATTTCGGGCCGAGCGCTGCGCGCAATTGCGATACCCGGTCGCAGCTGCCGCCGGCTTCCTTGATGCCGATGACGTTCTTGCATTCGCGCGCCAGCCGCCGGACGGTCTCAACGCCGATCTCGACGCCGCAACGTCCCGGGATGCTGTAAAGCACGATGGGCAGCCGGGTCGTATGCGCGATTTCGCGGAAGTGCTGGAACAAACCTTCCTGCGTCGGCTTGTTATAATAGGGAGCGACCTGCAACGAACCGTCCGCACCGATTTTTTCGGCCTCGCGCGTCAGATAAACCGCTTCGCTCGTCGAATTTCCGCCGGTGCCCGCAAGCACTTTGACCCTGCCCGCACAAAATTTCACGGTCAGCGCAATGACTTCCAGGTGTTCTTCGTAATCCACCGTGGGCGATTCACCGGTGGTGCCGACGGGCACGAGGCCATCCACCCCCGCCGTGATTTGCATCCGGACGAGGCGTTCCAGGGCGGGGACATCCAGTTGCCCGTTTTTGAACGGCGTCACAATGGCGGTGTAAGTTCCCGTGAACATGGTTCTATGAGGCGGATAAATTAGCTCAACCCCCGCGTTTGACCAGCAGGAAATTGCTATCTCAGCGGCATGATTTTTACTTCCACTTCCATTTTGCGGTCGAGCGTGCCATGGTAATTGCCGCTGACGGGCGCCACGTCGGCGTAATCGCGTCCGTGGCCGATCTTCACGTAGGTCTCATCAATCTGACGGTTATGAGTGGGGTCAAGGGCGCGCCAGCCGGGACCGGGAAGATAAATCTCCACCCACGCGTGCGTCGCGCTGGCTGTCTCGGTCGCCAGATACCCGCTGACATAGCGCGTGGGAATTTTCACACTGCGACACAGGCCGATCAAAAAATGCGCGAAATCCTGGCAGACGCCGCGGCGGTGCGTGATGACGTCGCGCATATGCGTGTGAACATGCGTGGAATCTGACTGGTATTGAAGGAACTCATAAGTGAAATCCATCAGTGCCAGTGCTGACGGCCAGATGTCCTTCCGGTCTTCAATCGCGTCCAGGGCCAGTTTCCAAACCTCCACATCCAGTTCGATGTAACGGCTGCTCTGCAAAAAGTCAAAACAGCGTTCCGCCTCCAGCGCGTCTTCAACCTTGTCCAACGGACAGAACACGGCATCGGCGGCGATGGGTTCGGGCCAGTGCGTTGCCACCTTCACGCTGCTTTCGATCAGCAGGGAGCTGTGCGCCGAGGGCACTTCGAAGTGGTGTACGAGGTTCGAATAAAAATCAATATAACGATTCAGGCGCACGTCCGGTTGCACGCGCAAGGAAAAGGATTCCACCGTTTGATGGGGAGTCGAGGGCGGCTCGAGGCGCACGTCGTTGAAACTCTCACGTGCGGGCGAGGCGTAGGTGTACTGCGTGCGATGCAGGATATCGTATTTCATTTCAGAAAATTCGGGGTCACACTTTGCGCAAATCGAGTGTGAATGGAAAGTCAGGATTCAAATTTCGGGGTGCGACGGAGATTTCCCCCGGCGTGTGGCCGTGGCGGAAAAACCGGGCGAGCCGGCGCGCCTCAGCCTCGTAGCTGTTCACGGGAAACGTCTCGTAGCTGCGCCCGCCCGGATGGGCAACATGATAGGTGCAACCGGCGATGCTCCGGTGGTTCCAGGTGTCCACGATGTCGAAGACCAGGGGCGTGTGCACGCCGATGGTGGGCTGCAAACATTCCGGCGGCTGCCAGGCCCGGTAACGTACGCCGGCTACCGCTTCGCCGTTCGTACCGGTCGGATGCAACGGCAGACGATCACCCCCGACGGTGACGGCGAAACGATCCCCCATCAGACCGCGCGCCTTGACCTGCACCCGTTCGACCGAACTGTCCACGTAACGCACCGTGCCGCCGGCGCCCGGTTCTTCCCCCAGCACATGCCACGGCTCCAGCGCCGTACGGAGTTCAATCTGAACATCGCGTTGTTCCAGATCGCCAATAAAGGGAAAGCGGAACTCGAAATGGGGCGCGAACCAGTCAAATTCGAACGGATACCCGGAGTCGCGCAAATCGCGGATGACGTCCTTGAAATCCGTCTCGCAGAAGTGCGGCAGCATCCAGCGGTCGTGGATATCCGTGCCCCAGCGAACGAGGCCATTCTTGTATGGCTCGTTCCAGAACCTGGCGATCAGGCCGCGCAGCAGGAGATGTTGCGCCAGACTCATCCGCGCGTGTGGCGGCATTTCAAAGGCGCGCATTTCGACCAGGCCCGACCGCCCCCCGGCGCTTTCCGGGGAGAACAGTTTGTCAATCGAGAATTCCGCGCGATGAGTGTTGCCACTCGCATCAACGAGCAAATTGCGAAACAAACGGTCGCAGAGCCAGGGCGGTGTGTAACCTAATCTCCGGGTATTGCGTTCCAGTTCCTTGAACGCCACTTCGAGTTCATAGAGCGAATCGTTGCGCGCCTCGTCAACGCGAGGCGCCTGGCTCGTCGGGCCGATGAACAAACTGCTGAACAACCAGCTTAACGACGGATGATTCTGCCAATAGGCAATCAGCGAGCGCAATAAATCCGGCCGGCGCAGGATCGGCGAATCCTGCGGCGTATCGCCGCCGATAATGATATGGTTGCCGCCGCCGGTTCCGGTATGGCGGCCATCGAGCATGAATTTCTCCGTGCCCAACCGCGTGAGTCGCGCTTCCGCGTAAAGCACCGTCGTGCGTTCGACCAGCTCGTCCCATGATTGGCTGGGATGCAAATTGACCTCAATCACGCCGGGATCGGGCGTAACGGCGAGCCGGTTCAGGCGCGGATCACGGGGCGGTGCTTCACCTTCGAAAATCACCGGCGTGCCCATCCCGGTAACGGCGGTTTCTATGCCCGCGACCAGGTCCAGATAATCTTCCGTGATTGCAACCGGCGGCATAAACACGTGCAACCGGCCGTCGCGCGGTTCGACGCACAGCGCCGTGCGGATGATCCACGGTGCGCTCTGGCCTTGGACCGGACGGCGATTCGGGTCATCTTCAAATTTGGGTAATGGCGGCAATTCAATACGTTCCTCTTGCGGCTCGCCGAGTTGCTGCGCCTGCCGGCCGGGACCATAACCGGCGGGCCATGGCGCATCACCCCCGCGCAAAAATCTTTGACCGGTGCTTTCCGGTTTGCGGGTTTTATAG
>Ga0335073_10006164_pt1 | contig 16842 bp, 16 predicted proteins | sample Lox_Sample_22_FD_207093 | JGI IMG/M metagenome (GOLD analysis project Ga0335073, IMG submission 207093) | Soil microbial communities from Loxahatchee National Wildlife Refuge, Florida, United States - Lox_Sample_2.2 | ecosystem: Environmental > Terrestrial > Soil > Wetlands | place: USA... | reverse complement strand
CAGCGCCCTCGGGTTCACCCACCGGAGCCTGCGTGCCCGGGTGAGCCGCCTGCTCGGCGCGGCCTACACCACCAATCAGATGAGTTACGACCTGTCCCGGTTACGACTCAACGGGCTCATCGACCGAATCGAGCACACCAACACCTACCTGCTGACCCCAGAAGGGCAGCGCGTCGCCGTCTTCTACACCAAGCTCCATAACCGGCTCATCCGCCCGCTGCTCGCCGTGAACGCACCGCCCGCGCCACCCGAGCTACGCCACGCCCTGGCAACCATCGACTCCCACATCCGCGGCTACATCCATGACGCGCCTGGGAAAGGCCGCATGAAACTCAAGATCAACGTCAAACTCCGGAACACCTAGCAGGGCTAGAGCCACGCGGGTGCTGGGAGCACTGCGGCCGCCGCGGCTAGCTCCGGCAACTCCCACACTGGCCCTGGACCATCCCCGCGTCTGCGCTGAACCCGAAAGACGTCGAGGCAACGCACATCGTTGCACGGAGTTCTTCCTTCGTCTGGGCTATGTCATCGACGAGCGTGGCGCCGGGGCCCGCAGGTGGAAAGAAGCGCCCTATTAGGCCGGACCGCGGGGCGCTTGCGACCATTCCGGGTCCCAGGTGTGATGCCTGCAGGCGAAGTTCATGCCGCCAGGCGCTACCGCTCGGGCAGTCTCTTGCACGTGGTCCAGGCACAGGCCGGCCTGGCAGTTCGGGCACAACGCCACTGCGGTCCGCTCAGTACCGGTCCGAGCGCAGCTCAGGCAGTTCACTTGGCTACCTCACTCTCTCTTGCGATACGCGTCCAAAAGAACCGGGACAGTCCTGGCAGAAGCCCCACTTGATACGTGCCATCGCCCTTTCAGAACCTGACCGGAGCGGCGCGCGTGCACGACCGCGCCTGTCGTCCAGGTAGACCCGGAGGCATGTGGTCAGGCCAGCCGAGGCTCCGTCTGGTGCTCTCGCGCCCGGACTTGCTCGTTCCGAGCCGACAGCGCACGGCATTGTCCTTGGGGAAGGACGTCGGGAGTGGCACGACACGCGGCATTCCACGATGGCCGGGGCGGAAGAAGGTAGGCCGCGGCTGGGCGGCGGACGGCCGTCGGTTGAGATGCGATGCGGCCGGGAGCTCGTGCGGGTCAACAGCAATACCACCAGCAAGCTCGGCTGATGCCAGGGCAGAATGCAACGGCAGGACGCACGGCTGCTCCTCTCACAAGGAGCCATCAGCCGACGCGGCGGTTGTGGGCGAGCTCCATCGCCGGTTATCAGGTTAGCGGCGCCGATCATGCACTGCGCGCGTGCCCTCCAGTTAGCCTGATGCGGCAGCAGCCAGGGTACTTCAGTGTTTATCACGTGGGCCTATGGCATCCGGCCTGGTGCGGCCGGAGAGATCAGACAGGGCGCCACCTTGAGAGAACGCCACAGGTGTCGACACACAGGCCGGACGGCTGTCGCGTCAGCGGCTACGGACGGGGTCCACCACCAGTCGACCGAGGTGAGCGCAACCCTGGCACCCGCATGCCGCAAACCAGGTTGTCTGAGTCCAATCTGGAGGGCTGCGGAAGGGGACCAGCCTCTTGGACTAAGCTGTGCAGCGACCGGATGAAGCTCCCGGCAGGGCTGAGATCCCAAATCGCCACCGTGGCTAATGGCTTCTATCAGTGGAAGCAGTTGCCATGGAGGTGGTGCGCCCGTGACGGCCCGACCGCAGTATGCGTTTGCCCACTCTGCCAGGGCCCTTCCTCAGCCGGAGTACACCCAGGGAACATCCCGTCACGCTGCTGGCCCTGCTGACGGGCCAGCACGCCTCAGCGACCGCCAGCTAACCGACCGGCTCATGGGTCCCCTGGTGAAATGCGCCAGCGGCAGCATGGATCCGGACGCCTGGTTCCCGGATGCCCGGGCACCGGAGCGGGCGCGCGACGAGGCGGCGGGTGCACTCGCCCTCTGCGCCCAGTGCCCGCTGCGCGCCGAATGCTTAGAAGTGTCGATGCGGCACTGGGCCACGGCTGGCCGGCACGGCATCTGGGGCGGGCTCGTCGAGGCGGAGCGTGCCGCGTTGTACCCTGCGTGGCGGGCTGGCGTGCCAGCGAGCGCGCTGCTGCAGTCCGCCCCTCCCGGCGCTGCGGACCTGGGCAGCCCGGCGAAGCCGCAGGCAGCCGGGCAGCCGGGGTGCCAGCATGAGTGCCGCAATGAGCCGATCACCTCGCAAGGTCGCGTGCCGTGGGACTGGCGGCCTGCAAGGGTGCGCCGACAGAGCCGAAGGAGGCCAGAAACGCGCGACCGTCTGGATCGCGCCGGCCGCGAACAGGTTCTCGCCGCTGCGGAGGAGGCAGGCGGCCTCATCACGATGTCGGCCGCACTGCTTGCCGAACGCGGCCATTCGGCACGGATGCCCTGAACAAGGTGTTCCTCCTCGCGGCCCTGCGGAGCAACCGCCGGCCACCAGATGCCCGGTGCCCGTTCAGGTACGGCAAGCCGTTCTGCTGGCCTATGCTCGCCACCTCGCCGGATTACCCATCGCACGCTGACCCGATGACCGGGTCGGGCAACGGACGAGGACAGGGCAGTGGTCATTCAACAAGCCGAACGGATCGTGTACCAGGCAAGCTGGCACCTTCAGGAGGAAATCGTCCTGGATAGCCAGCCCGGCACTGGCCGGGCTGCGATAGGTCCCGCTCGAACCCAGCTCCGATAGGCCGGCCGCCGATGAGCCCGCCAGTGAGACTTTTGCGGCGAGCCCGCGTGTCCGGCTGATTTGGTTGTCCACCAGCGTGGGCCTCCTGGCGCGAGATCGGCCGGCAGGTGGTGCGCCCGCTGCTGGCAGCCGACATCAGGATCTTCTTCCTCAGCCACCGGTGCTCGTCGCCGCGTCATGATGGCCCGCATGAGCGGCAGCCGAATGCGCCGGATCCGCGCAGCCCATCGCCCACGACGCCCTGCACGGTGCGGGACCGCCATTGCCGAGAGCGACGGCCACCGAGACGAACAACACCGTTAGCATGAGCCACGCGAGCATCATGATCCCGGCCGGGCCGAGACGCCGCCCGGCACAACGTGCCCGCGAGCTGCCGCGCCCGACGGTGCCCCGCATCTGCCGCCACCTGGCCCCGATCTGCTCGCGGGCCGGCATCGCTTCCCCAGCCGTCAGCTGCGTGAACGTGTCCAGCAGCCCGGCCAACACGGGATCCGACAGCGTGAGACTCTCGGTGATGGAGTCCAGCAGATGCCGTTCATGTGCACTGAGGCTCATCGTGCCGCCCGCCACGGACTCGGCGGCCGCAAACCTCGGTCCCACGGCCCGCAAACAGCATGGCACACGCACCGTCCCACGAGACTGCGCGCATCAAAGCTGGGGATCACAGACACTGAAACCTCCACCTATGCTCGCCCGAGCGGAAACAGGTAGAGGCCATCAACCCAGGAACGCAACCCCAGGTGCATACGCGAGCCTCATCGCGCGATATGAGTAGAATACACACCGCATCAGCCTGCCGCCGAGGCGCGCGCAAGGCGGGCATCCGGGTGCCGCTCCCGCCATGTTTGCACTGGCACCTGCGGGAAGTCAGCCGACTGCGCCAGCACGTCGGCCGCTTCAACCTCATTGCATGGCAGCGGTGCCCAAGGACTCGCTCGTGTGGAGGGTAGCCGGGTGGGCAGCAGCGCGGCCGGATACTCGATGACCTCATCGGCCCCTTGACTCCGCGGTGCCGTCATTGCCAGACTTGCTGCCCGGCGAAGGGGCTCGCCCCCAATCGCGGTAGCTGCCGCTGACAGTCCCTGCACCCTGCGAACGAGCGGTGAGGGAGAGCGGTTCATGGCGAGGGTGAGCGACGACGAGGTCCTGTTGCTGTGGCGGGCGCTGCGGGCGTTCCGGTCGGGTCGGCAGCCACGGTGCCGCTCGCGTGGCCATCCAGCCCGCAGCGACTGCCCGCTGCACGATCGCTGCCCGCGCTGGCGTGGTCAGCCGGACGACTGGAGCGCCAGCCTGGAGGAGACCGCCGACGAGACCGAGCGCAGGCGCGCCTCGTGGCCGTGCAGCAGGCTGCTGGAGCTACTGTCCCCGGAGCTGACAAGGATCGGCCCGTGACCGCGGGCCGGGCGGGTTGCTACAATCCGGGCCGCGGGCGCCCCTGCCGCGCAGTCCCTCGGTGCTCACGCTGTACAGCGCGGGGGGATCTGTTGACCGCGTCAGGCTGCCAGGTGAGCCGGTACGCGACCGAGGGCGAGCGACCTTCATCTCGGCTGGTTCGCGATGGAGGGGGCACGCCGAAATCGACGACGATCACCCGGCTCGGCTCCTCCCTTGCCATGTGCGCCGGGAGCGCCCGCCGGCTGACGAGCCAGCGCGGCGCGGCCATTCGGCTGACGCCATGTATCACTATGTGGTGACTGCCGCAGCGAACCGGCTAGCCGGACGCCCTGCCCCGCCACCGGCGTACAGGCGTGCGAGCACGACAACGCGGCAGCCGGGCGTGCGCTCGGCACCCTTGCTGGAAGACCTCGCCGATCCGTCGGTGCTCGACCGCTTCTGGGACTGGGCGGCCTGTGGCTGCCGCATCTGGCCCCGGCGACCGCGCGCTATCGCCGGGTGGCGCGCAGCGTGTGCCGGAACCGTCGCTTACGGCCCGCTGGCTTCAGCGCGGCGAGTTGCGTCATAGGCGGGAACCGCCCGCTCGGTTAGGCTATATGCAACCGGCGGAGGGGCTCGCCGTCAGACTCGCGGATCAGCCGCCAACGGTCCCTGCTTTCAGGGCAGGAGGCCGTCGGCATGACCCCGGACCGCGATGGTGGTTGCCTGCACGCGGTCTCGCGGGTAACCCTGAACGGCGGCGGGCCGCCCGCGGGCACCCATCTCGCCGAGCTGGTCAGCCACATGTATCTGTGCGAGGGCTTGTCCACCTACCGCATCGGCGCCCTGACCGGAATGGACCGGCAGCGGGTCGGCCGGATGCTGGGCCGGGCCGGCGTCCCGGTGAAACCCAGGGGCGCAGGCAGGCGCCGACCTGTTGATGAGGATCGGGCCGCGCTGGACGAGACTATGGAGCGGCTGTACGCCGAGTCGGGCCTCAGCTGCGGCGAGATCTCGGCGATCACCGGGATCCCGCAGCGTACGGTGCGCGACCGGCTGCATGCGCGCGGCGTCCGGATGCGCACGAAGGGACGGCTCAACCGGGAGGACCGCGTGGCGGTGCCCGCTGACGCGCTCATCAGGGTCTATGTCAGCGGCGGGCTTTCCGCCGCGGAAGCCGGCAGGCTACTCGGCGTGTCCGGGCCGATCGTGTTGCGCGCGGCGCACGACGAGGGCCTGCCCGTCCGGGTCGGAGGGCCGGAACCTAGCCACGGGCCAGGCGAGATCGAGCTGGTCGAGGCCCTGTACGCCGATCCGCTGGTGCGGCAGGCGCTGGCGCGCCACCGAATCGCCCGCCGGCCCGCCGGCGGCCCAATCTGGCAGCGGTTCCCTGTCCCAGTCTCGGTGAGCCCGGAGCTGGCCGAGGAGCTGTATCTTGCCTGCGGCCTCGGGGTGCGCCACATCGAGCTGCTCACCGGACAGCCCGCGCAGACCATCCTCAGGCTGCTGCGGGCACAGGGAATCACGCGGCGGCCCGCCGGCGGCCGGTCGCCGTTCATGCGCCGGTGGAGAGCCGGGCTGCCAGCAGCCCCGGCCCGTGACGCGCCCTAGCAGACCGGCAAGCCGACTGCCTTGCGCCGCGCCGTGTATCTGGACCCGCGCGGCTCGCGAAAGCAGCGGTTCCTGCCAGCCAGCGGCGAACGCTGCACGCGGCCAACGAGGCGAGCTGCGGTCAGAGCAGATCAGCCACGGCCTCGACGGCAGCATGCGGGGGCGTCCACAGGCGCGGCATCCCGGAGCACGGCACGGGCGGATCGACAGGAGCGGGGGCCTCAAGCATCCAGTGGAAACGATGCGGCTGAGCCCAGCGGCTCGGCGAGTCGGTGAGTATGTCCGCGAGGTATGCCATGCCGATAATCGCGCCGCGCGCCTCGAACGCAGCCCTGGGCTGCGCGAACGCCCCTGGGTCGGCCATCGTCCAGAGCACCCTGGCGACACCAGCCGGGTCGTCATCTTTCGCGGCGTGAATCAGCAGCGGTCCGCGGTACGACGTCTGCCAGCGGCGGTTCTCGACATCCTTCCCCGCGTAGACAACTGCCCAGGCCCAGGGCTGCCGGATAGTAAGCGCCTTCACAGCCGGGCACATCATGCCTCCATCTTTGCGCGGCTCCACCGAACACTGCCAGAGCGCTGCAGAAACGTCCCCCTCCAAGCCAGATCCGGCCTGCCACCTTGCCGCAACGGCCGCCCGGCTGGTAACACCCGCCACGCGCGCGCGCAGCGGACACATGCTTTACCGGGACGCTAAGCCGGATTTATGATCAGAACTGGAGACGGCGGAGGGGCTCGCCGTTAATCGCGGTCGCCGCCAACGGTCCCTGCCCAAAGCGGGACAGGAGGCTGCATGCCCCATGTTCGACCGTGACTTTTGCACGGCCGGTGTCCCCGCTGATGGCACGTCATCCCGGTACTGTCTCGCCGACGTGCGTATCGCGCAGGAGGACGAGCGGGACACGCCGGAACTCGCCCGGCCGGCTCAGCCTTACCTGTACCGACAGTCGGCCCGCCCGACCGCCGGCCGCCGACGGCAGCGGGCATGCCCTCTGCGTGCCCGTCCGGGCCGCCCGGATCGCGGCGGCGCCAGATCTGGAAAAGACCGTGCCGATCGTGGCCCATTACCCGGACCCGCTCATAGGCGCCTTCCCGGAATCCCGCGGCATCCCGCAGATGCTATCGGGCGTCCGATTTGGGGTCAGGGCCCCGATCTGGGATCGCTGATCACTACCCCGGTCAACGCCATGTACCGAGGCTGCCGAGCCGGGTCGGCCTGCATCAAGCTGCTCACCGGCCAGCCGGCCATGAACCGTGCGAGGGTTCATGCACCCCGTCGGCATATCGCGGCTGGCCACCGAGGAGGGCGGACCCCCTCCGCGCTGGTTGGGCTCCCGGCAGTCAGCCGGGAAGGCGCTGCCCACGCCCGGCCGTGACCGCACCAGCCTTGTTCACCGCAGACGCGTCGGCCACCCTGGCCGGCCGGAGATAAGACAGGAGTGATGCCCAATGGCGACATCAGGTGTTATCGGAGAGCAGGCCGAGGCGGCCGAGGCCCCGCTCGCTGGCGGGGGAATGGCCAACCCGGCGCCGTGGGCGGTGACCGCGTTCGCCACGACCTCGTTCATGCTCGGCATGTACCAGACCGGCCTGCTGAACTCGGCCGGGGTGCCCATCGTTCTGCCTGCGGCTTTCTTCTTCGGCGGCCTGGTGCAGATCATTGTCGCGATCATGGAGTTCTCACGCGGCAACCTGTTCGGCGGGGCGGTGTTCGGCACCTACGGGCCGTTCTGGGTGATATTCGGAGCGTTCGAGACGCTCTACGCTGCGAGCGTGCCCGCCGCGCAGCTCAGCTCCGCTACGAGCCTGTTCCTGGCGGTGTTCGCGGTGGTTACGTTCTACCTGGCTATCGCCTCACTGCGCACTGACCTGGTGCTCGCTGTGATTATCTGGCTGATCTTCGTCGGCCTCGTTCTGCTGTCGATCGGCGCCGGGGCCAGCAACACGGGCTTCACCAAGGCCGGCGGCGTGGTCGTGCTGATCTTCGCGGTGCTGGCCTGGTACCACGCGGCCGGTGACATCATCGAGTCCACCTTCGGCCGCAAGGTTCTGCCGTTCGGGCCCCCGCCGGTCAAGTAGCCCCGGCCGCCGGAGCAGCGCGGGCGGGCCTGGCCTCAAGGGTCCGCCCGCGCTAGTGCTCCGCGTCGGCCCTGCACTCGGCCGCGCGGGAAGGAACGGCGGGAATGCCTGTCCGCGGCATCTGCGGACGCTCTGCTTCGCCTATCCACAGGGCTAGCGTTGCCGCAATCTAAGAGGCACGCTGGCCCGGCGCGTGCCTCAGCATTTTCGCGAGATCGTCATTGCCCACGGTGGCTCAGTTTTGCTCGTAAGCCTGTCCCGGAGATGGAGACGATGAGATGGCCGCGCGTCAGCCGACCGAGCCGACCGAGACCGACGCTGAGAACGCGGGATCTGGTCTGAGGAAGCACCTGGCGGGCGCGGCGCCGGCGCTGAAGTTCGTGCTGATGGTCGGGGTGATGAGCTTCTTCGCTGACTTCACCTACGAGGGCTCGCGGTCAGTCATCGGCCCGTATCTGGGCACGCTCGGCGCGGGCGCGCTGGCGATCAGCGTGATCAGCGGACTGGGTGAGTTCCTCGGCTACGGCCTGCGGCTGTTCTCCGGCCGCGGCGCGGACCGGACCGGCCGGTACTGGCCGATCACCATCAGCGGCTACGTCGTCCAGATGGCCGCGGTGCCGCTGCTCGCGCTGGCCGGGAACTGGGAAGTGGCGGCGCTGCTAATCATCGCCGAGCGGGTCGGCAAGGCAACCCGCAACCCGCCCAGGGACGCGATGCTGTCGCATGCAGCTAAGGAGATGGGCTATGGCTGGGGTTTCGGCGTGCACGAGGCGCTGGATCAGTTCGGCGCGATGTTCGGCCCGCTGCTGGTCGCCCTCATCCTCACGGTGAGCCAGCACGACTACAAGCTCGCATTCGCCGCGCTGGCGATCCCAGCAGCGATCACGCTGTCGCTGGTGCTGGTGGCGCGCCGGTTCTTCCCGCGGCCGCAGGACCTGTCTGCCGGGCCGGCTGAGGTCTCTACGTCCGGCCTGCCGCGAGTGTTCTGGGTCTACCTGGCCGGTGCCGCGCTAGTCGCGGCCGGCTTCGCGGACTTCCCGCTGATCGCGTTCCACTTCCAGCAGGCTCACACCGTGTCCGCGCCGATCGTGCCGGTGTTCTACGCCGTCGCGATGGCGGTCAGCGGCACCGGATCGCTGATCTTCGGCCGGCTGTTCGACAGGGCCGGGATCGGCGTGCTGATCCCGCTGACCGTGGCCGGAGCGGCGTACGCGCCGCTGGTGTTCCTCGGCGGCGTGGGGCCCGCTGTGGCCGGCGTGGCTCTGTGGGGGCTGGGCATGGGCGTCCAGGAGTCGATCATTCCCGCCGCCGTGGCGCCGATGGTCTCGCTGGATCGCCGGGCATCGGCCTACGGGCTGTTCACTGGTGTCTACGGCACCGCCTGGGTGGCCGGCAGCGTCGTGATCGGGGTGCTGTTCGACGTCTCGCTCGGCGCGGTGACCGCTTTCGCCGTGGCCGCCCAGTTCGCCGCGATCCCGTTCCTCGTCGCCGTCCGCCGGCGCGCCTCCCGGTCGCGACCACCGGGAACGGGCAACCGGCCGGACAGTTGACACATGGACGACCTGACCGGCTACCAGCAGCGGCGGCTTGAGCTGGCGGACATGATCCGGGCCGTCCTGCCTGTCGCGCATGCCTACGGCGATGACCAGCGCGAGCAGGACATCAGGACGCTGCTGACCCGGCTGGCGGCCGGCCGGTTCCAGCTCGCGGTGATCGGCCAGTTCAGCCGCGGCAAGACGACGCTGATGAACGCGCTGCTCGGCGAGGCGTACCTGCCGACGGGCGCGCTGCCGATGACATCGGTGGTCACGACTGTCCGGTACGGAACCCGAGCCCGCGCGCTGGTCCGCAGCCACACCGCTAGCCTCCCCGTCGAGGTGCCGGTAGCCGAGGTGGGCCGGTTCGTGGCCCAGGCGAGTGCCGAGCGCACCCGGATGCAGGTCGCCTCCGTCGAGGTGGAGATCCCGGCCGAGTTGCTGCGCCTGGGCTTCGAGTTCGTCGACACGCCCGGCGTCGGGTCCGCCATTGCCGCGAACACCGCGGCCACACTGCGCTACCTGCCGCAGGCCGACGCGGTCGTGTTCGTCACCGGGTTCGACTCTGCGCTCACCAGGGCCGAGGCGGATTTCCTCACCACCGCAGCCGGCCAGGCCGGCAAGCTGTTCCTGATCATCAACAAGCGAGACCTGGTCAGCGACGCCGACGCCGCGGACGTGACCGGCTACGTGCGGCGCTGGACGCGCGACAACATGCCCGCTGAGCCGCCGGTGTTCGGGATCTCCGCGCTGCAGGCGCTGGAGGCGACGACGGGCCAGGATCCCGAGCTGCTGGCCGCCAGCGGAATCGGGGCGCTGCGCGACGCGCTCACCCGGTTCCTGGCCGCCGAGCAGGGCCGGGTCGCCCTCCGCAACGTCGCGGCCGCGGCCGCCGGCCTGGTGGCCCGGCAGCAGCGAGACCTGCGGGCCGGGCAGCTCGCCGACAGTGACAGCCCGGGCCACGCCAGCGCCGTGACTGGCTTCGAGTCGCGGGTTGGCGAGCTACAGGATCAACTCACGGCGGCGGCAGAGCGGATCGCCGGCACGGCGGATGCCGCAGTTCCCGGCGTCATCTCCGAACGCGGCCCGGGCTGGGAAGCTGAGCTCAGCCGGATTCTCGCGCCCGCGGCAACACCGCCCGGCGCAGGCGACGCACCAGATGCCGATCCGGTAACCGGCGCGCTGGATGCCGTGCGCCTGGCCGGACGGCAGGCCGCAGGTGACTGGCTGGAGCGGCGTGTAGCGGAGCTGCGCGAGGCCCTGATCGCAGCCGCGGCCGAGGACATCGGCGCCCTGCTCAACCTGGCGCGCTCGCCGCGGGAGCTGGGCGCCGCCATCGCGGGCCTGCCGGTGTACGCCGACCGCCTGGCAGGCTGGGCGGCCGAGGAGATGCCCGAGTTCACCATCCCGATGGTGGACTGGATCGTGCCGGACCCGCCAGCCAGATCCCGCAGGCGACGCAGCCGCGGCAGCGCCGCCGACGACGCCGACCGTGGCATGTCAGCGGCTGTGGATGCCGCGGTGGCCGGTTTCGCCGGGCGCGCCGAGCGCGCGTTCCGGGCCGCGGCCGCAGACTGGGCGCGGCGGCTCGGCGAGCAGGCCGGGCGGCAGGCCAGCGCGGAGGCCGCCCAGTTCCGCCGCTACCTGTCGGCGCCGCCGAGCGACGATGACGTCGCCGTCCTCACCGATCTCGCTGGCCGGCTAGCCGGCTTCCGGGAATCGCTGGCCGCCTGGGTGCCGGATGCCATCAGCCCGGCAGCTGGTGCGGAAGCTGAGCCGCAGGCCGCGGTCGTCGCCGCCAATGGGCGGGCGTGCGCGATCTGCGGCCAGCTGGAGGCGGCGCAGACCCAGTACCTGATCCGCTGGCAGTTCCTGCTCGCGACCAGCGAAGCCGACCAGGCCCGGCATGCCGAGACCGGCGGGTTCTGCCCGCTGCACACCTGGCTGTATGCCCACCTGGCCTCCCCCGTGGGCATTTCCGCAGGAAACGCCCGGCTGGCCAGCCGGCTCGCGAGCGCACTGCGCGACGCCGCGGCCAACTGCCGCGACGCAAGCGAGCTCGCCGGGCGTGTCGCGGTCCTGGCCCGCACCTCGGCATGCCCGGCCTGCGCCGTGCTCGCCCGGACCGAGGGCGAGGCAGCAGGGGAACTGGCAGCGCAGGCACCTTCGGCCGCCGATCCGCCCCCATTGTGCCTGCGCCACCTGGCCTTGGTCCTCGAGAAGCATCCTTCGCTCCCGGCCGGCTGGGTCATGACCAGCGCGCTCGCCGCAACGCTGCAGCGGTCGTCCGAGAACATGCGCGCCTATGCGCTCAAACGGGAAGCGCTGCGCCGCGGCCTGATCACCGCTGACGAGGCCAGGGCCTACTCCGACGCGCTCCGGCTGCTGGCCGGCCAGCCCGCCCTGGCCCTGCCCGCACAGCCCGAGTAAGACGCCCGCCGGGGCCTCCTTGCTTGCCGTGATACGGCGGCAACTCACTGATCATGCGGCACGTGCCGATCGACCCATAGCCGGAAACCCGGATGCAGACGCAGCGACGTCATCTCCGCGAGAGTGAACCACCCCGTCGCGTCAGTCTGGCTGGCCGCGTAGGCGGCGAACGGCTTGCTTACATCGCCCCGGACGATGTGGAATCTCCAGCCGCCACCGCAGTCCTGCACGTCAATCCCGGTGGCCTGATACGGCGGCAGCGGCCAGATCTCCTCGGCTGCCTCCCGCCGGGCCGCCGCCTCCGCCGGCTCGCCGTCATGGATCGCGCCGCCAGGGATCCCCCAGGTGCCGCCTTCATCAACCCACCGGGACCGCTCGGCCAGCAGGTACACCGGCTCGCCTCGCTCCGGCGCGAACCGGAGCAACAGGCCGGCACCCCCGTTTGCACCCCAGTGGATATGTCCCTGGCTGCAGAAGGTCCAGCGGTCCGAGCGGGTTGACATGGGCGGTACTCCAGTGACGGCGGCGACGCGGTCCTTGCTGGCCGCGCCACCCAGTGTGCGGTCCTGGCTCACCGTTATCGGCCAGCCGGGGTAGCCGGGTTGCGGTCAGGCGTCGGCGAGCAGCCGGGCGCACACGCCGAACAGGCGCAGGTCAGCTGAGATATCCGCCTGGCTGGAGAACGCGGCGATGTCACCGCGTTCGAGTGACCGCCAGCATAGGGCGTCGGCCAGCGCGATGGCCCGCGCCGCGGCCGGGCCGAGTCCGTTCGTTCCGCCGTTCTCGACCTCGTGGCGCAGCCGGGCCACTTCCCCCTCCGAGCCGCTGGCCGCGACCGACTGCAGCTGCTCCAGCCGGACCGACAGCTCCCCGATCAGGTACTGGCCGGTCACGTTCTCGCCTCCGCTGGCTGGCCTGCCATCACGTCAGCCGCCTCCAGCCTGGGCTGCGACGGATGACTCGGCGCTACCGCCTGAGGGGCCGCTGCGGGCCGGCCGCCACAAGTTGGCCAGGTACGGCGCGTACCGCCCGCGCTGTCCGAGCATCGCGCGAAGATGACCGGCCAGCGGCGGGCGCATGTCGAGTCCGCTGATCTCATCCACCGGAACGAACGCCGGGATCAGGTTGGGCTCTTGCTGCTCTGGTCTCATGTCCGGCCCGGCATCGGTGGCGGCGAAAACGATGTCGACTGTCCGGGGACCGCCTTCGGGCCCCAGGACTTCCAGCACGAACGCCACCCTGGACGGGTCGACGTGCAGGCCAGTCTCCTCGAGTACTTCCCGGCGAGCGCAGGCCGCCATGCTCTCGGCTTCGCGCGGGGTGCCGCCGGGCAGCACCCAGTCATCTTCGGTGCCGCGGGCGCGGTGGACCAGCAGCACAGTCTGCTGCCGGACGACCACGGCCGAGCACCGGAGCTCGATGCCGTCGGGAATGCTCACGAGCTGCTCCTTGCCACTCGGTGGTGCGCCGGGGTGCCCGGCTCGGACTCCGGCACCGTTGGCGGCAGCTGCAGCCAGCGGCACAAGTCAAGCCAGCCGACCGCGAACAGCCAGCCGGCCAGCACATCGCTCGGCCAGTGCACGCCCAGGCACACCCGGCTCGCGCCGACGCCTGCGGCCGACAGCAGCGCGGCGGCATGGCTGGTGCCGCGCTCGGCGCCAAGAGCGGTGGCGCAGGCTCCTGCGGTGAGCGCGGCCAGCGTGGTGTGCTTCGATGGCAGGCTGAACCCTTCAGGCTCGGCCAGCCAGATCGCGGCCGGCGGCCGTTGCCGGGCGACCACGCCGGACAGTTTCCGCCGGGCCGTCATGCCGACCGCCACTGCCAGGAACGGTGCGCAGCCTTCCCGCCAGCCGGCGCGGCGCAGCGCGGCAGCGGAGGCTGCGGCCAGCAGCACTGCGGCAGGGCCTGGCTCAGCCAGCGAGCTCACCGCGCGCGCTGCCCGGACCGCCGCTGCTGTCCGGGCGCCCGCGACTGTGCTGATCACTGCTGTGTCAATCCGGCCAAGCCAGCTGTCCCGCGGCTGGGCAGCGACCACCGCCAGCCCGGCAAACGCGGCCACGCACCCGCCAGTCAGCCGAGATGCTGCGGATGCGGCGCAGGCAGAACCCATCCGATTCGACTGCCCGCCGGTCAGGACGCCGGATCCGCCTGCAGCGAGCCAGTCAGAGGACATGCGGTGACCCCTCCAGTCCAGGACGCAGGACCCATCGGCCACCAGGCAAAAGGCCACGCAGTAGAACCGCGCGCTCCGGCGGGATCCACCGCCGAGTGGGCTCACCCACTAGTGCCAGGATAGGATACGCGCGTTGGGCGGGTCTGCAGGCGCTGTCGCAGCGCTCCGTGCTGACGGTGCGGGCCTTTCCTGCCAGCCGAGCTGCGAAGCCGGATCAGGCGGACCGGCGACCTTGGTCCGTGACGCGCTGGCGCGGGTTGCTGCCACGATGAGGTGCGATAAAGCAGACGCCGTTCCCGGCCACGAAGGAGACGCAGATGCAGGCATCGGAGCCTGCCATTATCACCGCGGTGAGCGCACTGGAGATCCTTGACTCGCGCGGTCGCCCGACCGTGCAGGCGACGGTCGCGCTGGCGGACGGCACCATCGCGGTGGCTGGCGTGCCGTCCGGGGCGTCCACCGGCAGCCGGGAGGCAGTCGAGCGCCGGGACGGAGACGCAGCCCGGTATGGCGGCCTCGGGGTACTCGGCGCGGTGGCGGCGGTCGGCGGCGAGATCGCCAGCTGCCTGACCTCGCGAGAGTGGTATGGCCTGGCCGAGATCGACGCCGCGCTGATCGCCTTGGACGGCACGCCCGACAAGTCACGGCTGGGCGCGAACGCGATCGTCGGCGTGTCGATGGCCTGCGGCCGCGCGCTTGCCCAGGCCGATGGACGGTCGCTGTGGGACTGGCTGACCCCGCCTGGGGTGACGCCACGACTGCCCGTTCCGCACTTCAACGTGATCAACGGCGGCGTGCATGCCCCGAACCCGCTCGACTTCCAGGAATTCATGATCGCACCGCTCGGCGCGCCGTCGTTCCCCGAGGCAGTCCGCGCGGGCGCGGAGGTCTATGGCGCGCTGCGTGGGCTGCTCGCGGCCAAGGGATACGCCACCGGGCTCGGTGACGAGGGCGGCTTCGCGCCGCAGATCGCCGAGCCAGAGGAAGCACTCGAGCTGCTGGTCACCGCAATCGGCGACGCCGGGTACATGCCAGGCCGGGACGGGGTGGCGATCGCCCTAGACCCGGCGTCCAGCGAGTTCCGCGGCGAGGACGGCCTGTACCGGGTCGCCGGGCAGGCGCTGTCCAGCACTGAGATGATCGAGCGGTACGCGCAGATCACCGACCGGTTCCCCGTCTGGCTGATCGAAGACGGCCTGGCCGAGAACGACTGGGACGGCTGGGCGGCGCTCACACAGCGGCTCGGCGAGCGGGTCCAGCTCGTCGGCGACGACATCTTCGTCACCAACCCCGCCATCATCGCCGAGGCAATCAGCCGCGGCATCGGAAACGCCGCGCTGATCAAAGTCAACCAGATCGGCACCGTCACCGAAACCCTGGCAGCCGTCGCGATGTGCCGCGATGGCGGCTACGCCCAGTTCGTCTCCCACCGCTCGGGTGAAACCACCGACACCTTCATCGCCGACCTCACCGTCGGCGCCGGATGCGGCATGCTGAAAACCGGCGCGCCAGCCAGGGGCGAGCGTGTCGCCAAGTACAACCGGCTGCTGGAAATCGCCGCGTCCCAGCCAGTCATGCCCTACGGCCTCGCCCGCTAGCCCGCCGTCTGGTCAGCAGGCTGACGGTGCGGACCCGGATGCGTCCGCTTCCGCGGTTGCGTCCGGTGCCTGCGGCGGTAGCCTGCACGTTAAGTGCTCAGCTCATCCAGCCACGGGCGCAGCGCCTGGACCCCCTCGATCACTATGAGGCTCCGCAGGACCTCTGCCCGCAGGTAGATCTCCTTACCGCATCGCGCAACCTCCCGAAGCGCCTGGAGACTCTCGCGTATCCGCACCCTGCCCGGAGTTCTCGCGCGAGTATGCCGAGATCATTCCGCTGCTGATCGCCCCTGCGCGGCGGCACTGTGGCCGCCTGATGGGGATCACGGTCAGACCGGGAGACTCCAGGCGTCACGGACGCGGCCGGCCGACGTGGCGCGCCAGCTCCAGGCCCAATACACGGTCGGCGAATACGAAGGTCTCGAATCTGACGCCGTCCGGCACGTCCGAGTCCTGCGCCAGCATGCCTAGCAGCGCCAGTGCCCGCAGGATGTCGAGGTCGCTGAACGCCGCGTCGAGCTCCGCCCTAGCGTGTTGTGGCATGGGCCTGGACGGCGACTCGGCCCAGTCGGCGACCTGGTTCCGCCACTGCTCAGTCGTCTCACGGGCGCGGGCCAGCACCGCGTCGGTCAGCTCCACCGCATGGTCTTGGGGGCGTGACATCAGCGCGAACCGGATTGCGAGCGGGTCCTCATCCCCGGGCACCGCGCCGGCCGCAACCGGGGCGCCCTCGCCTGGACCTGCACTGCACATGCGCGCGGCACCGGCCTCTGTGACAAGCCCGCCCGAAGCGTCATCCACACCTCCCGGGCACGCTATGTGCACGTCAACCGGACCGCCCAGCATCACCGCTGCCCGCGCCGAGCTGGCCCGCGCGGCGGGCGGATGGATGCCGAGCAGGTCGGCAGCACGCTCGGCGAAACTCTGCTCCGCCGGAGGATCGCCAGGAAACATGACCACCGTGAGCACCTGCAGGCCTCGCAGCTCAGCGGCCCGCGCGAGCAGGTCAGCGACCAGCAGCACGCGGACGCCGGTCCAGTCGGGCTCCCCGGCTTCTTCGCCCAGGTGCGCGCTGACCCGCAGCAGCCCCGGCCGGCCGGACCTCACTTCCGCATAGCGCCCGCTGCGGGCGTCCGGCAAGCGCAGCACGGACCCAGCGTACGGCCCCGCCCCGGCACTGCCGTGCCGCAGCCGGCGGCCGCCTGTCCGGCTGGCACGCCCGCGGCTGCGCGGGCCGGGGTAGTCTTGAGGGCAGGCGGAGGGGCTCGCCGCAAACGCGCTCAGGCCAACGGTCCCTGTCTGGCTAACAGGGTGCGTGCGGCATGAACCAGATTCTCGCTCTCAG
>Ga0335073_10006162_pt1 | contig 16847 bp, 18 predicted proteins | sample Lox_Sample_22_FD_207093 | JGI IMG/M metagenome (GOLD analysis project Ga0335073, IMG submission 207093) | Soil microbial communities from Loxahatchee National Wildlife Refuge, Florida, United States - Lox_Sample_2.2 | ecosystem: Environmental > Terrestrial > Soil > Wetlands | place: USA... | reverse complement strand
AACGAAGCCGAAGTGTATTTTGTTGTTTTTCGGATGGTGATCGACGCTAGTGGCGCCATGTGTGAGAAGCTTTGACCTACTTCGTCGATTGTTGATATTTCGTCACTTGAGATCTCGAACCGCGTCGTATTCCTACCACCCCCTCCCGCTTCCATTCTTTATTTCTCCGTCATACTCTCTACACATACTTGATTCAATGATTAACCGTTAACTTTATTGAATAATCGTAAAAGTTATTGATCGTCAATCACTTCCAAAATGCCTCCCAAAGGCAGCAAAGCATCGGCATCAAAGGCGCAAGCTGGCGCGACTACCAAAGCAACAAAGTCAACAACCTCAGCTACGCGTGGAAAACGCGCCACCGAACCCGCTACCGATGAACCGACCTCTGATGCGAAACCGAAGCCAAAGCGCGGCGCGAAGAAGGCCACTCAAGACGAAACCATAGCAGATACGGCTGACGATACGCCCGCTGAGCCTAAAAAGCCACGAGGTCGAGCAAAAGCCGCATCAAAAGCTGTAGAACCACAGGATGAGAGTACAGACCAGCCGAGTAAGCTCGACGATTCTCCTTCCATTGAACGAAGCTACGTTCGCCACCTTCCGAATAGATTTCTAACTGAAATTACAGAGCCGAAGCGCGCAAAGTCTGCTACCAAGAAAACCGAATCCGAAACCGAATCCAGTATGTTCATGAAACTGGTCATTCGTAACTCGGCCATGAGATCGCCTCTAACTTTAATAGAACGCACCACAGGAAAGGGACAGGACAAAAGTGTTTCAGACAAAGTTGTTCCTAAAACTACAGGTCAGTTACGCTTACCATCGTCGAGAATCATATTTATCTGACAACATCATCACCAGAACCGCCAAAGCGTGGTCGTGCAAGTAGCAAAGCTGCCAAAGCTGACAAAGCTGAACCTGTCGTGGAAGCTCCGGAAGAAACCACAGTTCCTAAGAGCCGTGCTAGCAAAACCACCAAAGCAAAGAAAACTGAAGCCAAGGCAGTTTATACCCCCGGTACTCAGGCCACCGAGACAAAGAAGCGTGGTCGTGCTGCTGCAACACAGCTGAGGGAAGAACTTGAGGATACGGCGACTGAAGTAGTGAAAGATGCACTGAAGCGACGTGCGAAGGTTGCGAAAGCCACGATTGAGTGGGAGCCTGAGGAGAAACCCAAAGCTAAGAAGACTGCTGCAATCAAAAAAAGCAAAGCCGCGGAACCAGAAGCTCCAGAGGAGTCAGCTCCTAAAGCTAGCCGTGGTCGAAAGAAGGCGGCACCCGAACCTGAACCAGAAGAGACGAAAGAAAAGCCTAAAGGTACAACAACAGATTATTCTGCTGAAGAAACCAAGCTAACAGATGACTCAGCCACCAAAGGTCGTGCAAAGAAGTCAGAAACTGAGCCTAAGGCTGAAAGTGCGAAGCCGAAAGGAGTCAAGAGCCGTTCAGGAAAGAAGAAAGAAGCTCCTGTAGCTGTAGAGAAATCGACTGCTCTGGCACGCAAAGGCAGAGGCCGTGCAAAGAAAGAAGAGCCTGTCGACGAAGAAGTTCCTACGGAAGAGGTTGCCGAACCTGCAGAACCAGCCGGAGATGCACCTCGAGAGTCGAAATCCAAACGAGTCTCGATCGCTCCAGGACCTCATCCAGAAGCCGCTACTCCAGCAAAGAAGACTCCGGCTCCACCCAAGCGTGCAAGTACAGCTTCTACTACCACACCTGAGGTTTCCTCAACGAAGTCAAGTGGACGCGGCAAGCGTCCTGCTTCTGAATCAGAACCTATCGAACCAGCTTCATCTCCTGCGGCTAAACGAGCTAAACGGACGGGTGATGGTTCATCCGAACCTTCTACGAAGAAACAAGCGGCTTCAGATTCACGCCGAAAGACTATTGCTGGACCAAGCACACCTGATGGAAAAGCCCCTCATTCTAAGGCTCCTAAAACTGCTCCGCCAAAGGCAAAGACTGCCGTCCGACCCAAGACTGAAGCTGGCTCCGCAAAGTCTACTCCTCACAGCACTCAAGCTACACCAAAGGAGAAGGCCAGTGAAGTCGAACAGAAAGAAACGAAAGCTGAAGACGCTTCAGCGTCTGCCAAACGAGCAAAAGCAACGTCGCGAACTTCAACTGCTGGAAAGCCAGCGGCGACACCAGTGGCGACACCAAAAGTCACGAAAGCTTCTACGAAGCCTCCCAAGACAGTGCAGCCACAGAAGACTATTAAAGCAGGTGGTATCAAGCGCAAGAGAGCCTCATCTCCTGGGCCAGCACGCGAAACGAAACGGCTCAATCAAGGCTCAGACGTTGATGGTTCATTCATACCAGCGACTCCTACTGTCACCGCGGCTCTTAAGGCAGTTCTCGATTGGCGTCCAAAGAGCGGTCCAGCTTACTGGCTGATGAAAGCTGAACCAGATTCGCGTGTTGTCAACGGTCACGATGTCAAGTTCTCCATTGACGATCTTGCTGCCGTCACAGAGCCTGAGCCTTGGAATGGCGTTCGTAATCATTCTGCTAAGAACAACATGCTTGCCATGCGCAAGGGTGATCTAGCATTCTTCTATCATAGCAACTGCAAGGTTCCAGGTGTCGTTGGCATCTGTGAGATTGTTGGCGAAGCAGTACCGGATGAGACAGCTTTCGAGGTCGGTCACCCATACTATGATGAGAAGAGCAACCGAGATAAGCCAACTTGGTACAATGTGCACGTTGCTTTCCGTCAGAAGTTTACTAATCCCGACGCTATCACGAACAAGGAGCTCAAATCACACAAGGAGTTGGAGAATATGCAATACATTACATCAGCCCGTCTCAGCGTCAGCAAAGTTGAGCCAAAGGAGTGGAACTTCGTTATGAAGCTTGCCGGCGAGACACTTGCTGAAGAGCGCGCAGAGAAGGATTGGGTATTCCTAAGCCAGGATGACGTAGTCGAGGACGCCGCGCACGCCGTTGCAAACGTTATTTCAGGCGTAGCGCACGCCGTAGCCGAGAAAGCCGGCGACATCGCCGAAGCGCTGGAAAACGACGACGACGAATGTGCGTTATCCCTCCCACCTTCCGCCCCCTTCCCAAAGCCCGCTAACCCGCCACAGCACCAACCTGGGGCCCCGTAGAACTGGCCTTCCCAGCGGCACAAGTGCCCGTGTCGGAAGACCTGTCGTTCCTGCCGGACGCGCCGCCGGCCTTCTCCAGCGCGTCGCCGCCCGCGACGAAGCCCGCCGGCCGCCGCGCCTCCGCCGGCCTGACGCCCGCGCCGAAGAAGGCGGCAGCGGCGCGGCGCGGCTCCCGCGGCCGCACGCTCGGGCCCGCCGACCTCGCGCGCGAGGCCGACGCCGTCGCCGGCGCGGTCGACGACCCGCGCGCCGCGCACACGCCCGACGCGCGCGAGTTCGGCTTCCTCGGCGATGTGGCGAGCGGCGTGCGCAGCGTTGTGGGCTCGTTTGCGCGCGTGTTGGCGTCGCCGGCGCGGTTTGCGGGTGCGGCGGAGAAGAGCGGCGATGCGGCGTAGGGCGTGGGTTCGGAGCGGCGTTGGTGGTGCGGCTGTGGTTGGTTTAGGGATGGAGTATGGGCTTTGCTCACAGTTGTGGCCGTTGTACGCGCTGGATGTTTATGATGGCTTTACTGTGGTCATATTTCGCCCGTGGTTTTGGGAACGGATTGCTCTGAAACGGATGGATTGAATATTTATATGTTAGCTTGCTAAATGATTGCTATGAGTAACTCTTAACTAGTCGATTGATATTGACATCTGAAACGTCTGCAATCGGTTCTTTTGTATTCCACAAATGAAGTCAAGATCTAAACGCGTCAATTAACTATCATTTGGCTCTGAAATTTGCATGCACGGAGCCTCTGTCTTTACACATTGCCGACGAACGGCATACGGCCTCAAACTCATGTTCTGTATCATACAATTCACCCGACGCCAAACATATTAACAGCAACAATACAAAACAATGCTCACGTCACCGGCGGAGCGACATGAATCTGCCAGTACCTCATAATATCACTCGGCACGTCTCCTTGTTTAAGATGCTCGTCCACCTTGCCATAACTCGGGTGGGTAGGTCCAACCGCCAGAAGGCCCTCCCTCTTGCCAGAGCGCAAGAACTCCAAGAACTCCATGGAAACCCTAACGTACTGCTCGAGGCCCTCCCTGACGCCGATGGTGGCGCCAGACGACCACCTCAACAACAGCGGCTGCAGCAGCGGCGCGTCCGAGACGGACGGGTGGCTGGTGCCGAGCGACGTCAGGAACCACGCGGCGCCGGCGCGGGCCATGACTGCGGCGGTCAGGTTGCGCACGACGTCGAAATGCGGCCGGCCGAAGAACAGGGAGCGCTTGCTGGACCACGAGTGCGAGTTGACGACCAGCAGCGGCACGCCGATGTCGTCGTTGAGCGGGCCGCTGTTTTTGCCCGGGTCCAGCACGATGCCGCCCTTTGCCGGGATGCGTGGGTTCGGCGCGTCTTTGAGCGCTTGCAGAGTCAGCGTCGCGCCGTACGAGTGCCCGCACAGCACCAGCCCGTCGATGTCCAGCCGGTTCGCCCAGCCGCGCAGCTCCGCGCCCTCGCGCCGCGTGTTGGCGTCGAAGACCTCCTTGCCTCGGCCGGCGTTGATGGCGCGCAGCACCTCGACCGTCTCCTCGACCTCGGCCTGGCGGAACGCGAGCTGCTCCTTCTTGAACTCGGCGCGATCGAGCGACGGATCCGCGGCGGAAATCGGATACTTCTGGAAGACGTTGAGCTGCAGGTCAGCGGGCTCGACGAAGCCTACCGCGCGCACGATGCCGTTCGCGTCGACGACAACGGAGCCGGGCCCGCTGCCGTCGCGGTGCTCGACGGCCGCGACGATGACGCCGCGGCTCGCCAGCTCGCCGCAGTACTGCGAGTAGCTGTTGCGCGAGCTGGCGGCGCCGTGCGAGAACACGACGAGCGGGAAGGTGCGGTCGCCGTACTCGCGCAGCTCCACCTCCACCTGCTCGCGTTCGGCCGGATCCAGCTTTGAGAAATCGCGCTGCTGCGGCGCGAACAGCGGCGCATCGACGTCGGCCGGAATGCGGTTGCTTCCGGTGGTGGCCCACAATGCGAAGGCTACAATGCTTTTGACCAGTCCGCTCCGCATCTTCATAAAGCGCGCATAGCCCTCGGCCTGGAGACTGATGGGCCGTGATAGCCAGAAGTGCTTTGGGCGACGTGGGGATGATGGATTCTTCGCGCGCGTCGGGTAATAGAGCGTGAAGAGAACAGATTCAAGGCGGAACGCATACTCGCCGTTGGCCTTATAGCGTGTTTCACTGACCATGCGCGGTCGCTGCAGCGGGATTTCGATATCGACTGTGCCGACGCCATACGGTCCTGTGTACTTGGGAAAATTTGAAGAAAGTAGTGGTTGAGATGTGAAGAAGCAGTATGAGACGTAGAGACAAGTAAAGGCGGAGATAATGTAGGAAAGGGATGGCCGTGGTCGAAGAATTGAGGTGAGTCTCATCACTACGACGACATTTATGCCAGGAACCTGGCTCTAGAAATCTCTAAAGGGTCTTTGAAACCGATCTAGAAGTGACACAGGTAGAAAGATGGAGGAGAATGAACAAAAATATACAACATTGGACGTCTATCTCGCGTCAAATGAAGGTTGACGTTGATGACGACAAGCCTAGACCCTGGCGCGCCTTCTTGTGATTGGTTGGAACTTCAACAACTTTCGGCGCCGATATTAGTGCCGTATTTCTTTTGTTGCTAAGAAGCCATGGCAAAGTTGTACGAGATTCAGTTCGAGATGCTACATATAAATCATTAGAAAGTCTTGGAATTAAATCTATGAAACTAGCAATAGAGGCTGTGAAATACCCATCAGCCACGACGCCTCGTGGACGGGCCTTTCGCTTTCGTCGAGCCAGTAGTCGAAGCAGTGCTCGTTTCCTTCTCAGTGACTTTGACAGCTGGAGTCTTCTTGGTTTTAGGTGCATTCCAGTAGTAGACCATCTGCGCGGCAATCACGGCATTGAGTACGAATCCTGCCACAATGCTGTAGAGAATAAGCGGATCGTCGACTTCTTGAAGCGTCGTGAAGATTCTGGTGGCCGAGCCAAGGAGAAAATTGAACACCTGCCAGTAACTGATCAGTCGTCGAGCATAAATGGCTACCACGTATGATTAACTTACCGCAAACGCAGACAGTTGTCCAGTTCCACCCTCCTGCCAAATGGTGTAAATCTGAGGCAGCTTGCTTGCGATGGTGAGCGCACCCGCACCAGCTTGCAGCAGTGTCATGGTCTGAGCATCGACAACGCTCTCGCTGACTAACGCGTACACAGCGGCGCCGAGTCCTGCCACGAAGACCGCCGCAGCCGCGTCCTTACCGCCGTAGTGCAACACCAATGAAGCGATTGCTACATTCTGCACCGTGATAAACGCGCTCTCGCCATATGTGCTGAAAGGATTTCCCTGCCGCGCGTTGTATGCAAGTCCGATCAAGAAGCTGCCGGTCTCGAGTAGGTAGCTAAGGAAGCTGACGCCTTCGCCTGAACCGCTGTTCAGGATTTTGAGGAGTTGCGGCACCTTGACGATGGCAGATGCAGCCACAAGGCCGATACCGAGCGCTTTGGACAAAGCGAGCTTCAGACATTCCGGTTGTGTGAAAGGATCGATATCGAGGATCAATGTTTTGTAGCAGTGTGAGCCTAGCAGTTCAAGGCCAAGCGTTCGGATGGGTTGAGGGAGGTTATGGGTTATCGGCTGGAGTGCGCTGCGAATGGTATCCATGTTGCAGATGATACGACTGGTTTAAGCCGAGATTGATTTGTGGTTTCGACGAGATGGTTATATGTGGTTTGATTTGTCGCGCGTCAACTGAGCTATGTTGACAGCTTGCGCGCTTCTGTGGTGGGAGTCGGTGCGCTAAGACTCGCACTTCGGCCCATGACTGGCCGCTTCATCAACACCACATACTAAGAACGATTTCTGATGACTTCCTAGTTACTGGCATTGTAGCTGGGAATTTCCCGGCAAATGCTTTAGACGAACTTCTAAACTTCCTAAGCCGCTGCTTGACTAACTCTATCCACCTCGATTCCGCCGGACCCATCAATCGGTCCTCTCCGTTGATATCTGTAACCATGCCACAACCATTGGATTCCGAAATCCATCTGCTATGAGTTCGTTTACTATCATGATATGGCGCTAGATGCCTTCAGTGGGTAGAGTCCATCACATAGGAGACACTGGATATCTCGCTTGGAATTTACACCTCGGCTCATAATAAGTCGAGGGTGAGGAAATGGGGAGGTGGAGGATTGTCTAAGGGGCTCACTGACAACACACTTTGCACCGCATCATCACTGGCATTTGCATGGGTGTATGTATGGTCAGTCGATTATGACTACAGTCTCTTTCGGCTTTAGCAATATAAATCTCCCTTGTTTTGCTTATACCCTACGTCTGCCTGGCTGGAAGAACCTAATCCTGTCACCATAGTTTCCCTCGTCTCTCTGCCCGCGCGGTTTCGTACTGTATGTTTATGCGAGCTGAAGAGGGTTTGTCTCGAAGTATTCTTCCAAGGTGGAGAGTCTGCCTCTGGCATTCTCTACAGCCCACGCAACGAGCTTCTCAGAATCTGGGCCAAAGTAGCCGTAATCCTCTAAGGCGCCGGAGCCTTCATCATAGATGTCTACCAGAGGACCTAGCATCGATAGGTTCTCCTTGGACTCCTCAGACGAGATTTGTTTGTAAACGACGGGCTTGCCTGTGGCCTTGGATATGATGGCGGCTATTTCCTCCAAGCTGTACAACGCCACGGCAGCGCAGAATGTCTTGCCTTGGTACTTTTCGGGCTCGGCAAGGATGGCGCCGACGAACTTGCCCGTGTCACGAGTGGCGTTGACGTATGGGAGCTTGGTCTTAGGAGAGTTGGGCCGGGACATGACCCAAGTGCCATCGGGAGCCTGTCGTGGACCTAGGAAGGGCTGGAAGTGGAAATTTTCCATGAAAAAACCTCCAGCGTAGAAGGCGCTCTTGATGGGAAGGCCTCGAATGTACTGCTCAACTTTCGCCTTGGCGTCGAAGGGGATGACCTTGGTGTACTTGCCGTCAGATATGTCTCTGACCGACGGCAGAGTGCTGAAGATGATGTACTCGGCACCCTTTTCGACGGCAACATCGGCAATTGTTTTGCCGCTGTTGTATTCGATCTCGAAGCCGTCGGGTCCAAACGAAGGTGTCGTCATGGCGAAGATGGTGTGCGCTCCGGCTAAAGCTGTCTCAATAGAGGTCCGATCGAGTATGTCGCCCTGGACAACTTGGACCTCATCCTTGAGCTTCTTGGACTTTTCAGAATTTTCATCACGAGTGATGGCACGAATCTTGAACCTCTTGGAAAGCTCTGAGTCGTTGAGTACATAGTCGATAACTGAACCTCCCTGTCTGCCGGTAGCACCGAAGACGGCAAGGATCTTGGACATGATTTAGTCGAGGAAGCACTTTGAGTTTGGTTCTGGCTCCTGAAGCGAGTGTCAATCCTTTTATATCCATTTGGCCTGACAGGAGGGAGAATCATCTTCTGCTGTTCGGACAGCCGGTGTTATCACCGTGCGTTAGAATTGCGAGCTCCGCCTTGGAGCTCGCAAGGATATTTTCCACATGCTTGAGTGCGTTGCTTCGTTCTCGATCCCTTGTGTAGTTTCCTGTTACATCGTAAAATGTGTCCGCATCTTTTGGTCCGGCCGCTCGAAACATTTGAATTCCGCCGCGGCCGCCGCGATTTCTCAATTCCACCGTTCCCGCCGGAATTTCTGTCCACACAGCTGAAAGTGCTCCTCCATACATGCCTACTGCCTAACCGAGCCGGATGCCATTGAAGCTGGCCAGAAAACTAGCCTCTAGTCACACGAGGCAAAGGTTGTGAAGGCATCGGTACTGTTGCTACTCATTGGGTCGCCTATTACAGAGCCGCTTCATCCTGGTCCTGTTATGCATGGGAAAATTGACGCCAGAGTTGCACCTTGACGCAGATTACATGCAAACATCTAACGTCTCTCTTCCGTAGTGGAGATCGATCGGCTTCCGAGGGGGTATCGTGGAGATTTGTAAATATGCTGGCCCTAGACCCTTTACTGTCTTTTCTCGTGCCGCTAGGTTATGTGGGAGTAATTTTGCGTTTCTAGACTGTCTTCAGTCAAAATGAATCTGTACTCTTCGGTCCTGACTTTGTTTGGTAATATGTAGATATTATATGCCGTTGATGGTACTTCAATGCGAGGGTGAAGTTGCATGGCGTGGATCTTTAAATGCAACCTCCCTCGCGAGGGTCACAGTACGATGGAAGAATTTTTCTTGTGCTTTCGAGATCCATGATATGGAGAATCTCGAAATTCATGTTTCATAAAAACGTTGCAACTTGTATTGTTTCAGAGCCAAAATAAATCATGTGTTGGCTACGCCACCGTACATCCTGGCTTGTAAATCATTGCCACCAACAAATTTTGAGACCGAAATAGGACAGCGAAGTGCTTGGAGGGTGAAACTTGTGGATGAAGTGTGCTTTGATGTATCATTTACTTTCGACTCTCTTTGAGCCCTTTTATCTTCTGGCGTAGTCTTTCCAAGTCGGCCTGATCTTGGCGAAGCTATTGAAAGTCTCAGCAGTGGATCAATTGTGGTAAGAAGCGCAGACGCTTACTTCGTCTTGAGGTAAGTTCTTACGAGCTAGCAACTCTTCGGCTAGCTCATCAGTAAGCTTGTCCAATTCCTCTTCCATCTCACTCTCTTCCTGATAGTATTTCAATTCTTTCTTCGCTGCTCTTTCTTCGGCATTATCGCAACCTCTGTCAAAGGCCCGCTTCCTCGGACCTTTTGCGAACAAGATGGGAGAGCGAGCCGTTTCTGATACCGCCGATAGGTGGCCTGATTGATTCGCGTGCTGCTGGAGTGCAGCATCTCCATGTTCGGTGATAAGGGACCGATCTGTAGGTTGGTGGAACGAGTTCCGTTGGTCGATTTCCATCTGGATTGACTGAACTGGTGTTTGGTCAATCTCTGGGGTTTAACTTATGATTCTAGACTGTATTATGGGTGTTTCGGCGACTCCAACATTGCTCGTATTTCTTTCTGGCGTGCCATGGCCCTTCCCTTTGTGTATATTCCCTATAGTCGCACCCGTGGGCGTGGCTTTCGGCAGAGGGTTTCCGGACGAGCTGTCATTTGGATGCATTTCGGTGGCTGGTCCTGGATCAAGAGACGTTTGGTGATCACTATCAAGAGTTAGTATACTGTAGAGTTTTTGTCTACTTGGACGTACGCAGGGATGGGAGAGTTCATTGGAGAAAGACATAGCAGTTCTGAAGATGAGCTGCTAAGGTCCGCCAATGGTGAATGACAAATGATGGGCACGGAATGAGTTTCGATGGGAGTCACTATGGTTTGGTGCGGTTTGATAGTCTCTTGGCTACCAGGGTCTTCTGCCTTGATATTTCTAACAATAGCGTCTTCTGAACGAACATCGAAGGCGTTTTGTTGTGGAACTGGTTGGGCAATCGATTGCGGGTTCCTGTAACCTCTCTCAGAGCTGAAGAGGAAGTGACGGCCTAGTAATTCTCAGATTCATTTTCGTACAACGGGACTACGAAGCAATCCTCACTGTCTTTCTTTGGAAGTATGAATCTGATGTCAGTGGTGTAACTTCCGTCGTGTTTGAGAAGACCAAAGCTAACCTCCTTCCCAGAAGAGCGGCAGCCGTCACCAAGGACACCAAATTTTCGAGTATTTGAAGTTGTGGGAAATATGAGTATTCGCAGCTGGATCATCATATCAGCGACAGGAGCACTCTGGGGCTAGAAAGTGCTTACTTTTCCTTTCCCCTCGATGAGACGAAACTCTGGTGTGAATAGAACTTGATCCGTGACTCTCTCTCCGCGTTTGAGCCTCCCCAGGCAACCTCCACAGATCAACAATTCCTGCATTTTGTGTACGTTGCGTACTAGATCAAGGGCCACGCCTTGTAGCTTGAGCACTGTTTCCTTTATTGGTTGGTTGTAATCGAAGAAGAGTACCTGGTCACATCGAGAGAGCAATAGGCTCCGGCTAGCAAGATCGCTGTGGAAATTGCAAGAATTCTTCCGAATGACACTCATGTTCGAGAGAGCCTAAGATGCTGGTGTAGAAGTTGAGATTCTAACGAGAATGAAAGCATAGAGGGTGAGAATCAGGAGAGTGAACGACATATATCTTGACTTAGTGAGTAAAAACGGCTCAGAAAGGACAGAGTTTTGTGATTTTATAACATTCCATGTTCTCGCTGCGCCATTACCACTCATTCCAAAGATTCCTTGGCTTGTGGCCTCAGCTAGGGTCACTAGGGGGCTGTTTACGCCCTCAGAGAGAATACAACCGGTGGCCGTCAGCCTACCGTGCTACGCGGCTCCTGAGCGGCAACGCCCTGCTTTGGTGTCTTCGGCAGGGATTCTGGAACACAATGAGCCATCCGTTTTGTTTTCACCCTACGCGAAGAAGACCTTTTCGCAAACGGAGTCACAAAGGCGGAAGTCTATTGTTGCTGTTGGGCCACGAAGCTGTTTCAGGGGCGAACAAACCTATTTCCTATACATTAGACTTCAGCCATCAGAAGAGCAAACGCCAACTTGGTGACCGCGACGGCCATTCTCCACTGCAGGCAAATGGATCTTTTAAAATCTAAAAGCCTTGATGTCCGGAGGTCTCTGAAAGGTCGCGTCAAATAGGCTCATCGTTCCGCTGCTTTCCTGGTTAGCATCGGTAAATCGGGTCTCTTTCCCTCGCCGAATCACCCACAAAGCTGATGCTCATATGCCAGACCGGGTTGAGTGGCAAGCGCCAATCACAAATAAAATAATTGAGAACTGTTCATGTGACGCCTTTCTCAGCCTTTCCCTCTCTTGTATTACAGGAGCGCGTTTTGCTGTTTACATCTGCCCAACCCCCTTTCGCTGCTGAACCTTCACGATCTAGCAGAGTCTCCAATCTCTTCATTTGACTCAACGGCTAAACTATGTCCGTCCAGAGTATCGAGGCGCAGGGTATCGAATCTGATTCCGACAATTCTGACTCCGATCCTACCTATGTTCCACCACCAGAGTCGCAATCTCCAGCTACAACCGACGATTACGACTGTGTCTCTCTGCTAAAGGCCAGTCAAAGCAGTTCGAAGTGCCCGTACGGACGTAACTGTCGTCCCATGGGAAGAGAAGATCTAATAGAACATAAAAAGTTTCACCACTTCTCTTGTAGCAGTTGTAGAGAGGTATACCAGCAGGCAGACCTAGAAAAACATATTCCGGACCACAAATGGTGGAATCTTCTCCCGTTAGATCCCATCGCGGCTAGGTCGATGTTCGAGGACGGAAGCCAAAGTGAATTTCGGGCGCAAGGGTACTGGCTTGTGAGGCAATATGCCCGCGAGCTGCAACCACATGATGCGCAGACTATGCTCCAAGTCCGTGAACAGGTCGACAACACTTGGCTGATGGTCAATCTCGAAGGGACTAAAAAGGTCAACTACGCGCCCCTGCAGCATTGCTACAATGTCAGGAAGTTCGTCGCTCGTATCGCCTATGAATTTGAAAAAGATCCGGAGGACATTGAGCTGATTCATATCATGCTGCCGTGGGATTTCGACCAGCTTGGAGAGATCCACGTTATTGCTGCGAACGACCACGGTGCGTTCACAGCTTTCATTGGCATGATCGAAAAATCTTGGAGAAAAGGCGAAGGACTGGCGAGAACGCTGATGTTCAGTTGCAAGGTGTTTCTCCGAAGTCATTGACGAATAGAAAATTCGGATGCATTGTCCCTTACGATGCGACGGAGAGCTTCCTGGCAGTATGTGAGAATACTTTTCAGCGACGGAGAATTCCGCTATTTCTTAGACGGCCAAAAGATTGCGATCCTTCAATGTGTATCCGGAGTGACCACTGGCGGAGCTTGTGGTGCAATTGCTGGCAAATGCACTGCATGAACTGGTGTCATGCTACGGGTGTTCATCTTTTTCCTGTTTCCGAGTCAATGATCAGGGTAATTCATTTGCGCATTCAGCAACTGAAGAGAATTCATAGTATACATTCGTAATATTGGGTCGAGGCAGCACAAATTTCGAACTCTTCCACTTGAACTCTTCCGCTTAGTGTGCAAAGGTTATCTTCAACTGAGTATAGAATCTCGGTTCCGTGACCGAGACTGTGGTAACAGATGTAAAGCTCAATCGCATGTCCAACGCCACTCTCGGGTCTCACAGATGAGATGATAGGGCGTTTTGACTAGAGAGGAAGAGTCGCAGCGCCTGTAGAGCGTCTTCAGCCCACACAGCAAATAAGTTTGTCCTTCGTGAAGTTGTTAATGAAGCTGCGTGTTCCATGCCGATTTTGGAACATGACGATCGGGAATACGGGGCTTGTACCGCAACTCTTTAATTACGGTATTAGGGCTACGTAGTTACAACATGACAAATATGCAAGGCATTAAGCAGTCGGCCGTCTGGAGGCGAGATGTCGTCCAGGGACAAGACTATTTGCGATGGAAACCTGCTGGCCAACTCAATACAGAACAAGGCTTAAGCAATTCATATTCTGGTCAATCTAACGTCATTGCGAAACTATTTGGGTTCACAGCTGAGTTTACGGGATTTCCGGAACTGGATGGGATAAAATGCCTGAGATATTCCCTCATTCCGGGATCGCACGCATAAACGTATGTGCCCCGAATCCCACGCGTCATGAGTACAACGTAAATCTGCGTGATGAATCGCAGCAGATCATCATCCGAACAGGTCCTGCCGAGAGCCCGATTGTTTTCCTTGCCCTTCTTGTCAAAGTAGGAGTCGCGATCGATAAAAAGACGTCTTCGATCTGGATCGAATCGTAGATCAAGACCAATGATGACGCCAACGTAGTTCAAGTCGTATCCCTGAACCGTGTGAATTGATCCCACTTCCTCGAGCGCGTTGCTAGAAGCAACCCAGTCCGTCGGTGTACTGTTCCAGCGGAGCCGCGTCTCACCAATTTCGATGTCGAAGGCATTCTTGTCCTTTCGGGTCTTCCACTCCCACGCGTAGCCGGCAACCATGCGTGAAAGGCCCACCTCAGCATCACGTCTGAAGATTTCGTCTCGCATTTGCGTAACAGTGTCGAACGCTCGGAAATCATATTCTCCAAAATGCAGTCTCACACGTGGAACGGAGAGAGGACGAGGATCAAGAATCCAGCGAACGTAAGACACGAAGTCTGATCCCGCTTGCACGCGCATCTGAGTCCGAAGCTGGAAATGGCGGCCCGATGCACGAGTGTCAGCAACGAGGTGCGACAGCAGCTCCGGGGGTAGATCGGCTGGTCGAACACTCTGTGTCGCATCCAAGAGGAAGATCTGATGCCGGCTCTTCGCCCGTACCCAATCAAGCTGAGTCTTGCTGGTATCATCACTGCCGAAGAGATCTCTTGTGATGTTTGCGAACTTAGCATTAAGCACTCCTGATGCTTGGTGAGCACGTTGATTGAGTCGATGAGTCTCGTCAACTAAGAGTAGATCGAAAGTCCCATCTGCTTCTCCCACTTGGAAAGGGTTCATGACCATTTTAGGGTGAAGCCCACGTGTCTTCCGGAAGACATTTTTGATGGAGACTCGCAAAGATTGCTGCGGCACGACCAGCCCGACTCTGAGGCCCTGGAGGAGGTTCCGATTGATTTCGGTGAAAAAATGAGAGAATCGCGAGTCACTGTCCAGATCTTCAAGTGAATCGAATGTCTTTATGTCGACGAGCAATTTGATCAAATATATGGCCACCACCGACTTGCCGGTGCCCGGGTCTCCTTGGATCACAATTGTACTTTCGTTGCCCTTCTCGACATCGATGAGGAACCCCTTGACGATTTCCTCTACCGAATTCGCTTGATCTTCCGTCAGCGCTTTGAACGGTGATAACTTGAAGAGATCGCTGTTTTCGATTTCGGAGATACTTCGCGTGAAGACACCATCGGTCTTGAGTCGCTCGAAGATACTCCGGAAACCCTCGCGATACGCCTCGCGCTGGTAGTATTTGGCCTCGGTGATGCCGTTATTTCGGTTAAGCACCTGATTGGCACCGTCGCCGGCCAACATTTTGATCAGGTAAGACTCCAAGTCTAGACAGACTGACTTGTTGAAATTTTCATGGAGGATGACTCGAACATTCGTCAGGTGTTGTTTCGCGGGCGTTTCGAGGTGCTGGCGCAGTCGAGCCACGGCGTTGAGCGATTCCCCGACGTAGATGTCTCTCAGTTTATTATTTTGATTGCCATGCGCCGTGTTTCGACCGTCGTCCAACACATACACGACAGGCCAATTGCCATGTTTCTCGTCGTCCGACTTCCATGTAGCAATAGCAACTTTGGAGAATTCAAGCCGCGCTATTTTGAAGTTCGTCATACTTCGCACTGCTTCCTCGGGCCTTATCGACAGGATACTTCTTGCGCGTGACTTCGAGCTTCTCTAGCACGATCTGGTTAGGATCAGCTCCAATGCGGTCAGCGAGAAGTAGACAGTAGGTCAGCACGTCTGCAAGTTCTTCTCGAACGCGTTTGGGATCGGCTTCGGCGTTCCACTGAAAGCACTCGAGCAGTTCACTGGCTTCGATGACAACGCTCTTAGCGAGGTTCTCCGGAGTGTGGAACTGCGCCCAATCGCGCTCGGCAACAAATTCCACGAGTGCGTCGTGGACAGTTTTGTTATCCATGGGGTTCAGTAGCGACGAGGGTCGTCTAAGTCTATGTCATCATGTAAGTATAAGTCACTGGATGTCAAGAGGTGAGGCCGGAGAACCAATCTATTGCTTATGTACATTAAGGATAGGCTAACTAACGAGGGAGATAAAGGGGAGCTGGAGCTCTGTTGATACATGACAAAGGAGGTGGCGGGTGTGGCGATAGCTACCTACGTAGGCCCCAACCTCATAGGCTCCAACCTTGTACTCCGTATGGCAGAATATATTTGAGGTCTGTTTGGGGCCAGGCCTTCACGAATACTCTATCAGAATCCATGTTACAAAAAGCGAGGTTGTTTGTTTGACGCAAAACTGAAAGACTATGATTCGTTTGCCATACCGCACACTCTAACATAGGCGACATCGAGAAAACGTTCACACTCGATCAATTCCCCATTCGTCCAATGAAGAAAATTTTAATTTTATTTTTTTTCCCCTAACTTTTCTTTTGTTTAAATTTTTGGTAGTCCTTGCCATTTTCTTCTCCATGCTTTTAGGGACGTGGGAGAGCCGCTTTGCAGCCCATGGAGGTCGAATTGGTGGTGTGGCGTCATGCGGCGTGTGCGTTGCCCCGCAGCCACATCCCATAGCTCCCATTTTAAACACCGCATGAGCTCACCGCACAAGCTCTCCGCAGCACAGCAACAGCGTCGAAGAAGTTCCAAGCTTGACATATAGCTCTGCAAAGACCGATCCTGCAAAATCTCAGACAATCGAACCGACTACCGCCGCCATGTCTTCTGAAGCAGTTGACTCTACCTCCATCTCTCCCACTCGCGCTCACCCTGAACGTCGCAATTCCCTGGAGAAACACCTACAGCACCGGCCGGAGGTGCAGGATCTGAAGAACAGAAACATTTTGCTTGATACAAATGCAGCTCCGTAAGTGATGTTTCGGTTCGCAGTCGCTCGTGCTGTGCTAACTTGTACCATAGCGCTTTGCAAGCTGCGCAACACGAACTTGAGCGTAGCAAAATCACCGACAGCTTGAGGAAGGGCCTCGAACAACGTTCTGAACGCGAAGACCTTGTCCAGCGCAATATTCTCCCGGACTCGAACGCTGCACCGGCGCTTCAGGGCAGCCAACG
>Ga0335073_10006160_pt1 | contig 16853 bp, 12 predicted proteins | sample Lox_Sample_22_FD_207093 | JGI IMG/M metagenome (GOLD analysis project Ga0335073, IMG submission 207093) | Soil microbial communities from Loxahatchee National Wildlife Refuge, Florida, United States - Lox_Sample_2.2 | ecosystem: Environmental > Terrestrial > Soil > Wetlands | place: USA... | reverse complement strand
ATCTGGAAAGAGCCGATGAACTGGTGGGTGAAGAACTGCGAGCGCTCGTAAACGCTACCGCTGCAGCCGAAGAACAGATGCAGGCCGCCGGACATCGGTAGGTCCTGGAGCACGGACTTCTGCGTAGCCGACGACTTGGAGGCAAACTGCGACAGGACGCCCGTGATCAGCGCTGTTACGCGGGCGATCGTCAGGCTGAAGTCACCGGTGAAGCCGGCGGCGAACTCCTTCGCGGTGTCGATTGCGCTCTTGCTCGCGCTCTCTGAGCCGGGTACGTCCTTCGACGGATAGTTGGCCTTCGACAGTGCCGACCCGATCGAGTTGATGATGTTATTGACGCGGTCAAGGCTCCAATCGTCGTAATTCTGATAGTCGCTGCGGGTATCGCCGAACAGGCGCGAGTGGCTCCAGCCGTTACCGTCGTAGTGTCTCTTGATCAGATCCTGGATGCGCGTACGGATGTGATCCTCCTCAGCCCGCGACTCTTTCTCGAGCTGATCCATGAACTTGCGAAATTCCTCGTCGCTCTTGCGCTTGTCCTCGATGCTCTTACTTTGTCCCACATCTTCTCCCGAAGTGGATAGGCGAACTAACCTCTGCGGCCACCGACGCTATGCCGACTTACGCATCGATGCAACCCGAGCCGCCTGGTTTCAGCGGAGAGTTCCTGGATTCGCAGGCGTGGGGCTGTGCTGGCGGCCACAACGTGGCGCGATCGTCACACAAAGATGTCTCCGACTAAGGCATACCAAGCTCCGTTACGCCTCGAGCGGGAAGCCGTTGACCGGCAAGAGATCGAGCACTGACAAAATTACGCCGGCGGGATAAACCGACTTCGCCGTCAAGACGACCCAACTGCTCGTCTTGACGCACCAGCCCATCACGCTCTGGCGAAGTGCTTGGGAACACCGCCGCTCCGGACTTCGGGCGCTCGCTAGACGCTCGAGCAGAGCCGGCAGGGGGTTTGTGCCCACCAACCCGCCTAGTGGCACAAACCCGGCGGTAACTACGGGTATCCGCTGGTATCTCGGCGAGCCACCGCGCCCGCCACGCGTCGCTGTAGACCTGCGAAATCCCCGCAAACGCGGGCCCGAAGCTAAGCCTCGCACGGCGGGTCGGTAGGACGGCCCCACCCCTGAAAATCGTGGTGTCCCCGGTTCGAATCCGGGTCTCGCCATTCAGGACTATTTTCGTAGTACACTAAATTCTCGTGGAGATCCATCCGTCGGCCCGTAAGCACGGCGTAGTCGACGAAGACATCCGTCATGCCATTGACCATGCACTCGCCACTGAGGACGCCGGGAAGGATCCAGATCGTTGGCTTGTCATTGGGCCTGACCGGGCGGGGAACATGCTCGAGGTAGTGGTTCTCGTAATGGATGAGGGCACCGAACTGACCATCCACGCCATGAGGATGCGTGCCAAGTTCAGGAGGCTGATCGATCAGTGAGCCAAGACCGTGTATACGGCCACACCCGCTCCGGCGAGCCCATCACTGATAAGAAGGTCGAGGCTCTTGCGGCAGAGGCCGAGGCGGGCTATGACGTGAACGCGTTGCTAGCTCGCAGGGGCAAGCGCGGCCGGCCTGCCCTAGGCTCCGCGCCCGCGAGCGTCGAGTCGGTCAGGCTCGACCCTGAGTTGCGCGACCAGCTCCTTGAGCGCGCGAAAGCCGAGGGCACTACGACCTCTGAGGTGATCCGCACGGCGCTCAGGCGCTTCCTAAGAGCCGCTTGAGGAGGGTGCGCGAAAATCCGCGCCTGACTGTGCCCTCACTCACTTCACGTCGTAGTCGTTCGCGGCTAGCGCGAGTCGAGATGTCGGTGCGTCCGTAGCTAAGCCGCCTGGTGTTAGACAGCAGCGGGAGGCCTTCCCATTCGAGCTGTGTGTTAGATGAATTGAGACGCTAGACGCGAGCAGCTGGAGTGTATTCCCCGTCGCCGGCGGCACGGGCCGGACCCTGGCATCTGAGAACAGCGGGGATGCCTGCTGCGCGAGGGAATTCCTGTTGCGCAAGTCCGGGCCGATGCTCTCATCCCTGAACTCCGTGCCATGACCGTAGATTCAATATCTGGGCGAGGATCCGGCCAATGGAAGCGACGAGCATCCGAGAAGCATTGTCGCGGCCGTCGCACGGCCGATCCGCACGGCACTCCGACCCTTCCTAAAGCTGCGTGACGGCGGGGAGCAACGCGAATCCGCGCCCGACCAGTGCCATCACTCACTTCACACCGTAGCCGTTCGCGACCAGCTCGAGTCATGCCTGCGCCCGTGACAAGGCGACTTAGCGTGATCCTCTAAGTGCACTGCCGGACCAGCTAGCCCTGGGTAGCATCCCAAGGCTCATGAGCCGAGGTCTTCGACTGGCAACCTGGTTGGTTGGCTTCCTGCTCTTGGCGTTGGCACTAGCGATGTTCGGCTACACGCTTGCGTCGGGCGCGCGTCTAACTGACCTTGGATGGCTGATAGTTATCGGGTTTGGCGTAGCGGGCGGTTTGCTCCTGCGGCGCTCGATGAAATGGAACGAGGCCCGGTACTGCCCACGCTGCGGTGAACAAGTCTCGCGTGACCTCTCGGTCTGTACGCGTTGCGGATTCAATTTTGATGCGGTTACTTGGGCAGTGATCGGCAAATTCAAACTCCCCTAGGCTGAGCGCTCAGCCCCGTCGGGGGCTGGCTGCTGTCAGCAGGACTAGTAGAGGGCTCCGCGCTGGAGCATCGTGAATGGATCTTGCGGGGCGTCGCGGCGAGCCATGATGCGCCTTCGTGTTCATCTCCTCTAACTAGGACCGAAGGAACGCCAGCAGGTCGGCGTTGATCGTCTCGTGCTCGGTGGTCGGCATCCCGTGCGGAAAACCCTTGTAGGTCTTCAGCGTCCCATTGGGCAGCAGCTCCGCAGACTTCGGGCCGGACGCCACATAGGGCACGATCTGGTCGTCTTCCGAGTGCATCACCAGCACCGGCACCTGGATCTTCTTCAGATCCTCGGTGAAGTCAGTCTGCGAGAAGGCGACGATGCCGTCGTAGTGGGCCTTCGCGCCGCCCATCATTCCTTGCCGCCACCAGTTGGCGATCACCGGGTTCGATGATTTATCGGGATTCTTGTCGTAGTTGTAGAAGGGACCGGAGGCGACTGCCCAGTAGAACTCGGCGCGACTCGCGGCGAGTTCTGCCTGGAAGTCGTCAAAGACTTTTTTCGGGAGCCCCTCGGGGTTGGCGTCGGTCTGGACCATCAGCGGCGGCACGGCGCTGATCAGAGCCGCCTTCGACACCCGGTCTTCGCCATGGCGGGCAATGTAATGAGCGACCTCACCACCGCCGGTGGAGTGGCCTACGTGGACCGCGTCTTGGAGGTCGAGGTGCTCGACGACGGCTCGCAGGTCGTCGGCGTAGTGATCCATATCGTGACCGTCGCTGACCTGGGTCGAGCGCCCATGGCCGCGGCGGTCATGGGCGATGACTCGATAGCCCTGATCGAGGAAGAACAACAGTTGGGCGTCCCAGTCATCGGCCGAGAGTGGCCAGCCATGGCTGAAGACAATCGGTTGGCCCGATCCCCAATCCTTGTAGAAGATCTCGACGCCGTCGGTAGTGGTGATCGTGCCCATCGTGAGTCTCCTCTCGTTTGGTCCCTGCTATCTCGAGACTACTCATGCGCCTGGGTTGATGGGTAGCTCTCCCGGGAAGTCACGCTGCTTGCGCGCCTGGCGAGCGGCTGGCTGTAGGGGTCGGCGCCCAGTCGCGCCCCCGCCAGACGAGCAGTGTGCGGCCGCGAATTGCATTGCTCAACACGCGGCTCGGCTTGGGACGCACCGACGGTGACCCTCCACACCTTGAGCCCCCAGATCGGTGTGCCATCACCACTAGGAATCGCAGGGTGGCTGACCTAATCTCGCTAGTTCCCAATCAAGGGATGAGACGAGGATGGGGAGGGAGAGTAATGCCAATGGATGTCGCATCAACCCGGTCGGGGGACCCACACGCGGGCCTGCCCACGACCATGAAGGCGAGGAAGGGGCGGGCTCGAACGCTGCTTGCCGCGACGGTAGCCGCAGCCATGTTGTTGTTGCTGGTCGTCTCGGCCGCGAGCGCGGCCGAAAGCACAACGATCAAGGTCCTTTCGAGCCGCGCGGACCTCGTGGTCGACAACGAAGCGCTGCTCGAAGTCACGGTGCCGACGGGCGAGGACCCGCATAACGTGACCGTGCTGGTTGGCGGCCAGGATGAGAGCTCCGCCTTCGCCGTGCAGTCAGAACAGAGCACACGCGGCCTCGTCACCGGGCTGCTCGAAGGCCCGAACATCGTCGAAGCGAAGCTGCCGGACGGCTCGGGCGCGAAGATCACGCTCACCGACCACCCGCAGGGCGGCCCGCTGTTCGCCGGTCCGCAGGTGCAGCCTTGGACGTGTCCGGCCGGCGCGCTGGACAGCCAGTGCAACCGGCCGGCGACGTACGCCTACAAATACCGCTCGACCAACCCCGAAAAAACGAAACTGCAGCCGTACAACCCGGAAAGCCCGCCCGAAGACGTCGCGACCGTGACGGTCAACGGCCACACGGTGCCGTACATCATCCGGACCGAGACCGGCTACCAGGATCGCGACCAGTACTCGATCTCCACGCTCTACAACCCGAGCGAACCGTGGAGCGCTGTGAACCCGCAGGCTCAGTTCGGGCACAAGATGCTCGTGACCCACGGCGCGAGCTGCAACGTCGCCTACGAAAGCGCGACAGCGCCGAGCACGAACGACGAAGGCGCGACCACGACCTATGCGCTTGAACACGGCTGGGTCGTGATGTCGACCGCGATGGACAACAACGGTCACGACTGTGACGTCGTCACGTCAGCCGAGTCGCTGTACATGGCCAAGCAGCGCGTGATCGACCAGTACGGCACATTGCGCTACACGATCGCGATCGGCTGCTCCGGCGGCTCGCTCACCCAGCAGTGGGTGGCGAATGCATACCCCGGCATCTACCAGGGACTGCTGCCGACGTGCTCGTTCCCCGACACGTGGTCGAGCAGCAACCAGGTCGTGGACTACCACCTCCTGAACAGCTACTTCGCCCACAAAGAAAAATGGGGCGCCGGAATCTCGTGGACGACCGCGCAGGAGGCGGCTGTCGACGGCGACCCGGGGACGACGAACGCGCAGCTGTCCGACGCAGGGTTCTTCTCCGCGGCGGACCCCGGCCACGCATGTCCCGGAACGACGGCGGAAAACCGCTACAACGCGACGACGAACATCGGCGGCATCCGCTGCAACACGGCGGACTTCTCGATCAACGTGTTCGGGCCAAGGCCCGAATCCGAATGGGGGCCGCAGGAGAAAGAACTCGGTCACGGCTTCGCGGGGCTGGCCTACAACAACGAGGGCGTGCAGTACGGGCTCTCGGCGTTGCGCGAAGGCAAGATCACCCCGGCCGAGTTCGTCGACGTCAACGACAAGATCGGCGGCGTCAACTCCGAGTCGATCGCGGTCGAATCCGCGCGCGACGCCGGCAATCCGTTGGCGATGAAGCGGGTCTACCGCAGCGGCATGATCAACGAGACCAACAACCTCGGTCAGGTCGCGATCATCGACTGCCGCGGGCCGAACCCCGAACAGGCTCACGACGCGTACCGCGCGTTCGCCGTACGGGCACGCCTGGAACGTGAAAACGGGACCGCCGCGAACCAGTTGATCTGGGAGGGGCCGGTCGCGCTCACGGCGTCGGCTAACTGCCAGCCCCAGGCCCTGCCTGCGATGGACAACTGGCTGTCGACGGTCTACGGCGACGAACGAGCGCTGTCGCTGCCGACGAAGGTCATCGCGGACAAGCCCTCGGAACTGGGCGACCGTTGCTACAACGCAGCCGGTGAAGTCACCGCGGCTCACAGCCTGTGCGGCACGAGCGTGGTACCGCTCCCCGGGACTCCCCGGATGGTGGCCGGCGAATCGATCACGACCGACGACAGCCAGTGCCACCTGCAGACGATGAAGCGAAGCAGCTATCCGGCTGCCTTCAGCGACTCCGAATGGGAAGAGCTGAAGAGCACTTTCCCGAAGGGCGTCTGCAACTACAAGAAGCTGGGCTACTTCCAGAAGCCGACGATCCCCTGGCTGACCTACCAGACGGCCACGGGCGAAGTGATCTACGGCGGCAAGCCGATGAAGAAGGAACCGGTCTCAAAGCCGCTCCCAACGCATTGAGCTAGCCCCTTGCTGGGCGCACCTGAGACCTGGGTGCGTCCAGCCTGTGGCCGACGCACGGCAGCGCCGGTGTCAACCGCGTGGTGGCACCGGCGCTGCGGGCGTCGACGTGCCGGTCAGCCGACGAGCTGCAAATCGACGACGAGACGCAGAATGTCTTGCTGGTCGCGCAAGTCGTAGCCCGTGCGCTCGGCGAGACGCTTGAGCCTGCTGTGCACGGTGTTCGGATGCGCGGGCAGCGCTGTCGCCGTCCGCTGGACGTTGAGCCCGTTCCCGACGTAGACCTCGAACGTGCTGATCAGCGCCTCATCGGTCGGGCGCGAGGAGGAGGCAAGTCGCGCGACCTCAGACGGCACGAGCGCTTTCGCGACCTCGTCGGCAGCCGCTACGAGGTAGTCGATGGACGCCATGCCTCCAAGTGCGACGACAGACTCCAAATCGTTTGCGACCTGCAGCGCTCTTTCCGCCTGCCTGTATGCCTCGCCGAGCTCCAATATCGTCGAGGTCAAACTGACACCGACGCGGATACGCTCCGTTCCCGCAAAGCCGTCGGCGAGACGACGGGCGCGGTCCAACGTCGAGCGATCGCCTCCGCGCACCAGCGCCGCAGCCGTCTCCTGACGTATAACGACAAGCGGGGCGTCGCGGCCGAACAGCCGCACGATCTCATTGCAGATCGCGCGAAGGTCACCCTGCTCCTGAACGGCGCGGCGGGCGAGCAGAATGTGATGAGGAGCATCGGCATCCAGCTCGATCCCCTGAGCCGCTGCGAAACCCACCGCCTCCGGGGCTTGCGCGAGGAGCTGCTCGAGCACGTCGCGACGCACTCGATCGGCGTCCGCCAGCGCGTGTTGCTGCTCGCGAAGATAGCCCTCCGCAACCACCGTGCTCACCGCATCGATGTAGCGGAGCATCGGGTCGACCAGTGTGGTTATCGCGATGGGGCCGCGCTCGGAGTCCTGCGCACGGTCCCTGAGGTAGGTCCAAAGCACGTGATGGCCAACGCGGTAGGCGTGAAGCACGGCCTCGAGCGGGATCGCCTGGCGAACGCGCTGCGCAACCGACGCTGCCGTGAAGTCCAACTCAAGGCTCTCGCCATCGCGACCAACTGACCGCAGGAAGTTCTGGATGTGGGCATCGCAGCTGCGCTCGGTGTCGAGCAACAGCGCCTGCGGGTCCAAGGCGTGCTGGTAGGCGTCGACTTGCGCGGCGATCTGCGAAGCCATCTCGGTCGCGATCAGAGCGTGATCGCGCAGAGCCGACTCTACGATCGAGTGGATTGCGAGCTCATCTGCGTCTCGCACCATCGCCGCCTGCCGTCTCATGCTGCTCGTAATTCTGTAAGTACTCGTCCGTACTCCTCTGTGTACGAGGCAGTATTCTAACATCATCCCGTCCCGGCGCTGCGCAGCTTGCTGAGATCCATGACGCGTCCGGGGTTGCGGGGTTAGCACCGGAGCTGAGGGATCAAGTCCGAGTCCACCAGTTGGTCCGTGCCCCTGCTCGCAGGGCGGCTCTCGGACCCTCCGGGAACCTAGCTCCCCGGAGGGTCTCGTAAGTGCACGCGTCGTCGGCAACGTGACAGTTAACAGTTCGTCCGCGCCAATAGGCGCTCGTGTTACATCTTGATTTCTTACGGGACATTCTCTTAGCCTCGCGATCCCACAAAGATGCCCGGCCCATGCTGGGAGGAGAGGAGGTCGCGAACAATGTCACGGTTCAGACCGGCCGTCGTAGCAACTGCCGTAGTCTGCTCGCTGGTTGCGCTCGCAATACCCGCTTTGGCGCAAGCCCATGAATACAAGGTGGAAGGCAAACCGCTGACTGGCTCCGTCAGCGTACAGAAGAGCTTCCACACGAGTGTCTGGATTAAAGGCACCCCCTATGGTGTCAGCGTAGAAATACGTTGCGACGAAGGGACCCTGTCGGGAACCCTCGCGTCCGGAGGCACATCAACCCTTTCTGTCGCGCTCAAAAGCTGCGTAGTGGAACACAAAGAAAAACCGATGGGCTGCGCGGTCAAAGAACCGTTCGAACTGACGCATGCGATGCCCGCGACCTTGATCGGCACCTCGGTTCTTCAGCAAGAGCTGAATCCCGCCGGCTCCGAATGGAACGCCATCGTTCTGGAAGGTGCCGGGTGCGCTCTGCAGGGGTACCCGATATACATGTCAGGCACGCAGATCTGCGAATTCGAATTGCCTGCCATTGAACATGAACAGGAAAATCAGACGCTAGTGTGTGAAACATCAGGCAGTACCCACATGCGATGGGCAGGGAAAATGATGACACTCGAAGGTGTGATCCCGTATATTCATCTGGTCAATGGCAAAGGCGAACCGACCAAACAAAAATGGAGCGCCCAGTAGCTCCGGCAAACGCTCGCCTGAATTAACTCACGGGAAGATTGAATTGCCGTAAAGGTTTTCGCTCGGGGGTCTCAGAAACCTGGCCCCCGGGCGCGACCAAAGATCGTCCCTGGGCCATTCTCGCCGTTTTATCCAACGGCAAGGCGCAATTCTTTGTGCCTACCGCGGCTCTGGTTGGTCGAGCTTCTGGTCGATGAAATGATCTGCCGCCTCGGTGCCCAGAAACGGAGCGAGCGTCCAAAAGGTTACGTGGGGGAGCAGGCTGCGAAGCTGTGGCTTACCACTGGCCCGCGAACGCGCATAAGCAAGCTCGAGGGTCATCCACACGATTGCCTCGAGCGACTCATCTGACAATCTGCTCGTCTCCGTTGGTACCAGCTCGTAGCCCTGCTCCAGAAATATCTTGAAAGCGCTCACCAGATCCTCGTAGTGCTTTACCGCGCTACCCCCCGCTTCGTGTGCCTGGACGAATCCGACTTTGGCGAGCAGCGGGTCCTGCTCCGCCGCCTGGGTAAATGCGACGCCCGCTTGCCAAACGCGCTCTGGCCAGCTCGCCTGTGCGAAGAACGCTCCGGCGCTGACCGTCATCATGTGCTGGAAGAAGAGTTCATGCAGCGCGAAGATGACCTCCTCGCGATCCGCGAAGGCCCGACGGAATGCCCTGTGATCCAGCCCGGCCCGCTCGCTGATCTTGCTAGCGCTCGCGGCCGCGTAGCCGCTCTGCTGCGCGATCTCAGCCGCAGCGAACAGGATCCGCTGGCGATCCTCGGCGAGCTGGTCGTCTGCTTGACTCGACCTCGTCCTTGCGGGGCCTACGGGCCTTAGCAGCGGCGGGCTCGCGCTAGGAGTCGCCTCGGGGGGCGGATACGGCGCCAGCGCGCGCCAACGGTGCCGCTGGAGTTCTCGAGAATAGGCGTCGATCCAGTACCCGAGCTGGTGGGTCAGCTCGTCGCTGGGCTGCTCTCCACGGCGCAGCCGGCGCGCAAGTAGCCGATATACCCCGCCGATCGCCATCTCCGCCGAGGCATCTGGGGCGATCGAACCGCCCGACGCATCCTTATACGCAGCTTCAACGCCTGAAGCAATCGCGCCGATGCCCTGATCGCGAACGTACAGCACGCGTGGGCCGCCCGCCATCGCCTCGCTCATCAGCACTCTCGCCATCGCCGGCGACGAGCTCGCAAACTCGACGAGCGTGCCGAGCGTCGTCGACAGAGCGTTCTCAGGCCCGGTCTCACCCAGCCTGTCGAGGGCTTCTGCAAGGACATGCTGCTGTATCTGCTCGACCGCTGCGCGGAGGCACTCGGACTTGTCGTGGAAGTACTCGTAGAACGTTGGGCGCGAGACACCGGCGACCGCGACGATCTGACTGATGCTGATGCCCTCGTATCCCTCGCTTGAGGCAAGCTCGACGATCGCCGAGACGAGACGCTCTTGCTGCGTGCCCTTGCGCGCGTCGTAACGGTGCTTGCGCGCCGCTGGTCGTGCTCTCTTATCCATCGCGTCGACCGCCTCGTGCTTCTGCGAGCGCGCATGCACCGTCTTCGCTTTCGCGATTTGGCAACACCGTGTTTATTACATGCACACATGTCGCATGCTTCGGCTCTGGAGACCGGTGGCGAGGGCGACGGAGCGGCAGCTCGGACATATGCCGCGGTCGCGGCACGAGGGCGCGAGACCTCAAGCGGCCGTCGATCTCCCGGCTGACCAGCGCCCTCATCTTACTTTTCATCTGCAACTTCATCATGCCCGTTTATTACAATGTGTGAATTTATGTTGATAGACGCCCTATCTCGCCTCATCGAGGCGCGGTGCTTGAGATGTTTGCTCGTAACGCCCGTATTTCGCCGCATTTAGGAAGTGCCTGACGCCTGCCGAGACCTTCGCTGGTTGCTGTCACCATCTGTGTATCATCTTACGCTAGGTTAGACGAAGGCGTTTATCTGGGGCCGACCAAACGCCTCACTAGGCAGATCGACGATCGAATGGTCTCGGGATCCAAAGCGAGCGCTGCCAGCGCTGGATCGGCTAGGCCGATGCGGCGAGACGTTCAGCCGTGCGACGGTGCCGAGTGATCGGAGAGGGCAGCTGTGCTCGTGGCGGGATTCCTCTACTCCGTGACCCAATGACAACCAGGTGTCAAGGCGGTAGCGGCTGCTGGCCGCGGCAGGGCTTTGGGAGCGCCCTCCTTCTCGTTACTTGTTCTAAGCGGGCGCGAACGGTGGGCGTATCTCCCGGTAGCGCCGCGAGATAGCTATTACATCAACAACGTTTTTTTGATGGTCCCTATCAGGCGTAGACGTCATTTGTAAGGCTTTTTCCTGGGAAATTGACGGATCAAACCGAATGCTGTACGGTAAAACAGCAGTGTTTATCTGCACATCGGTTGCCTGCTGGTAAAGGCAGGTCGCCTGGGGGGAATGCGAGTCCGACGGATAGCTGGCTCCCCGCAGCCAACCGGTCCTTGACTCACCAATGAGATGGCCTACAAGAGGGATAGGAGAGAAACATGAAAAGGACGAAACTCGTGGGCGTCGGCGCCCTGACGGTGCTGGCAATGATGCTGGCGCTTCTTCCCGCCGCCGGGGCCTCGGCGGCCCCGAAACTGCTCGTGCTGCAGTCCGGCGGCGTCCCCGTCGCGAACGGAAGTCCGGGCGACACCGGCATCGAAGTAGACGAATGCTCGCTGTTCTCCAACGGCAAAGTCGGCACCAACCACGCCGCGAAGATCACGCTCACGGAGACCACCGCCTCGGAAACCGAATGCGAAGCGGGCCGGAGTATTTCGGGGCTGGTCAAAGAAACTGCGCTGGCGAAGAACGGCAAGGCGACACTGAAGGGCGAAATCAGCGTCTCTGAGCCCGGGCCGTGCGTCTACGTCTTCAAGACGTTCAAGTCGACCTTCGAAGTTCCGGGCTTCACGTTCATCAAAGGAACCGTCGTCGGCAAGCTGAACAAAAAAACCAGCGACAAATCGTGCGCGAAGACGACGACTCAAATCTTCCGCGCCAACGTGACCAACGAAGTCTTCGGAGAACCATTCGAAGCTGTGCTGGGCTGAGCCTCTAGTAGTAGACGGCAGAATTCGCGGCATCGCCCGGGCCGGCAGGTTCGCCGGTCCCGGGCGGCGCGCGGAAACCTCAGACGGATAGCCCGCTCCTGCGGCCTTTCTCAACTGGTGCTGTCGTCGTCTCCCGCTCGTCGCTTGCGGTCCGTAGTTCCGTTGGCGACGGCTTCATCGATCGCGCGGTCGGTAGCGGCTGGGCCGAGGAATGGCGCAAGGGCGATGAAGGTCATTGTGCCTACCAGGCCGGCTATCCGCGGGCGCGTGTGCCGGCGTGCAGCCCGGTGCAGGATCTCAAACTGCGTCCAGGTGATCGCCGACAGCGCCAGCTCTGTAGGGGTGCCCTGTTTTTGCTCGTATCTGTATCCCTCCTGCAGGAAAACACCAAGCGCGCTGACACTGTCCTCGATGCGCTGGACAGCGCCCGGGCCAACTGCGTAGGCTTCTACGAATCCCACATGCGCGATCGTGGGATTGGCGTGCAGGAACTCGCACATGCCATTCACTCCGGCCCACATTCGCTGTGGCCAGCTCGCCCCGCCGAAGAAGGCACCGGCCGTCACCGCGAGCAGACGCTGGAACACGAACTCGTGAAGCGCCATGAACAGGTCTTGCTTGTCCTGGAAGATCGAATAGAACGCGCGGCGATCGAGCTGCGCGTGTTTGGTCAGCTCCGCAACCGTCGTTGCGGTGTATCCCTGCTCGGCCGCCAGCGACGCCGCGGCAAACAGCAGCCGTTGACGATGATTCTCCGCGACTTCGCCCGGGGACGAGCGCGGACGTCCCGGCCCGAGCGCGGGCGGCGGGCGCAGGGGGATCGCTGTCACGGTCGAAACGGCGGGAAAGCTCGCGCGCGAGCCTTCCCGCCAGCGGCGCCCGGTCGCGGGCCGCTCGTAGCTCGCCATCCATCCGAGGACTTCCTCGAGCAACCCTTCGGGCTCGATCGGCCCACGCCGAAGACGGGCGGCGAGCAGACGCTGAATTCCCCCGATCAAAGCGCGGATCGGGACATCCGGGCCTACGGACGTCCCGGCGGCCGTGTCCTCGGCTTCCACGACGATCGCTGCGAGCTCCTCAATTCCTCGATCGCGGGCGTCGAGCGCCTCGGGTCCGGCGGCGAGCATCTCGCCCATCAGGAAGCGCGCCCGTGCTGACTGTGTGCTCGCAAAGTCGATCAGCGTCGCGACGACTACATGGGACGGACTCATCCCAGGCTGTGCGTGCATCGCTTCGTGGAGCTGTGCTGCGAGTTCTTCCTGTGCTGCCGCGAAGCCCGCACGCAGGCAATCATCTCGGTCGGCGAAGTATTCGTAGAACGTGGGACGAGATACCCCCGCTTCCTCGATGATGGCGGACACGTTCGCGCCCGCATACCCGTCGCGGTTGGTCGCCCGGACCACTCCGGTCAGCAGTCGCTCGCGCTGTGTACTCCTTCGCCCCTTCAGCAACCCGGTGTTTACCGGCTGCATCTCTCTCGAACGCCCTGGCATCGGGCAGAGACGGTAGCGAAGCACCGTAGATGTGACATCGCATACGCCGCGGGTCGCGCCTCGACGGATCCCTCGTCGGTGTCGCTCTCCTGGCGGTGGTCCAACCGCCCCTCGGATCGACGCTTCAGTTTGGCCTTGTCCACATACTCAGCCATCACCGTTTACGAGTCCCCCATCCCAATTTCAAGACCACTTGGTCGGGTTGTCGCACAAGCTACCGACCACGATACGTAATTGCTTTGTTCGCAGCAGCACTGACACTGTAAGCGAGACGTCCTTCGGGTCCGTTGACATACTAGCGCACGATAAGCTACGCTGAACGCTAGCGTTTATTACGCTCTCACCGACCGGTCCGGTCAGGCTAGTAGGCGACTGTCGACGGCTCGTCGGCCGAGACGTCGAGTAGCTCGCGGGTCGCCGAGAGGGCGAGCGCGAAGAGGGCATCGGCATCAGGGGCAAGCAGTGAGAACGCAGTTGACCCACCTAGAACCCATGGATCGGGTGAGTCCCCGCTCACGCATTCTTGACGCAATGGTCGAGCTCGTTAGCGAGCGGGGCTACTCAGGCGTCTCCATCGGGCGCATGTGCGCTCGGGCAAAAGTCTCCCGCCACACCTTTCATGCCCTGTTCGATGGGCTCGATGCCTGCTTCCTCGCTGTCCTTGACGATGGGGCGGTTCAAGCACGCGCGCTGATCGCTGACGCGTTCGAGCACGAGAGCTTCTGGATCGACGGGGTGCGTTCGGCCCTGGCTGCTCTGCTGACGCACTTCGATGTGAACCCGAACCTTGCCTATGTCCTGTTTGTAGAGGCCGCAGCAGCAGGCTCGTGGGCCCGCGTCGCCCGCGAACGCCATGTGGCCGAGATCACCGCAATGATCGAAGCAAGCTGGGCCTCGCCGGCCGACGCCCACATACACCCCCTCGCCACGGCCGGGGTGATGGCCTCGCTGCTCGGAGTGCTTCAGACACGTCTGGTGACGGGCGCGGCCGAGCCGCTCATCGAGCTGCTGGGACCGGCGACGGGGCTCGTGCTGGCGCCTTACCTACCGCGAGCCAGAGTTTCACAAGAGATCACGCGAAGCGATCAGCTCGCGCGCGAGCTCATGCGCGTCCGGCGCGCTCGCCTGAGTCATCTCAGAACCGAGGTGCCTACGCGAGTGCCACTCGCCCTGAGCGATCCAAGGGCCCATCGAGCAAGGGCCTGCGTCCGCTACCTGCGGGCCAATCCGGGCGCGAGCAACCGCGAAATCGCTGCGGCCGTCGGCATCGCTGGCCACACGCAGATCTCGGCGCTGCTCGCGCGGCTCGCACGTATTGGCCTGCTCACCAAGCGCTCGCGCGGACCCGGCCACTCTAACGCGTGGTCGCTCACACCCCGCGGCCTGCAGATCGCAAGCACACTCTACGTAGGCCAGCCTGACGAGGTGAACAGTTAACAGGTGACTACGGCAGGCAGACCTTACTGTTACATCTTGATTTTTTACGTTGAGCAGCCCTACCCTCGCCGCTTCAGCAAACTCACGGCTCGAGGCCGGAATCAAACCAAAGGTGATCCGCGGCTATGTCTCGGATCACAAGGGAAGGAGCAGCGATGATGACAACACGAGGGATAAAGGTGGCGCTCGGGACGGTGGCGGCGATCCTCGCCGTAGTGCCAACCTCACCGGCTCTCGCCGTGAAAAATCTGGTGCTCACGGAAGAAGAAGGGACAAAAACGGCCGCCCCCGGCAGCCGCGCCGAAGTCGTTTTCACCCTCGGCGAACAGTGCTACCTGATTTCCGTAGGAACGGTCGTCACAAACGGGGCGCCAAAAGACGTGCTGACCGGAACGACGACGACGCAAGCTCAGTGCCCCTTCTCATCTACCAAAATCTCGGGGCTGATCACGGAAACGGTCTTGTCATCCAAAGGCACCGGAAATCTGACGGGATCCATCACCCTAACCCCATCTGAATCGTGCTCATACGTGTTCAAAAACCCAAAATCCGACATTGAAATACCAGGCTGGATCCTGTTCGGAGGCACAACGACCGGCAAACTCGTCAAAGGCAGCAGCAAATCGTGTGCTCCCGAAGACGTCGAGCGCTTTGTCGTCTCTGCTTTCGGCGGACCCTTCGGCGAGGCCCTGTTCGAAGACACGCTTGCCTGAGCGCGCGCAGTAAAGAAGCTTCATCGCCGAACCCCGGGGCGCAGCACCGGTCCCGGGGTCGGCGACTCACCTCACCTTGCTCCCTTGGCAATGCGCGGCGAAACCTGAGTCGGCAACCCCTGCCCGCAAGGTAGAAGCCGGACGATCCTCGCGGCGGGAGGCGGAGCCGGCGACGGTCCGGCGGCGAAGGAGCGACTTCGCCAACTACGCGTTTATCGATCGCGGAGCTTTGACCGGACTCCCTTATCCCAAGGAGAGGCCGTTAGGCCCTGCGACTCAGGCGAAATCGGCAGCTGAGCGTAGCGCTCCGTTGCCGCCAGTAAGGCCTCACCTCGGCGAGGTAGCGCTGTCGTGGACCCTCAACTTCTCCACCTACGTTTATTCCTGCGCCGAAGTTTACCGGCCCCCGTTCGAGCAGGTACTTGGCTCCGTGTGGTGGCCGATATTCGGCTGAGCTCTCCCGCATCTATCCCTATTTTTCGAAGCTTTATGTCCAATGAGTTGCCAGAAGCGAGCCTGACCGGTTCCTGCTTGACACCCTGTGAGCGGATACGCTACGTTGTACATCAGCGTTTATTCAGGGCCGAGGAAGCGTCGCTAGATGGACGACGATCGTGCGGCGCCGAGATTCGACGCGAATCGAAACCGCAGGATGACCCTGGAGGAGGGGTGAGCATGTTGCACTCAGTTCGCAGGCGGTTCAGCGCGACCACGGGGGTCGCGGTACTCGCACTTGTGCTTGCGATGTCGGGAGGCGCATTCGCCGCCGGCAAGTACCTGATCACATCGACCAAGCAGATCAAGCCGAGCGTGCTGGCTCAGCTTAAGAAGGCCGGTCCCGCTGGTCCCGCCGGCGCCAAAGGCGCCAACGGCACGAATGGAGCGTCCGGTCCGCAGGGACCCGCCGGACCCACAGGACCCGCCGGTGCGGCGGGCGCCAAAGGTGAAACGGGCCCGCAGGGGCCTGCCGGCACCGCTGGCACACCGGGCGCCAAAGGCGAAAAAGGGCTCAACGGTGAAACGGGTTTCACCGCGACGCTCCCCGCCGGCAAGACCGAGACTGGCACTTGGGCGGTGAACGTCTTCGGGGCTTCCGCTGAAGGTATCTCGTTCATTCCGATCTCCTTCTCGATTCCCCTTGGGTCATCGGGCGAAGCCTTTTACCTGAACGCGACCGAAACCATCACTAAAGCCGGTACCGGCGGTTGTACGGGTACGGTCACGGCGCCGACGGCACCCGCAGGCAAGCTCTGCATCTACACCGACGAAGAAGAAACCGAAAAACTCCTCTTCGTTCCCAAACCTATCTTCGCCGAAGAAATCGGTCACTTCGGGAAGCCGGGCACGTTCCTCGAGTTTGGTGTCCAAGCGGGAGGTCAGGCGGCGGCGCGCGGCAGTTGGGCCGTGACGGCGTAGGCCCAGTCCGCGGGGTGGGGAGCGCGAGGGTGACACCAACACTCGAGAGCATGGAGGCGACAACCGCGACAGACGGCGCAGCTCATGGGCTGCGCCGGCGTCCCGCCGCGACGGCGGCGTGCGTCCTCGCAGCCCTCGCCACCCTCGCCGTCTTCCTTCTCGCGGCCACGCCCG
>Ga0335073_10006159_pt1 | contig 16853 bp, 14 predicted proteins | sample Lox_Sample_22_FD_207093 | JGI IMG/M metagenome (GOLD analysis project Ga0335073, IMG submission 207093) | Soil microbial communities from Loxahatchee National Wildlife Refuge, Florida, United States - Lox_Sample_2.2 | ecosystem: Environmental > Terrestrial > Soil > Wetlands | place: USA... | reverse complement strand
CGATGCGACCAGGCCGTCGTTGAGCCCGAGCATCAGATCGCGAACCGAGTGCCCGCCCGCGGAGTGGATCTTCTCCGTGTGGTGATCGTATTCGCGCTTGCGAATTGCCAGTGCCATGAGATCTGTCGAGGTCTTCCAGCTTAGCGGCGCTTCTCGACTTGCGCGCGCAGCTCCTGCAGCTCCTTCACCAGCTTGCGAGACTCTTCGCGTGGCGGCCGCCCACCGATGTAACTGTACAGAAAATCCAGCCTGGAAGCGCGATACACGAAACGGCCGATGCTGCGATCGAGATGCACGAGGTTCATCAGGCGATGCCGCCGCGAGGCGGGATTCTCACGGCGAAAATCTTCGAGATCGATGAAGTAAACGCGATACGCGCCTGCGCCGTCTTCTGCGATCATGATGTTGGTTTCCTGCAGGTCGCGGGTGTAGATGCCGGCCTCGTGCATGTCGCGGATACTCTCGGCGATGGCGTTTGAGATTTTTTTGCGGCGATGAACCTCGTGCCGTCTGCCGCCCTTTGGCCCGAGCACGAACCGGCTCATCGTGTCGGCGTTGTCGAGGGCTTCAGAAATTACGTAGCTCGCGCGCACCGCACCGAACGAGCGTATCTCCATCGCGGCGAGAACCCTGGCATGGAGTACGTCGCCGGCTTCGAGGATTCGCGAACCTTTGACTGCCCGCGAGGCGCGCGAGCCCGCGAATCGTTCGAGGATTCCGCCTATCCACGAGCGCGCCGCGCTGCGCTTGATGAACACGCGGCCGTGGCCAGCCACCTCGACGATACCGGCGCGGGTTCGCGCTTCATCTTTGCGTGGTAAGAACGATGGTGCCGCGATCAACGCGTCGGCGCGCGCAACGATTGCGGCGAGTTCCGGGCTACGCGCGAAGATAACTACGGTGCGCATCGGTGAATCAACCGCGCGAGCGCTGGCGCCACTCGCGCGGTCCTTAACGATCTCACCGTGCCGATGAAATGGAAAACTGACTTATTGCTTGGCCTTGACGATTAACTGACCGCCCACGTGCGCGGCGTGAAGCTGGCAATAATAAGAAAAGACGCCGGGCTTGTCGGCCACGAACGTGATCGTCTTGGGTGCGCCGCGCGAGATCACCTCGGCGATGTTGTAGGCGGGAATCGTGAAGCCGTGCGTCGTGTCGGCGCCCGGCACCTGGTTCTTGAGCGTGAGCTTAACCGTATCGCCCTGGTTGACGACGATCGTGCTCGGCAGCCAGAACTTCACGTCGTCGATCATTACCGACACGAGCGTGAAGTTCGCTATCGGTCCGCTCGCGGCCGCTGCCGCTGACGGCTGAGCTTCAGCCGCACGCACGCCTGCGGAGTTGATAATCACAGCTGCCGCTATCGCGAGGATAGCCATCGTTTTGAGCATCATCGTGCGCATCGAAGTCCCTCCCGTTCAAGTCGCGATGTGTCAGTTCGTCCTTCGCGCTTCGTTTCAACCGTTGAATTGCCGCGTCAGCTTGCGCCATTCGACGTCGTTCTCACCCGGCTTGTACGGATGATAGAAGCCGAGGCGATCAAGCAGGCCGTCGTAGCGCTCCTTAACCTTGTCCGCGATGTCATCGAAGGTGCCGCTGATCGAGTACACGTCGAGCATGTCGTCGGTGATTTCCTTGGCCATCGCGACCCATTCACCCTTGGCCGCCAGCGCGTTGAGCCGCGCCGAGACGTCGCCCCATCCATGCGCATCAAGCACGACCTTGTAGGTGCGCGTCGATGCATAAAAGGCAATCTGCTGTCGGACGGCCTCGCGCGCGCGCTTAATCTCGTCCTGACTCTTTCCGACGATGATGAACGGGGTAGTGATGATCGTGAAGTCCTTGCGGCTGCGTCCGGCCTTCTTGAGCCCCGCTTCGACGTTGGGAATCACGAACTCGCGGAGGTACTTGGGCGAGTTGAACGGATGCGCATGCAGGCCGTCACACAATTCTCCGGCGAGTTTGCAGATAAGCTCGTTCACGCCCGCGATATAAATCGGGATGTTCGGGTAGTTGTGCTTGGGCGGCGTGAAGAACGGCGTCATCAGGGAGAAGTTGTAATATTTGCCCTGGAATGAAAGTTTCGAGCCACCTTCGGCGAAGCATTTGAAAATCGCGCGCAGCGACTGGATATACTCGCGCAGCCGCGGCACCGGCGCTTCCCACTTGGTGCTGTAGCGGCGCTCGATGTGACCTTTGACTTGAGTGCCGAGTCCCAGGATGAAACGGCCTTCGGACATCCCGGCGAGCTCCCACGATTCATACGCCGTGATCATCGGGCTGCGCGGAAACGCAATCGCGACCGCGTTGCCCGTCTTGACCTTCTTTGTATGTTCGGCAACGAGCAGCGACTGAAGAAAACTGTCGGTGCCGGCTTCCACGGTCCAAACCGCGTCAAAGCCCACGTCCTCGATGGCGCGCGCCACGTTGGGCAACTCGCGCAAATTTCGCGTCGAAAGGCCGGTATCCAGCTTCATCTTTCTATTGCTCCCGGGATTATTGCGGCCCGAATCCTAGCAAAGCCGGGTCGCCGACGAGAAGCGCACCGCGATCCTCGTGCGCCATGACGTGAAGCGGACTCGAAACGTAAAGAATCTTAGAGAGCGCCTTCCGAAGACTCGGCCGCGCGCAGGATGCTGCGATGCGAATGATGATGCAAACTCGGGTGACCCAGAGTCACGTGATACATGTCAGCGAACGGCGAGATCGGCGGCTTGCGATCACCCGACGCAACAAAGTGCGAACCAAGGTCGGGCAGCGAGGCGAGCGCGACCTGGTAGCGCTGCTTGATATTATTGAACAGCGCCTGCATCCGCGGCGATACCTGGTGATTTTCGCCCAGCGTCTGAGTTAGCGGATTCACATACGCGCCCTCTTTTTCGAGCGCGAAGTGAAGATGCGGCCCAGTCGAAAGTCCCGTCGAGCCGACGTATCCGATCAACTGGCCGACGCGAACGTAGTCGTTCGCTTTCACGTTCGGAGCGATCTTCTCCATGTGCCCGTAGATGCTGACCATCCCATTCTGATGCGCGATACGCACGCAGTTGCCAAGCTCGCCACCCCATCCGGCCGATTCGACTTTGCCATCGGCGACAGCTTTGACAGGCGTTCCATAGTCAGCCGCCAGGTCGACCCCGACGTGCGGACGATACTCGTGAAGAATCGGATGGTAGCGATGAAACGTGAAACCAGAGGAGATGTACTTGAAGTTCAGTGGAAAGCGCAGGAACTGCGGACCGAGCGCGCGGCCTTGCTCATCGTATAAATGCTGCCGGCCGTGCTCGTCGCTGAATGCGAACGCATTCATCGTGCGCGAGCCAAACCGAATCTGCGCCGCTTCAACTTCGCCAATCAGAGTGTAAGTGCCGTCGCGGCTCACCTTTTCCTGGTAAATCAGCTTTACCGACGAACCTGGCGACAGCCGGCTGAGATCGTGCTTGCCCGAGAACGCATCTTCGAGGGACTCGACGATCGGCCGCGGAATTCCGTTGGCCGCAGCGGCGGCGCGGAAATTATCGCGCACCGCGAAGGTCAGCTTGATCGGGTGCACCATGTACTGAATCGGCGCGGCATTGACTTTGAGCACGCCGTTGCCGAGATGCGCCTCGGTGATCGAGATGTTCGTATCGACGTCGTACTTGATGCCGCGGGTCTCGCCGGTCTCGGGATCTTTATAGACGGTAAAGGGCTGACCCTTGGCGAGATAGCGGCTGGAAGCGATGGTGCGGTAGAGGTTCGACCACGCGCGCGCCTCGTTGCGATCCATGCCGGACTGGACCAGGTAATATTCCAGTGGTGCGGTGCGCTCGAGGGTGGTGCTGATCGTAATCGCGGGCGGCGCAGGTTCTTCGGTATCGGCGGCTTCAAAGGACAGATCGTCGTCGTGGCCGGCGTCCATTTGCGCCACCGCTCCGTCGATCGGAGGAGCCAGGTTGGGTGCCGGATGGAAATAGAGCCGCAGCGCCGTCAACGTTGCTGCCAGAGCCAGTGTCAGCGCCGTCAGAGCACGCGGGTATCCAATTGAGCTTCTCCCCCGAGACCGCATCGGTCCGAAAATTAGGTGATTCGGTGACCCAAAGCAACCCCGGCGCGTGACTTCTGCTCACACGCCGTAATAGTCCCTTAACGTTATCGTTGATTACGCTCACTCCTGCTACGATTTAACGATTGTCCTATGGCAATTGCCGCCCTCGATCCAGGACGTCGAAGAATCGGTATCGCCGTCACCGATGACACCGAAAGCCGCGTTTTTCCGCTCGGCGCGATCGAGCGCAAGGGCAATCGCCTTGATTTTGCCGCGATCGCGCGGCGCCTTCATGATTATAGTGTGAGCCGTTTCGTCGTCGGTCTGCCGATCAATATGGACGGGTCGGAAGGACCGGCGGCGCGCTCGGCGCGGAGCTTCGGCGCTCTCCTGCACAAGGCGATGAACGTGCCTGTGGATTTTTATGACGAACGGCTCACGAGCTTCGAAGCCGAAGATCGTTTGAAGAGGGCCGTGACGAGCCGCGCCTCGCATAAGAGCGCGATCGACGCGGTCGCGGCGGCAGTGATTCTCGAGGGATGGCTCGATATGCGCACCAAGAGCGGTGAGGGTCGATAAAGAATGCGCAGGTTCGTCGCGATCGCCGTCTCGATAGTCTTCATCCTGACGATCGTCTCTGCCGTCGGGTATCGGTATGCGCTGCCGCCTGCGCCGTTCTCGGAGCCGCGCATGGTCACAGTCGAGAAGGGGCAATCGTTCCGCCAGGTGGCGCATTCTCTCGAATCGGCCGGCGTCGTTCGCAGCGCTCTCATGTTCTTGCTCTATGCGCAATTCACTGGCACCGCGCGCAAGGTGAAGCCGGGCGACTATGCGTTCCGCGGCGGCGAAGGCATGGCGGAAGTCATGCGTCATTTGGTCCGCGGCGATTTCGTCGTGGTCACCGTGATCATACCGGAAGGACTGACGATTCATGAAATCGCTCAGCGCGTAGGCGAGACCGGTCTCGTCTGCCCCGACGATTTCGAGCGCGAGGCCAAGGGCGGCGCGCTCGTGCAGGCGCTCGGCTTGATGCCGCTGGGCGCAGAGGGCTACCTGTTTCCCGCGACGTATAAGTTCTCGCCGCGGGCGACAGTCAATGACATTTTGAGTGCGATGCTCGGGCGCTTCTACCAGAATCTCACGCCGCAGGTGGAAGAGCAGATGTTCAAGCGGGGGCTCGACGCGCGCCGCCTGGTCACGATGGCGTCGATCGTCGAGAAGGAAGCGAAGATGCCGGGCGAGCGACCGCTTATCGCGGGGGTGTTTTACAATCGCCTCAAGCTCGGAATTCCGCTTCAATCGGACCCGACCGCCGAATATAGTCTCGACGGAGAATCGGCTGCCGCGGCGGTTCGCACGCCGTCGGCCTATAACACCTACGTGATCGCCGGCCTGCCGCCGGGACCGATCGCAAATCCTGGACTCAAGTCGATTGACGCGGCGCTCTATCCGGCACGCACCGATTTTTTATACTTTGTCGCTCGCGATGACGGCACTCACGTGTTTTCGAAAACGCTCAAGGAACATAACGAAGCGATCGCATCGTTGCGCAAAGCCGCCCTTCACACCGCCGCCGTGCCGGCGAAGACAGCACATGAAAGACATCCTGAATAGGTTATAATTCGCAGTCGTGCCGGGCCCGATCGATATAATTGTCAGCGCGCGCCGCAGGATCGCACGCAATGCCGCCATCGGCGGATTTCTATACAGCGTGTTACCCACGGTTGCAGCGTTGGGGCTGGCGATTGCGGTGCATCCGCTCGCGCGCGCGATCGAAGCGCGGCATGGATACGAGCTCGCGCCCGATCGCGCCAGGTTGCTGATCGATTTTCTCGTGTTCGCGGGCGCGGCCGCATTGGCGGTCGGCGCGATGCGCGCGTGGCGCGAATTTCGCCGGGCCGATGACTTCGCCGCGGCGGCCCAGGAAGTCGATGAGCGCGTCGGCGCGCACGAAGAAATCGTCACGCTCGCGACTCTCGCGGATCCCGCCATCGCGAGCGAGGCTCGTGCGCCCCGAAGTCCGCTCTTCCCGCTCCTTTTCCAGCGCGCGGCAAAATTCCTCGAAGGATTCGACCCGATTCGCGAGTTTCCGCTCCGAGTCGGAGCGCCGCTCAAACGATCATCGATCTTCGCGGGCCTGGTCGCGCTCGTGATGATGCTTGCGATGCTCGGCCTCGTGCGCCCGCCTTCGCCGATGCAGCTAGAGGCGAGGCAGCTGCGCAAAATCGCCGACGAAATCGCGCGCACCGCCTCGACGCCCGGCGACAACGCGCTCGCCGAGAAAGTTCGCGACGCGGCCGATGCGCTGGATAATCCAAGCCTGCCGCCGCAGGAGAAACAGAAAAAGCTCGCAGCGGTTCGCGCCGAAATCGAGCAGCGTAGTCAGAATGCGCAGCAGGCGCGCTCCGAGACCGGCACCGGCAGAGGAACTGGTAAAGGTAATTCGGGCAGCGGCAGCGGCGAGAGCCGCGCCGAGCAACGGGCCAATGCTCAAGGCGGCTCCGGACAGGGCCAAGGCAAGGGCCAGGGCGGCGGCAGCGAGAGCGCCAGCAATCAAAACAGCGGCGGCAGCGGCCAAGGCTCCAAGCAGGGCGGTCAGAACAAGGACAAGGGCGGCAAGAATAAAGATCAGAACAATGTCGATCTACAGAACGAGCTCGCCAAGGCCGAGGCGCAGATCGAAACCGCAGGCGCGCAGCAATCCGGATCGGGCAACGAGCCCGGTAGCGACAAGAATCAGCCCGGACCGAAGGCGGGCAACAATCCCAATGAGAAGGGACCGGGCGCGAATCCGAATCGACCCGGCAATATCCCCAAGCAAGGGATGAGCGGCGAGAAGAATATGCCGTCGGGGGGCAACGAATCAGCCAAGGACATGGGATCGAACCAGGGCGATACGCATCTTGGCGAGTTTCCCAACGCCACCAAGACTCAGCGCTATCTGAAGCCGGGCGAAGGCAGCGGCGGCGTCAATATCAAGGATGCGCGCTACGTCACCTTCAAGATTCCCAACGCGCCCACGGCGAACTCGGGCGGACGCGCGGTTATCGACGCGTCGCGGCCGACCGCCTCGACGCCCTACGTCAACTCACCCCTCGCCATGACCAAGGACAACTCTTTGCCGGACGAGCAGCAACTTGTTCCGCCACGCTATCGCGATCTGATTCACTAAACGGGAAGGACAACGGATGGGAGCGGCTCCTCAAATATCACCTGACCAGCGCGTCGCTGAGTTTCGCGCGGCGTTCTCGCGCGCCGAGAAAGAGGTCGGGCGCGTCATCGTTGGCCACCAGGATGCAGTGCGCAAGTTGCTAAGCGCGCTCTTCTGCGGCGGCCATATTCTGATCGAAGGCGTGCCCGGTCTCGGCAAAACCCTGATGGTCAAGACTGCGGCAGAAACTCTGGGCCTCGTCTTCAAGCGGATCCAGTTCACGCCCGATCTGATGCCGTCCGATATCATCGGCACACAGGTGCTGACCGAAGTAGAGGGCCATCGCGAGTTCCAGTTCAAGCCCGGGCCGATCTTCGCGCACATGGTCCTGGGCGACGAGATCAACCGCGCCACGCCGAAGACCCAATCCGCCGTGCTCGAAGCTATGGAAGAGCACCAGGTGACGGTGTTCGGCGTGACCCACGTCCTCGAGCAGCCGTACATCGTGCTCGCGACGCAGAATCCGATCGAGCTCGAAGGCACGTATCCGCTGCCCGAAGCGCAGATGGATCGCTTCATCTTCAAGGTCGTGATCGGACCGCCGAAACCCGAGGAGCTGCGCGAGATCTTGAATCGGACCACGGGCGCGACACGCGCGAAGATCCAGCCGGTGTTCGATCCAGCCTCGGCGCCACATCAGATCGAAACGCTCAAAGAGCTGGTGCGCGAAGTGATGGTGGCCGAGCCGCTCGAGCGCTACGTCATCGGTATCATTGGCGCATGCACGCCCGGCGGTCCGGGCGCATTGCCCGAGGTCTCGCAGTATCTGCGCTTTGGACCCAGCCCGCGCGGCGCGCAGGCTTTGATACTCTGCGGCAAGGTCAACGCGCTGCTGGCGGGGCGCGTGAGCGTCGCCTACGAAGACATCGACGATGGGATCGTGCCGTGCCTGCGCCATCGATTGCTGCGCAATTTCCAGGCCGAAGCCGAAAACGTCACATCCGAAGCGATCCTCGATCAGGTGATGAAGCGGCTGAAAAGGCCGCGCGCATAACGATGTTCGGACTGCCCGACGAATTCACGCCCAACCTGCTCGCGCGCCTGGAGAAACTTCGCATCCGCACGCGCCAGCAGTTCGCCGGCATGGGCAAGGGAGCGCATCTGTCGCCCAAGCGCGGCTCCTCGCTCGAGTTCAACGACTATCGCCACTACTCGCCCGGCGACGACTTCCGCTACATCGATTGGGGACTCTACGGCCGCACCGACAAGGTTTACATCAAGCTGTTCAAGGAAGAGGAAGACCTGCTCACGTATGTATTCCTCGACGCGAGCGCTTCGATGGCCTATCCGGGCAACGATCGCAAATTTCACGCGGCCGTGCTGACCGCGCTGGCGCTGGCGTACGTGGCGCTCGCGAGCGGCGATCGCGTGATGCTGCGCGTGCTGGCGGGCGGCGGTGAAAAGGTCGATCCGTCGTTCGTCGTCGGACGGCATCGCATCGTCGAGCTCGCACGCCGCCTGCAAGGCCTCAAGCCCGCGGGAGAGTATGACTTCGCGACCGCGATGGGACGGGAGCTCGCCGCGATCCGGCGCGCTGGCAAGGTTTTTATCGTTTCCGATTTCCTGATGATGCTGAACTCCGTCACCAAGGGACTCCAGCTTTTCACCGCGGCGACGATGGACGTGACCGCCGTGCAAATCCTCGGCGGCCATGAGCTCGAAGCGCAGGGCCTCGACGGCGACGTCGAGGTCGTCGATTCGGAATCGGGCGAGCGCGTACGCGTCTCGATCAGCGAGCGCGAGCGCCGCCAGTATCGCGAAACGCTGCTGCGCCTGACGCGCGAAATCAAATCGTTCTGCCTAAAACGCGGCCTCCACTATTCGCTCTACACTACGGACCAGGACTTCCAGCAATTCTTCGTGCGCGCCGTGAGCGACCTCGGCCTGGCGCATTAGTTTCCGACGATGGGCCTGCTCTATCCTGGCGCGCTGGCATTTTTCGCGATCGTTCCCGCGCTGCTGCTTGCCTATCTCGCGCGTGAACGGCCGTCGCGCATAGTCGTTTCGAGCGCGGCCGCGTTCCGCGCGCTGCGCGGATTTCGCCGCGAGCGTTTCGGCGGCCTGCCGCGCCTTGACTGGATGTTCTTCGTCGAGGCGCTGATTCTTTCGCTGGCGGTGCTCGCGCTCGCGGGGCCGTACGTGTTTCGCAAGAGCAATCCGATCGCGGTCGTGATCGACAATTCCGGCACGATGCAGGCGCGCGCCGCCGGTGGCAAGACGCGGTTCGATCTCGCGATCGAGAAAGCCTCGGCAATGCTCTCGAGCGAAGACAGCGGCAGCACGACTTCGATTTATGTGACCGCACCGCAACCGCATCGCATCGCGCCGCCGTTCGCCATCCTCACCGAGGCGCTCGTGGAGCTGAAGCGAATCAAACCCAGCGACGCTCCCAACGATCAGGCAACGCTGGCCGCGATGCTCAGCGACCTCGTGTCCGAGGGCCGCTTCAACAAAGTGATCTTCGCGGGCGCCAACGCGCTCGAAGCGCCGATCCCCTCGCGCATTCATGCAATCGCGGTTGGCGATCCCGTACCCAACGCCGGCTTCGGATCGTTCTCACTGAGACGCGAAGCTTTCGGCGCCGCGGCGCTCCACGCGCAACTAACGATCGGCAACTTCGATCCGCAGCCGCGCAACTTCGAGGTAACGATCTCCGGCGACGACAAGGAACTCGGCCACGCGAAGCTCGCGCTCGGCGCAGGCGAGACCGGCGCAGTCGAGTTTCCGGCGCTGCCGTCGGCGCGTGTGTACAAGGCCGAGCTCTCGCCGCCCGACGACTTCGCGCTCGACAACGTCGCGTATGCCACTGCGGGCGCGGTCAAATCGGTCTCGATTCTTTTCGTGAGTCCGACGACCTCTGACGCCGCCGGCCTCAGCTCGATTCCCGGCGTCGATGTGACCACGCGCACGCCGGATGCATTCTCCCCGACCGATCTCGAAAACACTGACCTCGCGATCTTCGAATACACGGTGCCGAAGGAACTGCCCGCGGCCAATTCACTAATCGTGATGCCGCCGGCCGGTGATCCCGTTTTCAACTTCTCGGCGACGCCCGCGACGAAGTTGCAGATCGCGGGATGGCGCAACTCCGATACGCTCACCGACTCGGTGAACTTCCGCTTGCTCAATCTGCCAAGCGGCGAATACCTCGGGCAGCATCAGTGGATGTCGGCGGTGATAAGCGGCGACGGCGGCGCGCTGATGCTCAAGGGCGAGCGCGGCGGTCATCGCTTCGTCGCGACCGGCTTCAATCCATTTCCATATCTCGGCCGCCGCAACCTGCCGATGTCGGTGCTCACGCTCGACGCGCTCAGCTACCTTGCCGGCCTCGGCCAGAGCAGCTCCGGCTATCGCACCGGACAGCCCTGGCTCGTACCCGCCGGCGTCGACAAGGTAGTGCTGCCCTCGGGCGAAAAGCTCAAGGCCCAGCCCGGAATTCTCTTCACCGAAGTTGATCAGCAAGGAGTTTACGAGCTGCTGACGGCGGACGGATCGCGCACCGCGCGCGCCGTCAACCTCGCCGACCTCGGCGTCTCGGATTTGGAGAACCTGCCGCAACTCAAAGTTGAAGTCGCGAGCGCCGGCGGCGCGAGCGAACCGCCCAGCGAGAAGGCCCCGCTGAGCGCTTATCTGATCGCGACGATCCTCGCGCTCGCGAGCCTCGAAGCGTTGATCGCGTATCGGCGGCGGCGCCGCACGGTGGCGGAGGCCTGAGCGTGTTCCCCGAGCTCAATCCGCACGACCTGACGCTGGCGCGCCCCGATGCGCTCTACCTGCTGGCGGTTCCGGCGCTCGTCCTGCTGTGGGGGCTGATCTGCGCGGGCGAGTTCCGCAGAATCGTCGCACCGATCATGCGCGCGATCGTGCTCGCGCTCTTCGTGCTCGCACTCGCAAATCCGCAGAAGGTGATGCGCACCGAAGGCGCCGCGCGGCCCGCGGTCGTCGATGCGTCCGGCAGTATCACGCCTGCGATGCGCACCTGGACAGCCAAGCTTCTGCGCGACGACCTCAGGCTCCGCAGTGGCGACCCCGCGCTCACCTTCGCGACGCGCACAGCCTCGGGAACTATTGGCGAGGTCGAAACCGCATTCGACGCAGGCAACCGTTGCGTCGAATGCGATCCCGCCGCCACCGATCTCGAGACCGCGCTCGTTCGCCTTGCGTCGGATCCCGACGCGCGCGGCGGTCCCGCAGTGCTCGTGACTGATGGCTGGGAAAATCGCGGCGACGCGGGCCGCGCGGTGAACCCTCTACTCTCCGCCGGAATCCGCCTGGACATCTTCACGCCGCCGGGAGCCAGAGCGGTACCCAACGTCGCGATGACCGAGCTCACGTTGCCATCCGCGCTCAGCAAGGCAGCGCCGTTCGCGCTCGGCGTCACGATGCAGAATCTCAACGACGGGCCGGCCGCGGGAACGATCACCGTCTATCGCGATGATGCGCAGATCGATTCGCGCAAAGTGACGTTGCAGCCCGGGGACCAGCGCTTCGACTTCCCGGTCCGCAGCGACGCAACCGGTCTCGTCGCGTACAGCGCGACGTTCAAGCCCGACAATCCTGCGCAGGATCCGTTCCTCGAAGACGATACGCTCAAGGGATGGGTCGGCGTCGGCGCGCAGCGCAAAGTCTTGATTCTCACCGACAATGCTCGCGATGCGCAGTATCTCGAAACTGTCGTGAAGCGGATGGGCCTCGATCCGGTTGTCGTGACGGCCTCGGGCCAATGGAACGGCAGCCTCAGCGGTTACGACGCGATCCTGATCAACAATGTACCGAGCGAGCGTATCGCGCCCGCCGCGCAGAACGCGATGGCGGCGTACGTCGAGCGTGGCGGCTCGCTTGCGATGATAGGTGGCGATTCGAGCTTCGGTCTCGGCGGCTACGAATCGAGTCCGCTCGCGAATGTGATGCCGGTGCTGATGAAGCCGCCGCAGCATCGCGAGCGCAAACGCGCGCTCGTCCTCATCATCGACAAATCAGGCTCGATGGGCCGCAACAACAAGCTGACCTATGCGAAAGCCGCCGCCGCGACGGTGACCAAGTCGCTCAAGGATTCCGACCTGGTCAGTGTTATCGGCTTCGACACGCAGCCGTTCGTGGTGGTGCCGCTCGCGCCGCTCTCGCAGACCCGCGGCTATTTCGATCAGATGATCGGGCAGCTCAAGGCGGCCGGCCAGACCTACATGATTCCCGCGTTGCGCCAGGCTGCGCACGATCTCGCCGACAGCGGTGCGCAGGACATGCACGTTATAATCCTGACCGACGGCGAAACCGGCGGCACGCCGGATATGTACTACGACCTCGTATCGCAGATGCATCACGAGATGGGCGCGACGATTTCCACGATCGCGATCGGACGCGAGGCCAACGTCGCATTGCTCCAGGCGATCGCGAAGTATGGCGGCGGCGTTTACTATCAGACCGACAGCCCGCAGAACCTTCCGCAAATCTTCGTCGAGGATTTTCGTGCGCACGGCGGCCAGAACACGATGGTCGAGAAGAGCTTCGCGCCGCGCACCGTAGCTCCCGATCCGCTGCTTAAGGATCTCGCGGGACGCCAGTTGCCGGCACTCCTCGGCTACGTCTCGACCGATCTCAAGCCGCGCGCCGACCTGAGCGTGTTCATCGACCGCGGCGGAACGCGCGAGCCGGTCGTCGCGAGCTGGAAGTATGGCGCCGGCAAAGCGCTGGCCGTGACCACCGACGCGAGCGGGCGATGGTCAGGTCAATGGATTAAATCAAACGTATTCCAGCCGGTCTGGGATCACTTACTAACCTGGATGACGCCGGAGACAACTACTTCTGAGCCCAAGATCGACGTCGCGCTTGGCTACAATGCCGGCCGAATCAATATTAAGTTGACTGACTACGGCGGCATCGAGGGTGCGGGCGCCGTCCATGTAATAAATGCAATAATCACTCGACCCGACGGCAGCAAAGTCGAGACGATGCTCAGTGAAGACGTGCCCGGTGAGCTTTCAGGATCGATCGAAGCGGCGCAGCCCGGCAATTACTACTTCCAGGTACATGCGCCATTCGGCAACGGGCAGAAATTCCCGCCGTTGGCATATACAGTCAGCCCCGCAGTCAATGCTGAAGTGCCGCGGCCGGAGCCCAACTTCGGATTGCTGGAGCGTCTGGCGTCGGCAACTGGCGGGCGCTTGAATCCCGAGGTCTCAGAGATCGCGACTTCGCGGCCAATCGTTGAACGCCGCGAATCGCTCAACCTCTATCTGATTCTGGCTGCGATGGTTTTGCTGATCACCGAGGCTCTTGTGCGGCGACTCACTGCGTAACAGCACCGAGGAATGCGATGGACGAGAAGCCAGTTCACGCGGATCACAACCTGCAACGAAAGTATCCCAAGAACATTAAATTCTGTCCGCTATGCGGCAGCGCGATGGAATTCCGCACTGTGCTTCCCGACAACAAGCGGCTCAAGGCTTGTACGCAATGCGGCTTTGTTCATTTCCCGCAACCCAAGCTCGTCGCAGGATGCCTCATTGTCGATGACGGCCGTGCGCTGCTACTGCGGCGCGGCAACGAACCGCGCCGCGGCAAGTGGACATTCCCGGGCGGCTACGTCGATTGGGGTGAGACGATGGCAATCGCCGCCGAGCGCGAGACGCTCGAAGAAGTCGGAATGCATGTGCAGATCAATGATCTGTTAGGCATCTACGCCGACCCAAAAAATCCAAGTCCGATAATCGCAGTCTACCTGGCCGCGCCCGGTGTCGATCCGCCGCGGAAGTCACCCGAAGCGATCGAGGTTCGCTACTTCGAGCCGGGCGAGCTTCTGTGGGAAGACATCGCATTCCACACCACTGAAGCCGCCCTGCGTGACTGGATCAGGCTCGTGAGCTGACTCCATGAACATGGCGCGACAGAGTGACTATTGCTCCAGCCACGGCTTACTCGAATAGTACTGCTCGACCTGCGATATATAGCTAAGCGCGCCGCTATCGTACCAGTTGCCGCTGTACCAGTCGCCGATACATCCCCACAGCATCTGCTGAGCGCTGCCCTGCTTGTAAACTGGATAGCCTGAAGTCGGAGTGTCGTTAGCAAGATAACTGATATCGCCGTTCATACATGCGCGCTGATAAGCCATGCGAAAATCGGCGTTGAACGCCGTGCTGTTTATCGCCTCAGGGTATGCGTTGAATGAATCCAGCTTCACCTGAAAGATGCCGTAGCTCTGGTAGCATCCAGACCCATTCCATCCATCCCAGATGCCGCGCTCGCAATACTGAAGCGACGTTCGCCAGTCGCCAAGATCGGTCTGACGCCATCCGCTCTCTGTCCAAGCCTGGGCGCGCGCGATATCCTCGTCGACGCCCCATTTGCATGCGGCCCATCTGATTATCATGTCGGTCGAACCCGAATAGTGTCCATCCACTAATGTAAAATCCGAGGCAGGCACGATAGTGCTGTCATATACCGGTGCGGTGTGCACCTGCACAAGTTGGGATGCGGGTGGTATTGCGCTCGCACTGTTGTAGGGAGCGTTACTCGGTATCGTTTCCGGAGTTGAAGCGATCAGCGCCGCACATTGCGACTCCGATGGAAGGGCCGAGTGCGCCACAAGAGTACTGAAATGAACAGCGCCGCTGCTCGTAGTATGATTTGCTACTACCACTTCGATCGTCGAAGTAGCTATCGGAGTCGTCCCGCCTCTTGCAAATGCGGCGACCTCCAAGGTGTGAGTACCGTCTGCGACGCCAGCCGAATGCCAACTGAAAGTATACGGCGGAGAGACCGCGAAACCATTTCCGTCAACATAGAGCTTCGCCCACCAGACTCCCGATCCGACGCCGGCGATCACTGGCACGACGCCGCTGACGGTGGAACCGTTGGCGGGTGATGTTATTGCGATGGTCGACGCAGCCGCTTGGCGAGTTGCACTCGCAAGCGTAATCAGAGTTAGAGTCAAGAAGATGAACAGTCCAATGCGCCCACTAACCGAGACCTTGGTCATCGTTCTCCCCTAAGTAGGGCACACTTCCGCGCATGCGCTGAAAAGTGCGCGTTCAGAAAATTGAAGCGGTCTCGGTTCTCGCAGCCTTCCGCTGGTTGCGCGATTTACCGCCGTGATTGCCGGGAGTCAGACCAGACGAAGTGAAGCGGTCCTCAGGCGAAGAAACTGGATATCAATCCAGCAAAGAATACTCCCAAAACGGGGTTCGGATATATCAAATCCAGAAATGACAAATCAAGCAGGAAGTGCGAAATTTAATCGCAATTCATGAAATATATTTTATTAAGCGATGGCAGGTGTCACCTTCCGCGAGATTGTAGCTCGCGGAAGGTGACGAGTTTAATACTAGATTACTGGCAAAACGCGCTTAAAACCGGTGATAGCTGCCACGGTACGAATGCCACCATCGGACTCACGGCTGCGCCGAGTCCGTGCCCCGCGCCGCTCGGTCCTGTGACGCTGCCCCAGTAGTTGCACTTGCCGTCGACCGTGCCGCCACTCAGCGCAGGATCGACGGCAACGCCGAAGACTTTCGACGCCTTCGTAAAGTTGAAGCTATTATTATTCACCGCCACCGTCGCGAACGATACATTTTCACTCTCGAGCCATACGCCGACCGTATCACTGCCAGGTCCATTGAGATTTCGAATTGAGTTTCCACTCACTATTGCTTCCGGCGTGTCAGCTTCGAGGCCAATTGCATGGACCCATCCGCCGCCAGTGAGGTTATTTATCGTATTGTCCTCAATGACCATGTAGGCGTTCGGCACGTGACCATTTCCCGTGTCGACTGCAACACCGTAGGCACCTTTATTGGTGCTCTGGATGTTGGTTATCACATTGTCGTTGATCATCACGGCGATACTCGGATCGGCCGACGCGGTGTCGCCGAGAAATACTCCCTTTGCCGAAGAAGGGCTCGATACGTCCTCTATCAGGTTCTGGGTTACGACCACGCCATCCGGCCCTTCCTCGAGGTAGAGCGCCTGCGCGGTCGATGAACCAACGATATTGGTGAAAATGTTATTCCGGATGACGGCGCCACTGGCAGTGGACTTGACGTCGACGCCGATCGACGCGCTTCCGCTCGGATCGCTGATCGTAAAACCGTCCACGAACACGTTGGGGCCCTTGATGGTCACCGCCGGATCGCCGGTAATCGTCGACTCACTGCCCCGGCTGCTCGAATTGGGATTAACCCCGACGTTGGCGCCATTCAGGACCAACGAGCGCGTGATCGAAAGATTCTCGTTGTAGGCCCCAGCCGACACGTTGATGACGGCGCAGGTGGCGTCGTTAATTGCGTCCTGTATGGTTGTGTAGCTCGCAGGAACGAGGCAGGGTGCCGCGCTTGCGTTTCCCGCGAAAAGCAGGGCGGCCGCGCCGCCGGCTACGATTGCCGATAACTTGACTGCTAGTGATTGACTGAAAGTGAACGACATCTTGACTCCTCCCATGCCGGAGACGACTCCCCGGCACCTCCTTTCGAAACGAACAGATAGTGCAAGTCTAAAATCACTTTGACCCGCTTTTGCTGGCGGGCCTCGCCCGCGCCCGTGATGCGCAAAATACGTTCCTGCCCGGATGACCGCGCAGCGAATCGCGGAACTGATTCTGGATGGCGCTGGCAAAAGCCG
>Ga0335073_10006158_pt1 | contig 16853 bp, 19 predicted proteins | sample Lox_Sample_22_FD_207093 | JGI IMG/M metagenome (GOLD analysis project Ga0335073, IMG submission 207093) | Soil microbial communities from Loxahatchee National Wildlife Refuge, Florida, United States - Lox_Sample_2.2 | ecosystem: Environmental > Terrestrial > Soil > Wetlands | place: USA... | reverse complement strand
TCGTGCCGGCCGCCGTGGCGATCCGGGTCGGGGTGGCCGACCCGCTCGCCGGGCTGACGATCGCGGCGACCCTCCCGCTGGTCCCCGTGTTCGGCGCGCTGGTCGGCCGGGCCACCGCCGAGCACGCCCGGCAGCGCTGGCGCGCGCTCGCCACGCTCTCGCACCATTTCCTCGACGTGGTCTCCGGTCTGCCGACGCTGAAGGTGTTCGGCCGGGCCAAGGCGCAGCGCGAAGCCATCGGCGCGGTGACCGGCGAGTACCGGCGCGCGACCATGGGCACGCTGCGCGTGGCGTTCCTGTCCTCCCTGGTCCTCGAGCTCGTGGCCACCGTGTCGGTGGCAATGGTCGCGGTGGGCGTGGGGCTCAGCCTGGTCTACGGGCACCTTGGCCTGCGCACTGGCCTGCTCGCGCTGATCCTCGCCCCCGAGGCGTATCTGCCGCTGCGGCAGGCGGCCGCTCAGTTCCACGCCAGCGCCGACGGCCTGGCCGCCGCCGGCGACGCCCTCGACGTCATCGAAACGCCCCAGGAGGGCTCTGGGGCAAGCGGGGGCGAGATGAGACTCCGGCCGGGAGGCCGGGGCCAGCGGCGACGGTCGGCCGGAGGCTGGCCGTGGAGAGGGACGGTGAGGGGGGAACGGGGAGGTGGGCGGGGGGCGGGGGCACGCGGCGGGGTCTGGGGGGGTCGTCCCCCCGAGGCAATACGGATCGAGCAGGTCAGCGTCGGCCATCCCGGCCGCCCCCACCCCGCACCGGACCGGCTGTCGGCGGTGATCACGGCGGGGGAGGTCACCGTGCTCGCCGGGCCGAGCGGGTCCGGCAAGTCCACACTGATCGATGTGCTGCTCGGCTTCGCCCAGCCGTCCGGCGGGCAAGTGACGATCACGGGGGGCGCCGGAACCGCCGGCATCGACCTGGCGTGCCTGGACCGCGACGCCTGGCGGGCCCTGGTGGCCTGGGTGCCCCAGGATCCTTACCTGTTCCCGGGGACGGTGGCGTCCAACATCAGGCTCGGCCGGCCGGACGCGCCGGACGACGCGGTCGACGCGGTGGCGCGCGCCGCCGCCCTGGACGACGTCTCGCTGGACCGGCCGGTGACCGAGCGCGGCGGCGGCCTGTCGTCCGGCCAGCGCCGCCGGGTGGCGCTGGCTCGCGCGCTGCTGCCCGGGCGCCCGGTGCTGCTGCTCGACGAGCCGACGGCCGGGCTCGACGCCGCGACCGAGGCCCGGGTGCTGGACACGCTGCGCGACCAGGCCGCGGCCGGCCGCATCGTGCTGATCGCCGCGCACCACCCCCGCGTCATCGCCGCGGCCGACCGGGTCATCAGCGTTGACCGCTATGCCGAACGAGCGGAAACCCCGAGACCCCGTGAGGAAGTGCTCTCGTGACCGCCGTGCCGCACGGGCGCGACGGCGGGCGGCTCGCGCTGGCAGGCGCCGCGGGAACCATGGCGGCGGTGTGCTCCGTGGGGCTGATGGCCACGTCGGCCTGGCTGATCTCCAGGTCCGCGCAGCACCCGCCCGTTCTGTACCTGATGGTCCCGGTGGCGGCGGTCCAGGCATTCGGCATCGGCCGCGGCACCTTCAGGTACGCCGAGCGGCTGGCCGGGCACGACGCGGCGCTGCGCATGCTGGCCAGGCTCCGCATGTCCGCCTACGACCGGCTGGAACGGCTGGCCCCGGCCGGGGTGGCTGCCTTCCGCTCCGGCGACCTGATCAGCCGGCTGGTCAGCGACGTCGACTCGCTGACCGACCGCTGGCTGCGCGTGCGGCTGCCCTACGCGGCGGCCGCGGTGACCGGCGCGGCTGCCGTTGCCCTGTCCGCGGCCCTGCTCCCCGCGGCCGGCCTGGTCCTCGCCGTCTCCCTCATGGCCGCCGCGCTGGCTGCGCCGTTGCTGGCGGGCGTCATCTCCCGCCGCGCCGAGCGCGCGCTGGCGCCGCGCCGGGGCGAGTTCGCCGCGGCCACCGTCGACCTGCTGGCCGGCGCGGGCGAGCTGTCCGTGTTCGGCACCAGCCGCGGCGCGCTGCACGCGGTGATGCAGGCCAACGAGCGGGTCGCGCGCGTCCAGGCCAGGTCCGCCGCCGCTCGCGGGGCCGGCGCGGCGGCCAGCACGCTGGCCGCCGGGACGGCGCTGTGGGCCTGCCTGGTGCTCGGCGTGGCCGGGGTCTCCTCGGGCGTGATGGCCGGGGTCGTGCTCGCCGTGCTCGCGCTCACCCCGCTGGCCGTCCATGACGTCGTCAAGGACCTGGCCCCGGCAGCGCAGGAGATACCTAGGCTGCGTTCCGCCGCGGCGCGGGTGTCGGACGTGACGGGCAGGCCCGATCCGGTCCGCGAGCCGGCCAGCCCGGCGCCGCTCCCCGCACCGCCCTACGACATCACGGTGTCCGGCCTGATAGCGCGCTGGGAGCCGGACGGCCCGGACGTGCTGCGCGGAGCCCATCTCGATCTGCCCGCGGGGCACCGCGTCGCGGTGACCGGGCCGAGCGGGTCGGGCAAGACCACTCTCGCCATGGTGCTGTTGCGCTTTCTCGACCCGGCCGCGGGGACGGTGACCCTCGGTGGTACCGACATCACCGCGCTGGACTCCGATCAGGTGCGTTCGGTGATCGGCCTGTGCGCCCAGGACGCGCACATCTTCGACTCGACGCTGCGCGAGAACCTCCGGCTGGCCCGGCCGGATGCCGGCGACGCCAGCCTGGCCGACGCGCTGCGCCGCGCCCGCCTTGACGACTGGGTGGCCAGCCTGCCGGACGGCCTGGATACCAAGGTCGGTGAGCACGGAGCCCGGCTGTCTGGCGGCCAGCGGCAGCGGCTGGCGCTGGCCCGGGTGCTGCTCGCCGACTTCCCGGTGGTGATCCTCGACGAGCCCGCCGAGCACCTGGACGAAAAGACGGCGGACGCGCTCACCCGCGACCTTCTGGCCACCACCGCCGGACGCACCGTGCTGCTCATCACCCACCGCCCGGTCGCCGACGCCGACGTCGACCGAGTGCTCCACCTCGCCGACGGCCGCCTCCGCTGACGGAGCCCATGGCCTGGCCTCTGCAGGTCTTTGGTCCCGTGCCCGCGGCCCGTTCGACTCCGGTATCGGCGGCGGCTGCGCGCTGCAATGGAGTAGTTGAGGGGAAGTGATCGCAGTGAAGGCAACAACCGTCAAGGGCGTTATGACCAGCAGTGTGGTGGCCGTCCGGGAAAATGCGGAATTCAAGGAGATGGTCACCGTCATGCGCACCCGCCGCATCAGCGCCTTCCCGGTGATCGATGCGTCCGGTCGCGTGCTCGGCGTGGTGTCCGAGGCAGACCTGCTTCTCAAGGAGACCACCCCCGCGTTGCCGGAAAGCGCAATCCGGCTGCCGTGGCGGCTGAGGGACCAGTCCAAGGCCGCCGGCGTGACCGCGGCCGAGCTGATGACCAAGCCCGCGGTGACGGTCCACGAGGATGCGCCGGTTGCCGAGGCGGCGCGGCTGATGCGGTCGCGCAAGGTCAAGCGTCTGCCTGTGGTTGACGGCAACGGCCGGCTCCGCGGAATCGTCACCCGGACCGATGTGCTCAGCGTGTTCGAGCGTCCCGACGGCGAGATCTGGGATGAAGTCATCAAGGAAGTCATCCTCGGGGAGTTCGGGCTTGACCCGGAGATGTTCGTGCTCACGGTGCGGTCCGGGATAGTGACCGTCACCGGCTCGGTGGAGCGGCGGGCTGACGCGCTCAGCCTGCTCGCCACGATCCGCCACCTCGAGGGCGTCATCGGCGTCCGCGACCGGCTCAGCTACCCGCCGGAGAGCTAGGCCGACCGGGCCGGATTTTACGGTGCGACTCGGTCACGGCACGGCAGAGGGGTTCAGCAGTGATGATTACCCAGGCCGAAGTAGAAAAACTCCTCGGCGTCCGCTCAGCAGACCCAATGGTGCTCTCGCTGTACGTGAGCGTGCCACAGAATCCGCCAGCGCTTCGTGGCTTGCCGGCCCGCGCCGATGACCTGCTCTCCGCGGCCAGATCCGCTGCCGCGGAAGATCGCGGTGTGGCACAGGCGCGAGATGAGGACCGGCGCCTGGCCCGGAGGATGCTGGAGATTCACGCCCGGGAATGGATTGGCCACACCGTCGCCATATTCGCTTGTGCCGAACCGCGGCTGGCTGAGGCGTTAGTGCTGCCTGGCACGTTCGAGGACCGCGCAGTGTTCGCGACGCGGCCACACGTGCGGCCGTTGCTGCTGGCCGGGCAGCGGTTCCCGGACTACTGCGTTGCGGTCGTCGACCGGCAGGATGCATGGGTGTTCCGGATGACGGGAGAGCGGATCGACAGGCTGACCCTCCCAGCTGCGTCGGGCGTACGCGGCACCGGGTTCGGCGGCTGGTACGGCCTGGAGGCACGCCGGGTGAATATGCGCATGACTGAACTCGCGAGTCATCACTACCGGGACATGGCGGACGCGCTGGGCCTGATCATGCGTGCGGGCGATCCGCTGCCGTTGGCGATCGGCGGCCACTCGCACCACGTCCCGCAGTTTCGCCATGAGCTCACGGACGAGATGCGTGAGCAGGTCGTCGGAGAGTTTGCCGTCGATGCGCACACGATAACGCCGTCCCGGGTACGGGAACTGGCCGGCCAGATTGTCGGCCGCTGGGTCAGCGCACGCGAGCGGCGCTTGGTCACCGAGGTGCTCCATGAGCCGCCGGGTGGTCTTGCCGCGATTGGCTTGCAGCCGTGCCTGGACGCGGTGAACCAGCGCGCGGTGAAGCTGCTCATGGTGCCCGAGAACGGGATGATCGCCGGGTTCGCCTGCCAGCGCTGCGGCTATCTGAGCAGCGCCGGGAATGACTGCCCGGACTGGGGCGCGGCGTCCGTCGCCGTGCCCGATCTGGTCGAGGAGATGGCCGTCGCCGCGCTGCAGAACGGCGCGCAGGTGTCGGCGGCCGCTGATCCGCCGGAGGGCATCGCCGCGCAGTTGCACTCCCCGCTGGCCACCTGGCAGGCGCAGACCGCCTGACCGGCTTGACGGCAGCGCCGGATTACCTGGCCATTGGGTAGCTGAGCTGGTCGCGGACGGCCACCACACCTTCGACGTGCCGCGCCGCGGTGACGATGCCGTGGCCCACCTCAGCAGTCTCGGGCCTGCCCGTGAGGGTTACGACACCGTCCCGCACGGTCACCGAGAACGTGGTGGGCTCGGCCAGGAACTCCCGCACGATGACCTTGTCGAGAACCTCCCAGCGGATGTCCGCGTCGGTCCGGCCGAACACGCTCAGCACATCAGCGCGGGTGATGATGCCAATCAGCCGGCCGCGGTCTACCACGGGCAGGCAGCTGACCCTGTGGTCGTACATGATGTGAGCCGCGTGACTGACGAGGTCAAAAGCGCCGATTGTGACCGGCGGCCGGCTCATGATGTCTGATGCGGTCACGCCCAGGGCCTTCTGCCGCTCGGCGCGGTGCCGTGGGCTGGCCAGCGGCCCGCGATGACCCTCATAGCCGGCTTCCAGTGCCTCCTTGGGCAGCAGGTCTGCCTCGGTCACGACGCCGATGACGTTGTTATCGGCGTCGAGGACCGGGAACGCTGCGGCGTGCTGCTCGCGGAGTCTGGCGGCTATTTCCTTGAATGAGGCCTCGGCCCGCAGCGCCATCGGGTCGGGCGTCATGATATCTAGCACTTTGGCACTCATTGCATTCGCTCTCCCATAACCGTGAACTATGTTCAGTTAAGGGCCTTCGCCCTCCGGCGCCCATGGGAGAAAGGGCTTAAACTCGGTGCCATCAGGCCTGTATGCCCAGGGACCTAGGTCCCTGGGCATAACGCGCCTAATTCTGGCAGTCAGGGCGACCGAACTCAGTGCCTGGCCGTGCCCGCCGGATGATGCTGGACCACGGCGTCAGACGACGGGAAGAAGACGCTCTCGCCTCCATCGCGCCAGCGGACCAGGTAGGGCGGGGAGCCCTCCTCGCCGTGAACTTCAACGATCACGCCGTGACGCTCCTCATCGCCTTGGTGCCGCCCCATGACTGTGAGCTCGTCCCCCACCTTCGCTTGCATCGCATTTACCTCCTCTTCCGGTCTCAACTGAATGCTCGGTTGAAGAACCTCCCTGGCGCTAGGGCCGAAAGTCCGCGGCCGGGCTATGGAGTTCGCCGCGGCCGCAGGCACGCGCAGGTGCGGGCCATGGCGGGGTCGGGACCTTCGGCCCTGGGGAACAGGTCGGCACTGCAATAGGCCAGTAGAAAAAGGAAAGGGGGCAGCGATGTCGTTCACCGGATACACACAGTCGCTGCGGGTACAGACCGGGACACGCGGCGCGGTGCCCGAAGGCGCGGTCAGCTTCGCGGTACAGCGGATTAGCTCGTTGCTTGGCGCAGCAGCCTCCGAACCGGTCCTGTTCGCCCGGGTCGAGCTGATCATGGCCGCCGACCCGGCGGTGGAGCGGCCGGCTATCGCCCAAGTCAACATCAACCTGAACGGGCGGCTGATTCGTGCCCACGCGGCGGGCGGGACAATGCGCGAGGCCGTCGAGCACGCCTGCGACCGCCTGCGAATCCGGCTGGAGCGGGTGTCGCGGGACTGGGCGACGATCCGCGGCGGCCAGCCGACTCCCGGGCCCGGTGAATGGCGGCATCAGAGCCTCCCGGCGCGCCGACTGCCTTACTTTCCGCGCCCACTGGAGGAGCGGGCCGTGATACGGCGCAAGTCGTACACGCTGGCCCGCCTGACCCCGGACGAGGCGGTCGCCGATGCCGAGTTGCTGGATTACGGCTTCCACCTGTTCACCGAGAGGTCAACGGGCGAGGATGGCGTGGTCTACCGGGTCAGGGACGGGTATCGTCTGGCGCTGGCCCACCCGCCGTCTGGCCGGCTCGGCCCGGTTGCCCCATCGATCACCGTGAGCAAGATCCCGGTGCCGCGCCTGCCGGTGCCCGGGGCGACAGCCGAGCTTGAGGCCACCGGGCAGCTGTTCTTGTTCTTCGTGAACGCCGAAACGGGGCGCGGCAACCTGATCTACCACCGCTACGACGGCCACTACGGCCTCGTCGAGCCCGCCGGGTGAGGCACGGTGACCGGCGCTCGCGGACTCGACCGGCCGCCCGGTGGTCCTGCGGGTTTGTGACCTGACCCTGGATGACCGGCTGGGTCGGGCACAGGTTGTCAAAGGTTGGCGACCCTTTTGAGGGAGGCAAGACGTGATGTTCGGTGACCGGGTTGATGCGGGGCGGCTGGCCGCCGCCGAGCCCGGAGCGGACATCGCCGCCGTGGTATCGCGGGGCGGCCACCCCGATCTGGCCGGCCCGCGGCTGCGGCTGGTGCGAGCGCCCAGGCTGCTGATCGTCGGCGGCAAGACCAGGCCGTGCTCGGCCTCAACCGCGCCGCCCAGGCCGAGCTGCGCTGCGAGAACGATCTGGCGGTGGTCCCGGGAGCCACCCACCTGTTCGAGGAGCTCGGCACCCTCGCCACCGCTGCCATGCTCGCCCGCGACTGGCTCACCATTCACATCACCACTGGACTCCGCCCAGCGCGCTGACCTGCCCTGAGCACAGTGTTCGCGCACGGGTGGCAAGTGCTGGGTACATCTCACGATTTCGCTGAGATCACCTCATTCAGGGACCAATGGCACTGGAAGACCAGGGCTGTTGCTGGCGAGCTTGGACCGTAGAGGACGGCTCTTCCCCAGGGAGAAATGCCATGGCATATGGACACGCCGAACGAAACCTCGCGGCGATACGGCAACTCGAAGCAGAAACCAGGGAATTGCTCAGCGGCCTGCCCCAGCTTGACCTGGAGCAGTTGCAGTGGCTTCAGGAGACCGCCGATGGCGGGCCGGAACCCGCCATGGCCCTTGGTGTCTCCCGTCTAACGACGAACGGCCCTGGGCTCAGGCTGTGAGCAACTGTGCGACCGGGCGACGTGGGGTAACAGCCGTGTGGCCGCCACGGCCGAGGCGAAGCAGCATCTGCGGGCAGGCACCGTCAGTGAACTCCGTACGGATCCGCTGCCGGAGCTGGGGCAGTTCCAGCGGCTGGGTGTGGAATGCGGCGCTGACTCCTTGCGAGGTGGCATGCAGCAGAAGCCGCTGCAGGGCCTGGCCGGCGAGCAGCCAGGCCACCCGGCTGTCATCCCTGGTGGTCAGCAAGGCGACCAGACCGATGGCATTCGGGCCGTCCGGCGGTGACTTCAATGGGTATCCCCACCCGGTGCCGCAGGCGAAGTCGCGGCCGGCGAACTCCAGCCCGTCTGGCTGTGCCGGGTAGGCAGTCGCGGGCACGCCGTCGCGCCGCCCGTCACCGGGCGGCCGTGCCCAGTGGGTCCGCTCAGCGGCGAATCCGGGGCTGGCGCGCTGGATGCGCTCAGCCGCCTGAATCAGCCCGGCAAGCGGGCGGTAACGGCTGGAATCGTAGATGACCCGCAGCTCGGCCTGCTCCTGGCGGGCCATGTGGACCAGGTCACCGGTCAGCAGCGGCGGGATGTCAGCGGTGAACGGGCCGCGGTGGGTGTGCCGCCGGGCGATCGATTGATACAGCCGGGATTCCTCCGCGGTCGGTGAAGCGTGCCAGCCCCAGCCGATCTCGGCCAGCAAATTAATTTCGGCCGGATCGGGCAGCAGCCGTACCTTGGCGGCGAAGCCCAGGTGCCGAACTGCCATGCGCAGGTTGAACAGCGCGGCCCCGCAGCTAATCAGCATCTCCCGGCCGGCGGGGTCGGCACAGGTCAGTTTGTGGTCCGGGTTTGCGTACAGCCGGATCGCATGCTGGTGAGTGGCAAAGCACCATGGCTGGGTGTTGTGTACCGAAGGCGCGGCAGCTGCTGCGTGAGCCACGAAACGCAGCTCAGCACCACGGCGGTATGAGGCCCCGGCGGGGGCAGAGGGCTGTGTCATAGCCATCCCCTTGGGTGAAGGCGGGCCGCCGGGCCGGTACGGGCCGGGGGCATGGCCCTCCCTAGCCCGGCCCGGCGGCGTTAGCGCGCCGGGTCAAGCCAGCGCGGCGCAGGTGCTCGACCTTCTCCATTCGATTATGTGTTAATTTCTTGCGCTTTCACCGTCGGCTCGGATGAATGGATGCGATATGGGCCAAAGGTCACAGCCGAATGGGCCAAGAGTCCCTGATCTCCGGGCATGAGTGAAACCTGCGAGGCGATTTCCCTCCGCCGGCATTACCCGGATCAGGTTCCGGGGTCGCCGTCGAGCTGCGACCTTCCTTCGCAGCCTTCCGGCCTCTCCGCCCTTGCGCCGGGAACCGCAGGCCAGGACCGATGTTCCTGCCGCGTCCCTGCCGCGGTCTGGCTCCCCCGCTCGTCTCGCAGGCATTTCACTGTCCGGCCACCCCCACCGGGCCACCAGGACCGAACGTCCCGCTGCCCAGGGACTTTGGCCCTCAGCCGTGGCCATCAAGGGACCAAGGTCGCATCGTGATCGGGCCGAGCGGCCCTGGCGCGCCCCAGTGCTCACCGGGAGCGTTGTTCCGCTGGAACCTGAGGGGAGAGCGGAAATGAGCACGCGACGCGCACTGGAGCAGACCGGGCTGGGCCCGGGTAAGAAGGCCCGCCTGCACCGGATCCTGTACCGGAACGGCCTGGGTAACGGGACAGCGATCTTCCTGCCCTACGACCAGGGCCTTGAACACGGGCCGCGGGATTTCTTCGCCAACCCGGCGGCCAGCGACCCGTCATACGTGATCAAGCTCGCGCTGGAAGGCGGCTTCAACGGCATCGCCATCCAGATCGGCCTGGCCGAGAAGTTCTACTGGGAGTACGCCGGGGAAGTCCCGCTGGTGCTCAAGCTCAACGGCAAGACCGACATCGCCTCGGCGATCGACCCGCTCTCGCCAGTGAACGCCACCGTGGCCGACGCAGTCCGGCTCGGCGCGGACGCCGTCGGCTACACGCTCTACGTCGGCTCGCCAGCGCAAGAGCACGACTTCCGCCAGTACCGGCGGGTCCGCCAGGACGCGCAGCGCTTCGGGATGCCGCTGATCGTGTGGGCTTACCCGCGCGGAGCGGCCATCGACGCCAAAGGAGGCAAGGATTCGTTCTACGCGGTCGATTACGCCGCGCGCACTGCCAGCGAACTTGGCGCCGACATGGTCAAGGTCAACTTCCCGCACCCGGAGAAGCAGTCCGGCGTGCCCGACGCCTACGTGGGCGGGTTCTCCTCCCAGCAGGCCATCGACGCCGTGGTCAGGTCAGCCAACCGCTCGCTGCTGCTGGTGTCCGGCGGGGAGCGCGCCGGGGACGAGGCGATGCTGGACAAGGCACGGCAGGCGATGGAAGCCGGGGCCACCGGCCTGATCTTCGGCCGCAACGTCTGGCAGCGCGAGCATGACGAGTCGCTGCGCTTCGCAACACGGCTCAAGGAGATCCTGGCCAAGTATCCGTCCGGCTGACGCAGCACTGTCACCAGCCTGTCCTGGACAACGGCGGTCTTGTAGGTGGCGAGATGGGTCGCTGGACAGCTTGACCGAATCGGTTAGCTGCGCCGCGACTTGCGCACCGTCATCCGGCGCGCTGTCCCCTGCGATCACGATCTTGGGTTCGGCCGGTATGGGGTAAAGGTAAAGGTCCTGATTCCCGGCTGGGCCCGCCGCCATTTACCGCACCCGCACTGACCGCATTCACTGCCGGGCCGGTAATGCTCGTGCGCGGCGTGCGGATGCCCGCATCTGCACGCCGTAGAGAGACGATGGCCCGTGGCCAATGCCTTCTTCTTAGAGGTGGGCGATGAACCGGAACGTCCCTGCCTGCCTGGCCGCAGCAGGAGGCACGGCGGAAAGGGGCCTTGTGAAGTAATAGTGCTCATTACTGGCGCTCCTTCCCTGCAACGATCTAATCGTCGAGGGAACGGTCCCTCGGCAGACAGCGTCTGCGATATTGCCATCATTACGGCAGCGCCTGCTCGAGTCCCGTGCCGAACGTCCCGGGAAATGTGGCGATGGCCCCTCGTGGACCCGACGGGAAACGCATGGTCCCCCGATCTGACCATCAGGCACTGCCCTTTGATCAATGACTGGTTTTATTTAGCAGCTTCGTGGGGGCCGTAGAGTGCTTCGACTTCGCTGGCGTATTTGTCGAGGACGTAGCTCCGGCGGACCTTCTCCGGCTGCCAGGCGTCACCGGACCGGACGGCGAACATGGCCCGGCCAGGGTTTCGAGAGGCCCAGCCGAAGACGTCCCGGCAGGCGTTTCCGGTCATGGCTGGCCGTTCAGCCGCTGCGGCGCCCGGGGGCCGGCCCGCCTGCGTGCTGGATGTAGCCGGCGAGCTGAGCGCCCAGCATGAGCGACACCGTGTACTCGCCATGCGAGACCGCCAGGCCATTCCAGTCCGGTGTCGGAGCGACGGTCCAGCCGTGCAGGTCCACGCCGCGGGTCGCGCTCTTCAGCACGCGCTGAGCTCGTTCCTCAGCGCTGGAGTACCAGCTGTCGTCATCGTTCAGGTCAAGGGCGAGGGCCAACTCCAGGTCCGTGCTGGACCTCAGCTGGTTGAGATTCCGCTCGATGCTGATGAGGACGGGCGCGAGGGCCAGGTCAGCAGCCGAGTGCGGGTGGGGCTGGGACATCGTTACCACCATGCTTCCGGCGCGGGAGGCAGAAACAGTCTCTGAGCCAACCAGGCCGGGCACGACTAGCACAGGGTCGTTGGTCCCGCTGCCGACACTGGATTACCCGCCGATGGTCCTGGATGCCCGGGGAGGTAAGGCCCTGTCCCCTTTGAGCCGGGAACGCGAGCCTGGATACATGACAGCGAAATCCCTGTACTCCAGCGGTACCGATCCCGAGACGGCACAGCCTGAGGTGCTGCACAGCGAGGGCGGCTCTCAGCCGCCTGGCGCTCATGCGATCGACTGGCGTAACGCGCGGCTGGCTGGACGCGCCTGCTGCTGCTCAGCCAAGCCGGCGGTCATCGCCGTCATACCCGCGACCGCAAGTCGGCCGCATCCAACCGACCTGCTGCTGTGCGGGCACCACTACCGGGCTTCCCGGCATGCACTTGATCTCGCCGGCGCCAGGGTCCTTGACCTCGGCGGCAGGCCGGTCACCGGCGACCTGTGGTCGGCTCGCGCTGGCGCGTGACGGACGACAGGACGATTGACCGCCGTTTCCGGGACTTTCGGTCCTAGCCCGCCTGCTGAGCCGACCGGAGGATCGGCTCGCGGCAGCTTCCGCGCCGCATCGCCGGGGAGGAACCATGAACAAGACGATCGTGCTGGCCGTCGACGCGAAGCGCCACGTATCGGCCGCGGCGGACATGACGCGCGAGCTCAGCCGGGACAGCGGTGACAGGGTCATTGTGCTGCACGTCCATGAGTTCGCGGTCGGCCGCTGGGGGCGGATGCAGGTGGACTGTGGCGAGGGCGAAGGCGAGGCACTGGTGACCGAGGTGGTCACCAACCTCAAGAACGCAGGAATCGCCGCCGAGGGTGAGATCCGGGAGGCCCAACTCGGGCACATCGCGCGGAACATCCTCGCGGCCGCCGACGAACGTGATGCCCGCGTCGTCGTAATCGGGGCGGGCGGCCGCGCGGATCTGCCGCACCTGCCGTTCGGCAGCGTGACGCACCGGCTGCTGCATCTGGCCACGCGGCCGGTTCTCATCGTGCCGCCGCAGTCAGGTGCGAAGAGTCTGGAGCACCAGCCAGAAGCTGAGGCGCCCGCGGGCTGACCCTCTGGTGACCGTCGGCCCGGCGGGCCGGGACCTTCGGCCCTCACTGCGGCCGGCCTTCGGGTGCCAGCGTGAGGTGACCTAGAGGTGACCTAGGCAGGGAGCATGACATGGAGACCTTGATTATTGTTCTGGTGGTCGTCGCGGTGCTGCTGCTGATCGGGCTGGCCATGGCGGTACGGCTCGTCTGGCAATACGAGAAGGGTGTGCTGTTCCGGCTCGGCCGACTCCGGGGGACACGATCACCCGGGCTGCGCCTGATCATCCCGTTCGCCGACAACCTGCACAAGGTGTCACTGCGCGTCGTGACCATGCCGATCCAGTCTCAGGGCATCATCACCCGCGACAACGTCAGCGTGGACGTCTCGGCGGTCGCCTACTTCCGGGTGGTGGATGCGGTCAAGTCGGTGCTGGCGGTCGAGAACGTCAGGGCAGCGATCAACCAGATCGCCCAGACGACGCTGCGTAAGGTGGTCGGCCAGCACACGCTGGATCAGACCCTGTCCGAGACCGACGCGATCAATCTCGACATTCGCAAGATCCTGGACGCCACGACCGCCGACTGGGGCGTGGAGGTGACGCTGGTTGAGCTGAAGGACATCCAGCTTCCCGACAGCATGAAGCGGGCCATGGCCAGGCAGGCCGAGGCGGAGCGGGAAAAGCGCGCCAAGATCATCAACGCGGAAGGCGAGTCGCTGGCCGCCGCGGCGCTCGGCCAGGCGTCGGACACGATGATGGCTCACCCACTCGCGCTTCAGCTGCGCAACCTGCAGAGCCTGGTCGAGATCGGCGTGGACAAGAACACCACGGTCGTGTTCCCCGCCCCGCTGATGAGCACCATCGAGGAACTCGGGTCCTTCCTCAGCCGCGAGGCAGCCGCAGCCAGCGCCAAGCGGAACCAGCCGGCGCCCGCAGCGCTCTTCGGCAACGGCGCGGCTGCCCAGGCACCAGCCGTCGCAGCGGTCCATGCCCCCACTCCGCCCGGCGGCCCGCAGGCCGAACCCGCCGCCAGCGCTGGCTAGCGGGCCGAAAGGCCCCGGAGTACGGGAACAAGGCCTCTGAGCAGTCCTCTCGGGTCGCCGCAGCCTGGAGGCAAGGCAAGCCTGGAGGTGACGCCGATGAGGCAGAACGTGCACCTGGGGAGGATTGCCGGAATACCGGTCGGCGCTAACTGGTCCGTGATCGTAATCCTGGCGATCATCGCGGACCTGCTGGCGGTAAGCGTTCTGCCAGCCGAGATCCGGCACCAGTCCGCCGCGGCGTACTGGGCTGCGGGCTGCATAACCGCGGTGTTGTTCCTCACGGCACTGCTGGCTCACGAGTTGTCGCACGCCCTGGTCGCGCGGCGTAACGGGGTGGGAGTGCGCTCGATCACGCTCTGGGGGCTCGGCGGAGTCTCCGAGTTGACTGGAGATCCGCCCAGCGCCGGCGCGGACCTGCGGATTGCCCTGGCCGGGCCGGCGGCGAGCCTGGCCGCGGCCGGATTCTTCTTCGGTGTGGCGGCCGCGATCGGCCAGGCTCGCGGCCCGGATATGGCGGTGGCGGCGGCCAGCTGGCTCGCGGTGATGAATGGCGTGCTCGCCGTGTTCAACCTGCTGCCGGGCGCGCCGCTGGACGGCGGGCGGGTGTTGCGCGCGGCCCTGTGGCGGCACTACGGCGACCGCGACCGCGCCGCGGCCGGCGCAGCACGATCCGGCCGGCACCTGGGCGTGCTGCTAGCCGCCCTCGGCCTCGTCGAGCTGCTGCTGACTCGCAACTTCCTCGGCGGGCTGTGGCTCATGCTGATTGGCTGGTTCCTCACCAGCGCGGCTGCGGCGGAAGAAGCGGCGGTGAAGGCTTCCGCGGCGCTGCGCGGGCTGCGCGTCGCCGATGTGATGAGGCCGGATCCCGAGATCGCGCCCGGCTGGATGACGCTGGCCGAGTTCGCCGGCCGGATCGCCGCGGCCCGGTCGGCGCAGCGAGCATTCCCGGTACTCAGTTCCGATGCCCGGCTGGCCGGAGTTGTGGTCACCGCCTGGCTGGCCCGGCTCAGCCGGGAGCAGCGCGCAACGCGGCGAGTAGAGCAGGCCGCCCTGCCGGTCCCCGAGGAATATCTGGCCGCACCCGGCGACCCGGCCGGCCCCCTGGCCACACGTAGGCCGCTGGGCGGCGAGGTCGTCGCCATGGTGCTGGATCACGGCCGGGTCATCGGCATGGTCACCACCGCGGACATACACCAGGCAGAACTCAGGCACGGGGTACCGGCCGGCACACCGCGGTGAGGCCGCCCGCCGTCAGGTCTTGCTGCGAAAGCGCGTACCGTCTACTGGCCCGCCGTCACGGTGACCTGGCCCGAGGTGGCCAGTTCCACTGTCCACATAGCCGACATCAGCGCCTCGAATCTGGACAAGCTCCGGTGCAGTAGCGCGGTGTCCTGCGCTTTTACCGCATCAGTCACCTGTCCGGCCGCAGATGCCAGCCGGGCCAGGCGGACGTCGAGGAAGACGGTCACGGCGTGCCGGCGGCTGCCCGCCGCCGATATGACGGCCAACGTGGCAGCGAATGCCTCGGCCAGGATGAGGGATATCTCTTTGCTGATGTCATCGGCTATCGCGGGCGGCAAGGGCTCCCCGACGACAGTTGCAGCGAGGAGGCGCAACCGCGCGAGGTGGAGCACGCAGCGCCCACGGCGCTCCAGAATCTCCTCTGCCGCCGTCATCAGGCACACCCCCTACTCCTGCCTCGCCAGGTTCAGCTCGGCCGTCAGCCCCGCTCTGGTTCCGCCGGGCGGCCGGTGACCGAGTCGCGGATCACCACGACCGGGCAGGTGGCGTGGTGGACGCAGTGCTGGCCGGTCGACCCGAGCAGAGCCTCGGCGAACCCGCCATGGCCCCGGCTGCCGACGACGAGCAGGTCGGCCCCGGCCGCCTCCTCCAGCAGCATCTGAGCGGCGTTCCCCCTCCTGACCTTGGTCACGATCTTCACATGCTGGGCACCGGCCGCGACGTCGGCGATGGCGTCGCTGAGGGCCCGCGTCGCCACGTCTTCCCAGTCCACGTCGGACACCAGTACCGGGTAGTGGGTGATCGAGGGGAACTCCCAGGCGATGACTGCCTCCACTGCCGCACCGGTCAGCCTGGCCTGTCCTAGAGCCCAGGCCAGCGCCGCCTTCGACGGGACCGACCCATCCACGCCCACCACGATCCGGTGCTGGCCGTTCTCGAACTGTGCCGTCATGCCTGCCTCCCCGAAGATCGCCGGGCACATCCACGATCACAGGCACGGCAGCCAGGGCCAAGGGACGCTGGACCCAGCGCACAGAGACTTTGGTCCCAAACCCCGCCCGGCCCGCGGGCTGAGGCTTACCAGGCCAGCCGTCAGTTCGCCGCACGGCTAGGGACGTATGGCTCTACCGCGGCGGCCGGGGCGGCCATTGCCTGGCATTGGTGGTGAGGCGATGAGTGCATCCGCAACTCCAAGCGCGCGGGCCATGCCGGAGTCCGCGCGGCCGACGGTGGCCATGAATGGCCGTCCGGCACCCATCTGGGCAAGCTGGTCGCCGCAGGACCGGTCGCGCCGTGGCGCGCAGCCAGGATGGTCGCGCACGCTGCGCAGGCCCGCCCGCTTCGGGGACCTGAAGCCAGGCACCGGCCTGCTGCTGGACATGGGCCGCCCGGTGACGATCACCGGCGCGCAAGTCACCCTGGGCGGCATCCCCGGCGCCGACCTGGAGTTGCGCGTGGGCGCCGCGCCCGCGCTGGCCGACCTGCGGCCAGTCGCGGATGCGACCAATGCTTACCGCGTGGTGCGGCTGGACCTCACCCGGTCGGCTCGCGGCCGTTACGTGGTGATCTGGTTCACCAGGCTGCCGGCGGACTCCTCCGGCACCTTCCAAGCGACCATCAGCGATGTCACCCTCTGGTAACGAGGGGCAGCCGCCAGCCCGAACTGGTTCATCAGTGCCAGCCGGGTCACTAGCTCAATGTTGCGTGATGAGACCTGCTATAGAAAACTTATGCGGCCCTCCTGTCGGTTCTGTGGGCGGTTTGTTGATCATCTTCCAGGGAGGGCGGGGCGGAGGCCGCCGAGTGCGAGCATGGCCAGGCCGATGAGGGCGGCGGGGTTGTGGAAGCCGAATGCCATCCGGGTGATGACCCTTATCTTGGTGTTCACTGATTCGATTAGTCCGTTCGATCGAGTCGTCGACTACACGTGAACCGGTAGATCAGGCTGGGCCAGAGC
>Ga0335073_10006157_pt1 | contig 16854 bp, 14 predicted proteins | sample Lox_Sample_22_FD_207093 | JGI IMG/M metagenome (GOLD analysis project Ga0335073, IMG submission 207093) | Soil microbial communities from Loxahatchee National Wildlife Refuge, Florida, United States - Lox_Sample_2.2 | ecosystem: Environmental > Terrestrial > Soil > Wetlands | place: USA... | reverse complement strand
CCGCGCTCGCTCGCGCGGATCCTCGAACACGTTGCGAATGATCGACATCGCCACCGGGTTGAGCATCGAGCCGCCGATCGCCTGGAGCACGCGGGCGGCGATCAGCAGCCCCAGCGTCGGAGCCAGGCCGCACAGGAGCGATCCGAGCGAGAACACCACCAGGCCGGTCCGGAACACGCGCTTGCGCCCGATCCGATCCGCGGTCGAGCCGGCCAGCATCAGCAGGCTGGCGAGCACCAGCGTGTAGGCGTCGATCGTCCACTGCAGGCCCGACACCGAGGCGTGCAGGTCTTTCCGAATCGCGGGCAGCGCGACGTTGACGATCGTCGAGTCCAACCCGACCATCAGCAGGCTGAAGCAGCAGATTCCGAGCACCAAGAGCCGCCGGCCCCGGGTCAGCCCCGCCGCGGAGCCGTCCTCGTGGATTCCTTCCATGTAATTCGATGCTACCCAGGCCTCCGTTGGTGTCACAGTTAGCGCCGTGAGCACCGACACCGAGGGAAGGCGAGGGGTGTTCGTCCGGGGGCGGCCGAGCGCCCGGCGGCTGACCCGGCGTCTCGATCGAGGACAGATCCCTCGCGCTGGCAAGCACGCCGAGCAGGGACACGAGCTCGGCGTGCTGGGCGGCCTGGCCGCCCTGAGCCTCGACGCCCTGTCGAGTGTCGCCTACGGCCCCGAGGCGATGATGGTCGTGCTGGTGACCGCGGGCGTGGGAGCGCTCCAGTACACCGTGCCGATCACGATCGTGATCGTCGTGATGCTGGGGCTGCTGGTCATCTCGTACACGCAGGTGATCGACGCGCATCCGGAGGGCGGCGGAGCGTACTCGGTGTCCAAGGCCAACCTGGGGCGCTGGCCGGCTTTGCTGGCAGCCGCGTCGGTGGTCGTCGACTACGTGCTCACCGTGGCGGTCAGCCTCGCGGCCGGGGCGGCCAGCCTGGGGAGCGTGTTCCCCGGGCTCGCGCACCATCTGCTGCTCCTGAGCCTCATTGGGCTCGTGATCCTGACCTCCCTGAACATGTTCGGGATCGCCGAGTCGGCGAAGGCGCTGATGGTCCCGACGGTCGTGTTCATCGTCAGCATGCTCGCGACGATCGTGGTCGCGGCTCTGCGTGGGCATCCGGTCGCGCACATCGGCACGCCGATGCGGTTCCCGGCCACCGAGACCGTGGGGGTGCTCTTGATCCTGAAGGCATTCGCCTCGGGGTGCTCGGCGGTGACCGGCGTCGAGGCGATCTCCAACGGGGTGCCCGCGTTCCGCCGGCCCCGGATCAGGACCGCGCAGCGCACCGAGATGTCACTCGGCGTGCTGCTCGGGGTGATGCTGCTGGGGCTCATCCTGATCATCCGGTCTCACCACGTGGTGCCGAGGGGCGGGGTCACGGTCCTCGCGCAGGTGACGGCCGGCGCGTTCGGCACCGGCTGGCCGTTCTACGTCTCGAACCTGTCGGTGGCGCTCGTGCTGGGCCTCGCGGCAAACACCAGCTTCGGTGGCTTGCCGGTGCTGCTCAGCCTGCTGGCCAAGGATCATCGGATGCCGCACGCGTTCTATCTCCGGTCCGAGAGGCCGGTATACCGGATCGGGATCGTCGCGCTGGCGTTCGCGGCTGCGCTCCTGCTGATCGCAGTCAACGCACAGACGAACAGCCTGATCCCGCTGTTCACGATCGGGGTGTTCATGGGGTTCACGCTCAGCCAGATCGGCCTCGTCCGGCACTGGTCGACGGAACGCCCGGCGCGCTGGCGGCTGCGCGTCGCCCTCAATGGCACCGGCGCGGTGATCACGGCGATCGCGGTGCTCGTGTTCGTGTTCACCAAGTTCCTGGCCGGAGCCTGGGTCGTCGTCATCGCGATCCCGGCGCTCATGGCGCTGTTCAACGTGACCGAGCACTACTACGCCGAGGTGGCTCACGAACTCAGGCTCGGCAAGACACCGCCGCGCCCGCGCAAGCGCGAGAGCGTCGTGATCGTTCCCACCTCCACCGTCAACCTGCTGACCCAGAAGGCCGTGAGCGCCGCGATGTCGCTTGGCGAGACGATCGTGGCGGTGGCGGTCGCGGGGGATGAGGAGGAGTGCGCTCAGATCAAGCGGGAATGGGACGAATGGGCCTGTGGCATCCCAATCGAGGTCCTGCTCGACCCACACCGCTCGCTCGTGCGCAGCGTCTTGCGCTACGTCAAGTCAGTCGAGGACGAGGACGCAACAATCGTTGTCCTGATCCCTGAGATCGTGCCGCGCAAGCGCCGCCACGAGATCCTCCACAACCAGCGGGCCCGGCTGCTGTCCGCGGTACTCAAGGCGCGGACCAACGTGATCATTGCGACATTGCCGTTTCACTTACACGACTGACGGCGCGCCTGCGCCCGGCGCCCCGGGCGCGGCGCAGGGCGACCGACTTAGGGACCAAAGAGCCGGGCACCGCCGCCTTCGCGACACCGATCTGATCATCCCCACCGGGGCGCAGCACGACGATCTCGCCCTGGGCGTGGTCGAGCAGCCAGGCAACGTCGTCGGCATTGAAACCGTGGCTGCCGTGTGATGCGGCCGCGATCACGATCCGGTCAAAGCGCTCCTGGGCGATCGCCTGGCGCAGGGCGTGGCGGGGGTTGCGCCCCCGCTCGATCCGCGAGTCGACGGGCACGCCGGCCTCGGTGGCTCGCTGCTCGATGACCTCGAGCAGGGGCACTCCCATCGAGCACTGACGCGGCACCGGCGTGTTGAGTGGGAGGTCGAGTGATACGCGGGCCAGGAACACCGGCACCAGCGTGGCGCCCTCGGCCTGGGCCAGCCGGAGCGCGGCGTTGAGCGCCCGCTCCGAGAGGTCCTCAGCCACGAACGGGAACAGGATTCGCCGGTTCGACCTCACCGTGGGCGCGGGACGGCGGCGGGTCCGCTGTAGGACTCGGGGGACAGCCAGAACGGCGAGTGCGATGGCCAGGATCACCACGACGACGATCAGGACGACGGTCATATCGAATCTCCTTTCGTTCGCTGCGTCCGGTCGGCCACGATTCGGAGGTCGACACCCGGCAGCAGCTCCAGCAGCCGGAAGGGCAGTGAGGTCTGGGTCAACCGGCGCAACGCGCCGCGCGGCCTGGGCGTCCCCATCAGGACATAGGTGGTGCCGCGATCCTGCGCGACGCGCTGGGCGACCGCGGCGATGTCGTCGCCGTGCTCGAGCAGCAAATGCGCGCCGAGAACGCTGGAGAGCCGGCGCAGCGCGTCGAGTTGCTCGCGCTCCTGGTCGCTCGGCTCGTGATCGGCCACCCACAGGACGTCGAGGTCGGCACCTAGGCGCTGGGCCGAGCGCCAAGCGCGGCGGACGACCCGCTGGGACTTCGCCTCAGGGGTGATCAGCGCGAGCAGGCGCTCTCCGACCGCGGCCGGGGCGGCGTTGTCGATGAGGCGCTCGTCACCGGGACGGCCCAGGCGAACGGCATCGGGATCCATCGGGATGCGCTTGGCCTCGACCTCCTCGGCGACCTGGCGGAGCGCGACCTCGCGCAGCGCGGCCAGGTTCTCGACCTTGAAGAAGTTGTTCAGCGCGGCCTGCACGCGCTCGGCGGGATAGACCTTGCCGGCCCTGAGTCGTTCAACCAGCGACTGTGGCGTGATGTCGATCAGGACGACCTCGTCCGCGGCGCCGATCACCGCGTCGGGAATCGTCTCGCGAACCCGGATACCGGTCAGCTCGGCGACCTGGTCGTTGAGGCTCTCCAGATGCTGGACGTTGACCGTCGAGAAGACGTCGATCCCGGCGGCCAGTACGTCCTCGACGTCCTCGTAGCGTTTCTGGTGCTCGAGGCCGGGGGCGTTGGTATGGGCGAGCTCATCGATCAGGGCGAGCTCGGGCTGGCGCCGCAGCAGGGCAGCCAGATCCATCTCCTCGAGCTCCGAGTCGCGGTAGGCGACGCGCCGGCGGGGGATGGTTTCGAGCCCCTCCGCCTGGGCCACGGTCTCTACGCGGCCATGCGGCTCGAGATAGCCGATCACGACGTCACGCCCGTTCTCGGCCTCAGCCTGCCCCTCGCGGAGCATCTGGTAGGTCTTGCCCACGCCGGCTGCCATGCCCAGGAACACCTTGTGATGACCGCGACCGACTGGTTGCACGTCCTCAATGGTGGCGTGTGTGTCCGGCGTGGACACGGCGACATTACGCGCCCAGCAGGTTGTGGACGATCAGGTCGATCAGCTTGATCCCGATGAACGGGGCGATCAGCCCGCCGAGGCCATAGATCCACAGGTTCCGCCGAAGCAGCGCGCTCGCGCCGATCGGCCGGTACCGCACGCCCCGCAACGCGAGCGGAACCAGCAACGGGATCACGATCGCATTGAAGATGATGGCCGAGATGATCGCCGACTCGGGCGTCCCCAGATGCAGGATGTTGAGCGCCTGGAGCGGGCTCTTGCCACCCGGGTGCGTCGCCCAGGTCGTCGCGAAGATCGCCGGCAGGATCGCGAAGTACTTGGCGACGTCGTTGGCGATCGAGAACGTGGTTAGCGCGCCGCGGGTGATGAGCAGCTGCTTGCCGACCTCGACGATCTCAATGAGCTTCGTCGGGTTGGAGTCGAGGTCGACCATGTTCCCCGCCTCGCGGGCGGCCTGAGTCCCCGTGTTCATGGCCACGCCGACGTCGGCCTGCGCGAGCGCCGGCGCGTCGTTGGTGCCGTCGCCTGTCATTGCGACCATCCGGCCGGTGGCCTGCTGCTCCTTGATCAGCGCGAGCTTGGCCTCGGGAGTGGCTTCGGCCAGGAAGTCATCGACGCCCGATTCCTCGGCGATCTTGGCCGCAGTCAGGCGGTTATCGCCCGTGATCATGATCGTGCGGATGCCCATCGCGCGGAGGTGGTCGAAGCGGTCGCGCATACCCTCCTTAATCGTGTCTTTGAGATAGACCACGCCCATCACCTGGGAGTCGCGCGCGACAGCCAGGGGAGTCCCGCCTTCGCGGCCGATCCGGTCAAGTACCGGCTGGAGCTCCGCCGGGGGACGCCCGCCTTCCTCGGTCACGAACTTGATCACCGCGTCACCCGCGCCCTTGCGCAGGTGCTGGCCGTTCAGGTTGACGCCGCTCATCCGTGTCTGCGCGGTGAACGGGACGAACTCGGCGTGAAGCTCGGCCATGTCGTGCTCGCGGATCCCGTACTGCTTGGCCAGGACCACGATCGAACGTCCCTCGGGCGTCTCGTCGGCGAGCGAGGCCAGCTGCGACACCTCGGCAAGCTCGGCCTCCGAGACGCCCGGCATCGGGATGAACTCGCTGGCCAGCCGGTTGCCGATCGTGATCGTCCCCGTCTTGTCGAGCAGCAGCACATCCACGTCGCCTGAGGCTTCAACCGCGCGGCCGGACAGCGCCAGCACGTTGCGGCGCACGAGCCGGTCGATACCGGCGATCCCGATCGCTGACAGGAGCGCGCCGATCGTCGTGGGGATCAGCGCCACGAGCAGCGAGATCAAGCTGGTGTCCGAGATTGGCGTGTGGGCGAACAGTCCGAAGGGACGGAGCGTTGCCACCACGATCATGAAGATCAGGGTCAGCCCGGCGAGCAGGATGTTGAGCGCGATCTCGTTCGGTGTCTTGCGCCGCTCGGCGCCCTCCACGAGGCCGATCATCCGGTCGAGGAACGACTGCCCGGGCTCCTGGGTGATTTCGACCAGGATCTTGTCCGAGAGCACACGCGTTCCGCCCGTGACCGCGCTGCGGTCGCCGCCGGACTCGCGAATGACCGGTGCGGACTCGCCGGTGATAGCGGACTCGTCGACAGAGGCGATGCCCTCGATCACGGTGCCGTCCCCGGGGATCAGCTCACCAGCCTCGACGACCGCGATGTCGCCCTTGTTGAGCTCGGAGGCCTGCTTGATCGTGCCGTCCTGAAGCCTGGCCACCGTCTCCTTGCGCATAGCGCGGAGCGTGTCCGCCTGGGCGCGCCCACGCCCCTCGGCGAACGCCTCGGCGTTGTTGGCGAAGATGACCGTCAGCCACAGCCAGACGGAAATGACGAACGTGTACCAGGACGGGTCGTTGCCGCCGAGCGCCTTGCCGCCGAACAGCTGGATGAACCAGGTGACGGTGGTGATCGTCGCGCCGATCTCGACCACGAACATGACCGGGTTACGCATCTGAACCCGCGGGTCGAGCTTCAGGAAGCTGTCGATCAGCGCGCGCTTGAGGATGTCGCGCCGGAATAGCGAGATCGCGCGCCGCTCCTGCGGGTGCTGCGGCTGCGGCTGCGGGCGCTCTTCGGGAGGCGCCTCAACGCTCATGCGTGCACTCCGTTCATACGATCGAGGGCCAGGTTGAGCTCGAGCACGTTCACTCCGGGCTCGCCGGAGAAGCCGAGGCCGCGGCCGCCCGTGTACTTGTTGACCAGTGTCATGACTGCGGCAAGACTCAGGTGGCGTACGGCTGCCACCCGGTGGGCCTGGATATCGGCATTGCGCACCGAGATGTCAGGGTCGATGCCCGAGGCCGAGGTGTTGGCGGCGTCGACCGGCACGTTGGCCGCGCGGAGCTTGCCTGGGTAGTACGGCCCGTTGAGGGCGATGTACGCCTGGATGTTGCCGGAGATCTCCTGCTCGGTGGCGACGCTGTTCGGACCGAGGTTGGAGAACGTGGTCGCGGCGGCGTTGTTCGGGGGAACCGTGGCTGACGGACGCGTCTGGAAATACCGCGGGTCGGGGTTGGTGACCGGGACGCCGTTCTGCATCACGGGCTTGCCGTTCTTGTAGACCTGCAGGCCGAAGTTCTGGCCGATCTCCTGCGAGCCGACGAGCTTGCCGTCGACGTGCACCAGCTGGCCGTCGGCATTACCCGGGAAGGCCACCTGGCTGATGCCCGTGATCACCAGCGGATACAGAATTCCGCAGAACAGGGTGAGGACGAGGATCCCAATGGCCGAGGTGATGATGTCTCGCTTCATGTCAGTGAGTTACTTACTGGTAAAGGTGTCCGGTGAGGCCCTGCACGATTGGACCGAGGAGCAGAGCCGGGAAGAAGGTGAGGGCGCCGACGAGCACGATCACGCCGATGAGCAGCACCACGAATGTCGGGTTATCCGTGCGCATCGTGCCGAGCCCCGCAGGGCTGACGCGCTTGCCGGCCAGCGTGCCGGCAACCGCCAACGCGAACAGGATCGGCGCATAGCGGGCGAACAGCATCGTGAAGCCGCCAAGGAGATCGGCGAACGTGATCCCGTGCGACCCCAGGCTTCCGGCGTTGGGCTGGACGAAGCCGCCGTAGCCCGCGAACGCGGAGCCGTTGTTGTTGGCCTGGCTCAGATAGGCGTAGAACGTCTCGGAGAATCCCTGGGGGCCACCGGCGGCTGCGGCCGAGATCGACTGACGGCCAGCGCTGCTCGCCGTGGCCAGCGCCGTGGAGAACAGCGCCGCCAATGGGGTGATCAACAGCCCGATCGCCACCAGCTTTATCTCCCTGGCCTCGATCTTCTTGCCCAGGTACTCGGGTGTTCGTCCCACCATCAGCCCGCCGATGAACACCGCCAGCAGTACATACAGGAGGATCGAGTACAGACCGGTCCCGACGCCGCCGAAGATCACCTCGCTCGCCGACAGGTTCGCCATCGGCACCGCGCCACCGATCCCGGTGTATGACTCGATCGCGCTGTTCACCGCACCGCACGAGGTGACCGTTGTCACCACATCGAACAAGGCAGAGCCGGCGATCCCGAAGCGCTGCTCCTTGCCCTCCATGTTGCCGCCGGTCGAGCCGGCGACGACCTGGGTGTGCAGCCCGGCCGCGTGCTGGGCCGGCGTGCCGTGAGCCTCGGCGACGTAAGCCACGCAGCACGCGCCGAAGAACATCACCAGCATCGTCGCGAAGATCGCGTAGCCCTGCCGGCGGTTGCCGGCCATGCGCCCGTACATGAACACCAGCCCCGCCGGGATGACTAGCACGGTCAGCATCTCGACGAAGTTCGTAAACCCGGTCGGGTTCTCGAACGGATGCGCCGAGTTGGTGTTGAAGAACCCGCCGCCGTTGGTGCCCAGCTCCTTGATCGCCTCCTGAGAGGCGACCGGCCCCATCGCGATCGAGTTCGCCAGCCCGGTAGGTCCGTTGAAGTTCACATAGTGCGAGAAGTTCTGGATCGACCCCTGAAACACCAGGATCAGCGCGACGACGATCGAGATAGGGGTCAGAACCCACAGGACCGTGCGGATCAGGTCCTGCCAGAAGTTCCCGATGCCCTTGCCGCTGCGTCCGATGATGCCCCGGATCAGCGCGACGGCGACCGCGATGCCCACGCCCGCCGAGAGGAAGTTCTGCACGGTGAGCCCAGCCATCTGGCTGAAGTAGCTCATCGTCGTCTCGCCGCCGTAGTACTGCCAGTTGGTATTCGTCAGGAACGACGACGTCGTGTTGAAGGTCACGTTCCACGGCGCCGAGTGGAAGCCCTCGGGGTTCAGCCCCGTCCAGTTCCACAGCGTCTGCGTGCGGAGGATGAAGTACAGGAGGAGCCAGCCGGCGAGCGAGAAGATGATCAGGCTCTTGGCGTACTGCTTCCAGTCCTGACTGCGCTCAGGGTCGACCCGCATGACCCGGTAGAAGAGCCGCTCCGGCGTCCGGAATAACGGATCGAGGAAGGTGGGCTGACCGGTGTAGACGGCCGCCATGTAGCGACCGAGCGGCATCGCCAGCAGCGTCAGAACGACGCAGAAGAGGACGATCGTGAGCCAGCCCAGGAACGTCATCGGTGCTCGCCCCGGTGAGGCCGCGCGAATGCGAGTGCGCTTGCGGGGGCGAGCACTAGAACTTCTCGCCGCGCAGGAGGGCGTAGAGCAGGTAGATGCAGACAAGCAGGGAGACGATCAGTCCGAACAGATCGGCCCCGCTGATCGACGCGATGACCAGGGTCATATCGCGTCGATCCCGAAGATGAGCGCGAACAGAATCGCGAACATCAGAACTCCGAGCAATATGGCTACGACATCCATGGGCCTCATCGTGGCTTGCGGGGCATGAAGGGTCCATGCAGAAATCGACCCCCGGCATACAGATTCCGTGAAGACAGAATCCGTCAGGACGGCTACGCTGAGGGGCGGAATCGGCACCCGTCCACCCCTAGGCTGGGAGCCGGCATGGCGCACGTGCTCGCCGGGGGCGCGGGGCTCCAAGAATGAGCGACTCTTCGCATAAGCGCACCTATCACGAGGCGGCCCACAAGGCGGCCGAGCACGAAGTTGCCGTCGGGGCCGGCGACGGCGCCCGCGGCGCCAAACGGCCTGCCCAGAAGCGAGCGTTTTACGAGGCGGCGCACAAGCTTGGCTATTGGGCCCCGCCCGTCGAGAGCGCGTACGAGGAGGAATCGGAGGCGACCCGCCGGCGGTTCGAGGCGCTTAAGGACCACGACCGGGACGTCATCGCCCACGGCAGCAAAGCGCTGCTGGCGCTCGGCGCGCTAGGCGTTGTCTACGGGGATCTCGGGACCAGCCCGCTCTACACCGACCAGGCGATCTTCACCAACTACCACGCGACGCGGGTGGTCACAGCGGCGAGCGTCTTCGGAACCGCCTCGCTGATCTTCTGGGCGCTGACCGTGATCGTCTCGATCAAGTACGCGGGCTTCATCATGCGCGCCCACAACCGGGGCGACGGCGGCATCATGGCGCTGACCGCCCTGCTCCAGCGCAACCGGGTGCCCCATGGGGCCGTGCTGGTCACGCTCGGGATCTTCGGCGCCGCGCTGTTCTTTGGCGACGGCATCGTCACCCCGTCGATCTCGGTGCTGGGCGCGGTCGGCGGGCTCTCGGTCGTCTCGACCGCGTTCACGCACCTCGTGGTGCCAATTGCGCTGGCGATCCTGATCGCCCTGTTTGTCATGCAGCGGTTCGGATCGGGGACGATTGGGTGGCTGTTCGGCCCGGTGATCCTCCTGTGGTTCCTGACGATCGGCGGCTTCGGGATCTCTCAGGTCGCGCACGACCCGGCCGTGTTCCAGGCGCTCTCGCCGAGCTGGGCGGTTCGGTTCATGATCGACAACGGCGTCCGTGGGTACCTGGTGCTGGGCGGCGTCGTGCTGGCGGTGACCGGGGCGGAGGCCCTGTACGCGGACCGCGGCCACTTCGGCGCGGCGGCGATTCGCCTCGGCTGGTTCGGGGTCACGATGCCGGCGGTGGTCCTCAACTACCTCGGGCAGGGGGTGTGGATCCTCCATCACCCGCAGGCGAACGACGACCACACTACGTTCAACCCGTTCTTCCAGATGCTGCCGCACGCGGCGCTGTGGCCCGTGGTGATCCTCGCCACCATCGCGACGGTGATCGCCTCGCAGGCGGTGATCTCGGGCACGTACTCGGTGGCCAAGCAGGCCGTCCAGCTCGGCTTCCTGCCCCGCCTGAAGGTCTTGCACACCTCGACCGTGGAGGGCCAGATCTACGTTCCGATCGTCAACTGGGGCCTGTGTCTCGGAGTCGTTGTGCTGACGCTCGTGTTCCGCAACTCCGCGGCCTTGGGCGACATCTACGGCGTGGCGGTGACCGGGACGTTCATCCTCAACACGCTGCTGTTCCTATCGGTTGCGCGGCTGCTCTGGGGAACGCCGTGGCGCAAGCTCGCACCCGTGGGGGTGCTGTTCCTCACGGTTGAGGTGGCGTTCTTCAGCTCGAACGTGGCGAAGGTCGAACACGGCGCCTGGCTGCCACTGGTGATCGGGCTAGTGCTGTCGCTGATCATGATCAACTGGCGCCGGGGCCAGCTGGTGGTCACCCGCAAGCGCGTCACCCAGGAGGGCTCGCTGACCGAGTTCCTCGACCGCCTGGCGAACAAGCAGCCACCGGTGGTCAGGGTGCCCGGCGTCGGGGTGTTCCTGAACCCGAACCCCGAGACCACACCGCTCGCTTTGCGCGCGGAGGTCGAGTTCACGCGGTCCCTGCACGAGCGCGTCGTGGTCGTATCGATCGACAACATCGGGATCCCGCACGTGGACCCGTTCGACTGCCTGGCCGTGCGCCAGCTCGGCCGCGGTCTGTTCAAGATCCTGCACGTCACCATCCGGATGGGCTACCGCGACAAGCTGAGCGTCCCCGACGCGCTTGTCCTGGCGCGCAAGCAGGGATTGCTGGAGCGAAACCTGGATCTTGAGCACGCGGCGTACTTCGTCTCGCGCATCTCGATCACGGCGAGCAGCACCCGTCCGCTGCGGGCGATTCGCGAGAAGCTGTTCATCGGGATGGCCCGCAACGCGGCCAGCCCGATCGACCACTTCGGCCTGCCGCCCGACCGGACCGTGATCATGGGCTCGCAGGTCGCGCTGTAGGGGACCTCAGGCCCCTAGCCGGAGCTAGGCGTCCCGTCGCTCGCCAGCCAGCCCGGCGCGGAGTCCGCAAGCCACCCCGACGCGCCGTACGCAAAGTGTTTGCGTACGAGCATGCATAACCTGCCACTCGACGGCCGGCGTGCCGACCGCGGCATCTCATGCACGCCCGGCATGCAGGGGATGCCACGGCTCCCGCGCACGGGACCGATTGGCATGTTTTACAGGTGGCGGGCGACCCTCACCCCGGAAACCCCGGGGCGACCGGCTAGCCCGGGATCAGGCCCTCGCCGGTGAACTCGGCCTTCGCCTCTTGGAACGAGACGTCGGGCGGAGGGAGGATCACGTCGGAGGGCCCCAGCCGGTCCTCCGGCACGGATGCGCCGTTATTGCGCACGAACGCGAGCAGCTCCTGGAAGGCGTCGTGGAATCGGTCCTCTAGCCTAGGCCGCGAAGCGGTAGCCGACCCCCGGGTCGGTGCGGATGTAGCGCGGGCCCTCGGGCGGCTCGATCTTGCGGCGCAGGTTCGCGATGTGTGCGCGCAGCACCTGCGTGTCCTCGCCGTAGCCGGGTCCCCAGACCGACACGAGCAGATCGCGGTGGGTCATCAGCCGCCCCCGGTTTCGCACCAGCAGGCGGAGCAGGTCGAACTCGGTGGGGGTCAGGTGCACCTCCTGACCCTGAACCCGCACCGTTCGGCGGGCCAGGTCCACCTCCAAGCCGTCCACTCGCACCTCGGCCTCCTCGCGCTCGGGCGCGATCCGGCGCAGGTTGGCCTGCAGGCGGGCCACCAGCTCGCGCGGGCCGAACGGCTTGGTCACGTAGTCATCGGCGCCGGCGGCCAGCGCCCTGACCTTGGCGTCCTCCTCGCCGACCGCCGAGAGAACGATCAGTGGCATGTCGGTCCACTCGCGCAGCCGCCGGGCCAGCTCGACACCATCGAAGTCGGGCAGGAGCAGATCGATGATCGCCGCGTCGGGTCGCTGGAGCGCGGCCAGGTCGAGCGCCTCCTCGCCGGTCGCGGCCGGCAGTACCTCGAAGCCGGACTCGCGGAGGATCACCCGCAGGGCCCGCAGGATCTGCTGCTCGTCATCCACGACGAGAACCTTTGGTCGGGGTTCGGTCATGTCGTGGATGACGCGGAATCGACGACTAGAACCTTGGGGCGCGGCTCGGTCATGTCGTCGATGACGCGGAATCGACGACTAATACGCGTGGCCGTGGTGTGGAGTTCACGTCGGCAGCGGGGCGGCGGGTGCGGGATCCGGATCGGGGAGCGCCGGCTGCTCGATCGGCAGGGCGACAACAAAGCTCGAGCCTTGTCCCGGGAGTGACTCCACCGAGATCGTGCCGCCGTTGGCCTCGACGAACCCCTTGGCGATGGCCAGCCCCAGCCCCGAACCGCCCCACGGTTCGTCTCGGGCCCCCGGACCGCGGTAGAAGGGCTCGAAGATCCGGGCGCGGTCGGCGGGGCGGATGCCCGGGCCCTGATCCACAACGCGCACGACCGCGCGTGAGCCGCTGCGGCGGATGCGCACCGACACGGGTAGGCCGCCGGAGTAACGCAGGGCGTTCTCGAGCAGGTTCGCGAACGCGCGTTCCAGTTGGGCGGCGTCGGCGCGCACTGGGGGGACGTCGGGGTCCATCGCCAGCCGCACGTCACCGCTGGAATCGGGAAGGCTGTCGCGTGCCGCGAGCACGACATCCTCCAGCGAGACCCAGTCCTCGCGCGGCTCAGCGCGGCCCGCCTGCAGGCGCGAGAGGTCGAGCAGCTTGTCGACGAGCGCCGCCAGCTGTTCGCCCTCCTCGATGACAGCCTGACTCAGCTCGGTGCGCTCGGCCGGGGTGAGCGAGTCGCTGCCCAGGGCGTGGCCGGCGGCCACGATAGCCGTGACCGGAGTGCGCAGGTCGTGTGAGACCGCGCGCAGCAATGCGGTCTTGACGTCGTCGCTGCGCCGCAGCGCGGCGGTCTCGACCGCCTCGGCCTGGAGCGCGTCCCGGCGGACGGCGATCGCCACGAGCGCGCCCAGCGCTGGGACGACGTACGTCTCCAGTCGCTGTTCGGCGTCGCTGGACAGCTTGCGTGGTACCAGTAGCGTCGCGACCTGGATCCCGTCCGCGCCCGACAGCGGAGCGGCTCGGCGGCGCTCGTCGCCTTGGCGCGTGCCCAACTCGATCGAGGCCGAGCTCAGGTCCAGTGCCTCAGCCACGCGGTGCGCGGCGGCGGACAAGGCAAGTGAGGTCTCGGTTCCACCCAACAGCTCTCGCGCCAGCGCCGCCGCCAGATCGGCCTCCGCTCGGCGCCGGTCGGCCTCCATCGCGCGGTTACGGGCCAGGTCGGCAATCGTGCTCACGGCGACGGCGACGACGACGAACGCGATGAGCGCCACCCAGTTGCGGCTGTCAGAGATCGTGAAGCGATCGATCGGGGGCAGGTGGAAGAAGTTGAACGCCGCCGCGCTGATCAGCGATGTGAAGAGGCCGAGCCCCAGTCCCCAGTAGGCCGACACCACCAGCACCGCCGGCAGGTACACGACACTGAGCGAGACGACGGGCGCGAGGCTCTTGAGCGCGTAGATCGCGGCCGTGGCGGCCGCCACCGAGATCACGGCAACGCCGATACCGAGACCGAGATCCGGTCTGGGGGCTCGCAACCTGCCCGGCCGCTGTACGGGGAACAGCCGCGCCGATAGATGGAACTTCTCCTCAGCGCCGGCCGCCGGCGCCTTAGCGAACTCCTCTGCGGCGGGTGACGGCGGCGCTTCGGTCACGCTGTTCCCGCACCGCCGTAGGAGGTGGGCGGCGTACCGTCCGCCTGGGATTGGGCAATCTGCTCCAGCAGCCCGGAGGGGCTCGTGCCGCCGAGCACCCGCAGGCGGGGCAGGCGATAGGGATCCTCGCCGGGGCTCGCCCAACCCGGGACCACCGTCGTCGAGCCGACGAAGCCGGCTGCCTTGACCGCCGCGATCACCGTCGCGTCGTAGTGGCCCGACGGGTAGCAGAACCAGTTGACCGGAACGTCGTAGCGCTTCTGGAGGATGTGACGCGCGGTCTGGACCTGGTACTGCAGCTGGGACGCGTCCAGTGTGATCAGGTCCGCGTGGCTGATTCCCTGCGTATCGAGTTCCCACCCGGCCGCGATCAGACCTCGGACCTGGGCGTCGGTGAGTCCTCCCTGCGACGGTGGCAGCCCGGTGAGCTGGATGTTCTCATTGCCCACCCAGCCGAGCCGCTTGAGGATCGGGAGCGCGTTCTCGTACTGCGACGCGTAGCCGTTGTCGAAGGTGAGGACGATTGGCTTGCCCGGCCCGAGCGGCACGCCGCGCGTCCAGTAAGCCTCGAGCTGATCGAGTGTCACCGCGTGCCATCCGGCCGCCTTCAGCGCCTGCATCTGCGCGGCGAACTCGTCGGCCGGGACGTAAAGCCCGGGGAAGGGTGCGCCCGCAGGCGGCGGGTTGATCACGTGGTACATGAGCACGGGCACGGTCGCGGTCCCCGGCTTCCCGGTCCCGACGCTCGTGACGGTGGAGTGCGGACCGCTCGATTTCGCCAACGTCGCGCCGGTGTGGTGGCTCGCCGCGCCGCTTCGGTGGTGACCCGACCCGATCGTGCGAGCGGCATCGGTCTGCGAAGCGACCGTGCTCGACCCGCTTCCGCTCGTAGCGGCGATCGCGATTGCCGTTGCGACGAGCCCGACCCCGAGCAGGGCCGCCAGCGCGATCAGCCGAGCGCGTCGCACGCGCGCCCGCCGCTCACGCTCTCTGGCGAGCCGCCGCGCGCGAATTTGCTGCTCGTTCATCAGCCCACGAGCGTACCCGCCGCGAAGGCGAAATACAGGATGATCAGCAGCGCAGCGCCCGGGCGGCGCATGCCTCGTTTGCCACCCAAGAGCACGAGCGTCGCGACCGTCATCGCCACCAGCCACCCGAGCTGCTGTTTCGCGACGCTCGATAGCGCCGCGAACGTCACGAACAACGAGGGCCCGATCACGCCGACAGCCAGGTTGATCGAGTTGCTGTTGAACGTCTCACCGACGAGCGCGGCGCCGCGCCCGGCCAGTCCGAGCCGGATCGCCGTCGCCGCGTTGGGCAGGCTGGTGAGTGGCGCGAGGATCAGCACCCCGAGCACGGTGTTCGCGATGTGCCAGTCGTGCCCCAGGCTGAGCGCGGCCTCAACCATCCCGAAGCTGCCCGCGATGATCAGCGCGGCGTCGACCACGATCAGACCGAGTAGATGGTGAGTCGGGTTGGGCGAGGTCTCGACGGCGCGCTCGGGCCCGGGGTGTTCGTGTAGCGCGCGCGACAGCCGCTCGACCGGAGACCTCGCCCTGGGGTGGAGCCGGTCGAGGATCTGCGGGCCGGCGATCACGAGCGCCAGGTAGGGAGCAATCACGCACACGGTGATCGCCACGGTCTCGGCGGGGGAGAGCCATCGGAACAACAGCACCGCGGCCAGCACCGTGACGAGCAGGCCGACGAGACCCTCGAGGGCGAGCGTCTCGCGCGCCAGGCGCACGCCGCCGGCGAGCAGGGCGCTCAGCCCGATCATCGCCGCGAGCTGGAACGCGTTCGATCCGACAAGGACCCCGACGCCGACGTCATGAGCGCCCTTGGCGAGTGCGAACAATGCCGAGGAGACGTTCGGGCCGTCTGCGGCGACCGCGGTGAGCAGCCCGATCAGCGCCTCGGGAAAGCCGAATCGCACGCCGAGCCGGTCGAGCCGGCGGGCAAACAGGCGCGCGGCCCCGAGCGTGACGGCGAGCGAGACCAGGAACAAGGGGGCTGCGAGGAGGGTTGCCATGGGCTGCGGGGTCGACGAAAAGTGCCGACCAGGCTTCCCGGCTCACCCTGAGTGCGACCCTACCGGAAGGACTCCGACCCCGGGCGGCGAAACGCAGACCATGCTGCTCAGACGCCGTCCACCGCAGATCGACACCCGCCCCTCGCATCCGGCCCAGGGCTTCGAGCACCTGGGCGGCGAGGCCATCGCCGTCCTCAAGTGGCTGAAGGACAACCAGGTCGAGTTCGTGCTCGTCGGCCCGGTGGCTGAGGCCATGCGCGGAGGCGACGCCTCCTCGGGTCCGGTGGCGATCATCCCCGCGCCCTACCGGCGCAACCACGAGCGCCTCTCACGCGCGCTCGACGCCGCCCACGCCCGGCCACGGCCGGAAACCGGCGCTCGCGACAGCCGCGAAGCCGTCGTTGCCAAAGCGATGGCCGAGCAGTCGGGTGCCGGCGAGCGCTGGGTTCTCGGCACCGGCACGCATTTTCTGGACGTCGAGGGGAGGCCGACCGGAACGCCGGGCTACCAGGAGCTGCTCTACGAATCCGCTCGCTTTGAGCCGGCCTCGGGCGTGGCTGTAGATGTCGCCTCGCCCGAGGACATCGAGCACTACGCCCACGTGCGCCGGACCGGGACCTCGCCGGAGCTGCGGATCACGCGTGGTGTGCCACAGGAATCCGCCGCCAACTCAACCTGAGCTTTAGGCAGGTTTTAGGGGTGCCCGGGCCGGATTGCGCTTGAGCGCCCGCTAGCCTTAGAGCATGCCGATTCGCCCCAGGACGGCGGCGCTGGGCGCGGGG
>Ga0335073_10006156_pt1 | contig 16854 bp, 15 predicted proteins | sample Lox_Sample_22_FD_207093 | JGI IMG/M metagenome (GOLD analysis project Ga0335073, IMG submission 207093) | Soil microbial communities from Loxahatchee National Wildlife Refuge, Florida, United States - Lox_Sample_2.2 | ecosystem: Environmental > Terrestrial > Soil > Wetlands | place: USA... | reverse complement strand
AGGACCGATGCTCGAAATGTTGTCCGGTGGCGGTGTTGAGCGCGGCGACGCCCACGCGTCCGCCGAGGCGGGATTCAATTTCGGCGAGGGCTTCGGCGGGGATGGGGGCGGTGGTTGGGTTTTGTACCAGAGCGGTGCGTGTGAGCACGAGTGGGATCAGAGCGGACGCGCCGAAGAGAAATGCGCGTCGCGTTTGCAAAAAGTCGCGGTCGGGGACATTTCTGATGCCGGCCGGTTTCTCGGTGCTCGGTGTGGTCAATCTGGTCTCCTCGAATCCTCGCTCGTGTGCGCCTAATGTAATCCTACGTCATCCGAAGAGCGAATAGCGCTCGAGACACGAAGGTCAAAGAGGAATTTCCGTTCGAATTCACGTGTCTTTGAGCTGCGAAAAACGAACGGCGTACAATTCAGGACCCAGGGCGAAGTGCTCCTGCTGCGAGGATAGCTATGACGCAATGGTTCGCGCGTGCGGTGCTGCACGTGAGGGATGTTGATGCCTCGGTTGGATTTTACGTGGAGCGGCTCGGGTTCACGAGCCCGTGGTGTTATCGAGAAGGCGGGAAGGCGCATGTTGCCCAGGTGGAACGACAAGGCTGCGCGCTTATCTTGGCGGACACGTGGCCGGAGAAGGTCGGCAAAGGGCTGGTGTTCATTTCGTTGAACGTCGAGCCAGAGATGCAGAACGCCGCATTGGACGGACTGCGGGCGGAATTCGACGGCCGCGGGGTTACGGTTAAAGAAGGTTCGTGGGGTTATCGGCTGCTGGTGGTCGAGGATCCTGATGGAAACGAACTGTTCTTCAACTATCCGAAGGAAACGGCGCCTGGGGACCGATAGGCGACGGGTGGTGGGTGAGACCGTGACGCACCCACACCGGCTTGCTTTCAATGATGGTATGGTAAATTATCCAGTTTGATTAAAACCTTGCCGGGGGAAGTGACATGCGACACTTTGCCAGACGCAAGAAGCCAGTTGCTTTTCTGTTCATCGCGTTGCTCCTCATTCTTGGAGTCGCCGCACACGGACAAACACCGGCCCAGACCGCGGGCGGTTCAACGGCAAATCCCCGAGCTTTGAACGTTACTGCTCTGGATGAGAAGGGGCAGCCCGTGACAGACCTGGATAGCAAGGATTTTCAGGTCTACGAAGACAATAAGGTTCAAGCCATCACGGATTTTTATCCGCCGATGCCGCCGCGACCGGGGAAGGCTGCTTCTGCGACGTTGATCTTGTTCGATCTGCTGAACACAGTCTTCACGCAGAGAGAAAATTCGACGACGCAAATCGTGACTGCGCTGCAACCGTTGGAGGCGAGCGACTCCATTTTTTTCTACGTATTGAGCAACCGCGGCGAATGGTACCCGGTGCGCGCGCTGTATACACAATCGCAGGGATCCTCGAGCTCTGGCGACAATGCCCCGTGGACTCGACAGATTCGACCGCTGTTGGATCAGACGATTGATAAGGTGAATGCACTGAGGATTGAAGCCTATAAGGATCAGGGAGGTCGCAGCGCTGCGACATTTCTGGCGTTGAACCAAATCGGCAATGCCTTCGTGAAAATTCCTGGTCCGAAAACTATCGTGTGGCTGACACGGGGCGCGCCAAACTGGGTGGACTATCCGTATGGGTGTAAAGACGTTCCATTTCCCGACGGAACCGGCAGTTACATCGGCGGCAAATGCACCGATTCATGCACACGGAGGCCGGGAGTGGCAAAGTGCGTGGATTACACGGCGTTCCTGGCGGGCTTTGGTGCAAAGCTGGCGCGAACGGACACGGTTTTTTCCAGCGTCATCATCAACCCGCAGGGCGCTCTGCCGCCGGCGGACCGCGGCCGGTCGCGAGACACGTTGCAACAACTGGCCAACGTTTCTGGTGGGCAGGTTTATCTAAAAGGCGAAATCGAAAAGGCGATTGCGGAGGCTTTGCAAGGCGGGCGCGCTCGTTATCAGCTCACTTACAACGGCGTTGCTCCCGATGGCAAATACCACAAGGTGCGGGTGGAATGCTCGCGAAAAGGGGTGAGCATCGAAGCCCCGCAGGGATATTACGCGGAAGACGCGAAAGCAAACTGAAGAGTTTCAGAAAAGAAGTCAAAGAGCAATTCCCTCATGGGCTAAAGGCCAGTCTGTTTCCAGGCATTCATGTCGGAGCGGAAGCTCCAACCCCGGTGTCAAGCATACGCATTGCACACAGCGAAACTGGAAATGCTTTTGGCTGAGATGCGCGATGTGCGATTGCAGGGAAGCTACGGTACACTGGGCGGCTATGAGCGTAATCGATGAAGTGGTGGAAGCAAACCGCAAGTATGCGGAGACACATGAGCTCAAACGGCTGACGCCGCGGCCAGAGCGCAAGTTGGCAGTGCTGACGTGCATGGATACGCGGCTCTCCATTTTGACCTTAGGGTTGAAGGCGGCGGACGCGCATATCATCCGCAACGCGGGTGGAATCGTGACCGACGATACGCTGCGCTCGCTGCTGGTATCGCATTACCTGCTGGGGACGGAAGAGTTCATGGTCATTAACCATACCGATTGCGGATTGATGCATACGAGCGAGCAGGACCTGCGCACGCGGATCCAGAACCGCACCGGAACGGCGGCGATTGCGCCTTCGTTCTTTTACGCCTTCCAGAACATCGAAGAGAACGTGCGGCACCAGTTACAGAAGCTGCGGAGCCACCCGTGGGTGCCACAGACGGTCGCGACGCGTGGGTTCGTGTACGACGTAAGCAGCGGTTTGCTGCGGGAAATTACATAACCTATCGCGAAGCCAACACATCTTTTATGTGCAGGCGCGCTTTTCGCTAGGAATTGGGGAGCGGTTTGCGCTAACCTTTTTGTCGATCACTGGTCAGGAATCTAGAAAAAGTTAAGGAGGCTTCAGGGATGAAGAACGTACTGCGTTTTCTTGCGATCGCGACGTTGCTGGTATTTGCGGTGCGCGCTGGCGACGATGTTGTGACGGCCGTCCATGGCACCGTTACCAAGATTGATGCCGGAACAAAAACCATAGTGGTGAAGACCAAAGACGGTACGGAGCACACGGTGCATTACACCGATAAGACCGCAGTGTGGGGGGCGGACAAAACCGCGGCCGGGGCGAAAGATATCGGCAAGGGCGTGACCGAAGGGTCGGAAGTCGTCGTGCACTATACCGACAAGGGTGGCGAGAAGACCGCCACGGAAGTCGACAAGGTTGGCAAGGACGGATTGCACTACGTTGATGGCACCGTGGAGAAGGTTGGTGCAGATGGCAAGACCGTGGTGGTGAAAGCCAGCGACGGCACCGAACATACTTTCACGGTTGCGGGCAAAGACACCGCGAAGGGCGTAGACAAGACCGGTAAGGTTACGGTGTATTACACCGAACAAGGCGGAAAGAAAGTGGCGCACTTCTTCGAAAAGCTGTAAGCCACGGGGCGGTTTAAGAATTGGCCGGCGAGGAGCACATTTCGCCGGCCTTTTTCTTTTTCGCCGCGAGAATTATGATGCCCAGGCTGGGGACCATCCGTGGGGGTGAACTGTGAAGCGTAGCGCGATTTTGCTGGTGCAGTGTCCGGATCGCAAGGGCCTGGATGCGACCATCGCCCAGTTTATTTACCGGTATGACGGAAACATTTTGCATTTCGAGCAGCATCAGGCCGGCGAGGAACGCTATTATCTGGCGCGCGTGGAGTGGGACCTGGAAGGATTCCGGCTGAATCTGGACGACTTCGATGGGGCGTTTGGCCCAATGGCGCATAAATTTGGGATGAATTGGTGCTTGCGATTGGGAGATTACCGCCCGCGCGTGGCGATTTTTGTATCCAAATATGACCACTGCCTGGTGGATTTGTTGTACCGCCAGCGCAGTGGCGAGTTGGCGTGCGATTTTGCGCTGATCATCAGCAACCATCCGGATACGAAGAAGCATGCGGATTTTTACAGCGTGCCGTTTCATTTGGTTCCGGTGACAAAGGAAAACAAGGCCGAGGCGGAGGCGCGGCAAATCGGACTGCTCTATCAGAACAAGATCGATCTGGTGGTGCTGGCGCGGTATATGCAGGTGCTGTCGACGGAGTTCATCAGGCAATACACACAGCCGATCATCAATATTCACCATTCATTTTTGCCGGCTTTCGTTGGCGCGAAGCCGTATCATCAGGCCTACGAGCGCGGCGTGAAACTGACGGGAGCGACGGCGCATTATGTGACGGAAGTGCTCGATGACGGGCCGATTATCGAGCAAGGCGTGGTGCGCATTTCGCATCGGGATTCCCAGGACGACTTGGTGGAGAAGGGAAGAGACGTGGAGAAGGTGGTGTTGTCGCGTGCGGTGCGCTGGCACATCGAGAACCGCATTTTGCTTTACGGAAATAAGACCATCATTTTTGAATAACGACAGATCATAATTGTCTAAGAGTAAAAACGTGTAAGAGTGCAAAAGGAATTGGATGGCCGGGTTGTTTCTGAGCCGCGCGAGTCGATGGCCGCTCGAACTTTCGAGGATTTGTATGTGTTTCAAGAAGCCAAGCGATTTTCACCTTTGGACTTTTTTACTCTTACACTTTTCTGCTTTGGTGATCAATCAGCGGCGATGGATTGGCCAACCGCGCTGAGCATGTCTTTGTAGAGGAGCCGGTGGAAGAGATGCTCGCCGGCTTCGCGGCGGACCGAGAGGCGGCCGGCCACGTAGGCGCGGGAAGCGAGGCCGCGTTGGACGGAATCGCAGATGGCCATGTCTTCATCCTGGACCTTTTCGCTGACGGCAATGCTGTCGCGGTGTTGCTGAGCGGCGGCGGGACTCAGGTCCGCGAAGTAATAATCGAAAATGACCGCGCACTTGTCGACCGCGAGAGGAAGAACGAGGTTGGTATCCATCACGCCGGAATAGGCGTTGATCATGAAGTTAGGATAAATCCAAAGATAAAACGCGTGCCCCTGACGAGTGGCGCCGATGGCGGATTCGATGGCAGTAGAGGCATCTAGGGGACTGGATTGCAGACAAGCGCGTTCGAAATTCTCGATGGTGTACTTCGTGTATTCGACGACGCTGCTCAATCCCTTGTGCGCATGGGGGACGTGATAGCCGCCGTCGAGGTAATTATCGACGTAGACCTTCCAGTTACAGTTAAGGGTGTAAATGCGTCGATCGAAATAGTGCATGGTTTCGGTGAGTTTTAAAGGAGCGGCGAGCGAAGGAACTTTGCCGAGGAATTCGTGCAGAGGCGCGGCCTTTCCATTCAAATTGACAAAGACGAAATTTTCCCAAGTATCCACACGGATAGGGACCAGACCATTGTCCTTGCGATCGAAGTTGCAGACGCCTTCGAACTCGACCATGCCTTTGAGCGCGCCATCGTTGCCATAGGTCCAGCCGTGGTAAGGACAGCGAAACTGCTTGGCGCAACCGGAGGCGTTGGGCTCGACAGCGGCGGCGTGGTGCCGGCAAACGTTGTAGAAGGCACGGAGTTGACGATCTTCGCTGCGGACGATGAGCAGTGGTTCGTGGTTCACATCAATAGTGAAGAATTGGCCGGGCTGCTGCACTTGATCGAGGCGGCCGACCACTTGCCAATTGGCGGCGAAGACAGAGTAGCGTTCGAGCTGGGCGATGCGATTGTCGAAGTACCACGGCGCCGGGATGGTCCAGGCTTTATCGAGAGGATCGGCCGGATTGTAGAGGCTAAGAACATCGCGGATGCTGCGCTCGATCATAAGGAGAGGCTCCGAGAGGAATGAGTGCGTGGGCTCATTCTGCGGCACATTGGACGAAGCCGCAAGGGCCAGGATGCAACCCGCCCACGCGTCAGCTTGGCTTGTATAGTGGCCGAACTTCAGATCGGCCACTCGAGCGATGCCAGCGCTCCGAGCACGACTCATTCGAAAGTCGCTTTGCCAAAAAATAGATATGCCGCCGAAAAGAGAGGTCGTCTCTTTTCGGCGGCGTTTGACGGGACCGCGGGCAGCGGGGTAAACGATGTCTACCGCGCTCAGGTCGCTGCGACAGAATTATCGATGTGTGTCCGCTTGGGTGCTCAGGTTGCGATTTTCGGCCTTACGTACTTCGGCGAGAAAGGCATGAGCCTCCTGAGGAACAGGGACCTTGCCGGTCAGAAGTTCGGTGTTGGTGTATTCCTTACCGTACATGGCCACATTGGAATCCTTGTCGTGTTCGATCCAAGAGCCGGACAAATCAATTCCCGCAAAGAGACCATGCGCTCGCGAGTACGTCAGGATTTCGGTGCTGGCTTTCCAGTCCGTGTCTGCCGAAGCGTGACGGCCCACGGGACCCGCGGCTGCCGAGACCGTGCCGCCAATCTGGAATTTGTCCTTTAGAAGGTTGCGCATGCCATCGTCATTCATCACCATCATCACCAGCTGGATGTCTTCAACACCAGCTTGTAAGCCCCAGCTTCCCCCGGAAATGGTGAAGAAGGCGGGAGCGCTCCAGCGGCCGTCGGGCAAACGGCAAGTAGAAACTCCGCGACCATGTTTGCCCCCGATGATGAATGCACCCTTGATCATGCTGGGGACAATGCCGATACACTTGGCGCCTTTCAAGACCTCGTCGGGAATGCCCTTGTCGGGTGCGTCGATAATCTGTTGGATGGTAGCTGTGGAGCTGTCCAGGCGGTCCTCGACGTCAGTTTTGGTTTGGTCAGCGCGGGCGGTGCCGAGTGCCGCGGTAGAAAAGAGTAACAAAATAGCGATTTTTGCTTTCATCGAAACCTCTCGGGAAGAAGTAGTGTCTGGAGCAGTAGAGCATGGGAAATAAGGCGTTTGAATCGAGAAAAAGCGGTACGGGGGAATAAGAGATTCAGTAGGAAGAATGTGTCAAAAGGCGCGGCGTAAGATTGAATGGCACAGTCGATAGGTAGAATCCGGTATAGACCACGAAGCGGGCCCCTGCTAATTGTGGAGTGTTTGCTGCGGCCCTTCGAATCAAGAAAGAATCGGCCCCTCTTGGCCATTTGCGATGTTCCGTCATACTCTTCCAATCGGACGGATCTTCGGCATCTCCGTTGATCTAGATTTCTCATGGTTCCTGGTTTTGGGTCTACTGACCTGGATGCTGGCCGGTAGCTACTACCCTGCGGAATTCAGGGGCTGGACGACGGAGGCGTATTGGTTGACCGGATTCGCCACCGCAGTGATGTTGTTTGTAAGCGTGCTGGTGCACGAACTGGGGCATTCGGTCGTGGCACAGAGATTTGGCATGACGGTCCCACGAATCGTGCTTTTTATTTTTGGCGGCGTATCGGAGATCGGCGGAGAACCAGCCAGTGCCGCGACAGAATTTTGGATTGCGATTGTAGGACCGCTGGTCAGTTTCGCGCTGGCAGCCTTTTTCTGGGAGATTGAGCCCCTGGTTGCGCCTTGGCAACCTCTGTATGCAATCGCGAAGTATCTAGCACTGCTCAATCTCATCCTTGGATTGTTCAATCTGATTCCGGGCTTTCCGTTGGACGGTGGCCGCGTGTTGCGAGCGGTTGTCTGGAAGCTTACGGGAAAATACCGGCGCGCCACGGCAATCGCCGCCATGACCGGGCGGTTCATGGGATTCCTGCTGATTTTCGTGGGAGTGTGGCAGGCCTTGAACGGAAACTTCATTGGAGGGTTATGGACGGCATTCATCGGATGGTTCCTGGAAAGTGCGGCAGGCAGCCAACTGCAGCAGGAAATGGTGAAGAGTTTGTTGGGAGACCATCGAGTGCAGGACGCGATGCAGCGAGACTTCCCCCAGATTTCCGGGGATATCAGTTTGCAAGATTTGGTCGACAAGTACATCCTGCCGACGGGAGTACGCTATTTCGTGGTGAGTGGGGATAGCGGATTGACCGGCATGGTGACCCTGGCATGCATCCAGAAAGTACCCCGCGGGGAATGGGCGACGACCAGGGCTTCGCAAGTAATGGTTCCGCTGCAACGCTTGGCGTCCACCAGTCCCGACGCGGTGTTGTGGTCCGCACTTGAAAAAATGGGGCGCGATGGCGTAAACCAGTTACCAGTGGTGGAAGGCAACGGGGTGGTAGGAATGCTGTCCCGCGAAGACGTGGTGCATTATCTGCACGTGTTGCAGGCGTTTGCTTCCTGAAGCGGTTGAACACGGTGCGGAATCTCAAGTTCGGAGGCGGTCCATGAGCTCAGCAAGAAGAAAAGTCCCCTACTTCGCGGTCATACTGGTGCTGGCGGTTCTCCTGGTTGGAGGATTTTTCCGTGCCGGAATGGCGCATTTGCCGGGCGTGCATTTGCCGGGCCCCGCAGTACTCGGAGCCGAAAAGGTAGCGGTGAAGGTGGTGAAAAATCCACCGCCAGTAAGCCTGGGCGACTTCAAGAACGGTTTTTCGTCGGTGTTGACGCCGGCGCTTCCCGCGGTTGTGAGTATCTCGTCAACGAAAATCGTGAAACAGCCGAGCGGGGGGAATGTGCCGGATTTCTTCAACGATCCGATGTTCCGCCAATTCTTTGGAAACCAGGTGCCGCCCGGAATGCAGCAAGGCCCGCATTCGGAGCGGGAGTACGGCTTGGGTTCCGGAGTCATTGTGAATCCCGATGGTTACATTTTGACGAACAACCACGTCGTTTCCGAGGCACAGGATGTAGAGGTCGTAACGCCAGACCAACGGCAATTCAAAGCCAAAGTGATTGGCAGCGATCCACTCACGGATGTGGCGGTAATCAAAATTGAAGCAACCGGACTGCCAACACTTCCGCTGGGTGACTCATCCGAATTAAAGGTCGGAGATGTGGTGTTCGCAATCGGACAACCCTTCGGCGTGGGTGAAACGGCGACCATGGGGATCGTGAGCGCAACCGGCCGGGGGCTAGGGTCGCAGATCGAGCACTATGAGGACTTCATTCAGACCGATGCGGCGATCAATCCGGGAAATTCGGGGGGCGCGCTGCTGGATCTGCACGGGAATTTGGTTGGCATCAATACGGCGATTCTTTCGGGCGGAGGCGGCGAAGGCGGGAACGAAGGAGTGGGTTTCGCGATTCCCATAAACATGGCGCGGAACGTCATGGATCAGATCGTCGAGCACGGGAAAGTGATTCGAGGTTATCTGGGAGTCACCATTCAGTCGGTGGGACCGGACATGGCCAAAGCCTTTGGACTAAACCGGGGAGGTGGAGCGTTGATTGGCGACGTGGTACCGGACAGCCCCGCTGCCAAAGCGGGAATCAAGAGAGGGGATGTGGTGCTGGAGTTGGATGGACAGCCGGTGACCAATTCGCAGGAGTTGAGTGTGCGCATTGCGCAGATGGCGCCAGGCACGGTGGCGCACCTGAAAATTTTCCGGGCCGGGCAAAACCAGTCCATAGATGTGCCACTTGGCGAATTTCCCGAGAAGGGAGTTGCGGGCAATAACGCACAACCCGGCGGCAGCGGTCCAGCCGCACTGAAGGGTATCAACGTGGAGAACCTGACGCCGGAGATCGCGCGGCAGTTGCAACTGCCCGGGTCGACTACGGGAGTAGTGGTTTCCGAAGTGGATCCGTCCAGCGCGGCAGCGGAGGCAGGTCTGCAGCGGGGCGACGTGATTCAAGAAGTAAACCGGAAGCCCGTGAAAAACCTCGAGCAATACAATGAAGCATTAGCCGGGGGGAACAAACAGTCCGTGCTGTTGCTGGTGAACCACGGCGGAACAACGCATTACGTGATTGTGCCGCCGCAATGAGCACGATGCGGCGCTAGTTGCCGGCTGGTTGATCGTCACTCAAGAGCAGTGTGCAGGGTGTGCGGTTTTCCGTGGCCTTCTGGCAATTTTGCAGTGCATGTTTCTGTGCCTCCGCGGCCGTTCGTTGACCAAAGAAAGTGCCCACATGGCCGTCTGAAGACACCGCGAATGCTTTGTGCGGTGCACCGAGCAAATAAAAATGAAATTCGTCGAGTTCCCGACCGGAAAGGTAGGCCGGTGGGTCTACCGTCGTCGGCGCCAGCGGCAAGAGAGAGTCCCGCAGCACCAGGTTCTGGCTTTTGAGATAGTCGTCGACGATAGGAGTCCAGCGAGGGATGCCGCGTGCGGAGAAAAGATGATGACCATCCGTGCCAAAAGGATCAGCGGCAAAAAATGTGGCTTTCCCGCCATTGTGGCTGTAGGCGGTGTAGAAAGCTTGCGCTAGCTGCGGGCTAAAGAAGTGATCGTTTGCCGCGTAAACCCAGAGCATGGGAATTTTGGCGTGCTTACCTAAGTCGCCGAACGCTCCGACGAGTGCTTCTGCGTTACAGACATGATCGGGCGCGTTGGAGCCACGGCCTCCAGCAAAACTGATTGCCGCGACCATACCGGGTGGCGGATCGGACGCGAGTGCCACCATCGCAAAACCGCCGGCGGAAATGCCAATGCCGATCATGCGCGAAGAGTCGACCTCCGGACGAGTGACCAGGTACGCCGTGGCTTCCCGAAGATCCTTTACAGCTTCGCGCGCGGAACCGTTGAAATCGGGTCGCGGGCTGCAGGCATGAGCGTCCTCCGAGTAACCGCCGCCGGAATCTCCGTAGCCGCGACGTAGGACCACCACCGCGGTCCAACCACGGCGAGCGAACTCGCGGGCTTGCGGGATCATGGCGAGGGGAGTCATTTCCGGCCGTTCATCCGCTTGCCGAGGACTGCCGTGGGTTAGTAACGCGAGAGGGTGGCGCTGCGAATCATTGGGACGCACCATGACGGCCTCGAGGCCCTTTTTGCCGGAGGAATGCGTAGGGATGCGCATTTCGGTGACGACAATATCCTGCGCCGGCACAGGAATGGGCAGAGCATAGGCCACCAAAACCAGAGTGAGACGAAACAGGCGAACGCCCTTGATGTTCATCGGATTCGCTTTGCGCGAGTCGGCCTGGGGGCAGAGCCGCCAGGGAGATTGCGGCCAGCACGCGCGTCAGGAACTATACCCTGCTTGTCCAGTGAAGTGGAAAAGCTAAAGAGCGTTCTGCAAGAAGTGGATGACGGTGTCCTGATAGAGATGCGGTGCCGAGATATAAGTCGAGTCGTGATCCGCATTCGGCACGATGAGGATGGCTCTTTGCGGGCTAAGAGCAGCGTTGTACATCTTTTCGGCATTGGCAGGCGGGCAAATCTCGTCGAGTTGGCCCGCGATAAAGAGAATGGGGCGGTCGCCAATTTTAGGAATGGTGAGTAACACATCGGCGCGATGACTGCTCGGCCAAATACCGGTGCGGAGATAGTAGATGGGGATGACCATCCACTCCGCGAAGCGCGAACCAGCAAGACGCAGGCCCAGGCGATCCAACTCGGAGCGGTCAGGATCCTTCGCCAATAAGTCGGTGGCACGCTTCATCATGTTTTCGAAAGAGATGAAGGCGCTGTCCGAAATTACCGCGGCGATATTTGGGGAATGAGCAGCGGCGTAAAGCGCGGCCACCGCGCCGTAGGAATGGCCGAAAACAGCGATGGGCCCGTTATAACCGCGGGAATGGCGCAAGTACGCGACCGCACCGAGAATGTCGCGGGATTCAATGTAGCCGGGGGTGGCGTACGTGCCTTGACTGCCGCCGTGAGCGCGAAGATCAATGTCGAGAACGCTGTAGTGCGCGAGCGACAGAAACCATGCTCGGGGCAGCATGTCGGAGCGGTTGCCGTCGATGCCATGAACGAGAATGATCGTGCCTTGCGACAGGCCCTTGGCGGGGATGAACCAGGCAGTAAGTTGGAGTCCGTCGTCGGACAAGAACGTGACGGCCTCACTGTCCAAGCTAAAGTCCTGCGGGGTTGCGCGCATGGTGCGCCAAAAAGGATGATTCCCCACAATGGGCATGGTCGCGAAAAATCCGGCAAGAATCCAAAGTGTGACAAGCGAGAAGAAAATGTAAGCAGTCCGCTTGAGCGTCATCGCCGTCCTGAAGAACTGCGGGCTAACGGAGAGTACAGCTTAAAAATATTAGCGCGGCTTTCCGGGCACGTCTCTCAGCACTTCACCCGAGCAGCGGCGGCCAGAGCTATGGAAGAGCAGGAACGAAGTATTCGCTCTGGTCCTAAAGGAAGGCCATCTTTTTCTGCAAACCTACCTAGCGTGCAGCGCGAAACGTGGCAAATGCGGCGATGCCCAGAACGACGGCGTACGTCGCGAACAGAAACGCCCGTAGCGGCCGCCGGAGGTTTCCTGAATTCTGGGCATGAAAGTAGCCAGGTGGGAGAGCACCACCGCTTCACCTATCATTCCCGGCAGGGCCAGAAGCAGCATGGCGAGGAAGTTCTGCAAACGTTCCAAGGCGCGGTCCTGGCGTTCTTAATCACAGGAGATCGTGAGCCCGGCAAACGTGCGTTGATACGAATCCTGGAAGGCCGAAGCGGCGAAACACACTAACGGGGAGGGCAGAAGGGACTAAACAGGTCCCCTCTTCCTCCGATTTGGCTCACGCTGGGTGATTGCCTCCGTCGTCAATCCACGGTAATGCGTGTGGCGGCGGTGTTTCCTTTGACCTCTTGCAGTGGTGTGCCGGTGCCAAAGATATCGCTGGCTTCGAAGATTTTGAAATCGAAGGTGCCGGCATAGCTTTTGCCGTCGCGGGAAACGCAATTGATCTCATCGACGGTGAAGACGTTTGCGATGCTGCCGTCCGGGGCGAACATCAGGCCAATATGGTGAAGCTTCACAGTGCCGTTCTCCAGTTGTTTCCATACGCCAAAACACACGTTTCCGCCGCTCGGTGGCAGAAATGCATTTTCCCATTCCGTGCCGTCGGCGTGCCAAGTCTTGTAGCTCTGGAGAAACGGAAACGAGCCCGGGGGCACAACGGGGACCGGCAGAGGGCCAGACGTCGAGTACGTAGCGGTATACACCACATGCCACAGGCCGACGATCGTGGCAGGCTGGCGCGATTCCTCGTCGGCCGGATGGCTGAAAGGCGCGTTTGCGGAAGGAGTAACGAACGGAATACGCGTAGCGGCGGATGGGGGTGCGTTCTTGCCCCAACCTCCGCAATCGGCTTTGGCCTGCGTTGCGGCAAAAAATAGGCCAAATGCCGCCACGGCGAAGACAACGGGGACGGTCCAGGTCGACCGAACAGGTCTGTAATTCATTTTTGTTCTCCTTGGGATGCTGCAACGGAATCGCTACGCTCGGGTGCACCGACGCAGGACAAACGCCTTCCCGGGAGCGCGCTGGCGTACTATGCGGGCGGAGGTGCAGCGATGCAATGCGCGGCGGGTCACCGTTGGCTCAACTCTCAATCATCGATTAATCGACTACAAAATAAAGGGTTAGGCCGCAGGCGAAGCGATTGACCGTTACTTTTTTACTGTGTTAGCATTCCGGGACTTTTTCCATGGCCTCGATTTACCCCCAGCCGGACCCGCTTCACCCGAAAAACGGTGCGCCCCCTTCTCGTCTGGCCTTCGACAAGTTCGAGCTGGACCTGCGCTCTGGCGAATTGCGGAAGGAAGGACGAAAGATCCGGCTGCAGGCGCAGCCCTTTCAGTTTCTTGCGCTGCTAATCGAAAATGCCGGCGAAGTGGTGACGCGGGAGGAAGTTTGCCGGGCACTGTGGCCAGAGAAAACTTTCGTGGACTTCGATCACGGGCTGGCCGTTGCCGTAAACAAGATACGCGAGGCGCTCAACGATTCCGCGGACGATGCACGGTTCATCGAGACGCTGCCGAAAAGGGGCTATCGATTCATCGCGCCGGTGCGCGAGGTGCTCGCTCCGCAGAGAGCCAATGGTGCAGGGAACGGAACGGACGAGGCAACCGCCGCAGGAATTACGGTGCTGCGGCCATCAAGCAATCAGGCCTTACATGCCGAGTCCGCAGGGCGCTGGTGGCTGCCCGCCATGCTTGCGGCGGTTATGCTGGTCGTCCTGGCTCTTTGGTTTGTTGGCCGCCCGCACACCAAGAGCGCTGCGAAGTTGCCCGCATATACGCAGCTCACAAACTTAAGCAACGCGGCATACGAGCCGGCGATTTCGCCAGACGGTCGAATGATCGCGTTTATTCGCAGCGATGCGGGGGGATTCCCGTTCGGCGGGGAGCTGTACACCAAACTGTTGCCGGATGGTGAGCCAGTGCAGCTGACGCATGACGGCTGGATGAAGTATGGTCCGGCATTTTCTCCGGATGGCACGCGCGTTACTTACACGCTTGCCAGCTACCACGGGTGGAATACCCAGACGATCTCAGCGCTGGGCGGCGAGCCGCGGCTTTTTCTTTCGAATGCTGCCGGCCTGACGTGGCTGGACGATCAGCACGTGCTGTTTTCTGAAATCGTGAAAGGTTTGCACATGGGGTTGGTTACCACCAGCGCTGACCGGTCCGGATTGCGGAGTATTTACCTACCGGAGCACGAACGTGGGATGGCGCACTATGCGCACGCGTCGCCCGACCGCAAGTGGGTTTTGGTAGTGGAAATGGGAGGAACCGGTGCATGGCAGCGCTGCCGGTTGCTACCGTTTGACGGCAGCTCGGCCGGCACGCAAGTCGGGCCACCGGGCGCATGCCTGGCGGCGGCGTGGTCTCCGGACGGAAAATGGATGTACTTCAGCGCGTATGTAGACGGAGCGAGCCACTTGTGGCGTCAAGTGTTCCCGAATGGCGATGTTGAACAGATCACCTCCGGCCCGACGGAGGAAGAAGGAGTTGCGGTGATGCCGGACGGGCGTTCGCTGGTTTCCGCGATCGGAATGAACGACAGCGGAATCTGGATGCACGACTCGCACGGCCGGCACCTGATTTCCTCGGAAGGCTATGCCTGGCTGCCTACGTTTTCGCACGACGGCCAGCGCGTCTACTATCTGCTGCGGCGGCAATCGCCGGGCTCGCCACAAGAACTTTGGGCCACGGATCTTGCGTCGGGGCGCAGCGAGCCTGTGGTGAGCGGCTTCTCGATCGACGGTTATGATGTGTCGCCCGATGGGAAAAATGCGGTGTTCTCCACCACGCCCCGCGGCGGCACCTCCGAAATTTGGCTCGCGCCCTGCGATCATTCCTCCGGGCCTCGCCAGTTGACTTCCTCCGGAGAACACCGGCCGGTGTTTGGACCAGACAACGACTTGATCTTTGAGGCCGCAGAAGGCGGCAAGAACTTTGCGTTTCGGATGAAGCTGGATGGTTCTCAGCGCAGGAAGGTCACCGACACCCCGATTATCGATATTCGAAGTGTATCGCCGGACCGCCGCTGGGTTATTACCGGAGTGCCTGTGAATGAAGTGCCGAGCACCGCTGATCTGGCCTTCCCGCTGGAGGGCGGAGAGCCACAACGAATTTGTCCGGCGATCTGCATGTCGAAGTGGTCATCGGATGGTTCGCGCTTCTATGTCACACCGCTGTTGCAGAACGGCAAGGCGACTGGCGCGGCGGTAGTCATTCCGGTGCCCAAGGGGAAATCGCTTCCCGACTTGCCGCCCGAGGGAATTCGTTCAACACAAGACGCCGCGAGCGTCGGTGGCAAACTGATCGATCTTTCGTTGATCGATCCTGGTCTGGGCGGGTACAACGTGGCTCCCGGGATCGCCGAAGACACTTTCGTGTATGTGAAGACCACCGCCCATCGCAACCTGTTCCAAATCCCATTGCAGTGACGCGAAGGACGGACAGTCGTTTTTGCCGCGGGAAGTGTGCCTGAATAGGGCAACTATTCGTGCCGCAAAGTTTGCATGGGATCGAGGTGCGCGGCGCGACGCGCAGGTATGTAGCTCGCGCAGAGCGTCACCACGATGAGAACGAGGGAAACGAGTGTAATTGTCAGGGCGTCGTGGGATTTCACGCCGTAGAGGACATCGGCGAGCAGAGGAGTGGCCAGAAACGACGCGGCCACGCCAATGGCCACGCCTAGCACCGCCAGGATCATCGCTTGACGCAGCACCATGCCCAGCACCTGAGCGGGTTCGGCGCCGAGCGCCATGCGCAATCCAATCTCGTGGCTGCGCTGGCTGACCGAATAAGAGATCACGCCATAGATTCCAATAGCAGCGAGAAGTAGCGCCACGGCAGCGAAGAGTCCCAGGAGTTGCGAGAAGAAACGCCAAGGGCCGGCGGAGTCGGAAACCGTTTGCTGTACGGTGGTGACGCCGAAGACAGCGGAATCGGGCGCCAGTTCGGAGATTGTTTGGCGTATGCTCTGCATTAATTCCTTCGAAACGAACCGCGAGCGCACTATCAAGCTTTTGTGCAACCGCGCCTCGCTGAAGTCAGACATGCGCGCCGGCAACTGAGTGTAGGCGACGAACGCTTGCGGCATCGGGTCTTGTACCACCGTGTAGTCCTTCACATTTTTGATAATGCCGACGATTTGGCGGGGTCGCTCATCGGGAGAGTCATCGAAAGTGATGACCTGACCGATTGGGTCCTGGTTTGGCCAGAACTGATGCGCCATGGTTTCGTTGATGATCACCACCCAGGCTGCGCTTTCCGTGTCTTGCTCTTCGATGCCGCGACCACGGAGGATCGGAATGCCCATCACCGAGAAATAGTTTGGACTGATCGAATCCAAGGTCATCGCGGACCTCTCGCGAGGCAGATTCGGCGCTTGGCCCGCCACGCGGAACGCGGGGCGCGCGTGCTGGACTTCTTGCAAGAGCGGCAGCCAGTCGACGAACGCCGCCGCTTCCACGCCCGGCAAAGCTTGCAAGCGCTCTAAGACCTGACGGCAGAAAAGCCCCACCGTTGGGTGAATCACATTTAATCCCAGGTGCTGTGGATCGGTCGCGTCAATGTACTTGTCGCCTGCCAAGCGAACTTGCGCGGTGATGAGATGAGCCGCATTAAAGCCTGGATTGGTGTGCAAGACCCGCGTCAAAGTGTTGATCATGAGTCCGGCACAAATCAGGAGCACGAGGGCTATGGCGATTTCAGCGATCACCAGGGAATTGCGCGTGCGGTTGCGCGACAGCGAACTGGTCGCGCGTCCT
>Ga0335073_10006155_pt1 | contig 16859 bp, 18 predicted proteins | sample Lox_Sample_22_FD_207093 | JGI IMG/M metagenome (GOLD analysis project Ga0335073, IMG submission 207093) | Soil microbial communities from Loxahatchee National Wildlife Refuge, Florida, United States - Lox_Sample_2.2 | ecosystem: Environmental > Terrestrial > Soil > Wetlands | place: USA... | reverse complement strand
CACCCGAGCGCACGGCGGCACGCTCACCGCCGCCAGCGAGCCTGGGCACGGTACCCGGATGACACTGGCCCTGCCGCTCGCCTGACAGTCGGGGGGACAAGCCCCGACGGCCCCCCAAAACCGTCCGACGACCGCCCAAGCAGCCAAAACCCTCCGACGGCCGGTTCCCGGCCGCCGAGACCTACTAACAATGACCGCCGGAACACCGTTACAGGGATAGACCCGGCGCCGATCCTCAGGCTGCTGCCGCGGCCTGCCTGGGCCGGGGAATGACGTGGGTCAGTGGCGGAAGTTCCTTGCCAGTTCGCGGGCGTGGCAGCCGGATCGGGGTGTGGGTCTCGCGGGCAGCCGAGGCGGCGCGGGCACCTGACTCCGCCGCGAGGGCTTGCGTTATCCGGTCCGCCGCTTGGGACGGCAGTCCGGGGAACTGCTGGCTGGCCAGGAGGCCGGTCACGTCCGGGAGGCACGGCTTCGGTGTTCTCGAGGTACGACGGCCTGCCGCGGGGCGGGCCGATCGGAATCCGGTGTCCATGAGCGTCGATCCTTTCGGGGTGCTTTCTCTAAGCAACATCCCCGGTGTGAAGCGCCGAGAGGATCAATGTGAAGATCGCGTGGAGAGCCGGATCTGACGAGCACGCATCAACCGGGCATAGCGGGGTAAACGCGGAAGATGGCTGCGAGCGTTAACGAGACAGAGACCAAGTACGAGGCGACTGCGGACGTCGTGCTGCCGTCCCTGGCAGCAGTGCCGGGAGTAGCGGAGAGCCGCGGGCCGCAGGTGCAGCAACTGGACGCGGAGTATTACGACACCGAGGATCTGCGCCTGCTTCGGGCGGGCATAACGCTCCGGCGCCGGCGGGGCGGCAGTGACGCGGGCTGGCACCTGAAACTGCCAGTTGGCCCGGAAGCGCCAGACAGCCGCGAAGAAATCAGCCTGCCACTCGGGCAGGCCGGGCGCCGGGTGCCGCGCGAGCTCGCAGACCTTGTTCGAGCCCGGACCCGCAGCGCGCCGCTGGTACTTGTGGCCACGATCACTACCACCCGCCAGGTAACGACCCTCGTCGGTGCTGGCGGCGACTCCCTCGCGGAGCTTGCCGACGACTGCGTCACCGCGCTGACAGCGCCTGATCACCAGCAGGCTGGACAGTGGCGCGAGATTGAGGTCGAGCTGACTGGCGGCGGACGCGACTTGCTGGCGGCGGCGGACAAGCTGCTGCGGCGGGCAGGACTGCAGCGGTCCACGCGATCCGCCAAGCTCGAGCGAGTGCTGAGCGACCAGCTGGAGCGGTCGGCCCGCCCGCGGTTCCTTAGCCCACGCGAGCTCGGCTCCTCATCGACGGCCGGCGACGTCGTACGGGCCTACCTGAGTGCTCAGGTAGAGGCGCTACTGGCGATCGACCCGAAGGTGCGACGTGCGCAGCCGGACTCGGTGCACCAGATGCGCGTGGCCACTCGCCGACTCCGTAGCACGCTCCGGTCCTTTGGCACTGTCGTCAACCGGGCAGACACCGAGCATCTGGCCAGCGAACTGCAGTGGCTAAGCGGCGTACTTGGCGAGGCGCGTGACGCTGAGGTCCAGGCCGCGCGGCTGGACCAGCATGTGCAGCAGACCGACATCGAGCAGCTGCTCGGCCCCGTGCAGGCCAGGATTCAGGCATATTCGGCCAAGACCAGAGCCGAGAGTCTTGAGGCGGTGGCCGCCGCGCTCAAGTCTGCACGTTATGAGGCGCTGCTAGACGAGCTTGACCAGCTGATCGCCGACCCGCCGGCGGGTGCCGAAGCCAGCCTCCCGGCTGGCAAGGCGCTTCCCGCGGCTGCGTTTCGTAGCTACCGCAGGACACGACGCCGGATGCGCAGAGCGTTGCTGGCGTCCACGGGGCGCGAGCAGGAGTCTGCCCTGCATCAAGCACGCAAGGGGGCGAAGCAGACTCGCTACGCGGCGGAGGCCGTGAGCCTGGTTCTGGGCATGGAGGCGGCACGGCTCGCCCGGCGGATGAAGAAGCTGCAGTCGGTGCTGGGCGACCACCAGGACACCGTGGTGGGACGTCAGATCAGCCGCGAGCTTGGCGTGGCCGCACACCTGGCCGGCGAGAGCGCCTTCAGTTACGGGCTGTTCTACGGGCGCGACGCTTGTACAGGCGCACGGCTGCAGCACCGCGCGGCCAGGGCCTGGGAGAAGGCATCACGCGCGCGGGACCGCGGCTGGATGACGCAGCGGAGTGCCTAGCCTTCCGCTGTGTAGCCGTCAGCAGGCCGATCACGTGCGAAAACGCTCTGGAGGTTCTCGGTGGTGAGCGTCAGGAAGACCGCATCGGCGTCCACGGTGACCTGACCGGCGGCGCTGATCGTCGCGGACAGGTGGAGCTTGCGGCCTTCGATGCGGTCCAGCTGGGCCGACACGGTCAGCGGCACGCCAATCGGCGTCGGCCGCCGGTAGCGCAGGCTGAGCTGGACGGTCATGGCAGGCCGTTCCGGGCCCGCGGCGACGCAGCCCATCGCGTGATCGATGAGCAGTGCCAGAACGCCGCCATGGACCAGGCCCGGGCCGCCTTGGAAGACCGTCCCGACAGTGACCTGGCCGGTTACGCCGTCCCCGCTCGGCTCGAGCACGAGCTGCGGCGCGGCCGGATGGGACAGCCCGCCGACCAGGCTCATATGCGCCCGGTACGAATCACGGTCTGTCGTCATGTCCGCGCGCACGACCGGGCTCCCCAGGCTAGCGGTCACCGAGTCGATCGTGCTGGTCGCAGCCCGCAGCTCTGCCGGGCTGGCGCCTGTCTGCACCACGATGTCCAGCAGCCGGCGAAGCGCCTCTCCGAGCGCCGTCCGCTCGCGACTGGGGCTCCAGTCAATCTCCGGCCGCGCTGCGGCAGGATCCGCAGCCGGATCAGCCTTGAGCTGCTCTGTCGCGCCTTGTCCGGACATGGGTCCAGACGTTAGTTTGCGGCTCCCGCGGCGGCAAGGCCGGGAGCGGAGACAGGACGTTATAGTGCGGCTAATGCCCAGGTACCTGGCCCTGCTGCGGGGCATCAACGTCGGCGGTCATAACAAGGTTGCGATGTCCGACCTCCGTGACCTTGCGGCCGGGCTCGGCCATGACGACGTGGCGACCTACATCCAGAGCGGCAACCTGCTGTTCAGCACGGCTGAGACTGACCCCGCTAAGCTCGCCGACGCTCTGGAGACGGAGATTGCTGCCCGGCTCGGGGTCCGGCCGGCAATCGTGGTGATCTCAGCTGCCGAACTCGCGCAGGTGATTGCCGACAACCCGTTCCCCGCGGAGGCGAATCCCAGATGCCTGCACGCGGTGTTCCGCCGGGAGGCTCTGGACGCAGCCATCGTGGCCGCTGTCACGGATGCTGTGCGACGGACCACGCAAGCTGGCCACAACGACGACGCCGCCATCGTCGGGCGCACGCTGTACCTGCACACACCGAACGGACTCGGCCGGAGTGATCTGGCCGCCCGGCTTCTCAACTCGCGCCAGCAGGCTGCGGGTACGGCGCGCAACTGGGCGACGGTGACGAGGCTCATGGCCATGCTGGAGGGACCGAGCTAGCCGACGCACAGTCTAGGCCGGCAGTCGGAACGAAAGCCGGCGCGAGATGATGTCTGCATGAGCCCAATATCGCGCGGCTTCCATGGCCGCCGCCGAGAATCCGCGGGCGACGCGGGCCGGGTGCCGCCTGGCCAGTACCTTACTGGCGACTTTCCGGTTTTGTCGGCCGGGCCTACACCGCATACGCCACTAGATAAGTGGACGTTTTCGATCCGCCAGGACAGCGACACGAGCAAGTCGTGGAGCTGGGCCGAGATCCGCGATCTTCCCGAAGAGGACGTCACCGCCGACATCCATTGCGTGACGCGCTGGTCCAAGCTCGACACCCGGTGGCAGGCGGTGTCGATTGACACGCTACTTGCGCAGGTCGAGCACGAGGCCAGGTTCGTGCTCGCGTTCTGCGACGGCGGATACACCACCAACTTGCCGTTGGCCGACGTCACCGGCGGGCAGGCGTGGCTCGCCTACGGCTACGACGGATCGCCGCTGCGGCCCGAGCACGGCGGCCCGGCCCGGCTGCTCGTGCCGCACCTGTATTTCTGGAAGAGCGCCAAGTGGGTGCGCGGCCTGGAACTGCTGGACGCCGACGAGCCTGGGTTCTGGGAACGGTACGGCTATCACAACTACGGAGATCCATGGCGGGAACAGCGGTACGCGGGAGACTGACCTGGCAGGTCGCCACTGTCGAATCGCTGCGCCCGGAGACGGCATCGGTGCGCACCATCGACCTCGACGTGCCAGGCTGGGCCGGTCACCAGGCCGGCCAGCACCTTGACATCAGGCTGACGGCAGACGACGGGTACGTGGCGGAGCGCTCGTACTCGATCGCGTCGGCGCCCGGTGAGGCCGTCATGGTCACGGTCGAGCGGCTCGAGAACGGCGAGGTCTCGCCGTACCTGACCGAGGAGTTGCGCACCGGCGACCAGATTGAGGTGCGCGGCCCCATCGGCGGGTACTTCGTCTGGGATGACGCCGAGGCCGAATCCCCGGTGCTATTGGTGGCTGGCGGTTCGGGCGTTGTCCCGTTCCGGTCCATCCTGCGTTACCGGGCTGCGATCGGCAGTGCGGTGCCGTTCCGCCTGCTGTACTCCGCTCGGTCGCTGACGGATGTGATCTACCGCGCCGAGCTGAACCACCCTGGCGAGGGCGTGGAGGTGATCTACACCCTGACCCGGCAGCAGCCATCCGGCTGGAGCGGGCACTCCGGCCGGGTGACCCCGGCGCTGCTGGGCGAGGTTGCCTGGCCGGTCAGCCAGCATCCACTGGCCTTCGTATGCGGCCCGACAGCCTTCGTGGAGACCGTCGCTGCTGCACTCGTGGACATCGGCTATCCGCCAGACAGGATCAAGACCGAACGGTACGGCGGAACGGGGGCGACCGGATGACGGCATTCGACGAGACGCAGCTTGACGACAGCACTCTGGACGGCAATGCGATCGGCGGCCAGCTGCAGGAGGTGTTCGGCACGGAGATGACAACCGCTGTCGGCACCTGCGCGACCTGCGGCGCCACCGCCCAACTGGCCGAGACGCTTGTCTACCTCAGTGCAATGGGCACTGTCGTGCGCTGCCGCACGTGCACCGCGATCCTGCTTGTGGTGATCAAGCGGGGTGAGGTGAACTGCGTCGACATGCAGGGAATGGCTGCGCTCGAGCCCGCCTAGCCGCCTCGCCCGGACAGCTCCTGCCAGGCGCGCGTCGCGGTCGGCGCCCACTGCGCGTGGCGGCGCCGGAAGAGCGCCGCGGCCCGGACGCCTATCCATTGCGGTGGCAGCAGCTGTGACGGCAGGTCCGGATCGGTCCACGGGAAGCGCCGCCAGGCGTGGACGAGCTCGATCGTTCCCGCAAGCGGGTCGCGCGTCCTAGAGTCGGCAAACGCCGCGATGAAGTCGCTGTACTCCTGCGCGACGGCACCCAGGTCCCAGGCTTGGGCAACCATCGCCGCGGTCCCGCCGCTGACGTGGGAGCCCTCGAAGACCTGCGCCTCGCCCGACAGGGCCGCCTCCGCCAGTACGTCCTCGACCTCCGCGAGCCGCTCAACATGCGTGCTGATCCAGACGCCCGGTGCGGGACTGCCGAAACCGGCCCAGGTCAGGCGGCTGCGCAGATGATGACGCGCCGCTCGCTCGGACTCGGCCGCGCGGGCCAGCACCAGCAGCCACCTGCCGTCCCACGCGGGACGATGAGCGCCGAAACCGTAGATTCGCTCGGTCCCCTCGGTGAGCAGCCGGTCGGCGCTCGGCGTCAGCTGCCATCTCGTCCGCCGCCCGACTCGCTCCGCGGTCAGCCAGCCGTCGGCAGCAGTCCGCATCAGCGCCTGCCGGGTGGCCTTCTCCTCGATGCCGACCCGGCCCATGGTCTCGATGACCGACGACGTCCAGGCGCGGCCGCCGGCTGGCAGCACGTACTCGCCCAGGATTGTGAAGAGCAGGCCGCGGGCGCTAGCGGCGCCCGCTGCATGACGACGAGACAACGCCGGGCTGCTGGCTCCGGCGGCCGGATCTGCTACGGCGGACATGTCCCTTCTCGTATTGGTATCGGCCGTTATAAGTCGTTCTCTTGCGTGCAGGCAACGAGCAGGGCTCTATCAATATGCTACGTTCGCTTGACGTACCCACATGTCAGTGTAGAACAATAGTGTGGTGCGGGCAGGGTTCCCGAGATTCCCGTGGAGACGTGCCGATGAGTCAGCTAACGGCAGCTCAGGATGCGGCCGCCAGCAGCGCCGCAGCCGATCAGGGTCCGGTCGAGTTCCGGGTTGAGCCCGAGCATTACCGACACTGGCGGCTGGCCGTCGATCCGCCGGTGGCCACGCTGACCCTGGACGTTGCCGAGGACGGCGGGCTAGTTCCCGGCTATGAGCTGAAGCTGAACTCCTACGATCTGGGCGTCGACATCGAGCTCTACGACGCGGTCCAGCGCCTGCGCTTCGAGCACCCAGACATCCGCGCAGTCGTCTTGACCAGCGGCAAGGAAAAGATTTTCTGCGCAGGCGCGAACATCAAGATGCTTGCGGGGTCGGCGCATGGCTGGAAGGTGAACTTCTGCAAGTTCACTAACGAGACCCGCAACGGCATGGAGGACGCGAGTAGTAACTCGGGGCAGATTTACCTGGCCGCGCTCAATGGCACAGCCTCCGGCGGCGGCTACGAGCTCGCCCTGGCCTGCCAGCACATCATGCTGGTCGACGATCGCTCCTCGGTAGTCTCGCTGCCCGAACTGCCGCTGCTCGGAGTTCTCCCAGGCACCGGAGGGTTGACGAGAGTCACTGACAAGCGCCGGGTCCGCCGCGATCTCGCTGACTATTTCGCGACCAGAGCCGAGGGAGTCGGCGGCCGGAAAGCTGTGCAGTGGCGGCTGGTCGACGAGGTGGTACCGCGGCCGGTCTGGGCCGAGACCGTGGCGGGCCGCGCCGCTGAGCTGGCGGCACGCTCAGGACGCGCTGCCCGTTCCGCTGAGGCTGGCATCCAGCTAACGCCGCTCGCGAAGAAGCGCAGCCCGGCTGGCGAGGTAATCGGCGAGATCAGCTACCGCTGGGTCACCGCTCGGCTGGACCGCGAAGCTAGTACGGCTGAGATCACGGTCTGCGGACCTGACGCCGACGCCCCGGCAGACGTAGCAGACATTCATGCTCAGGAGGCCGAATTCTGGCCGCTGGCCATGACGCGTGAGCTCGATGACCTGATCTTGGACCTGCGCACCAACGAGCCGGAGCTGGGGACCTGGGTACTGCGCACCAGCGGCAGCCCAGACCGCGTGCTGGGCTACGACGAGCTGCTCCTCAGTAACGCCGATGACTGGCTGGCCAATGAGATCGTCCACTACTACAAGCGGACACTGAAACGGCTGGACGTGACCAGCCGCAGCCTGATCGCGCTCATCGAGCCGGGAAGCTGCTTCGCCGGGTCTCTGCTCGAGCTCGCGCTGGCTGCGGACCGTTCGTTCATGCTGGCCGGCATCTTCGACGACCGCGCGGCGAGTGACGGCAGTCAGGCCGCAGTGCCCGTTCCGGCCAGGATTGTGGTTGGGACGGCGAATCTCGGTGCGCTGCCGATGGGCAACGGCCTCAGCCGCCTGCAGAGCCGCTTCTGCGGCGATTCGGAGGGGCTCGCGACTGCAGAGAAGCGGGCTGGCGAGCCGCTGGATGCCGCCGCGGCGGAGGATCTGGGCTTGGTGACGTTCGCGCCCGACGATATCGACTGGGAGGACGAGATCCGGCTCGCCACCGAAGAGCGCGCGAGCTTCAGCCCGGACGCGCTGACCGGGCTGGAGGCCAACTACCGGTTCGCTGGCCCCGAGACGATGGAGACGAAGATCTTCGGCCGGCTGACCGCCTGGCAGAACTGGATCTTCAACCGCCCGAACGCCGCCGGCCAGGACGGGGCGCTGCGCCGCTACGGCACGGGGCAGCGGGCCGATTTCGACAGGAAGCGAGTCTGAGTCATGGCCTCAGCGTCTACCGGCAGCGGCACGAGTGCCGACTACACCGAGAAGATCCCGAACAACGTCGGCTTGCAGGAGGACCGTCGGCTGCAGCGGGCGCTGGAGTCCTGGCAGCCCAATTTCCTCTCCTGGTGGCAAGAGATGGGACCGGCGCTGCCGACGCAGGATGTCTACCTGCGGACGGCGGTCAATGTCGGCCGTGAGGGCTGGGCCCACTTTGGTCACGTCGCCATGCGAGATTACCGGTGGGGCATCTTCCTGGCCGAACGCGACCCGGACCGGCGGATCGGCTTCGGCCAGCACATCGGTGAGCCAGCCTGGCAGCAGGTGCCGGGTGAATACCGATCCGAGCTGCGACGGCTGATCGTGATCCAGGGAGACACCGAGCCCGCGTCTGTGGAGCAGCAGCGCAATCTCGGCGCGACCGCACCAAGCCTGTATGACCTGCGCAACCTGTTCCAGGTGAATGTCGAGGAAGGCAGGCACCTGTGGGCGATGGTGTACTTGCTGCACGCGTATTTCGGCCGCGACGGCAGGGAGGAGGCAGAGGACCTGCTGCGCCGCAATTCCGGCAGCGCAGAGTCGCCTCGCATACTCGGCGCCTTCAACGAGGAGACGCCGGACTGGCTCTCGTTCTTCATGTTCACGTACTTCACCGACCGGGACGGCAAGTACCAGCTCGGCACCCTTAAGGAGTCGGCGTTCGACCCCCTGTCGCGGACCTGCGAGTTCATGCTCAAGGAAGAAGCGCACCACATGTTCGTCGGCACCACCGGCGTCGACCGGGTGGTGGAGCGGACCGCGCAGCTGATGGCGGAGAACGACACCGATGACGCCGCGGCGGTCGCGGCACGCGGAGCGATCCCGCTGGACGTAATCCAGAAGTACCTGAACTTCCACTACTCGGTTTCGCTGGACCTGTTCGGCGGAGAGACCTCGACCAACGTGGCGAACTACTACAGCGCCGGGCTCAAGGGCAGATGGCTTGAGGGCCGGCGGAAAGACGATCACAAGCTCACGGACGACGGCATGTTCGTAGACGCCCTCGTGGACGGCGAGATCGGTCAGGCCGAGGTGTCTGCGCTGACCGGGCTGAACACCGACCTTCGCCGGGAGTACACCGCCGACTGCCAGAGTGGAGTCAATCGGTGGAACAAGATTCTCGCCGAGGCCGGGCTGCCGCGGCGACTGAAGCTGCCGCACCTTGCGTTCAACCGGAAGGTCGGGGCGTTCGCCGGCGTCGAGGCCTCGCCGGACGGAGAGACGCTGTCAGCCGACGAGTGGCACCGCCGCCAGAGCCAGTGGCTCCCGACCGACGTGGATAAGACCTTCGTACGCTCGCTGATGCGCCCAGTGCACGAGCGCGGCAAGATCGCTGCCTGGATCGCGCCGCCACGCAACGGCATTAACGGCAAGCCGTTCGACTACGAGTACGTGCACCTGGCTTAGCGCTGCATGTCACGATGAGGCTCATGCGCATGCAGCGGTTCGGATCTCACGTCACCACTGACTCCGGTGGCCGGGCGGTTATCGCGGTGCCGTTTGACCCGGATCAGACCTGGGGCGCCAAGACTCTCCATCCTGTCGGCGGGACGATCCAGCCGGTCGCAGGGACCAGCTGCGGTCGGCGACTGCGCGGCAGGCTCACGCTCGATGGCAGCCAGTGGGTGTTCACCATCAACCCGATGTGGATGCGGGATACGGGTGTCGAAGTCGGCGATGAGGTGCTGGTCGAACTGCAGCCAGAAGGACCGCAGCGCCAGGATCTAGCCGACGACATCGCCTCGGCCCTCGAGGCCAACCCGGCCGCCGCGGCGTTCTTCGACACCCTGGCCCAGTTCTATCGCAAGGCCTACCTGCGCTGGATCGATGCGACAATCCGCCGGCCCGATGTGCGGGCGGCCCGTATCGCTGAAGTAGTCGATCTGCTGGCAGCCGGCGTCAAGGAGCGGCCGCGACCGAAGCCATAGCCAGCTGGCGTGGCGCGTAACACGTAAACCGAGCAAATCGAAGGTGGATGGCTCGTCTGTGCGTGGCCGGGCCGGCTATAGCCGGCCCAGGCGCACACAGAGCGCGGCAAGCCGGAGCCCCGAACGACGCACCGCTCATCTGCTGTAACTCTGCGTAATCGAGCGTGGCGGCTGCGAGCGGCCTGCGGACCGGCAGTTTTCCCAATGATTTGATGAGTAATCAGGACAGTAGGTACGGTCGCAGAGGTGAGCGGCAGTTCGGAAGATAGCGGATGGTGGGACTCCTGGTACCGCCCGGAGCCCGCAGCTGGGCAGCGCCCTCCGGCGGTCGACCAGCGTCCGCCGGCCGTCGAGCAGGAGCCACCGCGCGGAAGGCGCGGGCGGCGGGGCAGGAAGCAGGGCAGGAGGCGGCGAAAGCTTCCGTATGTGCTGGTCGCGGTCGTGGTTGCGGCGGCAGCTATCGGAGCGGTTCTGCTGCTGCCGAGAGGTGTCCCGAAGCAGGCCACTGGCTTCCTGCCGACGGGCTCATCGAATAGTCAGGACGCGGAGCAGACAGCCCGAGCCTTCCTGCGCGCCTGGGATACTGGCCACCTTCAGCAGGCGGCCAACTACACCAATCATCCGGCTGCCGCCAAGGCCGCCCTTACGGCCTTCAAGACCGACCTCCACCTGGCCAAACTCAGCAGTGTCGCGGGGTCGGCGAAAGCGATCTCGTCGAGTTCGGCGAACCCTCGGGGGGAAATCACCTACGCGGCTAGTGCCACCGTCGCGGCGCCGTACGGCGGGGTGACGGTCAGCGGAACCTGGCGCTACCACGCAACGCTTGTCACCTATCGAGAGAAGCAGGGCCAGTACTGGTACATCGCCTGGCTGCCCGACGACCTTGCTCCCAACCTGACCACGGCCACCCACCTGGATGCCGTCCCGGTCGCCCCGCGCGTCACGTCGGTCAACGACGCTAGCGGCAACAGTCTGACCAGCTACGGCGACGCAGGACTGAACAACATCTCGGCCGGCCTGGAAGCAGGCGCACCCCCTGGGCACGGATCCCCAGGTCTGAACGTCGAGATGCAGAAGGCAACGGGCAAGCTCCTGGGCCGCACCAAGGCGGTCGTGGTCGCGCCGAGGAACGTCGCTGGCCTCGCCACAACGATCGAACCCGCAGCAGAGCAGGCTGCCCAGTCTGCCGTCGCCGCGCATAAGAACAGTTCAATGGTCGTCATCCAGCCATCGACGGGCAAGATCCTGGCCGTGGCCAACAACGCCGGATTCAACGACTTCGCGCTCACGGCGAGAGTGGCACCCGGCTCGACAATGAAGACCATCACCTCGACTGCGCTCTTCACCGAGGGGGTGCTCACCCCTGACACCCCCGTCGAATGCCCTAAGGCTTTCACGATCCAGGGAATCACCTACCACAATGACAAGGGCGAGTCTGAGCCGGCGTCGACGCCGTTCATCACTGACTTTGCGCAGTCCTGCAACAACGCCTTCAGCACGCAGTACAACCATCTGACCAACGGTCGCCTGGCTGAGGCGGCCAGGAAGTATTTCGGCCTGGACCGGAACTGGGACATCGGCATCGGCAGCGAGTCCGCGAGTTACTTCAACGCCCCCAGGTCAGCATCTGGCTCTGAACTGGCACAGGAAGACTTCGGCGAAGGTGAGCTGACCGCTTCACCTTTGGCTATGGCGTCGGTTGCTGCCACCATCGACAGCGGCAGGTTCCGGCAGCCTTACCTGGCACGGGGAGCCCCGCTGGTCACTGCCAAGCCCCTTCCCGCCACGACCGACGCCTGGATGAAAGAGATGATGCAGGCCGTGGTCACCAGCGGCACTGCTGAACCGATCGGGTTCGGCCCGGGTATCTATGCCAAAACTGGGACCGCGGACGTCAACGGCCAAGGGCAGCCCAACAGCTGGTTTATCGCCTTCGAGCCGTCCAAGGACGTCGCCGTGGCCTGCCTCGTGGTCAACGCCGGTTATGGTGCTCAATTCGCCGGTCCGGAGGTTAAGGCCTTCCTCGACAGCTACTGATCGCACCTGCTCGTTGCCCGCTCATAGCAGGGCAGTCCCCGCTTGTGACGTAGATCGCGCCGTGAAGCTGGACGAAATCGTGGCTGGCGCGGCTTGTACCAGGCAGGAGGGAAGACCAGAGTGAGCAGCCTGACGACCTTGATCGTTCTCATCACGCTGATTCACGTCGCCGCATTCGTGGTCATGATCGTGATTCGGGTCCGGCGGAACGAGGTCGAGGGCACCACGGGCAACAGCGCGCTGATCACTCCCTGTTCCGTGTGCGGGGAGCCTGCTACTCATCGGAGCTACGACGGGCTCGACCCGAACGAGCGGCGCGACCCGCACACCGGCCGCCGCTACTCCACTGACATGGCCCACTACCAGCCGTTGTGCGCAGCTCACTGAGTCGAGGTCCTAGCTCTGATCAGGCGCCCGGAATCTCCCCAGCGGTCCATTCCTTTGCGTGCCGCGGTGCCGCCCTGAGCCGGGCGGCACCCTGGGACGGGAATCGTCGAGGCTGCGGGCATACGGTCCGAAATGCCACAGTCTGACCGTGATGATGCCCAGCATTACCCTGTTCGCTCGGAGGCAACCGCTGGCGGGCGTGGCGGGATTACGCCGGGTGGCCAGGGGTATGGGCCGTCGCGGGGGACCGGCGCTGAGGCGGAGGCACACGGTCGAGGAGGCAGCATGAGCGAGCAGCAAGAGCTCGATGGCCTGACCGCACTTGTAACGGGCGCAACCTCAGGCATAGGCCGGGCTACGGCCGAGGAACTGGCCCGGCACGGCGCCGACGTGGTCGTACACGGACGGAACGCCGCTCAAGGCGCGGCGGTGGTCAACGGCATTACCGCCGAGGGCGGCACTGCTCGCTTCGCTGCCGCCGATCTCGGCGATCCCGCCGGGCCGGGCGAGCTAGTCGAGCAGGCCGGCTCAGTCGACGTCCTAGTGAATAACGCCGGCTTCGCCTGGCACGGACCGACGGCGGACATAGACGAAGCCACATTTGATGAGCTCTTCGCGGCTAACGTCAGGGCGCCGTACTTCCTCGTCGGCGCGCTGGCCCCGAAGATGGCCGCCAGGGGAGGCGGCAGCATCATCAACGTCGGGAGCGAGGCCGGCCAGATCGGCTTGGCTAATGCGGCCGCCTACAGCGCTACCAAAGGCGCCCTGGCGTCGATGACCCGTTCCTGGGCGGCCGAGTTCAGCCCTGCTGGCGTCCGGGTCAACACCGTTGCCCCGGGACCTGTTTACACCGCAATCCAGTCCCACGACGAAAGCGATGCGCTCGGCGCCAGTACCCCGATGTCGCGCGCCGCCCAGCCTGACGAGATCGCCGAGGTCATTGCGTTCCTCGCTTCGCCTAAGGCCAGCTACATCACCGGCGCCGTCGTCGCCGCCGACGGCGGGCGCACCGCGGTCTGATCCGCGCCCTGGCAGGGAGCATGTGTCAATGCGTATCGGGCTTGAGTGCCGTCCGGGTCGCGTGAGCGACGGTCGCGGCTCCGCTCGATAGTGCTCGCCGCCACGGCAGGACGCCATCGATCTCAATCTCCAGCGAGAAGCTAAGGAACGTCCTGATCACCACGATCAATCCGAGGCCGAGGACGTTGTCGACGCTCGGGGCAACGGCGACGGTTCTCAGCAGGTCAGCGGCAACGAGGACCTCGAGGCTGAGCAGCAGGCTGCCGCCGAATGCCTGGCGCAGCGCCATGTAGCCCGGCTGGGCCGAGCCTGACCGGCGCCACGCGAGTACCGCGATTACCAGCGACCATATGACGCCGATTACCAGGATCAGCGCGCCGAGAGCCTCGAATCCCTGTGCCACGTGCTCCATTGCCGTGCTGAACGAGGATGCTCCAGCGGCGTGTGGTGAGGCTAGTGCGGTCAATGACATGAGGTGGGCCATCCGGTCTGTGGCGCCTACTCCATGGCCAGCACGACTTTGCCGATCACCTGGCCGGCCTCGAGCGCTCGGGGCGCCTCGGCGGCCTGCTCGAGCGGGAACGTTGCCCCAACCTGCACCCGCAGGTCGCTAGCGTCGAAATCGCTGCCCGCCCGCTCCAGGATCTGGCGCTCGCCGGTGATCTCCGGCTCGGGTACGTCCGCTAGCTTGAGAACGTCAGGGCCGCCGACGGCCGTGATCAGGACTGCGCGCATGATCGCGTCTTACCCAGATCGCGGCGCCGGCATCCAATCTGGGTGGCCGCTAGCGAACTGCGGGGTCAGGAGACCCGGCGATCCCGGCCAGCCCAGAATGGCTCGCGCAGCGATGCGCGCAGGACTTTCCCGTTCGCGTTCCGCGGCAGCGCCGGCACTAGCGTTACGCCCGTCGGGCACTTGAACCTCGCCAGCCGCTCGCGTGCGAAGCCGATCAGCTCGCCCTCGAACTGATCCCCCGTGTACGGGCCGGTCTTCGCCACGACGACGGCATGGACTGTCTCGCCCCACCAGTCGTCCGGGATGCCGATGACTGCCACATCAGCGACTGCGGCGTGCTCGGCCAGCACAGCCTCGACCTCCGCCGGGAACACGTTCTCCCCGCCGCTGATGATCACATCGCGCAGCCTGTCAACGATCGTCAGGTAACCGCGGGCATCAATCGTCCCCACGTCGCCGGTCCGGTAATATCCGTCCGGCGTGAGCGCTCGGCTTGTGGCCTCGGGGTCGTGCCAGTAACCGGGCAGCTCCGCGGCGCCCCGGACCTGGATCTCGTCTCGTTCCCCGATCCTTACCTCCCACCCAAGCGAAGGTCGGCCAGCGGTGCCGAGGAGGCCGAGTGCCGGATCATGGTCAGCGGGCGAGAGCGTGCAGATCGGCAGCGGGCCGGTCTCGCTGGTCGCGTAAATCTGCCGGAAGCGGGAGCCGAGCACGCGGACCGCGCGCTTGAGGACGTCCGGCCGGATCGGCGAGGCGCCGTAGACGATCTCAGTCAGGCTCGTCAGGTCCGGCGTTACGACACGCGAGCTGACCTCCTCGGTCACCGCCTGGATCATTGTCGGCACAAGCTGGGTGAGCTGGATCCGCCGGGAGACAAGCTCATCCACGAACCCGGTCGGCGCAAAGTTGCCGAGAACGTGCAGGTGCCCGCCGGTGAACAGGCTGTAGCTGAGGTTGGCCAAGCCTGCCAGGTGGAACAGTGGCAGGGCGCTCATGTGGCGCGCGCCCGGCACTGCCTCGGGCACCTCCAGATTCATGTACATCGCGGCGGCGGTCAGCTGCTTATGCGTGAGCGGAACGAGCTTGGGCCGGCCGGTGGTCCCGCTCGTGTGCAGCAGGATCGCAGGCTCGGACCCGCGGAGCCGGTCGACGGGCCTGGCGGGCAGCTTGCCTGCGCCTGCGTTCCCAGCGGCGTCCGCCACCGTTTCCAGGATGGGAACGGGCTGGTCCAGGTCGGCTGCCGCCTGCCTGGCCGCCGCAGCACACAGCCCGTCGCTAACAATCGCGGCGGGCTCCATCAGCTCGAAAAGGGCGGTGACCTCGTGCGCGGCTAGCCGCCAGTTGACCGCCGCGGGCAGCGCGCCAAGGCGGATCAGGCCGGTCATCGCCGTTACCCAGCCAATCTGGTTGCGGGCGATGATCGGAACTATGTCGCCGGGCCCGATGCCGGCCGCAGCGAAGTCTGCGGCGCGCCGATTGGTGGCAGCCGCAAGGCCGGCGTACGTCAGCTCGCCGCCCCGATGATCGCTGAGCGCGACCCCGCTGGGCGTTTCGGCAGCGCGCCAGTCCAATAGATGGACGAGGGAGAGCAACGGGTCAGACTCGAACGCCGACGCGGTCAGCGGCCGTCTTGGGCTCATGCCGGACGTCGCCCGGCTGGCCCATCACGCGCCGCCAGCAGGCGAACTCCAGCAGGATCCCGTCCGGATCCTGAAAGTAGAACGAGCGCACGAACACGCCTGGGTGCAGCTCAGCAGCGACGCCCAGCTCACTGTCGTCGTGGTCGAGAATCGGGCTGACCCGCACTCCCTTGGCCTTGAGTTTCGCGCGGTACTCGAGGAAACGCTCTTCCGGCACGTTGAACGCGACATGGTTCATCGAGCCCACGGCGCTGGTCCACTCGCCGAGACCCGGCACACTGACGGGTGCCGAGACTCCAGGTACCGGATCGGGCGCGTCCGGGAACCAGAAGAATGCCAGCGCGTTCCCGCCGCCCATGTCAAAGAAGAAGTGCTGGCCTGATCCAGCAGGTAGGTCAATAGTCTTGATCAGCCGCATGCCGAGCACTTGCGTGTAGAAATCCACGGTCCGCTTCATGTCCGAGCAGACCAGTGCGAGGTGATTGACACCGCCGAGGTCAAACTCCTCGTTCCGCCACTCCATGCAGATCGCCTCGATGCCATGTTTCAGGAGATTCCAGGGGATGGATCCCGGATGCTAAATCTAGGCTCAGTTGGAGTACCGCGCTAGTGAGAGCAGATTGGAGCCGCCTGTGGCCGGAATAGTCCGGGAGTTCGTCGGGCTACCGTCGCCGGTGGTCGGCCGTGCGGGTGCGGGTGGGCATCCGTGTCAGGGCCTCTATCACCGGCCGGCCGGGTCACGGCCGCGGACCGCTTTCATTGCGACTCACTACAATGTCGACTTTTCGGAGCACTACCTCGCTAGCCTGATGGCCGAGCGGGGATACGGGTTCCTCGGCTGGAACACGCGGTTCCGCGGGAACGAGGCGCACTTCCTGCTCGATCACGCCCTCGCTGAGATTGGCGTCGGCGTCCGGTGGCTGCGCGAGCAGGCCGGTGTCGACCGGGTCGTGCTCCTCGGCAACTCCGGCGGCGGCTCGCTGATGGCGGCCTACCAGTCGCAGGCGGTCGAGCCCAATGTTTTGCCCGTCGCCGGGATGCGGCCGGTCCCGGCCGTTGACAGCCTGTT
>Ga0335073_10006154_pt1 | contig 16861 bp, 16 predicted proteins | sample Lox_Sample_22_FD_207093 | JGI IMG/M metagenome (GOLD analysis project Ga0335073, IMG submission 207093) | Soil microbial communities from Loxahatchee National Wildlife Refuge, Florida, United States - Lox_Sample_2.2 | ecosystem: Environmental > Terrestrial > Soil > Wetlands | place: USA... | reverse complement strand
GCGGTAGTCGCGGCTATTGTTTTTCTCGGCCTGGAGATTCTGTACCTCGTGAAGTGGCGTGGCAGCGGGTACGACTGGGTAATGGCCATTCCGCCGCTGATCCTATTGTGGCCGCTGGAGCGATGGCTGCACCAGCGCTTCGTCCGCGCCACGATTACCGGCGACCGTCTGCGCTACGAGATCGGCGTTACGAGCAAGGTGACGCGCAATATCCAGCTTTCGAAACTGCAGGACGCGCGCGTGGAGCAGAGGTTCATGCAGCGGCTGTTCAACGTCGGGAATCTCTCGATCGAGACGGCGGGTGAAGCGAGCCGGCTGACCATCGCCAATGTGGACGATCCGCAGGCGCTGGCGGATGAGATCATGAACCGGTCGCAGATGAGCGGGCGAAGCGCGAATTAGCCCGAGACGCTGCTTCAAAACTCCGCGATCCGCAGCTTCATATCCGAGCCCTTCCATTCCGCTTGAAACTCGCGCTCGACCCAGGCGGCTGCATCCTGTTTGCCTTGGGCTTTGAGCGATTCCAGCAGGCCGAACAGCATGCGGCCGTTTCTGGGGCTGCGGCGCAGGCCTTCGCGGAATACCGATTCGGCCTCGGGGGCATCGCCGGCGCGAAGCAGCGCGGCGCCGAGCGATTCGCGAAGCGGGTAATACCAGGCAGGAGGTTCATCGTAGGCGAGCGCGTCCTGGAGGTCGACGGCGTGACGCCACCTGGCGACAGCGGCGGCGGATTGCGTTTCCATGCGGGCGTCGAGAGTCGCGGCCGCCAGATCCATCACCTCGCCGACGGGGTTGCTGCCCCATGGCATCTTGCGATCGAGCGCGGAGCGGAGTTTTTCGAATTCGGCGCGCTCGGAGGCGGCATCGGCAAGCCGGCCCTTGGCCGTCATCGAGACGGCGCGCGCGAAGCGCCACAGGGACTGCGCGACCGGGTCAGGAGCGGCGGGTTTGGGCGCGGCCAATAGATCGTCCCAGGCATTGAGACGAAGCTCGATCATGGTGGCGAAGGCGTCCACCATTCCGGCCATCTCGGCCATTTGGGCGCCGGCCGTGCGAATTTCCGCGAGGGCTTTGCGAGTGTCGGCAGCGCGTCCCTGCATGGCGCGGGCGTAGACGATGAACTGCAAATTGTGCACGTAGTAGCCGTAATACGAGCTCATCACGCCGGTTTTGGCGAAATACTCGCGATCCACCTGGACGGCGCGCTCATTCACTTCGGCCGCCACGCCGTAATCGCCCAGGGCGAGCCAGATGTGACCGGGCATGTGCACGATGTGGCCGGCGGCGGGAACGATGCCCATCAGTCGCTGGGCGCTGGGGATGGCGCGCTCGGGAGTGGGCGACGATTCGACCGCGTGGATATAAAGATGATTGGCGCCGGGATGATTGGGAAAGCGCCGCAAGACGGATTCGAGCGTATGCTCGGCTTCGACGACCCCATCAGCGGCCTGGCCCTGGGCGGTGTACCAGCGCCAACGCGTCGGAATCAGCAGGGACTCCGCATACCAGGTCTGCGCGTCCGGGTCGTCGGGAAGGCGCGCGGCCAGGGCTTTCATGGAAGCGGCATAGCGGGCGGGATCGGCATAATCGGGGCAGCGCGACTGCACGGCTTCCAGCCAGGCGCGGTCGGTGGCGGAAATCCCGATGATCTTCAAGCCGGCGGCGGACGCCGCGCAGGCATCGGCGAGGTTCATGGTGTCCAGGTCCATGTTGATATACGGCCCGAGCGCCATGGCGATTCCCCATTGCGCCATGGCGGCATGGGGGTCGAGTTCGAGGACTTTGCGGAACGATCGCAAGGCTTCGTAGCGGTTGAAGCCGTAGAGCAGCACCAGCCCCTGGTCGAAGAATTTCTGAGCCTCCGGAACGCGGGTGGCGATGGGGTGGCTCCAGATGCCGAGCCCCGGGAGGAGCGCCACCGGCTTTTCCCCGGTAGCGCCCGCCGGATGCTGGTGTTGCCCCCAGCCTATGGCGCAGAAAAAGATGAAAACGGCAATGCGTCTCATATTGGCCCTCGCTGGCTTGCCTTGCGGCGGTTTAGTCGGGAACGATTCGAGTTCCTTTGAGTGTACCTGAGAGGCTTTGGCCGGGCAGAGCGTTGCCATAGTTGTCGAAGAAGTCGAGGGTAAAAGTGCCGGTCAGGGAGTCGCCGGTAGTGGCGTCGACATTGACGGTTTCGCGGATGACGGCGGTGCCGATGACGTTGCCCTTTGAATCGAAATTCCAGGAGGGGTGGTACAGCCGATAGCTGTTGCGATCGGTCTGGACCCACACGCCTACGCAGACGTTGCCGGTGGATGGGGGCGGGTTGTCGTTCAACAGTTCGGTGCCATCCGAGTGCCAGACGTCGAAGCCCTGGTCGACTACCTGGCCGCCGGAGAGGAATGTCATATTCCAGAGCCCGACGATGGAGGGCTGGCCCTGGCTCTTGGCGTCGGGGTTGGTTCGTGTGGAAGGCGTAAGGGCGAGTCTCAAAGCGTTGGCAGCCGGGGCCAGATTGTAAACCAGGGGTTTGGTGTTTTTCGACGGGCCACATTGGGCCCTGGCGGCTGGGATGGCAAGGAACGCCGCCATGCCGATGCAGACGGTGATGGCGGCGCGAATCAGCGTTTTCGAATTCATCATTTTGGTGTCTCCTCCGCGGCGGGTTGCCGCTTGACGTCCGTGTGCTCCACTATGCGGCAAGGGGACGATCGGCTCAAGCGAAACGGTATGAAAATCAATGGATTTCGCTCTTTTTCGCGGTATTGCGCGGGTGGGATATACTGATTCGCAATGTCGCCGCAAACGGGCCCGGGGGAGGGCCGGCTCGATTCCTGGAAAGAGATCGCCGCCTATCTGGGGAAGGAAGTGCGGACTGTCCAGGGATGGGAGAAAACCGAGGGTTTGCCGGTCCATCGGCATCAGCATGGACGTCTGGGTTCGGTGTTTGCGTTCAAGGCGGAACTGGACGCCTGGCGGGACGGACGGAAGGTGGCGGCGGAGGGTCAGCCGCCGGCCGCGGTCAGTTCGGGAGGGTCTTTTTGGACCTGGAAGGCCAAGCTGCTGATTGTCGCACTGGCTCTAGCGGTCGACATCCCAGCGATGGTCGTGGGATGGAATGCGTGGCACAAGACCACCACCGAGACCATCACGTCGATCGTGGTTCTGCCATTTAAGGACTACAGTCCGAATCACGACCAGGAGTACTTCAGCGATGGCCTCACGGAGGAAATCATCGATGCCGTCAGCCGCGTGCCGAACTTGCGTGTAGTGGCGCGGACGTCGGCCTTTGCGTTCAAGGGCAACGACACCGATGTGCGGAAGATCGCCGAACAGTTGAACGTGGGAGCGGTGCTGGAGGGCAGCGTCCGAAAGTCAGGGGATCAGCTTCGAATCACGGCGCAATTGAACCGGGCATCCGACGGTACGCATATCTGGTCGCACGAGTACGACAAGCGGCTGAGCGATGTGTTCGCCGTGCAGCATGACATCGCGCAGGAGATTGCGGAGAAACTTCGGGCGGGGACGGCACCGCCGGCGACGCCGGGCGACGTCCGGAATGGCGAGGCGTACCGTTTGCTGCAGGAGGGCCGCTATTTCTTCAATAAGTTCGAAGGGCCGGAGTCGAACATGAAAGCGGTCGAGCGATTTCAGCAGGCGATCGTGCTCGATCCGAAAATGGCGGCGGCGTATTCGGGGCTAGCGGATGCCTGGGCATACCGGGCCGAGACGATGGGGAGCCGGCCCAACGAAGTGATGCCGAAGGCGCTGGAGGCGGCGCGCAAGGCGGTGGAACTCGATCCCAATTCGGCGGCCGCGCATACGTCGCTGGGTACGGTGTTGTTGGATTACGAGCGCGATGTCGAGGGTGGGCAGAGGGAGTTCCGCCGTGCGATGCAGCTCAATCCGGGATCGGCCTACTCGCACCATTGGTATGCGCATTCACTGGAGGCGCAGAACCGGGTTCCGGAGGCATTAAAGGAAATGCGGGTGGCGCTGGAAATGGACCCGCTGTCGATACCGATCAACTGGGACGTCGGGAGCGAACTGATCTTTTTGCGGCGGTATAGCGAAGCGGTGAAGCATCTGGACAAGGCGCATGAGCTATTCTCCAATATTCCGATCATCGAATACCTGAGGGTGGAGGCGTACAATCGCGCCGGCGACTACGAGTCGGAGCATCGGGTAGTAGAAGCCATGCGCAAATCCAATCCGGGTCTGGAGAACGTCCCGGTATTTCTGGGATTGTTGGGAGTGGAAGCGGCGCGACAGGGGCGTCGCGAAGAAGCACAGCGCGATCTCGATCAGTTGGAGCAGATGCAACGCACTCAATATGTGGAAGGATTCCTGGTGGTGGAGTTGTGCGAGGAATTGCACGAGCGGGAGAGGGAAATCGAGTGGCTGAAACGGGCGGACCGCGAGCGGTCGCCGATGTTTGTTTATCGCAAGATGATGGCTGAGTTTTTCAGAATCGAGCCGGGGGCGATGAAGGAAGCGTTCGGGGAGGAGTAGGGGCAGCAGGAAGCGGCGCCGCGAGGGGCTTGATCCGGGTTCGGACCTGACCAAAGGTGCGGCTGATTGCTGAGGCCGGCCAGGCAGACTGCCAGTCGGCCGCGGGCTGCCAGCCTGTCCAACCAGGAATGACTAAAACAGGGAGCCGCGCTCCAATTCCAATAGCCTTTTCTTAAGGGGTAATCCGCCGCCGTAACCGACTAACTTACCGCTGGATCCGATGACGCGATGACAGGGCACGACGATGGACACGGGATTGGCTCCATTGGCGGCCCCGACGGCGCGGACGGCCTTAGGGGAATGAATTGCTTGGGCAATTTCCGAGTAGCTCCGGGTTTCTCCATAGGGGATTTTCAGTAGCTGGTTCCACACACGAAGTTGAAAATCAGTGCCACGAAGGTCGAGCGGGAGATTGAATTGGCGCAGATCGCCGGCGAAATAGGCGCGCAATTGACAAGCGGCCTCTCGCAGCACCGGATGCGTGGGATTGTGCCGTCCGTCGGCGGGTTTCTCCCAATGAAGTAAGATCTCCAGAATCCCATTTTCGGACGCAACCAACCGCAGTGTTACGTCATCCAGTACATTTTCATCGGTCCAATCGGTCATGGAGAGTTAGCCTGCTATAATCGTAACCAATCGCCTTATGCCTCTAAAGCCCATCCTCCCCAATTATGGGGAAGACAAAAAGATATTTCTGCTTCAGCCGAGGGGCTTTTGCGCTGGTGTGGTACGGGCGATCGACGTGGTAAAAATCGCGCTGGATTTATACGGTCCGCCGGTATATGTGCGCAAGGAGATTGTCCACAATAAACACGTCGTGGATGAATTGCGCGACGCGGGCGCGATTTTTATCGAAGAGCTGGATGAAGTGCCGGTCGGCGCGCGTGCGATTTTCAGCGCACACGGTGTGGCTCCAGCGGTGCGGGCCGAGGCGAAGGTACGGCAACTGGAAGTAATCGACGCTACCTGTCCGCTGGTGACCAAGGTTCACCTGGAAGCGGTGCGATTCGCCCGCGACGGGTACAGTATCGTATTGATCGGCCATAAGGATCACGATGAGGTGATCGGCACGCTGGGTGAAGTGCCGGACCGCAGTCACCTGGTCGAGACGGTTGAGGACGCCGACCGGCTCGAGGTGCCCGATCCGACGCGAGTGCGCTACCTCACACAAACCACGCTCAGTCTGGACGAAACGCGGGACATCGTGAACCGCCTCAAGGAGCGATTTCCACAGATTCAGGGTCCCCCGGCGCAGGATATCTGCTATGCGACGGAGAACCGGCAAATGGCCGTGAAAGCTGTCTCGCAGTATTGCGACCTGCTGCTGGTGGTGGGGTCGCAGAACAGCTCGAACTCCAAGCGCCTGGTGGAGGTGGGGGACAATTTCGGCGTACGGTCGTATCTGGTGAACGATCGGGGCGATGTGCGCGAGGAATGGCTCGCTGGAGTGCGGAATGTGGCGGTCACTGCCGGAGCTTCGGCGCCCGAGCACCTGGTGCAGGAATTGATCGAGTTCCTGCGCAGCCGGGGATTCCAGCAGATGGAAGAAGTGGAGCTTGTGGAAGAAGACGTGCGGTTCTCCCTGCCAGGCGAGTTGCTGGTTTCCATACGATGAGCGCACACGCACAGACCAGAACCACGCTCGAGACGGCCGCGGAAAGCGCGTTGCGCTCGGCGGCTGGGCGCCTGGAGTTATTGCAGGCGAGCGATGGCCACTGGTGCGGGGAACTGACGGCCGACACCACGCTGGAAAGCGATTACATCCTGTTCCAATTGTGGCTGCACCCGCCCACCTGTGGGCAATGGGAGCCGCCATCCCGGCAGTTAGTCGACAAGGCGGCACAGTCCATTCTGGAGCGGCAGCTTCCGGACGGCGGGTTCAATATCTACATCGCCGGGCCGTCTGAAGTCAGTGCGTCAGTGAAGGCATATTTCGCGCTCAAACTGGCGGGGCTGTCGATGGATGACCCCCGGATGACGAGCCTTCGACAGCGGATCCTGGAACTGGGGGGCATTCAGGCCGCCAATAGTTACGTAAAAGTCAATCTCAGCCTGTTCGATCTGTACCCACGCGAATATTGTCCGAGCATTCCGCCGGAAGTGGCGCTGCTGCCGTTCCGCCTGTTGTACCAGATGTCGTCGTGGACGCGGGCCATCGTGCTGTCGCTTTCGATTGTGCACGCCTCCAATCCGAAAAAGCCGGTGCCCGAGGGATTCCATCTGGACGAAATCTGGCTGCCGGGCGCGTCTCCGGATTTCCGGCGCAAGCAACGGCGATTTGGCTGGCACAACGCGTTTCTGACGATCGACCGGGTGTTCAAGTGGTGGGAACGAAGCGGGCTGAAGTCGGTGCGGCGGAAGGCGATCGAGCGGGCCGAGGCTTGGATGGTAGAGCGTCTGGGCCATTCCGACGGGCTGGGGGCGATCTATCCGCCGATGATGTACTCGGTAATGGCGCTGGACGCTCTAGGCTACGCGGCCGACGATCCGGTGCGCCTGGAAGCTCTGAAGCAGTTTCACCGCCTGATCGTGGACGATGGCGAGCGATTTTTTTTCCAGCCGTGTTTTTCGCCGGTGTGGGATACGGCGATCGCGGCGTATGCCCTGGGGCAGGTCGAGGGCACCGAGGCATCCACGAAGGGCGCGGCGGACTGGCTGTTGGCGCGGGAAGTCCGGCGGCAGGGCGACTGGTCGGTGAAGCGGCCGCATATCGAGCCCTCGGGTTGGGCGTTCGAATATCGCAACGAATTCTATCCCGATATCGACGATACGGCCATGGTTCTTCTGGCTTTGGGCCAGGTACAGGGATCGAATGCGGCGGCCCAAAAGGCCTGCCACAAGCGCGCCATCGACTGGTTGCTGGCGATGCAATCGCGCGACGGCGGCTGGGCGGCTTTCGACGCCGACAACAATTGGGAATTCCTGAGCCAGGTGCCGTTCGCGGATCATAATGCGATGCTGGATCCGACCTGCGCCGACATTACCGGGCGCGCCCTGGAGGCGCTGGCGGCGCACGGATTCGACAAAAGCCATCGCGCGGTGAAGCGGGGCGTGGAGTGGCTGGTGAAGCACCAGGAAGCCGATGGAAGCTGGTACGGCCGGTGGGGCGTCGCCTACATTTACGGGACCTGCTTCGCGCTGCGCGGCCTGGCGGCGGCGGGGGAAAGCGATCGCGAGGCGCACGTGCTGCGGGCGGGCGAATGGCTGCGATCAATCCAGAACGCCGACGGCGGCTGGGGCGAAAGTTGCGCCAGCTACGACAACGGTACCTTTACGGCCGGCGACAGCACGCCGTCGCAAACCGCCTGGGCGATTCTGGGACTGATCGCGGGCGGCGACTCCAACAGTCTGAGTGTGCAGCACGGCATCGAGTACCTGCTGGATACGCAGAATGCCGATGGCGGCTGGGACGAAGAACTGGCCACCGGCACCGGGTTCCCCAAGGTTTTTTACCTGAATTACCACATGTACAAGGACTACTTTCCGCTACTCGCGCTGGCATCGTTCGTGAAGTCGCGAACGGGAACGGATCGGTTATGAAATTTCCCATTTCGTTGGTGGCCGGCATGGCCGGGTACATTTATCGCAATAAGAAGCACCCGCGTCCGGAGTGGCAGAAGAACGTCGCGCCGCAGGCCGACGCTTCAAATCCATTCCGGATTCTGCCGCCGAAGACGGGCGCCAAGCATCAGCCGCACCCGATGATCGACCGGCGATTCCCCATCGTGCTCATGCTGGAACCGCTGCACGCGTGCAATCTGACCTGCACCGGCTGCGGGCGCATCCGCGAGTACGAATCGACCATATCCGAGCGGGTGCCGCTGGAAGAGTGCCTGGCGGCATCGGACGAGTGCGGCGCGCCCATCGTTTCCATCTGCGGCGGCGAGCCGATGATGTACCCGCAGATCGGGCAACTGGTGGCGGGACTTCTGGAGCGCAACCGGCACATCATCCTGTGCACGAACGGCATGTTCATCAAGAAGCGGCTGCACGAGTTCAAGCCGGACAAGCGCTTCTATTTCAACGTCCATCTGGACGGGATGGAGAAGAATCACGATATCGCGGTGGAGCGCGATGGAGTTTTCCGCGACGCCATCGAAGGCATCAAAGCAGCGAAGGCGGCCGGGTTTCTGGTCTGCACCAACACCACCGTCTACAAAGAGACGGACATGGCGGAGATCGAGGAGCTGTTCGAATACTTGAAGCAGTTCAACGTCGATGGTCACCAGATCTCTCCGGCGTACGGGTATTCTGCGGTGAACGATCGCGAGATTTTCCTGACGAAGGAGGACGTACACCAGAAATTCCGCGATTTCGACCGCATCGCGAAGAAGTACAACGTGCGGCAGACGCCGGTGTACATGGAGTTTCTGAAGGGCGAGCGCGAATTGCCGTGCACGGCCTGGGGGAATCCGACCTACAACATCAAGGGCTGGAAAGGCCCGTGCTACCTGATCACCGACGGCCACTACAAGGCGTTCGAGGATCTGATGACGCAGACCCCCTGGGACAGCTACGGTCCGGGAAACGATCCGCGGTGCGAGCACTGCATGATGCATTGCGGCTTCGAACCATCGGCGGCGTACGGCATCAACGCGAAGTTCACCGATAACTTCAAGACGCTGATGTGGATGCTGCGGTGATGTGTAGGGCAGGCTGGCAGCCTGAGGCGGACTGTCAGTCCGCCTGCCGCAGCGGGCGGTTTGTGCACGCAATGCCGACGCCTCTTCATCTCGCAACTCATTCCTGCGCCCGGACAGGGGGACTGCCGGTCCCCCGCAGGCTGCCAGGCTGCCCTACAAAGGTATGAAACCCGCACTGGTTACCGGAGCCTCCGGATTCCTCGGCTGGCATGTTGCCCGCGTGTTGATCAAGCGCGGGTACGGCGTACGGGCGCTGGTGCGGGAAACGAGCCGTGTGGACGACCTCGAGGTGGAGCCCGTTACCGGTGATTTGCGCGATCCGAAATCGGTGAAGAGGGCCGTGGATGGCTGCGGGCTGGTCTTTCACGTCGCGGCCGACTACCGGCTGTGGGCGGCGGACCCGCGGGAGTTGTACGCGTCGAACGTGGACGGCACGCGAAACGTGATGGAAGCCGCGCGGAACGCGGGAGTCGAGAGAATCGTCTACACCAGTACGGTGGGCTGCATCGGCGTTCCGGACGGGGGCATTGGGGATGAGGACCAGCCGGTTTCGCTCGAAGACATGACCGGCGCCTACAAGCGCTCGAAGTTTCTGGCGGAGCGGGCCGTGCTGGAGTATGCGCGAGCCGGGCTGCCGGTGGTGATTGTAAACCCAACGGCCCCGGTCGGCGATCACGATGTGAAGCCCACGCCTACGGGAAAGATCGTGGTGGATTATCTGAAGGGCGCCATGCCGGCGTACATCGACACGGGGTTGAACGTGGTGGACGTCAGGGATACCGCGGAGGGCCATCTGCTGGCGTGCGAACGCGGGCGGGTGGGCGAGCGCTACATTCTGGGGTCGGAGAATCTGACGCTGGGAGAGATTCTTCAAAGACTGGCCGCGATCACCGGCCGGCAGGCCCCCAAGCTGCGGCTGCCGTATGCGATGGCATATCTGGCCGGGGCGTGCAGTACGGCCTGGGCCGGCGTCACCAAGTCACCCCCGCGGGTACCGCTGGACGCGGTGCGAATGGCGCGCAAGAAGATGTGGGTTTCGCACGAGAAGGCCACTCGCGAACTGGGGTTTCAACCGGGTCCGGCATCGGTGGCCCTGAAGCATGCGGTGGCGTGGTTTCTGCAGCGTGGCTCTGTCGTACCCGCGCCGGCGGCGTACGCGCATCCATGAGGATTCTGGTTGTGGCATCGGACCGGATGGAGTTTCCTGGAATCCTAGCGCAGGCGAAGGCAACGTCGGAGGTGAAGACCTCTTTGCGTTGGGCGCGCGCGGCGAACGTGCGCGGCAATGAGATGCTGTTGGCGGCGAATGGCGTGGGTGTGTCCCGGGCAGCGGCGGCGGTTGACCAGGCGTTACAGGTATTTCCCGCCGAAGCCGTGGTTAGTACAGGATTTTGCGGGGCTTTGCGCAAGGAAATTTCCGTAGCCGACCTGGTGGTCGCCTCGGCTGTGATGGGTGGGGGCAAGCAGCACGCCACCTGGCCATTGGCCAATCCCCGGATGGGTGGGGCGTCGGTGCACCGGGGGGTTGTATCGACGGTGGACCACGTCGTCCAGACGGCGGAAGAGAAGGGGCGGCTGGCGGCGGAGGGAGCCACCGCAGTCGAGATGGAGGCTGCCGGCGTGGCGGAGCGGGCCTCGGCGCATGGGCTCCCGTTTTCCTGCGTAAAGGCAGTTACGGACCTGGCGTCGGAAACATTGGTGAACGACTACAACCGGGCTCTGCGCGAGGACGGCTACTTCGATACAATTATCCTTTTGCGGGGAACTCTGCGCCATCCGTTGGTCCGGATCCGTGAACTGCTCCGGCTAAGAGAGCGGTGTGTCCAGGCAGCGGGGACGTTGGGAGAGTTTTTTGCCGATTTGCGATTCTGAACTCAGTATAATTCCGGATACGATGCAGGCGGCGGTTTATCGCGGCCAGAGCGTCGTCAACGTGGAGGAGATACCCACCCCGGCAATCCAGCCGGGTGAGATTTTGATCCGCGTGGAGGCGTGCGGAATTTGTCATACCGATCTGAAAAAGATCGAGCATAACCTGCTCGATCCGCCCCGCGTCTATGGGCATGAAACGGCGGGAGTGGTGGCAGCGGCCGGGCGCGGTGTCACGAAATTTCAGCCCGGGGACCGGGTGGTCGCGTTTCACCATGTTCCATGCCTCAAGTGCTTTTACTGCCAGCGGAAGAACTACGCCCAGTGCCAGGTTTACAAGAGGGTTGGGATCACTGCGGGATTCGAGCCGGCGGGCGGGGGATTTGCGCAATATGTCCGCGTGATGGATTGGATTGTGGACCGGGGGGTGGAGAGAATTCCCGATCACATTTCCTTCGAGCGGGCGACCCTGGTAGAGCCGCTAAACACTTGTTTGAAGGCGGTGGCGCAGTGCGATCCGCAACCGGGGGAGTTCGTCACCATCCTGGGGCAGGGCCCCATCGGACTGATGTTCACCATGCTGGTGCGGCGTAAGGGGGCGCGGATCGGGGTTTCGGACATGATTCCGGAGCGGCGCGAGATCGCCTTGCGTTGCGGCGCCGAACTGGCATGGGACCCGAGCGAGTTTAACGTGGCCGCCGAGACCAAGCGGCTCACCGAAGGTCGCGGCGCGGACCTGGTTATCGTGGCGGCTTCGGTGCCGGGGATCGTGGAGCGGGCAATCGCCTGTTCCCGGCCGGGGGCGCGGATTCTTTTGTTCGCGCAGACCTCGACTACCGAGCGGATTGAGGCATGCGGGGCCGATATCTGTGTTGGTGAACGGACGCTTTTCGGGTGTTATAGTGCTTCTGTAGACCTGCAAAAAGAGTCGGCAGACCTTGTGTTTGGCGGCGAGTTGCCGGTGGAGGAACTGATTTCCCATCGCCTGCCGCTTGGAAAAATCCGGACCGGGATTGATTTGGCGTTGCATCCTGGACCTAAATCATTGAAAATTATAGTTCAGCCACATAGAGGTGGACCTAGTGAATAGCCACATGATGGCTGCCGTGCTCTATGGCAAGGAACACTTGCAAGTGGAGCCGGTTGCCGTTCCGACAATCGAAAGCGGAGACATCCTGGTTCGTGTCAAGGTGGCGCTGACTTGCGGCACCGATGTAAAGGTATTCCGGCGTGGATATCACGCGCGCATGATCGTTCCCCCAGCGGTTTTCGGGCATGAGCTGGCGGGTGACGTGGTCGCGGTCGGCGAGGATGTAACGCGTTTTGCCGTTGGGGATCGAGTCGTAGCCGCCAATTCCGCACCATGCGATAAGTGTTACTTCTGCCGTAGGAGTCTGCAGAATCTTTGCGAAGATCTCCTCTTCAACAATGGGGCGTACGCCGAGTACATCCGGATTCCGGCGCGCATCGTCGAGAAGAATACCTACCCGATTCCGGCCCACGTCGACTATCGGGATGCGGCGCTCATTGAGCCGCTGGCCTGCGTGGTACGCGGTTTCGAGGAATCCAATCCTCGCGAGGGCGACACAATCGCCATCATGGGGCTGGGGCCGATCGGCCTGATGTTCGTAAAACTGGCGAAATTATACAACTGCCGGGTGATCGCGGTGGGCCGCCGCCCGCAGCAACTGGAGCGGGCCGCCGCTATGGGCGCCGACGACCTGGTGCTGTGCCACGACGAGTCCGATCCCGTAGCCATCGTCCGTAACCTGACCCACAGACGCGGCGTGGATATTGCGATTGAAGCGGTAGGTAAGCCCCAAACCTGGGAGTGGGCGGTCAACATGGTGCGGCGCGGCGGCACGGTCAATTTCTTCGGCGGTTGCCCCAACGACAGCAAGGTGAACCTGGATACCGCTCTGCTGCACTATTCCGAAATCACCTGCAAGGCCAGTTTCCATCACACACCGGCGTATATTCAGAAGGCGCTCGACCTGGTTTGCGCCGGCCACATCACGGCCGGTTTCTTCGTGAACAAGGAAGAGCCGCTGGCGAACCTGCTGGAAGTGATGCGTCACCTGATGAGCCACAACGGCCATCTGAAGACAGCGATTATTCCCTAGCTGTCAGCCGTCAGCCGTCAGCTATCAGCTCGTCCGGCTGTAAGCTAGAAGCTGATCGCGGAAAGCTGAGAGCTTTTTGTGACCGACTTTTTTTTACAGCCTGTAGACTTTGTGCGGTCCAACCAGGTCCTGCAGCGGACCTGGACCGAATCGGATGCGCTTGCCTATACCCGCTGGCTGGCGACGCATCACTACGAGAATTTTCATGTGGTCAGCTTCCTGCTGCCGAAGCGTCTGCACCAGGATTTCTATAACGTTTACGCCTACTGCCGCTGGGCGGACGATCTGGGAGACGAAATCGGCGACCAAGCCGAGAGCCTGCGTTTGCTGGGCTGGTGGCGCGAGGAATTGGAAGCAATGTACCAGGGGCAGGCGAAGCATCCCGTGTTCGTCGCCTTGGGGCCGACCGTGCGGCGGCACGGGATTCCCGCGGATCCGTTTCACGATCTGATCACGGCATTTATTCAGGATCAGACCACCACGCGCTACGCCGACTGGGAGGGCGTGTTCGGCTACTGCCGCAATTCGGCCAATCCGGTGGGCCGCCTGGTGCTGTATCTGGGCGGGTACTCGGACGAGGAACGGCAGCGGCTGTCGGACGCCACCTGCACGGCTCTGCAACTCGCCAACTTCTGGCAGGATGTGACGGTGGATGCGTTGAAGGACCGGGTCTATCTGCCGCTGGACCTGCTGGCGCGGCACGGCTACACGGTGGAAGAGATGTTCGCGCGGAAATTCCGGCCGGCTTTTGCGGCGGTAATGCGGGACGCGGTGGAAGTGGCGCGCCGGCTGTTTCTGGAAGGGCTGCCGCTGATCGGGATGGTGGACCGGCGCCTGGCGCTGGATCTCGATCTGTTCAGCCGCGGCGGTTTGCGCGTGCTGGAGAAGATCGAGCGGCAGGGGTACGACGTGCTGCGCTCGCGCCCCGCGGTCTCGAAGACCGATCGTGTGCGATTGTTGCTGGGGTCGCTGGCGCGCGCGGCTTTCTCGCGAGCGGCGTGATGAACGAGGTCGACCGCTCCTACGAATATTGCCGCCGGGTCGCGCGGTCGCGGGCCAAGAATTTCTACTACTCGTTCCTCTTGCTCACCCGCCAGCAGCGCAAAGCGATGTGCGCGATCTACGCATTCATGCGGCGCTGCGACGACTTAAGCGACGAACCCGGCGCTTCGCGGGAAGCACTGGAGCAGTGGCGCGGCGAACTGGCGCAATCGCTGGACGGGTGCATGGCGGCGCACCCCCTCTGGCCGGCGTTTTGCCACACGGTGAGGCGCTTCGGAATTCCTCAGGAATACTTCCACGAGATGATCGACGGCGTGGTGAGCGATCTGGAGCCGCGGCGCTTCCTGACCTTCGCCGAGCTCTACCGGTATTGCTACCAGGTGGCGTCGGTGGTGGGCCTGACTTGTATCCACATCTTCGGCTTCGACACGAAAACGGCGCTGCCGTTGGCCGAGAAGTGCGGCGTGGCGTTCCAGTTGACCAACATTTTGCGCGACGTTCGCGAGGATCTGGAGCGCGGACGGATTTATCTTCCGGGCGAAGATCTGGAACGGTTCCAGGTGACGGAGGCCGATTTGCAGACGGGCGCGCGCGCCATCCGGGAAAAGCCGGCATTGCTGGAAATGCTGCGGTTCGAAGCCGGGCGGGCGCGGAAATACTACGAGGAATCGCGTCCGCTGCTGGATTTGATCCACCCGCGCAGCCGCCGATCCCTGTGGGCGCTGATCGCCATCTATTCCAACCTGCTGGAACGGATCGAAACCAAGGGATTCGACGTGTTTAGCCGGCGGGTGCGATTATCGGGTCTGGAGAAATCCTGGATCGTGTTACGGGCGCTAACCGGGTAAGGAGCGCGTACCGGCGATCACAAGCCTTCGACATCGCCGGGAATTTTTCCGGTCTACGCATGATCTCCCTCCACGAGGTGACGACACAATGCGTAACAAGTTGCTCCTTTCGACCGCCGCAATCCTGCCGATACTGATCATCGGCGCCCTGGCGCAGCAGCCGGCGCAAGATGCTCCTTCCGGTTTCAATACTCCACTGGTTGTTTCCAAGCCGGGCTCACAGAGCACGAGCAACGGGATCATGGAACCACAGGGCCCTCCAACCGGGCCCCGGTATCAAATCAGGCTCATCTGGCGCGGATCGGCGGTGGCTGCCGGGGATTGGCCGGGCTTACGCAGATCGTCGTGTTTGGGATCGAAGCGGCGGATGAGCTGATTGATTTTGAGGGAGGCCTCCCAGATGTCCCAGAGGAGCCGGCAGCGCGCGCACCCGTTCGCGATACCAGCCTGTCCATCGACGGGCGGATTGTAGTTTTTGTGCTTGCTGCAGCGGCCTTCGAATTTCCTTGCTCGGATCTTCAAGCAGACCCCAACCTCTACACCTTAGCAAATGGCGGGTCTGGAGAAAACGGGCACGATTCGAGGAAAGCTAGGCCTTGTCGATGAGTTTTTCGGCTTCCTTCTCCGGCTCGGCCTTCATGGCCGCCTTGAAGTTGCGGATGCCTTCACCCAAGCCCTTGGCTACCTCGGGGATTTTCTTGCCGCCGAAGAGCAGTACCGCAACTCCAAGAATCACAAGAAGTTCCGGCATTCCGATGGTTTCAAACATAAAGTCTCTCTAACCTACTGACGCTACTAGTCTAACCCACGTTACTCCCGGATGTCGCGGATTCGGAAAATCCGGTGTCCGGCCGAATTCCCTCGAGTTGCCGCCTTTATACTATGAGGTCCCGTATCGATTTACAAATCTGGGGGAAGCGATGCCATGGAATATCTGATCGGGGTTCCGGTTGGTGAATACACATTGCGGGCGATGCTGGGCCAAGGGGCCTTTGCCCAGGTATTTGAAGGCATCCACCGGCGGACGGATGAGCGCCGGGCGTTCAAAGTGGCGCGTCGGGAAATAGCCCGAGGGCCGCACGAAACCGTGCCGGAGTGGTCGACGGTCGCCCTGGTGGACATGACCGGCGCCATCGGGCGCACCAAGGTGGATCCCGAAATCGTTTTGCGGAAACAGTTCGATGTCCTGAAGCTGGCGGGGCCGCCGGTATTTCCCCAAGTGGATGCGCTGGTCGAGGTGAATGGCGCGGCCGCGATCCAGATGGAGGTTGTGGAAGGCCGCACGCTGTATGATCTGCTGAAGGGCGCCGTGCCGGAGGATCTGCCGCTGGCGCTGGCCCAGGTGCTCGCACGTTTGGGAGACTGCGGCAGTTCACATGGCGATCTCAAGCCCTCGAATATCGTGTGGACCGGCGATCGCGTGGTGCTCGTCGATCCGGGTTTCTTTGGGAACCTGCCTTCGCCGGCCGGGTTCCTGGAACACGTCACGATCACCACTCCGGCTTATTATCCGCTGCGCCAACCGGACGACATGATGGCGTACGGGCTGATCCTGGTGGAGATCGTCACCGGGCAGAATCCGTTGCGGACGCGCGCGGAACTGGAAAACGGCCTGGTGGATCGGGGTCTGCGGGAACGGATCGAACGCCTGCATTGCGGCAATAACTACTTTTTCGACGGCATCTCCGCGTTCAACCCGCGGACGGCGCTGGGAGAAACGCTGGCGCGATCGCCGCTGGCTCCAATCATCGGACAGTGCCTCGGCTTGAAGCTCGGCAGCGAACTGTCGGAAGGCCCGAAGTATCCGGATTTCGCAGCCGTGGTCGCGGATCTGAAGAAGCTGGCCCATCCGTTACTGGCCACCAATGCTCCCCCCGCTGTG
>Ga0335073_10006153_pt1 | contig 16861 bp, 10 predicted proteins | sample Lox_Sample_22_FD_207093 | JGI IMG/M metagenome (GOLD analysis project Ga0335073, IMG submission 207093) | Soil microbial communities from Loxahatchee National Wildlife Refuge, Florida, United States - Lox_Sample_2.2 | ecosystem: Environmental > Terrestrial > Soil > Wetlands | place: USA... | reverse complement strand
TGCGACCTGGCCATCAGCCTGTGCGCCGGCCGGCGGCTCGACCTGGCGCCGCTGGTCACGGCGCGGTTCCCGCTGGCCCGGGTGGGCGAGGCGCTCCGGGCCGCCCGCGACCCCGCCCAGCTGAAGGTCATCACCGACGTGGCGGCCTGAGCCGCTCAGGTATCCGCGAGCAGTTGCAGGACGATGGCCGGGTCGCGCCGGCCGGGCATGTCGCGGACCAGGCACAGGCTGAGCTTGCCCGGCAGGAAGAAGTTCCGGCTCCACTGCACGGGGCGGCCTTCGGCGGAAACGGCGCCGTCCAGGTACAGGGTCTCGGTCAGCACGAGAGCGGCCGTCGGCTGACACAGCCCCAGGAACCGTCCGGCCGGCTCGCCCGGGCCGAGCAGCGCGGCAGCGACCTCTACCTCGCTGAAGGCGACCGGGATTCCCTCATCCAAGAGCAGGTCGAGCAGCATCTGGTGGGATGAGAGGCGCTCCGTGACCTTCCCGGCGGGGATCACGTCCGCCGGGAGCACGTCGATCATCCACGCGGCCGGCTCGCCATCGAGGAGCAGGACGCGGGAGACCCGGGTCACCGCGCTGTCCGCGGGAAGCTCGAGCGCGCCGGCCTCGTCACGGGTAGCCCGGGCTGCCTCCACGCGCAGTTGCTCGCTGCCGGCCTTGAGCCCGAGCCGTTCGGCGATGCTCGCGTAGGTCTCCAGCCTGCCCAGCTCGGCGACGCTGCTGCCCAGCTTGATCCCCACCGGGCTCGGCTGAGCGTCACGCTCGGGGAGCCGGGCCAGGAAGGTGCCGCTGCCCTGGCGCCGGATCAGCAAGCCGCGGCCGACCAGCCGTCCGACCGCGGCCCGGATGGTCGCCCGGGAGACACCCAGGCTCCGCACCAGCTCCGCTTCGGGCGGGATGCGGTCGCCGACCCGGTACCGCCGGGCGACCAGCAGGTCCTCCAGCACCTGCTCGGCCTGCGCGTACAGCGGCATCCGGCGCAGCGGGGCAGCAGCGTCGCGTGACCGCCCCAGGCGGGCCGGGTCGGCGTTTCCGGTCACGCCCTCATGTTAAGGAACCGGCACGTGCCCGGCGATGGGAGGAGACGAATTCATCCTCTTGACGTACCAATTTGTCTCGGGTAAGACCGGGAAGAAACCGGCCCTCCCGCCCACTCTCGCTGCGGCGGCGCACGACGCGCCCGGCCGTGAGCGAGTGTCCGTGGCTTCGGGAGCCAGCGAAGGAGCGATGATGAAGACGGCTGAGCACGTCACGGTGGGGGCGCGGCATCTGCTGGACCCGCTGACCGCGGAGGAGATCGAGGCCGCCACTTCGATCCTCCGGCAAGACCGCGGCCTGGCCGAGAGCGCGCGCTTCGTCTACGTCACGCTGCGGGAGCCGGCCAAGGACGCGGTCCTGGGCTACCGGCCGGGCGACCCGTTCGAGCGCGAGGCGCACATCGTGATCCGGGAACGCGCCGAGCACCAGACGTACGAGGCGGTGGTCTCGATCACGGCCGGCGAGGTGCGCCTGTGGCGGGAGCTGGCCGGGATCCAGCCGGCGGTCATGCTCGAGGAGTTCCTGGCCACCGAGGAGGCGGTCCGGAAGGATCCTCGCTGGCAGGAGGCGATGCGCCGGCGCGGGATCACCGACTTCGACATGGCGATGATCGACCCGTGGTCGGTGGGCTACCTCGGCCCCGAGGACGCGGCCGGCCAGGGCCGGTTCCTCCGGCCGCTGACCTGGATACGCCAGGGCGACCCCGACGACAACGGCTACGCCCGCCCGGTCGAGGGCCTGATCGTCCGCTTCGACCTCGACCGCATGGAAGTCGTGGATATCGAGGACCACGGGGTGATCCCGTTGCCGCCGAGCAGCGGGAACTACACCGCCGAGACGATCCGCGACGCCGGGAACGTCCCGCATTTCCCCGACGGCCCCCGGCAGGACCTGAAGCCGGTGGAGATCACCCAGCCGGAGGGCACCAGCTTCACCGTCGACGGGCACGAAGTGCGCTGGCAGAAATGGCGGTTCCAGGTCGGCTTCACCCCTCGTGAGGGGCTGGTCCTGTACCTGGTGCGCTACGAGGATCACGGAACGCTCCGGCCGGTCATCTACCGCGCCTCGCTCGCGGAGATGTTCATCCCCTACGGCGATCCGAGGCCGGCGCACTACCGCAAGAACGTCTTCGATATGGGCGAATACGGCATCGGGGTGCTCGCCAACAGCCTGGAACTGGGCTGCGACTGCCTGGGCGAGATCTACTACTTCGACGCCTACCTCAACGACAACGACGGCCACCCGGAGCTGATCAAGAACGCGATCTGCCTGCACGAGGAAGACCACGGCCTGTCGTGGAAGCACACCGACTGGCGCACCGGCAAGGCCGAGGTCCGGCGCTCACGGCGGCTGGTGATCTCGATGATCGCCACCGTCGGCAACTACGAGTACGGCTACTTCTGGTACCTCTACCAGGACGGCACCATCGAGTACGAGGTCAAGCTGACCGGCGTGATCTCCAACGGGGCGCTGCCCGAGGGGGCGAAGCCAGCCCACGGCACCCTGGTCGCCCCCCTGGTCTACGGCCCGCACCACCAGCACATCTTCTGCGTGCGGCTGGACATGATGGTCGACGGCCCGCAGAACACCGTCTACGAGTGCGACTCGGTGGCGTTGCCGCCCGGACCGGAGAACCCGTACGGCAACGCCTGGGTGGTGCGGCAGACCCCGCTGCGCCGCGAGTCCGAGGCGCAGCGGGTGGCTGACGGGCACGCCGCCCGCTACTGGAGGATCACCAATCCCGGCCGGCGGAACGCCACCGGCGAGACGACCGGCTACAAGCTGGTGCCCCAGGACAGCGTGCTGCCCTTCGGCCAGCCCGACAGCCACGCCATGCGGCGGGCAAAGTTCGCCACCAAGCACCTGTGGGTGACCGCCTACGATCCCGATCAGCGGTTCCCGGCCGGCGAGTACCCCAATCAGCACCCTGGCGGGGACGGCCTGCCGGCCTGGACCGCGGCCGACCGCCCGTTGCAGAACACCGACCTGGTGCTCTGGCATACGTTCACCGCTCATCACGTGGTGCGCCCGGAGGACTGGCCGGTGATGCCGGTCACCCGCGTCGGGTTCCAGCTCAGGGCGGACGGCTTCTTCGACGGCAACCCGGCCCTCGACGTACCGCCCCCGGAGCATTGTCACCACCAGGGCTAAGGCCCGGGCGGCACAGCGCCGGAGGTAATCGTGGTGAATGAGGTGAAGAGCCGGCCGGGCCGCAAGGTGGCGGTACTGGGGCCGATCCCGCGCGATCAGATCGTGACCCATGCTGGTGAGCGGTTCCACAAGTACGGCTGCGTGATGTATACGGCGGTGGCGCTCTCGGCTCTGCTGGATGCTGGCGACACGATCGTCCCGATTTCACACGTCCGCCGGCAGGACGAGGGTCCGATCAAGCAGATCCTGGGGTCGTTCCCGAATATCGACACCTCCGGTATCACGTCGCCGGCCGACCAGGGGGACGTGGTCGAGCTGCGCTATGTCGACCAGAATCGCCGTATCGAGCGGCAGACCAGCTTCATGAACCCGGTCCTGCCGGCCGACCTCGACAAGGTGCTGGACGCCGACATGTTTGTCTGCGTCCCGATCACGGATTACGAGGTCGGGCAGCCAACGCTGCGGTACATCAAGGAACACAGCCGGGCCACCGTGGTGCTGGATGCCCACGGCCCGGTGACGACGCTGACCCGCGGCGGCGAGCGCCATCCCAGGGTGTGGGCGGACCAGGACGTCTGGCTTCCGTACGTCGACATCCTGAAGATGAACCTTGACGAAGCGAGCTCGACGTGGCTCGGCGAGGCAGCGGAGACGATGGCTGATCCGCCGAGGCTGAGCGATGAACAGCTGCGCGGCCTGGCGCATCACTGCCTGGACCGTGGTGCGGGGGCGGTGTGCGTGACCCTTGACGAGCGTGGCTGCGTAGCCTTCTTCCGGGACGGCTCCGGGACAGTGGCCGAGGAGTTCGTCGATCGCATCGAGGTCAAGCACGTCGTGGACACGACCGGTGCCGGCGACTCGTTCGCCGGCGGGCTGGGCTACGGATACCTCGCGTACCGGGACTACGTCGTGGCCTGCCAGTACGGGAACGCCATGGGCGCTCAGCGCTGCAGTGGCACGGATCTGGACGTCTACCTGTCACGAGCGCAGACGGAGCGGCAGATACGCGCGGCGTACGGCCCTCGATCGCCGTAAGAGTGGGTAGACCTTCGACGCGGCCGGCACGCTGTCCTGATCCCTACGGCGGCCGCGCCCGCAGGAGGTACCGTGGACGGTTTCTTGCTCGGCTACGACGGCTTCGATCCCGGGACCGAGGGGCTGCGCGAAGCGCTCACCTCGACGGGCAACGGTTACCTGTGCGCGCGCGGCGCGGCAGAGTGGGAGGACGCCGACGGCGTGCACTACCCGGGTACCTACGCGCACGGCGGCTACAACCGGGAGACGACGATCCTGGGCGGCCAGCCCGTGCTGAACGAGGACCTGGTCAACCTGCCGAACTGGCTGGTCCTCATGCTGAGCATCGAAGGCGACGACGTGATCAGGCTCGCCGGTATCGAACTGGTCAGCTACCGCCATGAACTCGACATCCGGAATGTGACCCTCATCCGCCAGCTCCGGTTCCTTGATGGCCGGGGCCGGGAGACAAGGCTGAGAAGCCGCCGGTTCGTCAGCATGGCCGACGTTCACCACGCCGGGATCGAGTGGACGCTCGTCCCGGAGAACTGGTCGGGCCGGGTCGAGGTGATCTCGGCCCTGGACGGCCGGGTGAGCAACCGCGGCGTCGCGCGGTACCGGCAGCTCGAAGGCCGCCACCTGGACCCGGTCTCCCCGCGGACGTTCGGGCCCGAGGTCATCGCGCTGAAGGCCGAAACCCGGCAGTCGAATCTGTACATCAGCCAGGCGACCCGCACCCGCGTGTTCCGTGACGGCCAGCAGCTGCCGGCCACGCGGACGCTCTATCAGATGGAGGACTATATCCAGCAGGTCCTGGCCTTCGACGTCCATCAGGGCGTGCCCACCCGGGTCGAGAAGATGGTGTCGTTCTACACCTCACGCGACCCGGCGGTCAGCGACACCCTGGTCAGGGCGGCCAGGTCGGCGGCCCGGCACGACGAATTCGCCGCCTCGTTCGGCCGCCACAGCGCGGCGTGGGACGAACTGTGGCGGGTGTGCGACGTGCGCGTGTCCGGAAACGATCAGGTGCAACTGCTGCTCCGGGTGCACATCGCGCACGTCCTTCAGGTCTGCTCCCGGCACACCGCCGACCTGGACGCCGGCCTGCCCGCCCGCGGGCTCAACGGCGAGGCCTACCGGGGCCACGTGTTCTGGGACGAGATCTACGCGCTGCCGTTCTTCAACTTCCGCCTGCCCGAGGTCACGCGGGGGCTGCTGATGTATCGCTACCGCCGGATGGGGGAGGCGCGGGCCGCGGCCCGGGAGGCCGGGTGGCGGGGCGCGATGTTCCCCTGGCAGAGCGGCAGCGAGGGCATAGAGGAAACTCAGCGCGTCCACCTCAACCCGATGTCGGGCCGCTGGGAGCCTGACCTGTCCCGCAACCAGCGGCACGTCAACGCGGCCATCTTCTACAACGTCTGGCGCTTCGTCCAGACCGCCAATGACCTGGAATTCCTCGACCGCTACGGCGCGGAGATGATGCTCGAGATCGCGCGCTTCTGGGCATCGATCGCCCATTTCAACCCCGAGCGGGAGCGCTACGAGATTCACGGCGTGATGGGCCCGGACGAGTTCCACGAGAAATACCCGGACGCGCCCGGTGCCGGGCTGCGCAACAACGCCTACACCAACGTCATGGTGGCGTGGCTGTGCGACACGGTAGGGAAGCTGCCGTCGCTGCTCCCGGCGAGCAGCACGGAAGGATTGCGGGCCCGGCTAGGCATCGGTGACGAGGAGCTGGCGCTGTGGCAGGACATGAGCCGCCGGATGTTTGTCCCCTTCCACGGCGACGGAATCATCAGCCAGTTCGAGGGCTACGACGAGCTGGAGGAACTCGACTGGGACGCCTATCGCGCGAAGTACGGCAACATCCAGCGGCTCGACCGGATCCTGCGCGCCGAGGGAGACGACCCGGACCGGTACAAGATCACCAAACAGGCCGACGTCGTGATGCTGTTCTACCTGTTCTCGGACGAGGAACTGCGCGAGATCTTCGGACGGCTCGGGTATGACTATCGTCCCGATACGGCGGCGCGCAACGTCGCGTACTACGACCGGCGGACGTCGCACGGCTCGACCCTGAGCTTCGTCACCCACGCGGGGGTGCTCGCCGCCCTGGACCCGGAGAGCTCGTGGGACCGGTTTCTCGTCGCGCTCCGCAGCGATGTCGACGACATCCAGGGCGGCACGACGAAGGAAGGGATCCACATGGGCGTCATGGCCGGGACGCTTGACGTCCTGCAGCGGTACTACGCGGGCACCCATATCCGGGACGAGGTTCTGTACTTCGACCCCCGGCTGCCGGGCGAGCTGGCCGGCCTGTCGTTCCCGATGCAGTTCCGCGAGACCCCGGTCCTGGTCACGCTCAGCGGCGACCGGCTGACGCTGGCCGTTCATCCCGAGGGTGTGAGCCGTCCGATACGGGCCGGCGTCCTCGGCGACGTCCGTGAGCTGTGCCCGGGAGATCAGGCCGTATTCGAGCTCATCCGGGCGTGACGGCCAACGGCGCGCCGGCCGGCCACGCTCACCAACACCGGCTATGTGTCAGCCAGATGGCTGGCCAGGATCTTGTCGATGACGCGAGCGGTGAACGCGGCGTCCTGGGGATCGTCGTCCAGCGCGCCGGCGAGAACCTTCATGGCCTTCCAGATCGCCCAGCCGCGTCCCCGGGTCCACGTCGCCCGGTCCACGGGCAGCCGCTCGGCGAAGATGCGGCTGCTGTCGCCGGAGAAGAACGTCCAGGCAATCGTGGTGTCGCAGGCGGGATCGCCGACACCGCAGGTGCCGAAGTCGATGACCGCGCACAGCCGCCCGCCCTGAGCCAGCAGGTTGCCCGGCTGCGCATCGCCGTGGAACCAGACCGGGCGGCCCGGCCAGGTGGCCTGCATCGCGGCCTGCCAGACCTCGGCGGCCAGCACCGTGTCAATGTGGCCGTTGAGGGCGACGAGCGCTTCGGCCACCTCGCCGTCGTAGACCGCCAGCGGGCCGCCGCGGAAGAAGTTGTGCGGTCCGGGCGGGGGCCCGCCTGCCGGGTCGATCCGGTACAAGGCGGCGAGAAAGCCCGCCAGGTCGGCCGCGAGCCGCGGCAGGTCACCGACCGTCTCTTCGGTGACCGGGGCGCCCTCGATCCACCGGTACACCGACCACGGCCACGGGAATCCGCATCCCGGCTCGCCTGCCGCCACCAGCTCGGGTACCGGCAAGGGCAGCTGGCCAGCCAGGACCGGCAGCCAGCGCTGCTCCTTTCCCACGCCCGGAACATAAGCCGCAGCGCTGGGCAGCCGGACCGACATCTCCTCGCCCAGGCGGAAGGTCACGTTGTCCACGCCACCGGCGTCGACCGGCCTGACCGGCAGGCGTGCCCACTGCGGGAACTGCGTCCCGACCAGCTTCGACACCAGGTCAGCGGTGATATCAGCCCTCCGCACGAGCCGATTGTCGCAACGGCCAGGCTCCGGCAGCCACGGGTTTACCGCCTGCTGTGGCCGCCGCCGGCTGGCCCCGGCCGGCCGCCGCGGTCACCGCGAGGCCGCGGCGCGGGGCCGGGTGGGCTGGAGGTTTTCCGCGCGGTCGAGCAGGGGCTGGCAGCGCAGCTGCTGGGCGATGTCGCGGGCTTCGCTGATCGCGGCCTCGGCGGCCTCGTCATCGCCTAGGGGGCTGAGGTGCTGGGCGTGGTCGAGCAGCCCGTGGGCCAGGTGGTAGGGGGTGGAGTGCTGGCGCAGGCCGGCGATCGCGGCGGCGAAGGCCGCGGCGGCGGCCGGGCCGCCGTCGGCGGCGGTGAGGCGGGCGCGGGCCAGGCCGCGTTCGGCGAGCTGTATGGGGGCCAGTTCCCCGGGCTGGTGGCCGTCGAGCATGGCGAGCAGCTCGGCGGCGGCAGCGGTGTCGGACAGGTCGTGGGCGGCGCGGGCGGCCAGCGGCCACGCCCACCGCAGGAGCTCGTGGCTGATCCCCACGGCGCCGGCGTGGTCCAGGGCGGCGCGGGCGTAGCGCAGCGCGTCGGCGGGCTGGCGGCGAGCGGCGGCGGTGAACGCCTCCGCGACCGCGAGCAGCGCCCGGTCCTGGGGGTCTTCACTGGCCCGCAGGTCACTCAGCCCGGCTAGGGCCGCCTGAGCGGTGGGGGTGTCGCCGCGCAGCGCCGCCAGCCAGGCCCGGTAGCAGGCGAGATATTCGATGCTGGCCAGGCCGTCGGCGTCGGTGGCCTGGTTGAGCTCGGCTTCGGCGGTGTCCCAGTCGCCGGTCATCAGCAGCGCCTGGGCCAGGTTCGTGACCGCGATCGCCAGGCGGTTGCGGTCGCCGGCCTGGCGCAGGTAGGCGGCGGCGGCGCGGGCCGCCTCGGCGCCGACGGCGGGGTCGGTGCCGGTGACCGCGTCGGCCAGGTTGAGCTGCGCGAGGCCCAGCAGGACGGTGTCGCCGGCCTGTTCGGCGAGCCGGGCGGCCTCCTGGAAGTAGACGGCCGCCTGTGGCCGCCGGCCCGCCCAGAGGTGGCAGATCCCGCGGGTGGTGAACAGGTCGGCCAGGGTGGCGTCGCCCACCGCCAGGGCCTGGCCCAGGGCCAGCGCCTCGGCGGACAGCGCGTCGGCCTCTGGTGCGCCGGCGAACACCTCCAGCGCCGCCAGTTCGTCGAGGGCGCGAACGGTATCGGCATCGGGGTCGGCGCGGAGCACCGCCACGGCGGCGGTGAGCTGCTCGCGCGCCTGGGCGTGCCGGCCCCACCGGCGCAGTCCTCCCCCGGTGATCGCCTGGGCACGGGCGGCTGAGCGGGTGTCGCCGCCCTGCCGGTACAAGTCCCCGGCGTGGCCGGCCTGCTCGACCGCCGCGGGGTAATCGGCGTTGGTGAAGGCGGCGTCGGCGGCGTGCTCCCACAACGCGGCGGCGACTGTTTGCTGCCCGCGGGCGGTGTCGGCCCGGGTGAGCTCGGCGGCGGTGGCGTAGCTGGCGGCGGCCCGCCCTGGGGCCCCGGTGCGGCTGGCCCGCTCAGCGGCCCGGGTCAGCGCGGCGATGGCCTGGCCGCGGATCTGGCCGGCATCGGGGTCGGCAGGCAGGGCGTCGAGGGCATCGAGGTAGTGGCGGGCGATCACGTCGGCCACTTCCTCCCCGTCGCCGGGGAAGGCGGCGCCCAGGTAGGCGGCCACCTTGAGGTGGCGGGCCTTGCGGTCGCGCCGCGACAACGTGTCGTAGGCGACCTGGCGCAGCATGTTCTGCGCGAAACCGTAACTGCCTTTATCGGGCGATAGCGGGTCAGCGGACACCGTGAGCACCTCCCGGCGCACCAGCTCCGCCAGGCCCGCCCGTACCACCGTTCCTTCCTGCCCGGAGACCGCGATCAGCGCCTCGGCGGGGAAGCTGGCGCCCAGCACCGCGGCGTCGGCGACCAGCCGCCGCACGTCCGGGTCGAGGGCATCGAGGCGGGCGGCCAGCAGCGCGTGCAAGCTGTCGGGGACCGCGAGTTCACCGATGTCACCGACCAGGCGGTACACCCCCTCGACCGGCTGCACGATGTCGCGGTCGACCAGCGACCGCACTGTCTCCACCGCAAACAGCGGGATCCCCTGGGCCTGGCTCGTGACCGCGGCCCGGGCGGCCGCCGGCATCCCGGGCACCAGCGCCTCGACCAGCGTGTCCATCGACACCGCGTCCAGCACATCGAGGGTCAGCGTGCTGTGGTTACGGCCGGCGCCGAACCCGGGTCGCGCCTGGCCCAGCTCGGGGCGGGCCAGCACCAGCACGTAGATGGGCAGATCCCGCACCCAGTCGATCAGATAATCCAGGAAATCCAGCAGCCCAGCGTCGGCGTACTGGGCATCCTCGATGAGCATCACTACCGGGCCCTCGGCCGCCAGCCGCTCAAAGAACAGCCGCCACCCGGCGAACAGTTCCTCCCGGCTCACCGCGCTGGCGCCATCGCCCGCAGCAGCCACGCCGAGCAGCCGGCTCAGCCGCGCCCCCACGTAGGCCCGTTCCCCTGGGTCGAGGATGTACCGGTCCAGCCCCGCGGCCAGTTTGCCCGCCGCGGCCTCGGCCGGGTCTTCCCCGGCGATGGACAGCCGATGTCGGACCATCTCCGCCAGCGCCCCGTACGCCACCCCGTCCCCATACGACAGGCACCGGCCGGTGTGCCACCACACCTCCTCCGCCAGGCCGTCGATGTACTTGCGGAACTCCCACCCCAGCCGCGACTTGCCCACCCCCGCCGGGCCGGACACCAGCACCAGCCGGGGCACCCGCCGCCCGGCCGCGGCGTGGAACAGCTCCCGGACCGTGCGCAGCTCGGCGTCCCGCCCGATCAGCGGCGCCTCCAGCCCATCCACCCGCTGCGACCCGCCCACCCCGGCCAGGACCCAGGTGGCCCGCCACAGGCGCTGCGGCTCCGCCTTGCCCCTGAGAGCATGCTCCCCGGCGGCGGCGAACCCCACCCCACGCTCGGCCAGCCGCTGCGTCGCCTCATCCACCAGCACCGACCCCGGCTCGGCCGCCGCCTGCACCCGCCCCGCGGCATTCACCGCATCCCCCGCCACCATCCCCTCGTTCGTGGCGCCCAACGTGACCGCCACCTCCCCGGTCACCACCCCCGCCCGCACCGCGAGCCCCGGCACCCCCGCCTCAACCCCCAGCTCGCCGACCGCGGCCACCAGGTCCAGCGCCGCGCGCACCGCCCGCTCCGCGTCCCCCTCGGTGGCCACCGGGACGCCCCACACGGCCATCACCGCGTCCCCGATGAATTTCTCTATCACCCCCCCGTACCGGCCGATCACCGTCCGCGCTACCGCGAAATACTGAGACAGCAGCTCCCGCACCGCCTCCGGATCCCGCACCTCCGACAACGGCGTGAACCCCACCATGTCGCAGAACAGCACCGAACACACCCGCCGCTCCGCGACCGGGCCGCCATCGGGGACCGGTGGCGATGCGGCCACCCCAGATGAGCCTAGGGCCGCGGGAGAGCCCGGCGCGACCACCGCCAGCGCATGCCCACAGGACGGGCAGAACCGGTCACCCGGCGGGACAGGCTGACCACACGACGGGCACCCACCCAAAGGAGCGCCACACGCACCGCAAAAGCGGTCGCCGTCCCCCCGGGACGCACCGCACCGCGGACACGTCACCACCAGGCATTTATACCCCGGCTCAGCCCTCCCGTACATGGACCGCGCCACCTCGCCGCCAGGCCGCGGATCTGTCCGCGCGTCCTGGTCACGCGGGTGTCGCGCGCTGCTCGGCGATCGAGTTGCCGCCGTCCACGACCAGGTATTGCCCGGTGATATAGGAGGCGCCGGGGCTGGCCAGCTCAGGCAATGGCGGCGGCGACCTCGCCGGGGGAGCCGATGCCATCAGGGCTGCCCGCGCCGGTGACCACCGCCACCCGTCCGGACAGATCAAACGATGCTGGGATAGCCATTGCCCGATGTTAACGGGACCCGACGCTGGGTCCTCTGGCCTGCGGGAAGGCGGAACCGGGGCGCGCCACCTGCGGCGTTCAGTTCACGTGCTGAAGCTCCTCGGGCTCGAACGCTTCGATCGCGCTGGTGTCGACTTCGCCGGTGCTCATGGTGCGGGCTACCGCGAGGGCCTCGAGCCGGCGCTTGATCAGCTGCTGCTGGTATTCCTCATCGAAACCGGCGGCTTGGAGCCGCTCCCGGGTCTGCGGGTCGGCCACGCCGTAGCCGCCGCCGAAACCGGCAGTGAGCTTGGCCCAGCGCTGCTCCACCCACTCCCACAAGTCGGGGTTCTCGGCGATGATCCGCCGCGCGAGGTACGTGCCGTAGGCGATGTGGCGTCGCTCGTCGCGCTGGGTCAGCTTGATACCAGCCTCTAGGCCCGGGAGCTTGCCCAGCCTGCGGAATGTCAGTTCCCAGCGGTGATAACCGGCAATGGCTGCCACGCCCTCGACGAGATGGTTGTAGATGAGCGTCGCGTCCAGAACGGCCCGCGGCGACCTGTCGGTGTCCAGCCGCCGCATCACCCTGGTGAGCGCCCCGTCGAACAGCCCCCGGCGCCCCTGCCCCACAGCGGCCTGCTGAGCCCGGACGAGATCGTCCAGCGATGCCGGGTCGGCGCCGACGGCGTCAAACCAGCGGCGGAACATCTCGGTGTGCTTGGCCTCCTCCATCGCGAACATCGACAGGTACATGGTGTCTTCGAGGCGGCCCAGATCCGACATGTAGCGCAGCAGCGGGATGATATCCAGCGTCACGGCTTCCTCGCCCACCATGAAGCCGCGCGCGGACAGGGCAACCAGGGTCCGCTCATCGACCGACATCTCCTGCCAGTCGACGACGTCCTGCGAGAAGTCAATGTCGGCCGGATCCCAGAACAGCTTCTTGGACTTTTCCCAGAGCCGCCAGGGCACCGACTCGTAGTCAAGCCCGCGCGTCGACCGGTACCGGTCGATCTGCGTCTCCTGGATCTTGCCGCCAGCCACCGGCTCCGGCATCTCCCGCCCCCTTCCAGAAGGCCGCGCGGGCATCCCGCCTTTTAAGGGTAAGCACGGGCGCCGCCGCGGTGGTTGCCGCCGCCGCGGAGTCATGCGCCGCGCGGGGTTAATCCTTCGCGGTCCCCGGGCCTGGCCGGCGAGAATGCCGTGGTGGCCACGTTGCCAGCCCTGTCGGCGGCCGAGACCCGGGCGGCCGAGGCGCTGCTGGCCCGCGTGTGGGGCCCGGGGACGCGGGTGCGCGCGGCGGAGTCGATCTGGGACCGGCCTCACGTGGTCCGGCTGCATCTGGCCGCGGACCGCTCGGTGGTCATGAAAAAGCAGGGAGACCAGGGCACCTTCGGGGTCGAGCTGGCCGCCCTGGAGTACCTGAACGGGATGCCCGAACCGGTCGCCCCGCGGCTGCTGGGCGCCGACGCCGGCGCCGGCATCTTGCTGATGGAAGATCTCGGCCCGGGCCCCTCGCTGGCCGACTCGCTGCTGACCGGCGACCGTTCCCGCGTGCAAGCAGACCTTGTTTCCTACGCTGGAGCACTGGGGTCCATGCACGCCTGGAGCATGCTTCAGCCCAGGGATCCCTGCCTCGGGGCCCCGCCCTGGCCGGGCATCGTCGCCCGGGGCACGGACGCCTTCCTCGGCGCGGCGCTCTCGTTGGGCCTGGCCGCCGCAGGCGCCAGGGCCGAGATCGACCAGCTTTCCCTGATGCTGGACGAAACGGGGTACCACGGCCTGGTCCATGGTGACGTCTGCCCGGACAACGTGCGGTTTCTCGGTGGCCCATGCCGGATCTTCGATTTCGAGCACTCGGGCTGGGGCCCGGTCGTCCTCGACGCGTCCTACCTGCTAGCGCCCTTCCCGAGCTGCTGGTGCTTCGGCCGCCTGCCCGACTCGGTGGCCGCGCCCGCCGTGTCGGCCTACCGCGGCCGCCTCCAGGCGGCGGGCATTGACCTCGGACCTTCGTGGGATGTGGCCATGACGGCTGCCCTGGGCGCCTGGGTCGTGGCCTGGGGAAGCGAGATCGCCAAGCTGCTGGATGCAGACGGCGAGTGGGGCACGACCACCATGCGGCCCCGGCTGCTGACCTGGCTGCGCAGCTTCACCTCCGCGGCGGACCGGTCGGGCGCGCTTCCCGGCCTTCGCGTACTGGCCGGCGACCTCCACGAGCAGCTGTCGGCGCGCTGGCCGGAGGCGGTCATCGCGGATTACCCGGCTCTAGCCCGGCCTGGTGCGGCGCGGGTTCAGGTGCCTGACTTCTGGCGGCCGGAGGTGTGAGCGGCGCCGGCCGGGCCAGCGGGGCCTGGCGATAACGGTGACTGCCGAACGCGCACCCAGCCAGTTCTATACGTCTCGCTTGCGGAAGAGGATCACGGCGGCGGCCACCGCTAGGGCGGCGTACCCGCACAGGATGGCGAAGCTGGTCCACGGCCCGAACATCGGGGTGTTCCCCGGAGGCTGCGGCCCGGTCATCCACAGCTGTCCGCCGGCCAGGGCCGGGACCCACTTGTCGACGTGGTTCTGCCATGACTGCGGCAGGAAGTTAACCAGAATGGTCACCACGAACAGCAATCCGGTCACGGCCCCGATGCCGCCCGCGGTGTGCCGGATGAGCAGCCCCAGGCCGAACGCCAGCACGCCGCACGCGGTCAGGAACAACGCCCCGCCGATGACGGCGCGCAGCACGTTCGGGCTCCCGATCGTGGTGCTGATGTGGTCGGACGACATGACCGCCTGGCCAACGAAGAACGCGGCGAACGAGGTGACCAGGCTGGTGACCAGCGCGACCACGGTGAAGACGACGCCCTTGGCCGCGATCATCACGCCGCGATGCGGGTTGGTCGTCAGCGTGGTGCGGATCATGCCCGTGGAGTATTCCGAGCTGATGACCAGCACGCCGAGGACGCCGATGATCAGCTGCCCGATATAAAGCCCGGCCAGGCTCTGCCGCGTCGGATCGAAGTACGGCCCGTGCGGCCCGTGCGCGGCGCCTGCGCTCGCCAGCGCCCCGAAGCCGACGACCACGACGAACATGGCCAGCAGCGTCCAGTACGTCGACCGGACCGACCGGATCTTGGTGAACTCCGATCGCAGCGCGCCCGCGAACGTGACCCGGCCCGCCGAGCGGGGCAGGTCGAGGGCCACGCTGGCCGCGGGCCCGGTTGTCGTTGCCATCTCAGGCCACCTCTCCAGCCAGCACCGGCTGCTCGGGCACGCCAGCGTGGAATTGCACGCTGGCGGCGGTCAGTTCCATGAACGCCTGCTCCAGGGATGCGTGAACCGGCGACAGCTCGTGGAGTCGGACCGCATTGTCGTAGGCCAGGTCCCCGATCCGGCTGGGGTCAAGACCGGTGATCACCATCGATCCATCGCCGTCCTCGCTGATCGTGGCCCCGGCCGCCGCGGCCAGCTTCGCCAGCAGGTCGGGCTGGGGCGTACGGACCCGGACAGTCTGCTGGGAGTTAGCCGCGATGAACTCGGCGACCGTGCAGTCGGCAATGAGCTTGCCCCGGCCGATGACCAGCAGGTGGTCGGCGGTGTTCTCCATCTCCGACATCAGGTGGCTGGACACGAACACCGTCCGGCCCTCGGCGGCCAGCGCCTTCATGAGATTGCGAATCCACAGGATGCCCTCCGGGTCCAAGCCGTTGACGGGCTCGTCGAACATCAGGATCTGCGGGTCGCCGAGCAGCGCCCCCGCGATCCCCAGACGCTGCCCCATGCCGAGCGAGAAGCCCTTCGACCGCTTGCCGGCCACCTCGGCCAGCCCGACCAGGCCAAGCACCTCATCGACCCGGCGCCGAGGCAGGTTGTTGGACTGGGCCAGGCAGAGCAGGTGGTTATAGGCGCTCCGGCCACCGTGCATGGCCTTCGCGTCCAGCAGCGCGCCGACCTGGCGCATGGGCCGGCCCGTCTGGTCAAACGGCTTCCCGTTGATGGTGACCCGGCCGGCCGTCGGCCGGTCCAGCCCCAGGATCAGGCGCATCGTCGTGGTCTTCCCAGCGCCGTTCGGGCCCAGGAAACCGGTGATCTTGCCAGGTGCCACGCTGAACGACAGGTTGTCCACGGCGAGCGTGTCCCCGTACCGCTTGCTGAGACCTTCTGCCTCGATCATGTTGGTGTCGTCCCCTCAGCAGTCGTGCGCCGGCCGGGCCGGCCAGCGAACCCAGTCTCGCGGAGAAACGCGATACGTCGCGTCACCCGGAAGGCTGATTCGCCTCCTACCGCAGGGGGATGGCGGCTTGATCCTCGCGGTCGAGGGTGGCACGATCGTCGAGGTGAGCACGGCGTTGCGGGAACTGTTGATTCATCATGTTGACGCCGGGACGATTCCGGGCGGGGTTGCGCTCTTGGGTGCCGGGAACGTCGAGGTGGTCGCCGCGGGCGTGGCGTCGGTTGGCGGCGGTCCCATGGGCGAGGACGCGATCATGCGGATCCAGTCCATGACCAAGGCGGTGACGTCGGTCGCCGCGCTGCGTCTGGTGGAGGCAGGGCGTCTGGAACTCGACCAGAGCCTGGTGGACTGGCTGCCGGAGCTGGCTGACCGCCGGGTGCTGCGGGGTCCAACAGCCGAGCTCGACGACACCGTGCCGGCTCGCCGAGCCATCACGCTTCGCCACCTGCTGACCAATACCTCCGGATACGGCATGGTGCTCCAGGCTTCGCCGCTGCAGCAGGCGATGGCCGCGAACGGCACTGAGGCTGGCCCGGAGCCACCGGCGATGGGCGCTGAGGAGTGGCTGCGTCGCCTGGCGGAACTTCCGCTGGCGTTCCAGCCGGGAGAAGGATGGCGCTATCACCATTCGTTTGGCGTGCTCGGCATTCTCATCTCGCGGGTGACGGGCCGCCCGCTCGGTCAGTACCTGGCCGAGGACCTTTTCGGGCCGCTCGGGATGACCGACACCGCGCTGTGGGTGGCGGAGGGCAAGCTGGACCGGCTGCCAGCGGCTTACCGCCACGGTGACGAGGGACTCGTGGAAACCGAGCCGGCCGGCGGCGGTTTCTACGCGGGGCCGCCGTCGTTCGACGTCAGCCACGGCGAGCTCGTCTCCACCGCGGCTGACTATCACCGCTTCACCCGCATGCTCGCCGAAGGAGGCCGGGCCAACGGGCAACCGATGATCTCACCTGATCACCTACGGCAGATGGCCAGCGACCAAGTGCCGGCGGCGTGCAAGACCGCGGACAGTTTCTTCCCCGGGTTCTGGGACGGCACGGGATGGGGTTTTGGCC